>Ga0247783_1000238_pt1 | contig 16277 bp, 19 predicted proteins | sample UWRJL064202C5_FD_179911 | JGI IMG/M metagenome (GOLD analysis project Ga0247783, IMG submission 179911) | Plant litter microbial communities from Arlington Agricultural Research Station in Wisconsin, United States - UWRJ-L064-202C-5 | ecosystem: Environmental > Terrestrial > Plant litter >...
CGCGGGATACTGCGTCATCACTGGAACGAGCGCGCCGGAGGAAACCTTCTCGTCAGTCAAGCCATCGGGCAGCCACGCGATGCCAAGCCCCGCGACGGCAGCTGCCATGAGCGCCATACCGTTGTCTGCCTTGAAGCGCCCTTGAGGATGAACCGTGATGACGCGGTCGCCATCACGGAATTGCCAGCTTTCCATTCCTTGCATCAGCGCTTCGTGTTCGCCAAGGTCAGCCGGGGTTTGCGGTGCGCCATGGACCTCGATGTAACTAGGACTTGCGAGGAGTTTTCCGCGAAGGGAACCGACACTTCGCGCGATCAGGTTCGACTCCTGGAGACAACCCACGCGTACGGCGCAATCGAATCCTTCAGCGATGAGATCGACGAAGCGATCGCTGAAGGACGTGTGGATCTGAAGGTGTGGATGCCGTTTTGCCAGCATCGCAAATACCGCGGCGAAGTGCGTTGGTCCAAAGGACAGCGGGGCAGCAATGCGTAGAAGGCCCCGCAGTTCACCCGCGGGAAAGAGAACCTCGCGCGCAGCGTCAACCTCAGCACATATCTTGAGGGCATGTCTATGAAGTGTCGCGCCTGCTTCCGTGAGTGCAGCGCCGCGCGTCGTCCTCGCGAGGAGTTGGACCCCGAGTTCTTCTTCGAGTCGACCAAGCCGACGGCTTACGACAGATTTACCAACGCCAAGTCTCCGCGCGGCCGTGGATACGCCTCCTGCGGTTGCGACTTCGACAAAAGTACGCAGCTCTTCGATGTTCACCAAGCGTCCGTCTCAAATATTCGCAACCAGCCTGCCACAAGTCATCGGGGTCTGGCGTAGCGGATACCGCGACATAGTTCGACACTTCTCGATGCTTGTGCCGGGATCGCAGTGGTGCCATGCCGTTCCGCATGCGTGCACCTCACATCCTCCCAGAGATCTTCATCCAGGAGCACGCGACCTTCCACCAAGCGCCTTGACGCCGAGCGGCGTCACATGTTCACCAGCTGGCGGATCAACCGTGATCGCTTCGACGCTTCACCGCATACATCGCACGAGCTCCGACCGATCAAGTCCTGACCGCCGTTGGCGTTGCTTTGGCGCACACGGCGGTCAACGAAAGAATCGCAAAGCTCCCTGTACGGCTGGGGCGCACTGTTCCTGAAAGCGCGACAGTTGCGCGAACTCTCGCACCACTTTCAACGCTGGAGGGCATATACGCCAACCGACCAGTTATCAATCAACGAAAGCGAGGCGGGTGATGGAACCGATGTTGCAGACGGCAGGCCATGCGGACCCATGGTGCGGGTCCATTCAGGTGATCGGTTCGAGGCAAGGATCGACGGACTAGGCGAAGTCAGGACCGCCTTCTCAAACTGACGCCCTCCCCATCAACAGCCTCATCCCATGAAGCTACGCCGTACGGGGAACGAGGCGTCGAAAAGCCTGGAGTGCTCAACGCTCAAGGCGCGATCCGAGACCTCTCGGGCGTTATCGGTGACATCAGCGGCGCGTGTCTGTCCTTCGCCAGTCTGGCGAGGCTCTCGGCACGAGCTAGAAGTCCTACCGAAAGTCGAGGTTCCGTCCGCATTGGCGCCGCAATTGGTGCGCCGAGCAAGTTCTTTGCCATCGGCCTGAACTACCGCGACCACGCACGCGAAGCTAATTTGCCCATCCGAAGCGAGCCCGTGGTGTTCATGAAGGCGACGACCTGCGTCAGCGGGCCGCGCTTACGAAGTCATTGGGGAAAGAACTCGCTACGACCGGCCTTACGGTGAACAGCGTGACACCCGGTGCCGTGAGGACAGCCCTGTTCGACCAGATGAGCCAGGCGCACATCGACTACATGCTGTCCAAGATTCCGATGGGTCGGTTCGGCACCGTCGAGGAGATCGCGGCGTTGGTGGCGTGGCTCTGCACGGCCGAGTGCTCGTTCAGTACGGACCCCACGTTCGACTTGTCGGGCGGCCGCGCGACGTATTGATGAACACAGGGCCAACGTCTAGTGCAGCCTCTCCGTCTCTAAACGCGCGGTCGAGTGGGCGGCGACATCGTTGGATGTCAGCGAAGGACCTCAGCTTGCGCTATCGCCACGATCGCCCCGTCGCGCGACTGGAGAACATCAAGAACTACTCCGCCATCGGTGCCTTGACCGCGACGGCATACACCACGTTGGCCTCGACGGCTTGGACTTGCGTGGTCCGCACGAACGCGAGGTTGGCGGCTCGGACCTGCTCGCGGCTCCGCGCATCGAGCTTCTCGAGAGTGCCTCGATAGCCTGAGCCAACGACCGCCGACCACCAGGCTTCCGGCGACGGGATCGGGTGCTTGCCGCTCTCGGCCTCGGCCCAGGGATCCGGGACGCCAGCGTCAGCGAGCAGTTTCTTCAGGTCGTGCGGCTCACAGATCCGGTCCCACGGATTGAAACTCTTGTGCAGATCGGGCGCCACGGACCTGACGGCATCCCAGAACGCCGTGTTGCCGGGCTCGAAGAAGCGCGGTCCCCAAGTCGTGATCGCAAGTTGGCCTCCGGGCCGGACGACTCTCCACAGCTCCCGAACCGCAGCCTGCATGTCGGGGACGAAAAAGATTCCGAACACGCACACGACCGCATCGAAACTGGATGCGGGAAAGTTGGTGTGGAGCATGTCGCCGACGCGGAACTCGACGTTCGACAATCCAAGAACGCCCGCCTTCGTCCGTGCCTTCGCGAGCATTGCTTCGGCGAGGTCGATGCCGATGACCCTGCCCAGCGGTCCGACCGCTTGCGCCGCCGGAATCGCCGAGGCGCCGCTGCCACAGCAGACATCCAGAACGTCGGCGCCGGGCTTCAATTGCAGCCGGTCCACCGTTTGACGTCCAAAGCGCTCCCAGAACGAGTTGGCGGCATCGTCGTAGGAATCCGCGGCCGCGTTGTACGTGGCGGTCGCCCTTGCGCGAGCTTCGTCGACTTCGTTCATGTCGCTTCTCCCTGTTGTCCCGGCTCACCAGGAATTCCGTACGCACGGGTGCGGGCGCCGGCCATCGCTGGAGGGCGCGGACGCTGATCGCCGTTGTGCATTCAACGAACGCCCGCCCTTTGAATGCGGCAACGTGCACGGGGATGATGCGGAGACGGCGCCTTCTCATCGTCCCTGAACGAGCCGGAGCGAAACATGACCTCGCTTCGCTTCCTTCTCGACCTCGCCGGTATCTTCGTCTTCGCGCTCCGCGGCGCCATGCGCGCGGAACTCTACGCCGTCGCCGCACTGGCCGGTGCCGCGCTCTGTTTCTGCGTGCGCGTACTCGCGATCAGGAACGGCTGGCGGCTTTCGATCGCCCCGCTTTGACGCTGAATCGTCCGCTCGGAGCCACGGTTGCCGCGCGGGTCGCGTCCACGGGGTCGCATTGAATCGAACGACTCGAGGGGAGCGAAGCGTGATCGGTGGCCTCGCCGAACAGCGGTCGTCCTGCCGAGGCGTGCGACCTCAGGCGCGTCCCGTGACGATGACGAACTCCCCGGGGATCCGGTAGCCGGTTCCGTCGCGCCATTCGTCGATCGCTTCCGCGTACCGCAGCCTCGCGCGTTCGCGCATCGGCTGATCGAAGCGGGACCACGCCATCGCGACCGGGCCGCCGACGAAGGCCGCCTCGCACGCTTCGTCGAAGTCCTCGTACTCGAGCGTCGTCGAGATTCTTCGCTGTTCGATCGACGTGAAGCCCGCGTCGCTGCACGCGCGCTCGAGCGCGCCTTGCTGGCCGAGCCTGAAGAACATCGGGCACACGTCGCTCTCCACCTCGGCATCGACGATCTCGAAGACTGCCGACCAGCCGCAAGCGCGCCGCTCGCCCCAGACCGCCATCGCCGCGCGACCGCCGGGGCGAAGCACGCGGCGCATCTCGCGGATCGCGGCCTCGGGTTCCGGCACGTACATCAGGCCGAGCGCGCAGAGCGCGACGTCGAAGGCGGCGTCGGGGAGATCGAGGTCCTGGGCGTCCATGCGCTCGAAGCTCACGTGGTCGAGGCCGCGCTCGTCGGCGAGGCTGCGCGCGGCATCGACCATTCGACCGGACAGGTCGACACCGACCACCGCACCGGCCGGTCCGACGAGGCCTGCCGCCGCGAAGGTCGCGAGTCCGGTTCCGCTCGCCACGTCGAGGACTCGCTCGCCGGGCTCGACCGCCGCGAGTTCCAGCATGGCCGCCTGCGCCGCGTGCAGCTGTCTTGACCACAGCGGCTCGTAATGGCCGGACGCGAGGTCCCAGCCGTAGCGCTGGATGCGCAGTTGCAGTCTCGCGTCCATGGTCGTCTGCCTAGGTGGGGTCGATGATCGTCGCGATCGCGGACACGCGTTGGGCCGGGAAGCCGCCGCGCTTCGCGTGCTCGCGAAGCGCCACGACATGCGTGCCGAGAAGCACGGCGCGGCAGGCGAGGGCGAACGGCCGGGGCAGCGGGCGGAAGAACATGGCGGACTCCGGGACTTCGGGTGAACGTCGCGTCGCTCGATGGCGTCGTCGACGGAACGCACTGTGCCGACCGCCGGGGCACGACGTCCTGCTCGAGCGTCGTGCGTGATCGTCCGAGCGTCCGCCGCCGATGCGCGAACGGGGGGGCGCCTGACCCGGCGTCCGCCGTTGCTGTCCGATCTTCCGAACGGGCGGCCCGCATGAACGAAATCCTGTTCACGGCGCCGCACCGGCGCGAGAATCGCCGTCGCGATCAGGAGGGGAAGAGCATGAAGCCACAGGAAATCGACGCGGCCCTGGAGCGCGCGACGGACGTGATGAGGCGGCGACCGTCCGCGGGCCTGCAGCCCGATGCGAGCGCGATCGCGCGCTGGGACGGCGGCTTGCGCGTCGTCTCGCAGCACCCGAGCGGATTCGCCGTCGCGACCGACATGCCCCGCGAACTCGGTGGTGATGGCGAGCATGTCTCGCCGGGTTGGCTGGTCCGGTCCGGCATGGCCTCGTGTGCAGCGACGCTCATCGTGATGTGGGCCGCGCGCGAGGGGATCGTCCTCGACGAACTGAGCGTCGAGGTGACGAGCCGATCGGATCTGCGCGGCTTGCTCGGCGTGACCGAGCGCGACGGAAGCGCGGTCCCGACGCAGATGCGGGACATCGCGCTGTCCGTGCGGTTGTCGGCCGCCGGCGTGCCGACCGAGCGCCTCCAGGCGCTGGCGCGCGCGGCCTGTCAGGCGTCGCCGGCGACGCGGACCGTCGAACAGGAATGCGGCATCACCGTCGACGTCGCCGTGCACGCCGACGCACTGGCCTTCTGAAGGCATCGACCATGGACGCCCTCTCCGAAACCTTGCGTGTGGTGCGCCTCGTCGGCGCGATCTTCATCCAGGGACGTTTCACCGCCCCGTGGTGTTACCAGTCGCCGCGCGCGGACACGGTCGCGCCGATCCTCGAGCCGGGTGCGGAACGCGTCGTCATCTTCCATCTCATCACCGAAGGCGAGTGCTGGGTCGAGATGGGCGACGACGAGCCGGTGAAGCTCATCGCCGGTGACGCAGTGATCTTCCCGAACGGCGACGCCCATCGCATGACGTCGCAACCGGGACTTCCGCCCGCCCGGGGAGGCGCGCCGCTCGCCGAGGTGTTGTCACGCCGGCCCCGTCAGCTCGCTTATGGGGGCGGCGGCGCGACGACGCGGCTCGTGTGCGGCTATCTGGCCTGCGATGCACGCCTCGCCCGCATGTTGCTCGCCGGGCTACCGTCGCTCGTGCGCGTCAACGTTCGCGGCTCGAATGCCGGGATCTGGCTCGAAGCCTCGGTGCGCTACGCACTCGCGGAAGCGCGCTCGCCGCGGCCTGGCGGCGCCGGCGTGCTCTCCAAGCTGTCCGAAGTGTTGTTCATCGAAGTGCTGCGCCTGTACATGAACGAGCACGGGGGAGAAGGACGCACCGGCTGGCTCGCGGGCGTCGGTGATCGCATCGTCGGTGCGGCGCTCAACGCCTTGCACAAGGATCCCGCACGGGCGTGGACGCTCGAGGAGCTCGCGAGGACCGCGGGCACGTCGCGCTCCGTGCTCGCGGAGCGCTTCCAGCAATTGGTCGGCAGCTCGCCGATGCAGTACCTCACGCAGTGGCGGATGCTGCTCGCATCGAACCTGCTCACCCGCAGCAATGCGCCGCTGTCGCGCATCGCCGAAGAGGTCGGCTACCAGACCGACACCGCGTTCAGCCGTGCATTCCGGCGGGAGTTCGGTGCGCCGCCGGCCACGTGGCGTCGTACGCAGGTCACGCGGACCGCTCCGACCGCGAGCGTGAATTGAACACGGCTCTGCGCGGCATCCGATGTCGCGCAGAGCCGTCGACGTCTTACGTCAGGCGGCCTTGAGCCCGCCGAGCGCATGCACGTCCGCGGTCGTCAGCGTCTTGCCGCCGATGGCCCAGTCTCCACTCTTGACCTCCTCGATGACCACCCAAGTCACCGGGCGCAGCGCCTCGCCTTCGATCGAGACCATCGCGTCGGTCAACTTCTCGGCGATCTGTCTTTTCTGGGCCGACGAGAACACGCCGTCGATCAGTTTCACGTTGATGAGTGGCATTGATGACTCCTCTGGAGATGGACGAATGTCGCGCGTCGCCAATCGACGTGGCGCGAGTCGTCAGTCTCCGGAGGATCGGAGCACGCGACAATGATCGAGGCGCCGCGACCGCTGCCGCATCGTCCGGATGTGGGGTTGGCTCATGTCATCGCGCGCGGTGCCGATGTCGTCGATTTTTCCGGCTTGTCGGCCTTCATCGCGCGGCCCACGTAGGTCGTCGCGATGAGTTGGGCGACCGCGAGGATCGTGGCCGCGTCCGCCTTGCCGATCGTCTTCGCATGGGCGTCGACGATCAGCCGGGCGGCCTTGATCTGTTCGACCGCGATCTCAGCGCACTTCGCGATGCGCGGGTTCTCGACCCCACCCTGAAGGAATGCGTCTGCATCCATGTCGTGCTCCCGATTGAAAGAGAGTTCGAGTATGCATGCCGTCACGCTGCGCGTCCGCGCCTGTTCGACGACGCGCGCCGGGCACCGTCGACTTCCATGGCGTCGCGAATCTCGTCGGCGGCGCGCGTGAGCATCCGTTTCAATTTCTCCGGGCCTGCGTCGACGAGAACGTCGATCGCGCCGACCAGCGTGAGCGCGGCGAGCGCATCGCCGTCCGCGTTCAGCAGCGGGACACCGGAGGCTCCCACGGCCTTCTCGAGTTCGCCCTTCGACAGATAGAAACCGTCTTTCCGGACGTTCGCAAGAAACGTCCGGAAAGCGTCCCACGAGTCACCGAGGCCCGCCCTCGCGGCGTCGTCGCCGTGCGACTCGTAGATGCGTGCGAGCTGGGCGCGCGGGCGATGGGCGAGCAGGACCTTCGGGGCGGCGCCGAGGAAGAGGGGCCGCGGGCGACCGCGTCCGTAGCCGAGCTTCAAGTCGGCATCCCCGCTCGCGCGATACGTGTCGACGACGTGCAGTCCGAACATCGCGCTCAGCACGCAGTCGAGCCTGCTACGCGCGACGAGCCGTTCCATCACCGGTACGGCGGCGAGCAGCACCGGATCGCTGCGCCTGAGCTGGTAGTCGAGCTCGATGATGCGCGCGCCGAGCGAGTACCAGCCCGGTGACACCTTCTGCAGGAAGCCCGCCTCGACGAGGTCCTTGACGTAGCGATAGCCGGTCGCGCGCGTGTAGCCGAGCGTCGCGTTCACTTCATCGGTGTGCCACACCGGCCGTGTCTCGTCGAACAGGCCGAGGATGGCGAGGACGCGCGAAGGACTGGTCATCGGCGCACATCATTCCATACCCATGCGTCGCGCCATCGCCCGCTGCCATTCGGCGCGAGGCTTGAACCCTGGCAACGCGCGCGCGTGCTGCTCGGCCGCCCTCATGATTTCATCGTCCGGCGCGCTCAAGTCCACCGGAACGCGGATCGGCTGGCTCACGTACCAGGGCAGCTCGAAATAGAGCTCGAGGCGATTGCCCTCGGGGTCCCGCACATAGATCGACAACGAGTTGCCATGCGTCACCGGCGCGATGTCGCTGGTCTTCTCCGATTGCATGCGTCGATGCATGGCCTTCAGCGTCGCGAGGCTGTCGGCCTTCAGCGAGATCTGGTTGATCACATTGAACGCGATCTGCTCGGGACGACCCGAGATCAACACGATCTGATGATGCTCGGCCGGATCGCGACTGAGGAAGACGAGATCCACAGGGCCGTGCGGCCCCGGCAGCTGTCCGCGGTCCGTGACCGTGAACTCGAGGACGCGCGAGTAGAAGTCCTCCATCGCGGCGATGTCGAACACGAAGAAGCCCATGTGGCTGAAGGTCAGGCCGGGTCTGGACATGTCGGATCCCCTCGAAATCCCTTGTTGACAACGAAATGGAGTGTAAATCAATATCCCAAATAATGCGATTTATGAAAACACGGGGAAGTGGACGATGAAGTACGTTTCGTATCAACGCCGCGGTGCGTCGGGCTTCGGTGTGGTGTCCGACGGCGGGGTCGTCGACCTGACGAAGACCGCGCTCCCGAGCATCGGCGACCTGAAGGCGGCGATCGCCGCGGACGCGCTCGGCGAACTCGCGCGTTATGCCGCCGGCCGCTCCGCGGATTTCGCGTTGACCGAGGTGACGTTGCTGCCGGTCATCCCCGAACCGGGAAAGATCTGGTGCTGTGGCCTCAACTACGGCGAGCACGTGCGCGAGACCCACCGCGAGGTCACCGAGAAACCGATGTTCTTCCTGCGCGTCGCCGATTCGCAGGTCGGTCACGGCGAGGTGATTCCGTGTCCGCCCGAGTCGACGATGCTCGACTACGAAGGCGAGATCGCCGTCATCATCGGCAAGACCGCACGTCGCGTCAGCGAGGCGGATGCCTGGTCGCACGTCGCGGGTTACGCCTGCTACAACGACGCGACGCTGCGGGACTGGCAGAAGCACACGCAGCAGTGGGGGCCGGGGAAGAACTTCTGGCGTACCGGCGGCTTCGGTCCGTGGATGGTGAGTGCCGACGAGATCGAACCCGATGCGGTGATGACGCTCGTCACGCGTCTGAACGGCCGGGAGATGCAGCGGGCGACGACGCGGATGATGCTGCATTCGATCCCGCGGCAGATCGCCTATCTCTCGACCGTGGCGCCGCTGCGGGCGGGCGACGTCATCGTGACGGGTACGCCCGGCGGCGTCGGCGCACGGCGCGACCCGCCCGTGTGGATGAAGGACGGCGACATCGTCGAGGTCGAGATCGATCGTATCGGTGTGCTGCGCAACCCGGTCGCGACCGAACGCGTCGCCTGAGCGGGGACGAATCTCATGCCGGCCGCCCGCATTGAAATGAACGACTCGCTGTCGCTGCGCCCCGCGCGACCGATCACCGACGCCGACATCGCGGCCTTCGATCGAGATGGCGTGGTGTGCCTGCGCGGCATGTTCGACGCCGCGTGGTGCGACTTGCTGCGCGAGGCGGCCGTCGAGACGATGGACTCGGGAAAGGGCCGCGTTCGGGAGCCGAAGCTCGGCGAAGGCCAGGGACGCTTCTATTCGAACGTGTATCTCAGCGACCTCGACGAGCGCTTTCGCCTGTTGCGCGATCGGTCGCCCGCGGCCGAGATCGCCGCGACGCTGATGCGGTCGGACCAGGTGCGCTTCTTCTACGACCAGTTGTTCGTCAAGGCCGCGTCCACGTCGGCGCCCACGCCGTGGCACAACGACCTGCCGTTCTGGCCTTTCCGCGGCAACGACCTGATCTCGATCTGGATCGCGCTCACGCCCGTGTCGAAGGAGACGAGCGGCGTGCAGTACGTCGCGGGCTCGCATCGCTGGAACAAGATGTTCCGCGCCGTCACGCCGGATGACGACCCGCGCTTCGCGGACGCGTCGATGGACGTGTGTCCGGACTACGGCAGTCCGGCATACGAACACGACGCGAACGTGCACGTGCTGAGCTGGGACATGCAACCCGGCGACGTGCTCTGCCACCACCCGCTCACGGTCCACGGCGCCGCAGGCAACGCATCGCCGACGCAGATGCGGATCGGCCTGTCGATTCGCTTCCTCGGGGCCGACGTCCGCTGGGACCCGCGTCCGCACACGATGGCCTTGCGTCGTGATCCTGGCGTCGCGCCGGGCGCGTTTCCCGCAGACGACGTCGCGCTACCGATCGTGTGGGAGCGCGCCGGAGGGCTCGTCGCGTGCCGATGAGGTCGTTCGACGTCGCCATCGTGGGCTGCGGCCCCGTCGGCGCGACACTCGCGAACCTGCTCGGTGCGCGCGGCGTGCGGACCCTCGTCATCGAACGCGAGGCCGAGGTCTATCGGCTGCCGCGCGCGATCCACTTCGACGGCGAATGCATGCGCGTCTTCCAGGCGGCGGGCATCGCCGATGAACTCGCGCCCGAACTGGTCGTGTCGCCGGGCATGAAGTTCATCGACGCCGACGGCCGGCTGCTGATCGACTGGAACCGGCCGACACGCGTCGGTCCGCAGGGATGGCACCCGAGTTATCGCTTCCACCAACCCGCACTCGAGGCCCGGTTGCGTCGACGCATGGAGGCCTTTGCGCACGTGGAACTGCGACGCATGCATCAGGCGGTGTCGATCGAGGCCGGGGACGACGACGTCGTGATGCAGGTCGAGGATCGAACCCACGGAACCATCGGGGAGATCCGCGCGCGCTACGTCGTGGGCTGCGACGGCGCGCGTTCGATCGTTCGCAGGACGATGGGCAGCGACCTCGTCGACCTCGACTCGCACGAGCGCTGGCTCGTGGTCGACGTGATCCTGAAGCGCGAGCGCCCCGACCTCGGCGACCACAGCATCCAGTTCTGCGACCCCGCGCGTCCCGCGACCTACGTCCGCGGCGTCGGCATGCGCCGCCGCTGGGAGTTCATGTTGTTCGCGACCGAGGATGCCGACGAGATGAGCCGTCCGGAGAGAATCTGGTCGTTGCTGTCGCGTTGGGTGACGCCCGACGAGGCCGTACTCGAACGACCGGCCGTCTATACGTTTCACGCGGTCGTCGCGGAAGGGTGGCGTAACGGACGCCTGATGATCGCCGGCGACGCCGCGCACCAGACGCCGCCGTTCATGGGTCAGGGGATGTGCGCGGGGATCCGCGATGCGTCGAACCTCTCGTGGAAGCTCGCGGCCGTCGTCCAGGGCCGCGCGGACGAAGCGCTGCTCGACACGTACGAGAGCGAACGCGCGCCGCACGTGCGCGAGTTCATCACGACGGCGGTCCGGCTCGGGCGCGTGATCCAGACGTCCGATCCGGTCGCCGCGCGCGAACGCAATCGACGGATGGCCGAGCGACCCGAAGTGTTCTCGACGCCGCAGCCGCGACTCGGTCCGGGCGCGCATGACGATTGCGCCCCGGCCGGGATGATCGGCGAGCAGGGACGGTGTGCGAACGGCGCGCGTCTCGACGATGTGGCCGGCGACGACGCCGTGCTGCTGGTCGGGGCCGACATGCGCCCTTCGATCGCGCCGCACGACGGTGTGAAGGTCGTCGTCGCCGACTCGCCGTCGCTGTCGGACTGGTTGCGTCGTCTCGATGCGTGCGCCGTGTTGATCCGTCCGGATCGCTACGTCGCGGGCGTCGCGCGCGGGCCGCAGGAGATCGCCCCGGTCGTGCGGCGCTGGGTCGACAAGCACTTCGGAGCGATGCCGTCGGCGTCGTTGCAGACCCCGTAGTCCACGAAAACCAAGGAGACCACGATGCGTCGCGCATCCCTCGTTCTGCTGTCCGCATTCGCGTGCGTCGCGACTCTCGCCCGCGCGCAGACCGACGTGAAGGTCGGCGTCGTGTTGTCGACCACCGGTCCGGCCGCGTCGCTCGGCCTCTTCGAGAAGAACGGGGTCGCGCTCGTCGAGGGTTCGACCAAGCAGAAGATCAAGTTCGTCTACCTGGACGACGCGAGCGATCCGACGCAGGCCGCGCGACACGTCCAGCGTCTCATCACCGAGGAGAAGGTGGACGCGATCATCGGGACGACGACCACGCCGGCCGCGCTCGCGATCACGCCGCTTGCCGCCGACGCGTCGACCCCGGTGATCTCGCAGGCACCGTCGAACGTGCTCGTGCAACCGGTCGACGGTCCCCGTCGCTGGATCTTCAAGACGACGACGAACGACGACCACGAAGCGCGGCCGATGTTCGCCGACATGAAGAAGGCGCACGTGAAGACGCTCGGCTTCGTCGGCTTCTCGGACTCGTACGGCGAGCAGTGGCTACGCCTCACGAAGCAACTCGCGGTCGAGAACCAGATCGAACTCGTCGCCGAGGAGCGCTATGCGCGCACCGACTCGTCGGTTGCGTCGCAGGTCCTGAAGATCGTCTCCAAGGCTCCCGAGGCCGTGTTGATCGCCGCGTCCGGTGGATCGGCCGCGACGCCGGTGCTCGAATTGAAGAAGCGCGGCTACGCGGGACGCATCTACGTCACGTTGGGCGCGACGTTCGGCGACTTCCTGAAGATCGCGGGGTCGGACGTCGAAGGTCTCTACGCGCCGTTCGCCGCAGTCATGGGCGTCTCGCAGATTCCCGACGGGAATCCGGCCAAGCGCGGGGCTCAGGAGTTCGTGCGCAGCTACGACGACAAGTACGGCGCCGGCACGAGCAACATCTTCGCGGCCGGCGCATGGGACGCCGCGAAGCTGATCGAGCAGGCGGTGCCGCTTGCGCTGAAGAAAGGGACGCCGGGCACGCCGGAGTTCAGGGCCGCGCTCCGCGACGCGCTCGAAGGCACGAAAGACCACGTGGGCGCGCGCGGCATCTACTCGCTGTCCGCCACCGATCACGCGGGCCTGGATGCGAAGGCGTTGTTGCTCGGCCGCTTCCAGAAGGGCCGCTGGTTGCTTCAGGACTGAACCGGCCCGACGTACTCGTCGGCCCACACCTTGAAACTCTCGAGCGTGTTGGCCGCGAAGGAGGTCGTCAGAGCGACGTCGCACGCGTCGCGTCCGCGGGCCATCAACACGCGACCGATGCGCGGCGTGTTGTTGCGCGGATCGAATGCGTACCAGCGATCGCCAAGGAAGGCTTCGAACCAACCGGCGAAGTCCATCGGCGTCCACGGCGGCGGCACGCCGATATCGGTGATGTATCCGCTGCAGTAGCGCGCGGGAATGTTCATGCAACGGCAGAGCGTGACGCCGAGGTGTGCATAGTCGCGGCACACACCGCGGCCCTCGTTGAACGCTTCCCACGCGGTGCGTGTCCGGCGGGCGTACTGATAGCCGAACTCGATGTGTCCATGGACGAAGTCGCAAATGGCCTGGACGCGCGGCCATCCCGGCGTGATCGCGCCGAATTTCTCCCAGGCGATCCCGACGAGCTGATCCGTCTCGCAGTAGCGGCTGCCCATCAGGTAGACGAGCGTCGACTCGGGCAATTCGCTGACCGGCGTCTGCGGCGCGTCGGGGACCACCTCGTCGGGCTCGCCCGAGTCGTTGAGGATGGCATCGGACCTGAGGACGAACGAACCCGCGGGGGCGACGAGCCGTGTGCACCAGTTGCCGAAGGAGTCGCGGTACGCGTGCAACGGCACCGCGGGGGTGGTCGTCAGGTAGTCGGGACGCAACAGGTCGGACGCGCGCGAATAGTGGATATTCAGCTGCGCGATCATCGGTGTGTCCTGATAGCACTGGTAGGCCATCTCGAATCCAACGCGAAGTTGCATGCAGGTCCTTGGTCGAACGCGACTCGCGGAAGTGGATTCGCAGGGGCGAGTATCGGTCAGGTCGTCGGCCCCGGCTATCGGTCAAACTCTGTCGCGCGAGTCCGGATCGGAGAATCCTCGGCTCGGCCCGCCTGCGATCGAGGAGAGGAGTGTTCGCGTGACCACGAGCCATCATGTTCCATCGGAGACGCCGCGCGCGGCGGCGCTCCTCGGACGGAGCTTCGGAAGCATCCCCGCGCTCGTCGTGCTGCACGGCGCGGAACGGCCGGGCCAGCCGGCATTGATCCAGGGCGAATCGCAGCTCGGCTATGGCGACCTCGTTCGCGGCATGAAGCGGGTCGCGGCCGCGTTGCAGCGGGAAGGTCTCGGGAAGACGGACAGCATCGCGATCTGCGGCGCGACGTCGATCGACTACGTGGTCCTCTACCTCGGCGCACTGCTCGCCGGACTCGTCGTCGCACCGCTATCGCCGTCGTCGAGTCGAGAGGCGCTGATCCGGATGATCGTCGACTCGGGAGCGAAGCGGCTGTTCGCTGACCCTGACGTCGCACGGCTGGTCGGTGACGACCCGAGGCTTCCGGCGACGACGTCGCTCATGGACCTGGATGCGTGGCTCGACGCGTCGGTGCCGGCGGACTCCGAACCGCGAGCCGTCGACGTCGGCCCCGACGATCCGTTCAACATCATCTATTCGTCCGGAACGACCGGCGACCCGAAGGGCATCGTCCAGCCGGCGATGATGCGATGGATGCATCTGGTGCGCGCCCGTGCGAACGGCGTCGGTCCGCGATCCGTTGCGCTGTATTCGACGCCGCTGTACTCGAATACGACGCTCGCGTCCTTCTTCGGCGCGATCGGTGTCGGCGCGACGTCGGTGTTGATGGCGAAGTTCGACACACGCGACTACCTCGAGCTCGCGCAGCGTCATCGCGTGACGCACACGATGCTCGTGCCGGTGCAGTACCGACGACTGCTCGCGGACCCGGGCTTCAATGCCTACGACCTGTCCTCGTTCGTGATGAAGAGCTCGACCTCGGCGCCGTTCCCCGCCGAACTCAAGGCGGAGACGTTGCGCCGCTGGCCCGGCGGCTTGACGGAGGTCTACGGCATGACGGAGGGCGGCGGGACCTGCGTGCTCGAGGCGCACCGCCATCCCGGCAAGCTGCATACGGTCGGGGTCCCGGCGCCCGGCCACGACGTCCGGATGATCGACGATGCGGGGCGCGAGGTCCCGCGCGGGGAAGTCGGCGAGATCGTCGGTCGGTCGTTGTCGATGATGACCGGCTATCGCAACCGACCCGCCGAGACCGCGGAGATCGAATGGTTAGACGGAGAAGGGCGTCGCTACATCCGGAGCGGAGATGTCGGCCGCTTCGACGACGACGGCTTCGTCACGCTCCTCGATCGCAAGAAGGACATGATCATCTCGGGCGGCTTCAACGTGTTCCCGAGCGACCTCGAGGCCGTGCTGCGCGAACATCGTGACCTGCTGGAGTCCACGGTGGTCGGCGTGGCGTCCGAGCAGTGGGGCGAGACGCCCGTCGCGTTCGTGGTCGTGCGACCCGGCGCGGCGCCGAATGCAGCGGCCATCCGGGCATGGGCGAACGAGAGGCTCGGCAAGATGCAACGACTCGCCGACCTTCGGATCGTCGAGCGCCTGCCGCGCAGCCCGATCGGCAAGGTCCTCAAGCGCGAGCTGCGGGACGCCTATCGGCCCTAGCAGTCGCTCCAGCGGCGCACGAGGTTGTGATAGACGCCGGTCAGCGCGATGACGTTCGCATCGCTCTGGCCGTGCGTCGACGCCAACGCCTGGATCGACGTGTCGAGCGACAACAGGATCTCGCGTTCGGCGTCGTCGCGCACCATGCTCTGGATCCAGAAGAACGAGGCGACCCGTGCGCCGCGCGTGACCGGCGTCACGTGATGCAGACTCGACGCGGAATACAGCACGAGGTCGCCGGCGGGCAGCTTCACGGACTGGTCGCCGAAGCGTCCCTCGACCGTGAGCTCGCCTCCGTCGTAGTCGTCGGGCTCCGACAGGAAGAGGGTCGCCGACAGATCGCTGCGCACGCGGAAGTCCGTCCCGCGTAGCTGGCGGATCGCATTGTCGACGTGCGTGTCGAAGGTCTGGCCTCCGGCATAGCGGTTGAAGAGCGGCGGGAAGACCTTGAGCGGCAGCGCGGCCGCGATGAAGAGCGGCTTGCGGCCGAGCGCGTCGAGGATCGCGTCACCGACCTGACGCGCTTCGGGCGAGCCTTCGGGCAGCTGCTCGTTCTTCTTCGCGAGTGCCGATTGATGGCCGGAGGTCTCGTTGCCGTCGACCCACGCGGCCGCGTCGATGAGCGCGCGACAGCGGGCGACTTCGGCCTTCGAGAGGACTTCCGGGATGACGACGAGCATGGTCACACGACGTGCGAGATCTGCGGGACGCGCAGTCTCGCACGGCGAGCGTCAGTACTTGAAGCTCGCGGTCAGCGTCGCAGAACGGCCGGGCGCTTCGTGCGCGTAATGCGTCGTGAAGGCCTGGTCGTAGTAGCGCTTGTCGAACACGTTCTGGACGTTCAATTGCAGGTTCCAGTGACGATCGACGCGATAGACACCGACCGCGTCGAAACGCCACCACTGCGGGATGAACAGCGAATTC
>Ga0247783_1000239_pt1 | contig 16211 bp, 13 predicted proteins | sample UWRJL064202C5_FD_179911 | JGI IMG/M metagenome (GOLD analysis project Ga0247783, IMG submission 179911) | Plant litter microbial communities from Arlington Agricultural Research Station in Wisconsin, United States - UWRJ-L064-202C-5 | ecosystem: Environmental > Terrestrial > Plant litter >...
CGCGGACCCGCTGGACCCGTAGGTTGAGGTAAACGAAGTGCACCTCAACGTCTGCGACTCGGATGGCTCGTTGTCACGTTCGCCATTGCATCCGTGCCATTGCCGGTTCGTCGCACGCCACCCGAGTCGAAGACGTTGAGGTGCGCTTCGCTTACCTCAACCTACGATGACAATTTCTCGATCATCGCCATCGCACCCGCCGGCGCGCGTTCCTTCGCGCCGTTGATGAAGAACACGAAGACGTCGCGCCTCGCCTTGGGGGCCGGCGCGACGTGCAGCGCGGTCTCCGCGGGCGATTCGCCCTTCGCCCAGGCCTGAGCGCGCGTGGTCCACGCCGCCAACTCCTGCGCGGGATAACCCGTCGCCTCGTCGGCGCGTGCGCGCATCAGGCGCGCGTAGACGAAGTCGGCCGTGACGTCGCCGATCATCGGATAGTCGTCGGAGTCGCTGCAGACGATCGCCGCGCCACGAGCGCGCGCGAGGTCGACGAATTGCTCGCAGCGGAAGGACTCGTGACGCACGTCGAGTGCATGACGCAGCGGCATGCCGTGCGCCTCGTCCGGAAGCAACGCGAGAAAGGCCGCGACGTCGTCGGCGTCGAACTTCTTCGTCGGCATGAACTGCCACAACAGCGGACCGAGCTTGGCCTTCAGTTCGGTCAGGCCGCTGTCGACGAAGTAGCGGATCGAATCGCCCGCCTCCGCGAGCACGCGGCGATTCGTCGCGAAACGCGACGCCTTCACGCTGAAGACGAAGTCGTCCGGCGTCTCGCCGTGCCAGCGCGCGAAGCTCGCCGCGCTCTGCGTGCGGTAGTAGGTCGCGTTGATCTCGATCGCGGACACGTGACGGCTCGCATACGAGAGTTCGTTCTTCTTCGACGTCCCGGGCGGGTAGAACGTCGTGTGCCACGGATCGAAGTTCCAGCCGCCGATACCGACCCGCACGCCACCGCGGGCCCCGACGCCACCCTCGAGCTGCGGCGCCGCGGGAGTCTTGCGTGCTGCCATCCGTCCTCCGATTCGAAGCGAACGCGCCGCACGGTCGAATGCCGGCCGACATCGGCAGCAGCGCGAAGGGCTTGCACCTTATCATCGTCGTCGCGCATGATCCGCCGTTCCGCGGCCCGTCGCGGCACGCCGATCACAAAACCATCAGGAGAGCCCCATGCGCACGACCTCGACGCTGTTCAAGTCCGGAATCGCCATCACGCTGCTCGCGCTCGCCGCGTGCGCGTCCAGCCCGACGGTGGCGGCGCGCGCCAAGGGCCTCACGCTCAGCGGCGCGAACGAAGTGCCGCCGGTCGCGACGAGCGCGAGCGGGACCGCGGACATCACGATCGCCGCCGACGGCGGCGTCACCGGCACCATCGTGACGTCCGGGATGGCCCCGACGATGGCCCACATCCACCTGGCCGCCGCAGGCACGAACGGTCCCGTCATCGTGCCGATGGTCCAGAGCGGCGACACGTTCGCCTTTCCCGCGGGCTCGAAGCTCACCGATGCGCAGATGGCCGCCTACAAGGCCGGCAACCTCTATGTGAACGTGCACAGCGCGAAGAATCCGGGCGGCGAGATCCGCGCGCAGCTCGTCCCCTGAACCTCCCGCACGTCGACCCCCTGACCGGAGACCGCTCGCATGCGTTGGGATGACGGACAGCAGAGCGACAACGTCGAGGACGTCCGCGGTTCGAGCGGCGGCTTCGGCGGCCTGCCGATCGGCGGACGATCGATCGGCATCGGCACGGTCGTCGTCGCGCTCGTCGCATCGTATTTCTTCGGCATCGACCCGAGCGTGATCCTCGGCCTGGCCGGCGGAGGCGGCGGCAATGTCGAGGTCCAGCGACCCGCGCAGAACCAGCCGCCGCGCGAGATCCCCGCCGACGACAGGCAGGCCCGCTTCGTGTCGCGCGTGCTGCTCGACACCGAGCAGGCGTGGACCGAGATCTTCGCGGCGAACGGCGCGCAGTACCGCAAGCCGAAGCTCGACATCTTCTCGGGTTCGTATCCGACGGCCTGCGGCCAGGGCGTGGCGGCGAGCGGGCCCTTCTATTGCCCGGCCGACGAGAAGGTCTACATCGACCTCGCGTTCTATCGTCTGCTCGAGCAGCGCTTCCATGCGCCCGGCGAGTTCGCGCAGGCCTACGTGATCGCCCACGAGGTCGGGCATCACGTGCAGAAGCTGACCGGCATCACCGCGAAGGCCGAGGCGATGCGCCAGCGCATGTCGGAGCGTGAATACAACCGCGTGTCGGTGCGCGTCGAGCTGCAGGCCGACTGCTTCGCCGGCGTGTGGGGCCACCGCCTCGCGTCCGGTCAGAGTCCGATCAAGCTCGATCCGGGTGACGTGGAGAACGCACTGACCGCCGCGACCGCGATCGGCGACGACACGTTGCAGAAGCAGACGCAGGGCACGGTCGTGCCCGACAGCTTCACGCACGGCTCCGCCGCGCAACGCGTCAACTGGTTCAAGCGCGGCATGGATTCGGGTGACGTCAAACAATGCGACACGTTCAATACGAGTAACTTGTAGGTTGACGGTAAGCGAAGCGCACCTCAACGTCCGCGACTCGAATGGCGGACCTCGTTGTGCAGACGCGCACGCAGCCGACGATTCGATCGGCTCAATCATCACCAGGGAGACATCATGCGGACATCCATCGCCGTCGCCATCGCCGGCGTCGCCTTCATCGCCGGCGGCTTCGCCGCGCGCACGCTGCCCGTCGCACAGGCCCAGGCGCCCGCCCCCGCGCCGCTCGTTGCCGACATCATCGACACGAACCTGCTCGAGGGCGCCGCGCTCGGACCGATCCTTCCGAACACCGACCTGCGCAGCAAGACGCTCGTCGTGACCGAGCGCGCGACGATCGCCGTCCAGCAGGGCAACGTCGGCAAGCACTTTCACGCGGGCAACGACGAGATCCAGTACATCGTCGCCGGCACCGGCACGATGTGGCTCGGCGACACGCAGCGCAACATCAAGGCCGGCGACCTGGTGATCGTCCCGCGCGGCACGACCCACGCGGGAACCGTCGCGACGTCGGGGACGTTCAAGGCGATCGCGATCAAGATCCCGCCGCAAGCCGCGGGAGACACGACCTTTGTCCAATAGGTTGACGGTAAGCGGAGCGCACCTCAACGTCCTCGACTCGGATGGCGAATGACGCGTCAGCAACAACGCTATTGCCGACGTGTCGGCATGCCACCCGAGGCGAAGACGTTGACGTGCCCCCCGCCTTCGCGGGGGTTACCGTCAACCTACGGCCGTAGCGCGAGACCGACTGACTCCGCTTCCGTCGACGGTCCCATCGCCGTCAAGTCCTCGATCACCCGCTCCCGCGTCTTGCGCGTGGTCTTCGGCAGCCCCCGCGCCACCCACGTCGCCCGCGCCAGGTCGATGCCGCCGCGCGCCTGCCAGCGGTCGAACTCGGTGTCGGGCGCATGCAGCATCGCTGCGAGCCACACGGCCTGCGCGCCGGTGAGCTTCGACGGGGCCACGCCGAAGTAGCGCTGTGCCGCCGCAGTCGCCCCGCACGTTCCTTCGCCCCAGGGCGCGACCGCGAGATAGAGCTGCAGCATGCGCGGCTTGCCGAGCGTCTGTTCCATCTCGACCGCGTAGAGCAGCTCGCGCAGCTTGCGCGCCAGGCTGCGCTCGCTGCCGACATAGAGCAGACGCGCGAGCTGCTGCGGGATCGTGCTGGCACCACGCTCGATGCGATTCGCCGAACCGTTCCGCGACAACGAGGCCGCGAGTTCCGCGAGGTCGTAGCCCGGATGCTCGTCGAAGCGCTGATCCTCCGCGGCGATCACGGCCCGCGGCAACCAGTTGCCGAAGGAAGCGAACGCGCGGCCGCCCCGGACGCGCGCCGCGGCCTCGCCGCAGCGCACGTCGGGCAGGCGACCGGCCAGCAGTTCCGTGCCGAGTCCGGAGACGGTGAAGCCTTCGATCGTGGGCTTCACAGCGACGCGGCCGTCCGGCAGTGCGACGCGAAGCGTGAAGGACGCCGTTCCCCGGATCGACGCGACGCGCGCCTCGGGCACGGCATCGCCGAAGAGCCGGAAATACGCGGCGATCGGCGCCTGGTCGAGGTCGATGTCGAGCTGCAGGCCGTGGGCGTCGAAGCGTCCGACGTAATGGCCCGCGATGTCGCCGGCGAGGATCGCGCCGCTCAACCGGTCGGCGCGCTGCAGGACCGTGAGACGTGCGGCGCCGACCGCGATGCGATCGTCGCCGAGGCCCGGCAGGCGCAGCGCGCACGGCGCGCAGTCGACGGCCATCGAGTCGACGCCGAGCTTCGTGAAGTGCAGCGTGCCGGCCCGGGTCTCGATGCTGCGGCCGTCGAGGAGCGCGATCCCGACCGGGTGCGTCGCGACGCGCAGCAGCGTCGCGACGCTCGTGTCGAGCGTCGGTCCCATGCCGAGCACGCCGAAGCGCATCGGGATGCTCCAGTCGCCCGGTTTCGCCGTGAACGCATGGGCGGCGACGAAGAGCACGATCGCCAGCGTGACCGCACAAGTCGTCGCGACGACGAGCACGCCGCGCGCGAATCGATGGATGCCAAGGGGCTTCATGACGACGGCCCCGTCAACGGCGTCGCGACCGTCATCGCGCGCCAGGGTCCGACCGAGTGCGACAACGTGGCCGACCAGTACCAGCTCGACACGTCGGTGAACGCGGTGCCCTGCGCGTCGACGATCCGCTCGCACACGCGCAACCCGACGTCCCCGCGGCGCGCGACGAAGCAGCGCCACATCGCCGCGTTCGCCTCGCGCTCGAGCCGCTCCGCACTGATCCCGTAGCCGAGTGCGCGATAGCAGTCGGCCGACGGATGGAGGCGGCGCGTCGGTTTCTCGACGTCGCGCAGCACGACGACGCGATCGCCGTTCGCGAAGCGCGCGATCGACCCCGGGAACGTCGCGACGAAGCGGCTCTCGACGTCCGACAGCGCGACCGGCACGAGCGGCACGCCCTCGAAGGACGCGGGCCACTCGACCGCCCGCGACGGAGCCGATCGTGCGTCCGAGTGGCCGAACGGCAGCACCGTCGCGAGGGCGAGACCGGTGGCGGCGATCAACAGGCCGCGCGCCGGCCGCGTGCACGTGGACGCGTCGATGCGGCGTCCGACGACCCGCACGCGTTGCAGCGGACGGACGCGCGCCTTGCAACGCGCGTAGGCGACTACGATGCCGATCGCGACGAGCGCGAGGACCGCGAGCCCGATTCTTTCGTGCGTCGACGGGGCGACGACCGCGTCGCCCGCCTCGAGCGCGACGAGGAGCGTGTTGCGCACGATGTTGCCGACGAGCACGAGCGCACCGACGATCGGCAGGCGCGCGAGCGTGGCGCGGTTCGACACGCGGAACAGCCATGCAGCCGCGCATGCCGTGAAGTAGCCGACCCACGCCATCTGCACGCCCGAGCAGGGCGCGTCGACGAGCACGAGTCGACCGTCGACCGTCAACGCGCTGCCCGTTCGCTCGACGGTCGAGCCGAGCCCGATCAACAACCAGCGGCTCGCTTCGGCGGTGACGACGCGCAGCGGAAAGCCCGCATAGAACTGCAGCGACGACAGCAGCGGCAGCGCGAGGATCGCGAATCCGGCATACGGCACGAACGGCTCGTCCTCGTCGACGATCGCGGCGAGCGCGCACACGACGGCCGCGCTCGCGACGAGCGCGCGGACGAGGTCGGGCATCGCGAGTCCGGGCCATGCCGCCACGAGCGCGGCCGCCGCCGATGCGAACAACAGCGGCATGCGGGCTTCGTGGTCGAAGCGTTTCCGCGAGACGATCAACGCGAGCGCGAGCGCGGCGAGCGCGACGATGCCGAGCGGATCGTCGGATCGGTCCGCGAAACGGCGCAGCGTCCAGGCGATGCTCGGCCACGCGGCCACCGCGGCGAACAATGCCCAGCTCCAGCGCGGCAGGCGTTCGAGGCGCGCCGCGATCGCGGCGCCCTTTGCCGCGACGAGGGCGCGAGCCTGGTCATACGCGCGACGCGGACCGCCGACATTCAAGGGGATGAGAACGGTCTGTTTCATGTCGTCCTCACACGCTCGGCGCGACGAGGCGGCGACCGGCCACCGCGGCCGCGAGCACGAGCCCGGTGACGAGCAGCATCGCGACGAGCGGCGGCTCCGGGGTCGTCGGCACTTCGGCGCCGACCGCGAAGTTCGACACGCCGGCCGGAAGCGGCGACGGCTGGTCGACCGACGCCGCGTCCCTGATGGCTTCCTTGCGGACCGCCCGGTCGACCGCGACGAAGGACGTGTACTGCGTGAGCAGGTGATAGCGCAGCCCGAGCGCCGTGATCGCCTTCGCCTGTTCCTGCGAGCCGTCGAGCTTCTCCTGGTCCGTCAGCGACGCGATGCGATGACGCGCCCACAGCGTGCGCAGCGCCGCGTGATCGAGTCCCGCGTCGGCCTCCTTCGCGAGATCGACCGTGCCACGATAGTTGCCGTTCGCCGTCAGGCCTTCGATGACGAGCCTGCCCGACGGCGTGCCCCGCCACTTGCCGAACACGACGACCGGCTTCTCGGCGAAGACGTCGCCGATCGCGGTCGGCTCGACGTCATAGGCCTCGAAGCCCGTGCCCCCCTCGAAGCGCAACCGCACCTGCGTGAGCACGGGAGCCTCGATCATCTTCCGGAAGCGCTCCGCCTCCCTTGCCGCCTCGCTCTCCTGCGTGACGACGAAGGGCTCGCCCTGACCCGCGCGTGCGAGTCCTTCGATCAACGCGCGGTTGACCGACGAGCCGATGCCGAACGCGAACAGGTTCGCGTTGCCGAGGTTTCTGCGCACGAGGTCGAAGGCCCCGCGTTCGACGGTCACGTAGCCGTCGGTGACGACGATCATCGTTCGCGAGCGATCGGCGTCCTTCTGGATGGCGAGCGCGCGCTCGAGCGCCGGGATCAGCTCGGTGCTGCCGCCGCCGTGTTGACGGTCGATGACCGACAACGCGAGCGCGACGTTGCCCTCGGTCGCCGGCAGCGAAGCCGGCGCGAGCATCGAGTTGTCACCCGAGAACAGCAGGACGTTGAAGGTATCGCTCGGACGCAGGCCGCCGATCAGCTTCTTCAGCAAGGCCTTCGCCGTCGTCAGCGGATAGCCGTGCATCGATCCCGAGATGTCGATCACGAACAGGTACTCGCGCGGGACGATCGCGGTCGGCGCCACGTGGCGCGGCGGCTCGACCATCGCGAGGAAGAAGTTCTCGTCGCTTCCCTGGTGCAGCGACACGCCGGACTGGATCGCGGAACCGGCGAGGCGATAGTCGAGGATGAAGTCGCGGTTGCCGGCGGGCCCCTGCGCCGCGAGGCCGACGTCCACCTTTGTGCTGCCGCCTTCGCCGTTGCGCTCGGTCGCCCGCTTGACGTCGAGCACGTGCGTGTTCGACGTGACGTCGCGAACGCCGATCGGCGACGCGATGGCGACGTGGACGTCGAAGGTCGCCGGGCTGTCCTTCCCTTCGGGCAAGTAGGGTGTCGCGATCCAGCGCTCGGCGGTCCCGGACCCCGTCGCCGACGAGCCGTTGTAGCGCGGGCCGACGACCGTCGGATAGACGAACTCGTAGGTCGCGTCGTGCGGGACGATCAACTCGGTGTAGTGCAGCTCGACCATGACGTCGTCGCCCGGCGCGATGTTCGCGACGTTCATCTGGAAGACGTTCGGGCGATGCTGTTCGAGCAACGCGGCGGTCCTGCCCTCGGTCTTCGCGGTCTGGTATTCGACGCGGGCGGCTTCCTTCTCGCGGATGTTGGCGGTGAGCACGCGGTCGGCGATGCGGACCGTCATCGCGTCGACGGCCGCGCGCGTCCCGCCGGGAAAGACGTAGCGCGCCTCGATCGCGCGCCGGCCCTCGTTGCGATAACGCTGGCGGACGAGGACGTCGGCGATGACGCCGACGATCTTCACGTCGACGGTCGTCGACTTCAGCGGCAGGCGGTCGGTCGACGGATCGTCGCTGTCGACGAAGAAGTAAGGGGACTCGATACGCGCGCCGGGCATTCGGGACGCGTCGTCCTCCTGCGCCTCGACCGTGAACGGCCACAGCGCGCACAACACCACGTACACGATCCCCGCACACGCCGCGATCCGGCCCACCCATACATCGATCCGCCTGGTTTCCATGACCCCCTCCTGTTCGCGACCCGCGAGCGCGTGGTCGACGGGAGGGAGGATCGGGAGCGGGTGTGCGGGGGTGATGAAGGCGAGACGAAAGGCGTGTGAAGCGCGTGCGAAGTCAGGGCCGCACGGTCAACGTCGCCACCGCCCCACCCCCCGGCGCGTTCTCCAACGTCACGCTGCCGCCGTGCAGCGTCGCGATCTCGCGCACGAACGCGAGGCCGAGGCCGCTCGACTTCTTCTGCGTACCGGGCCGCGGCAACGAGAAGAACTTCTCGAAGACCTTCGTTCCGGCGAACTCCGGCAAGCCGCTGCCGTGATCGAGCACGCGGTAGATCACGCGCGAGCCGTTGCCGTCGAGCGAGACCGTGACCGTCGCGCCGGGCGGCGAGAAATCGACCGCGTTGTCGATCAGGTTCGCGAGCGCACGTCGCAGCAGGAAGGCGTCGCCGTCGATCGTCGGACGACGGCCGATCGTCTCGTTGACGAACACCACGCGGATGCCGCGGTCCGCGCCCGCGGTCGTCGCGACCGCGTCCTCGCCGAGCGCGACCGCATCGACGGTCGTCGTCGGTCCGAGCCCGCGTCGCTGCTCGAGCACGGCGAGTTCGAGCATGCGGTCCGCGAGCTCTCGAATGCGCGCGGTCTCGCGCGCGATGTTCGCCACGAAGCGCCGCCGATCCTCCTCGGGCATTGGCTCCTCGAGCAATTCGGCGGCACCCTGGATCGCGGAGAGCGGACTCTTCAATTCGTGCGTCAGGGTCTGGACGTACTCCTCGACATAGCTCTTGCCGGTCACTGCGTCGCGCATCTCGCGCACCGCCTCGCGCAACGCGAGCGGCGAGCGCCGCACCTGGCGCGCGAAGTGGCGGAGCGCGCCGCCGCGTCGATCGCGGGACCAGGCGCGTGCCGTGTCGGTGACGAGCCCGAACGGACGCACCAGCCACACCGACAGGATGAACGCGAACAACACGACCGCGACGGCCGATCCGACGCCGACGATCAGGATCTTGTTGCGCGCGGCCTCGACGAACGGACCGAAGCTGCGGGTCGGCTTGGCGGCCGTCAGCACGCCGATCACCGCCCCGTCGTTGGACCCCGTGTCACGGATCGGCGCGCCGACGTACATGACCGCGGTCCGCGCATCGCCCGGCACGTCGGACGTCGTGCGCGCGCCATAGAAGCCCGCGAGCGTCAATGCGACGTCGCGCCAGCCGGAGAAGTCGCTGCCGACGGCGCGGCCCGTCGAGTCGTAGAGGACGCGGCCGTCGTGATCGGTGACGTAGACGCGCAGGTCGACGCGCGTCTTCTCGAACGCGAACACCTGGGCGTCGATGCGGCGGTCGTACGCGCCCTTCATCACGGCCGCGAGCGGGCCGGTGTCGATCGTGCCCGCGTGCACGTCGCGCTCGACGAGCGCCGCCAGGACCTGGGCGGTCTCGACCAGTGCGTCCTCGGTCGACTCCCGATAACGCGGGTCGAGGTCGGTGACGATGCGATAGAGGAGGAACGCGATCCCGGCGAAGTAGACGACGAGAATGCCCGCGAAGATGCGGTTGCGGCGACTCACGACGCGGGCTGGGGCGACGGCGGCAGTTCTTCGGACAATGCGTAGCCCGTCCCGCGATGCGTGACGATCGGCTCGACCTCGGGGGCGACGGCACGCAGCTTCGCGCGCAAGGTCTTCACGTGCGCGTCGACCGTGCGGTCGTAGCTGTCGCGATCGCCGTCCCACACGAGATCGAGCAATTCGTCGCGCGTGTAGACGCGGCCCGGCCGGCCCGCGAGCACGGTGAGGATGCCGTACTCGTAGCGCGACAGATCGAGCGTGCGCCCGTAGTAACGCACGCGCCGCTTCTCGGCATCGATTTCGAGGGGCGTCGCGGCCGGGCCGGCGGCCCGCGCGCCGGCCGACGCGCGCTGCTGCGCCCGTCGCAGGATCATCCGCACGCGAGCGACGAGTTCGCGCGGGCTGAACGGCTTCGTCACGTAGTCGTCGGCGCCGAGTTCGAGGCCGACGACGCGGTCGATCTCGTCGGCACGCGCGGTCAGGAAGACGACCGGCACATCGCGCATCTTCTGGATCCGCTTGAAGACCTCGAAGCCGTTCAGGTCGGGCAGGCCGATATCGAGGATGGCCAGGGCCACCGCGTCGTCGAGCGCCGCGAGCCCGGCCTCGCCGGTCGCGCACCACACCGGGTCGAAGCCTTCGCTCGCAAGCGCGTAACGAATGGTGTCGGCGATGCCGGGTTCGTCTTCGACGATGAGGATGCGGGGTTTCATGGCGTGGTTCCGGACGGTCGGCGGCGATTATCCCTTGCCGTTCGCGACCGCCGGCGGTCGTTCGCGACCGCGAAGCGCCGTTCGTCGCATCCCGGTGGGACCCGGCGTTGCCGTCCGGGATCGTGCGGTCTCCCCCACCGCCCGCGAGTCTTCGATGATCCTCGACATCCTCCGCCACACCCCGACCTGGGTCTTCGCCGTCCTCGTCGCCCTCGTGCTGCTCGGCCTGCGCCAGACGCGCGCCCGACGCGTCCCGTTCGCGATGCTCGTCGCGCTTCCGTGCGCAATGGGCCTCTGGTCCGTGAGTTCGCTGCTGCAGGGCTTCGGCGGCTTCGCGCTCGTCGCGTGGATCGTGCTCCAGGCCGCTTGCGTCGGCATCGCCCTCGCGCTGGGCGCGCGCGCCGACGTGCAATACTCGCCGGCCGATCGCCGGTTCGCCGTCCCCGGCAGCTGGATCCCCCTGGCCTTGATGATGGTGATCTTCTTCACGCGCTACGCGATCGGCGTGCTCGTCGCGATGCATCCCGCCCTGCCCGGCACGACGGTCTTCGACCTGGTCGTGGGCTCGGTCTGCGGCCTGTCCTCGGGCGCCTTCGTCGCACGCGCCCTGCGCATCGGCCGCGTCGCGGTTGTGCGCGACCCGGTCGACGTCCGCACCGCGTCCGCCGCGTGAGCTCGCCCGACTCCCTGGAGTGCAGCCCGATGGCCCCGCACCCGCCTCGCGGCACGGGCTATTTCGGCATCGCGGTCCGCGTCGCGCTCGGCAGCGCGATCACCGGGCTCGCGGTGAGCGTGATCGACCCGACGATGGACGGCTTGTTCGCGAACGTCGTGTACTCGGAATGCATCGGGCTCGCCGTGTTCGCGGTCTATGTCGCGATCCGACGGTTCGGCGGCCCGGACGCGCGCTGGACGTTCCGCGATCACCTGGTCCGCGGCGTCATCGCGATCCCGACCGGCTTCTTCGTCGGCGTCAACCTGGCGTCGTGGTTGACCGGCCATGGCATGGGTCTGCAAGTCTTCTCGCACGTCGCGCCGTTCGCGTTCGTCGTCACCGGCGCGTGCAGCGTCGCATTCATCTACTTCTTCTGGTTGCGCAACCGCCTCGCCGAAGCGGCGGCCGCGAACGCCGACGCGTTGCGCATGACGGCCGAGGCGCGTCTCAAGCTGTTGCAGACGCAGATCGAGCCGCACATGTTGTTCAACACGCTCGCGAACCTGCGCACGCTCGTCGAGATCGATCCGCCGCGCGCGCAGACGATGATCGACGAGTTGATCGTGTATCTGCGCGCGACGCTGGCCGCGTCGCGCAATGCCACCACGACGCTGGCCGACGAGTTCGCGCAGCTGCGGGCCTACCTCGAGCTCATGAAGGTGCGCATGGCCCATCGCCTGCAATACGAACTCGTCCTTCCCGACGCGCTTGCCGGCGTGTCGATCCCGCCGATGCTGTTGCAGCCGCTCGTCGAGAACGCGATCAAGCACGGCCTCGAACCGAAGATCGAAGGCGGCCGCATCCGCGTCGTCGTCGCGGGCGACGCGCGACACCTCGCGGTCGAAGTCGCCGACGACGGCGTGGGCCTCGCGGACGGTGCGGTCCCCGACGAAGGCTACGGACTCGTGCATGTCCGCGAGCGCCTGAAGACCCTGAACGATGCGGCCACGGTGACGATCGGCCCGGGCCCGAGCGGCGGCGTCGTCGTCCGCCTGTCGCTGCCGCGATGAGTGCCGCGCCCACTGCACTGATCGCCGAGGACGAGCCGCTGCTCGCGGCGTCGCTTCGCAAGATGCTGCGCGATGCGTGGCCCGCGCTGGAGATCGTCGCCGAGGCGGCCGACGGCGAGAGCGCGGTCGTGCGCGCGCTCGACACGACGCCCGACGTGCTCTTCCTCGACATCCGCATGCCGGGCCGCACCGGGCTCGCGGTCGCGGAGACGGTCGTCGACGAATGGCCGGATGCGAAGCCGGCGCCGCTCGTGGTCTTCGTCACGGCCTACGACGAGTTCGCGGCCGAGGCCTTCGATCGCGAGGCGGTCGACTACGTGTTGAAGCCCGTCACGCCCGAACGCATCGAACGGACGGTCGCGCGCCTGCAGCAACGCCTCGCGTCGCGCGCGGCGTCGCCGGGCGTCGACGATCTCGCGACGCTGCTGCAACGGTTGCAGGGTCTCGCCGGCGCGACCCGCTCGATCGACGAGGGCCGCCTCGACGCCGTCCACGTCGGCCAGGGCCATACCGTGCGGGTCGTGCCGGTCTCCGAGGTGCTCTACTTCGAGGCCGTCGACAAGTACGTGTCCGTCCACACCCGCGACCGCGAGGGGCTGATCCGCATGAGCATGCGCGAACTGCTCGCGCGCCTCGATCCGGGGGCCTTCATGCAAGTCCATCGCAAGACGATCGTCGCGCGTGGGCAGATCGTGGCCGCGACGCGCGACGAGTCGGGGCAACTGACGCTCACCCTGAGGGATGCCGACCGCCGGATCGCCGTGAGCCGAGCGTTCGCGCACTGCTTCCGCGCGATGTGAGCTCCGTTGCGAAGCCCGCGGGTCGGTCTCGCACACGCGGTGATGGACGACAAGCCGTCTCGACCTGGACGCGTGGACGCTACGTTGTCGTCTATGGCATTCTCGTCGCGAGCGGGCCTGAAGCGCTGAACGACGTGCGGTCGGCTGCGTGCAGGCGCGGACACGCAAGTCGGTGACGGCGAGGACGTCGCAAGGGGTCGGGCCCTCCGAACTCGCGCGACGCGTACCCCAGGCGCAAGGATCGGTAGCGGACGCGCGAACCATCGTTCTTCGGCACACTTCCGGAGTCGTGCGAGCGATGTGCTCATCTCGACGACGGCGGACAAGGAAGCCGTATTGGCCCCATCGATCAGATTCGGACATTGCGAGTTGAGGCCCGCGTCCGGCGAGTTGATTCGTGACGGCGTACCCGTGCTTCTCGGTCGGCGCGCGCTGCGGCTGCTGATGGTCCTGCTCGACGCGGAGGGCGAACTCGTCACGACAGGCGACTTGCTTCGCCAGGTATGGGGCGGCGTGATCGTCGAACCCAACACGATCCAGGTTCACGTCTCGTCGCTGCGGCGCGCGTTGGGAGAGGATCGAAGGCTTCTCAAGACGTATTCGGGGCGCGGTTATCGCTTGGCCTGCGTCGCCGAACGCGGGACGGTTCCACCCGGAAATCCGGCGGCAACGAAGTCGGCGACAGATGACTCGAGCTCGCGGTCGGTTCCCCACAACCTCCCTGCGCCGATGTCGGACCTCATCGGCCGGGACCCACTGCTCGAGGTGTTGATCCCCTTGGTCGGTCAGCATCGCCTGCTGACCCTCACAGGAGCGGGAGGAATCGGAAAGACCCGACTCGGTATCGAGGCAGCCCGGAAGTCGCTTCAGCGATTTCCTGGAGGCGTTTTCCTGATCGACCTGGCGCCGATATCGGACCCGACGTTCGTTCGGAGCGCGCTCACTTCTTCGATCGGCCCGGAGCCGAGCTTCCATACGAGTCTCGCGGAGCGCTCCCGGTCTCTCGGCGACGAAGGCGTTCTGATCCTGCTCGACAACTGCGAGCACCTCATCGATGCCGTCGCGGAGTCCGCGGACATCATGCTTCGGTCGAACGCCGCGATCCGCCTTTTCGCAACGAGTCGTGAGCCCCTTCGGGTGTCGGGCGAGGAGATCTTCAAGGTACCGCCTCTCGGTGTCCCTGCCTCGGACGAGACCCGACTCGATGACCTGCTCGGCCACGGCGCTGTTCAATTGTTCATCGGAAGGTCTCTCGCACTCAGACGGCAGTTCCTCTCGGACCCCCGGGTCGCATCGGATGTCGCGCGCATCTGCCGCGCGCTCGACGGCATCCCGCTCGCGATCGAACTCGCGGCCGCTCGAGCCGCCAGCTTGGGCGTTGCCGACGTTGCATCGCGACTCCACGAGAGTCTCGACCTACTCAGAGGCGGAGCGCGAACTGCGTTACTTCGCCACCAGACCTTGCGCGCGACGTTCGAGTGGAGCTACGAGCTCCTGACATTGCCGGAACGCATCGTCTTCACGCGACTGGCCGCATTTTCCGCTGCCTTCTCGATGGAGGCCGCGTGCCACGTCGTTGCGGACGAGGACTTGCATGAGAGCCGCGTGATCGTCCACCTCGCCGACCTCGTGGACAAATCGCTGCTCTCGATCGAAACCTACGCCTCCGGCTCGCGCTACCGACTCCTCGAGACGACCCGGGCCTTCGCCTGCGAGCGGCTCGCCGCAAGCGGTGAACTCGACCGCCTGGCGCGCCGACACGCCGAGTTCTATCTCGGCGCCCTCGACTCTCGTGCTCCTGTATCGCATGGCCATTCCGAGTTCTATCTGAGCGTGCGCGGATACCGATCCTCGAGTTCTTCGGAGGCCGCAAAGACGTCCGAGGTCGGTTGGTTCCGCATCGAACTCGAAAACATTCGGGCGGCCCTCGACTGGGCGTATTCCCCGTCGGGAGACGTCGGACTCGGATTCGCTCTGTCCGCCCATGTCGTCCCTCTCATGCTGTCCACCTTCCTCGTTCAGGAATGTGTCATGCGTGGGAAGCGCGCGATCGAGGCGACGCCGCAGGCTCTCATTGCAGACCCGGTACAGGACCTGCGCATCCGGACCGCGATGACGAGTTCACTGGTCTACACGCATGGCCCGGACAAGGCGACGGTGAAGGGTTGGAGCGAGGTGCTTTCCCGCGCGCGCCGATCGGGTAGCCAGGCCTACGAACTCCGCGCCCTTTGGGGCTTGTGGACCGTCGAGACGTTTGCTGGAAAACCGAAGCGGGCGCTGCGGCGCGCCGACTCCTACACCGAGCTCGCAGGACGAATGGGCAATCGCGAAAGCGTGGTTCTCGGCGATCGAATTCGCGGCATCGCGTTGCACTACGCCGGCGACCAGGCAGCGGCAAGACAACACCTCGAGCGCATGATCAGTCGCTACGTTCATGAAGAAAATGCGGCCGCCCTGAAAGGATTGTTCAGTCTGTTCAATCACGGGATCGCCGCTCGCGCGACGCTGGCGAGGGTCCTCTGGTTCCAAGGCCATGTCGATCGATCGATGGAACTCATGGAGATGGCGCTCGCGGAAGCGTTGGCTCAGGACCACGCGATGACCATCTGCTTCGTCCTGGTCGAAAGTGCGTTGCCGTTATCGATGCTGACCGGCGAACGACAAGCTGCGCGCCAGTACCTCGCGCTACTCATGTCGACACTGCAACGGCAGGAGTTCGTCGTCTTCCAGTGGGTCGGCCGCTGTTACGCGTCGCTACTGTCGGACGACGACGAAACCGAATTCACGGCGCTAGCGCAGTTGCGCCAGGCGGTGGAGAAGCTGGGTGAGCTACGGTTCTGCATGTATTCCTCGTACTTCACGAGCCGACTTGCGCAGAACCTCATCGTGCGAGGGCTTCACGCCGACGCCGCGGCGCTCATCGACCGTTCCATCCGGAGTGTCCGCGCGACGCACGAGCGCCTCTGGAAGCCCGAACTCCTGCGCACCCAGGCATTGCTGTTGATGGAGGCACGCACGCACGATGCGCTCGCATTGGCCGAGGCGTGCCTTCGGTCCGCTCGCTCTCTCGCACGCGACCTGGGCCTCTTGTCTCTCGAACTGCGGGTCGCGATGACGCAGGCGACGCTAGCGACGCGGCTCGATCGCCACGCCGACGCACGTTCCGTTCTCCGTCAGGTCTACGCTCGCTTCGCCGAAGGGCATTCGACTCGAGACCTTCTGGAGGCGGCGGACCAGTTGCGCAGCCTGGACCGAGCGGACGTCGACGCCTAGCAGCCGATCG
>Ga0247783_1000241_pt1 | contig 16165 bp, 16 predicted proteins | sample UWRJL064202C5_FD_179911 | JGI IMG/M metagenome (GOLD analysis project Ga0247783, IMG submission 179911) | Plant litter microbial communities from Arlington Agricultural Research Station in Wisconsin, United States - UWRJ-L064-202C-5 | ecosystem: Environmental > Terrestrial > Plant litter >...
CGGCATAGGCCTGGGCATTAGGGCCGCGGTCGGGCAGGGCGATAAAAGTATTGCCGCCCGCGTAGGCGAGGCCTGAGCCCAAACCGCCGAATACATTGGCGTTGACACCGCTTTCCAGGGTGCCGGTCAAACCGGATTTATCGGCAGTGCCGCTTAGGCTGCCAATCCCGAGCAATATAGGCGCCGCCTGGCTGCTGAGGCTGAGGCTGGCGATAAGACTGAAGAGCGCCACAGGTTTAAATGAGTTATTCATGGTGAAAATCCAGGGTGATTAGGGGGAACTTGTCACCATAGATGGCATTTGTTACCGCTTAATGTCTAAAAATTAAACACGGCGCGATAAAAAATAAAAACAGGAATAAGTGCGCTTGTTTATTCCCGTGGTGGAGCTGGCTTATTGGCTGGTGTAATTATTTTCTACGCTAAAAATCAAAACGCCCAGTCTGGATTCAGACTGGGCGTTTTTTTTGTGGATCAATAGCAGCGATTTTATTGCTCGGTAGTTGCAACCAGAATTCGTTTTCCATCGCTGCGCGCCGGTGGCATTTTGGCGATCTCGCCTTCAATCCAATTTTTTACATCTTCAGTCAATTGCCTACGGTCTTTGCCTTCGGTAGTGAACGGCTCGCTAATCACCACGCGGATAGTGCCGGGGTATTTTAGAAAATCTTTGTGCGGCCAACATTCACCGGCGTTATGGGCGACGGCGATGATCGGTACAGCCGCGCTGATAGCAACATCGGCGCCGCTGCGGGCGTAGTTACCGATCTGGCCAACTGGCGTGCGTGTGCCCTCGGGGAAAATTAAAAAATTATTGCCCTGCTGCAAACGTTCAATGCCTTGCTTCTTAATTTCTTTCAGCGCTTGAATCGGGTTGTTGCGGTCGATGGCGATAGGGCGCAAGCTCGCCAAAGCCCAGCCAAAAAATGGAATATAAAATAATTCTTTTTTGAGGATGGTGCTGACCGGGCCAAAATAATATTGCAGGAACATGGTCTCCCAGGTGCTCTGGTGTTTGGCCATCACCACACAGGGAAATTGATCGGCATTTTTATGGCCGATAATTTCAAAGCGCACGCCGCAGCAAACGCGCAACCAGAACATCACAAACCGGTTCCAGCAGGTGACTATGCGCCAGCGCCAGGCGTAGGGGAAAATGGGCCAAATAATTACACCAATAAAGCCCATCAAACCGCTGCTGAGGTTGTAGCCGATAGTGAAAATAAGACTGCGAAGTTTGAGCACATTCATTCCTGTTAGCGTGTTATCAATTGCTGGCGGCAATAATAAAATCAGCGGCAGAGGCGAGATTATCAAACACCTGTATTTGTTCGTAGGTTACCAGCGGGGTAGTGGTCTGCATACTGGGAATCGCCAACTGTGCAAGTGTGCGCACGCCATTGCCAGTTTTAACCAGCCCGGGTTTGCAGCCTTTTTGCAGTGCCGCTTGTAAATCACGCAGACTGTCGCCGATAAAATAACTGCCTTCTACCGAGGTATTAAATTCTGCTTCAATTGCATCCAGCATGCCGGGTTTGGGTTTACGGCATTTGCAATTATCGTCGGGGTGATGCGGGCAATAAAAAATCGCACCAATTTCTCCGCCGTTTTCCTCCACCAAGCCGGTAATTTTTTCGTGCATGGCTTCCAGGTCTTCCAGCTCGAATTTACCTTTGGCGAGACCAGCTTGATTGGTGGCAATAACCACGGTGAAGCCTGCTTTGTTCAAGCGCACAATCGCATCGATGCTGCCCTGAATCGGGATGCACTCATCGGCAGACTTTACATAGTCGTCGCGATCTTCGTTAATAACGCCGTCGCGGTCGAGAATAATTAATTTCATTTTTTCAACAGCCATATACCAGCAAAATCATATTTCACACCACCACCACATTCAGTAGCTGATGAAAACCGGACACTTACTTTATTTCCGCCCATAAGGGCGGCAGTCATTAGTGTTAATGCATTTTTTAAATTGGGGTCCTCGGGGCGAATCATAAAGGTCGTATTCTCCGCGGAGGTCGCCCAAATAGCTCCATTATCGCCAGCATATATTGAGGCTAAGGTTAAAGGGCATTCAACATAAGCCTGAGCATTTCCAGCAATACCAAAAATTAGTCCTAATGAAGCAATTACTCTTTTCATAAAAAATTCCATATTAAAAACACACATTCCAATTTCGGAACACGTAGTCAAGTTGGGCATAAAATTTAGTTTTTCGCCGGAACCAAATAAGAAATATCCGCCACTTCCAAAAATAATCCACGCAGTTGTTGCAACAGTGCCAAGCGGTTTTGTTGCAGCGCCGGGTCATCACTCATCACCATCACGCTATCAAAAAATGCATCGACCGGTTGTTGTAAATCGGCGAGTGCAGCCAGCGCTTTGGTGTATTCGCGTGATGCAAACAACGGTGCAACCACAGCTGCCTTGGCCTTAACGGCTTGCGCCAGAGTTTTCTCCGCATCTTCTTGCAACAGGGCTGCGTTCACTTCAGTACTCAGTGCCGCATTTTGTTTAGCGAGGATATTGGATACGCGCTTGTTCGCAGCAGCCAGTGCTTGTGCTTGCGGCAACTTACTAAATTCATTAACTGCCAGTACACGCTGGTTGATATCCAATGGTTGCGACAATTGTTTTGCAGTTACCGATTGGAAAACTTCTGCCGGGATATTCGCATCTTCAAAGAAAGCGCGGAAACGTTCCAGCATATAACCCAACACTTGTTCTACCAACTCGTCGCCAACGGTGAGATTTTTGTGTTGGCTTTTGGCGAAGGTCAGCAAGTCACGCAAATCCAGCGCGAGATTTTTCTCTACCAGAATACGTAACACGGCGATGCTTGCGCGGCGCAATGCAAAGGGATCTTTTGAACCAGTTGGCTGTTGGCCGATTCCGAAAATACCGGTGATGGTATCGAGGCGGTCAGCCAGCGCGATAATCGCGCCAGTCGTGGTTGCTGGCAACTGATCGCCCGCAAAACGCGGCATATATTGCTCGTTCATCGCAGCGGCGACTTCGGCATTTTCACCGTCGTTGATTGCGTAGTAATAACCGGCGATACCTTGCATATCGTCGAACTCGCCCACCATATTGGTGACGAGATCAGACTTACACAATTGCGCGGCGCGTTCAGCTGAGGCAGCGTCGGCATTTAATTTACCGGCGATTAATTTTGCAAGGCCAGCAACTCGCTCGGTTTTATCGTAAATGGTGCCGAGCTGCGCCTGGAACACGATAGTTTTCAAACGCTCGCGCAGTGAAGCGAGAGTAGTTTTCTTATCGGTTTCAAAGAAGAAGGCGGCATCGGAAAGGCGCGGGCGAATAACACGCTCGTTACCGTCGATAATTTGCGTAGCATCTTTGCTTTGGATATTCGCGACAGTGATGAAGTTGTTTTTCAACTTACCGTTGGCATCTACCACGTGGAAATATTTTTGGTGTTCTTTCATGGAAGCAATCAATGCTTCAGCGGGAACGGCGAGGAAACGCTCTTCAAATTTTCCGGTGAGTGCGACTGGCCATTCAACCAAGGCGGTGACTTCATCGAGCAGGGCAGGGTCGATAACTGCAACACCGCCCACTTTTTTCGCTTCATTTTTTACTTGTTCATTAATCAAGGCACGGCGTCTGTCAAAATCAGCTAATACGAAACCGACAGTTTCTAGCTCGGTTGCATAATCTCCAGCATGCTCAAATTCAATATTCTGATTGTAGTGAAAGCGATGCCCGCGAGTCGTTCGACCAGATTCTAAGCCAAGAATGTTAGCTTTTACGATTTCACTACCGTAAAGCATTACTAACCAATGCACCGGGCGCACAAATTCTTCGCGTTTTGCACCCCATTTCATACGTTTTGCTATTGGTAACTTTGCGATGGCGTTACTAATAATTACTTCAAGCAAGTCGATAGTCTTTTTACCTGGAATGGTAATGTGAGCAAAAAGTTTTTCAACTTTGCCATCATTTTTTGCTTTTACAGCAGAAATATCGATCCCATTTTTCTCTGCAAAAGCGAATGCAGCTTTTGTAGGTTTGCCGTCAGCATCAAAAGCGATTGCTGCTGGAGGGCCCCAAAGTTCTTTCTCTTCTGAAGGTGTTTCGCTTTCTAATCCATCAACAATTAAAGCTAAACGTCGTGGGGTCGCATACTTAGTTATATTGGTAAACTTGATATTTTGTCCAACCAGGCCTGTACCGACAGCGTCTGAAAACGCTTCAATCAAGGCAAGCAGATTTTTTGGTGGCAACTCTTCTGCACCCAATTCGACTAAAAAAGATTCGTTCATTATTTTTCCTCCGCAATTGCAGCAAGCAGTTCGTTGCGCAGGGCTTCAGGAGCAAGTGGGAAGCCGAGGGCTTTGCGGCTATCAAAATAGGCTTGCGCAACGGCGCGCGATAAGGTGCGTACACGCAAAATAAAACGCTGGCGTTCGGTCACGGAAATCGCGTGGCGCGCGTCGAGCAAGTTAAACGCATGGGAAGCTTTCATCACCATTTCATAGGCGGGCAGCGGCAGATTTTTTTCCATCAAGCGCTGGCTTTCTTTTTCGTAGAAATCGAAATTGCTGAACAAAAATGCAGTGTCGGCTTCTTCAAAGTTGTAGGTGGATTGTTCCACTTCGTTTTGATGGAACACATCGCCGTAGGTCACTTTGTCGCCGTTGGGGTTGATCGTCCACACCAGATCAAAAATCGAATCCACACCTTGCAGGTACATGGCGATACGCTCGATACCGTAGGTGATTTCGCCGGTGACCGGGAAACATTCCAAACCGCCCACTTGCTGGAAATAAGTGAACTGGGTGACTTCCATACCGTTCAACCAGACTTCCCAACCCAGACCCCAGGCGCCCAATGTTGGCGATTCCCAGTTGTCTTCCACAAAGCGAATGTCGTGCACCAAAGTATCTATGCCCATCTCGCGCAGCGAACCCAAATAGAGATCCTGGATATTCGCGGGCGAAGGTTTCAGCGCGACCTGGAATTGGTAGTAGTGCTGCAAGCGGTTGGGGTTTTCACCGTAGCGGCCGTCTTTGGGACGGCGGCAAGGTTGCACGTAGGCGGCGTTCCAGGTTTCCGGGCCGATGGCGCGCAGGAAAGTCGCGGGGTGGAAAGTACCGGCGCCGACTTCGAGGTCAAGCGGCTGCAAAATCACGCAGCCTTGGCGCGCCCAATAATCTTGCAGGGCGAGAATCAACCCCTGGAAGGTGCTTACGTCATAGCGTTTTTCGGACATGGTAGACCTGATCTTATGAATGGTGGTCGATGAAGGTAGAAAAATGCGGCGATTATAGCCATCTTGCCCGCCCAATGGCAGCGCTTGGGAGAGATCTGTAAAAATACCGATGGCCGCAGTAGTTCCGGGGGGTGCAAAGCTAATAAAAACGGGTTCAGGGTGCGGGTATTAACTTAAAGCGCTACGTGCCAATTGAGACTTAGACTCGGGCGTGGCAAAATTCTTGCCGCTACAATTCAACGTGCATAGTGGAGTTTGTAAGCTCCGTTAATTCTCCCCTCCTCAAACACAGAAAGGATGCTACTCCTATGGCAATACCATCGCTAAACGCCAAAAAACTTTCCCATCTGCCGAGCCCATCAAAAACATTGCTAACCAAGCAGGCGATGAAGGATTTCGTCTATTTTTCAGATAACACTAAAGGGATCAATGGCAAAGCCGTCAAAATTAAAATTGGCCTGTTTCTTCGCTTTGCGGCTTTGGTGGATCCGAAAACTCACACAGGCCAAACAATTATTCGCCAAATTGAAAATTTGCGTATGTTAAATGCCGCAAGTCCTGGCGTGCACGCTAATGTGCATTCCGCTTTTCGTTTCATGCTCCAGCTCTCAAACATGCAAGTCTTCTATGCGGTTCTGGACGGGGAAGGACAAGCTGGAAAAGAGATATTTATTGGTGATATCAAAGCGGATTTTGGTGGTAACGGAGAGAAGGCAGGGCTATATGTATATAACGCAGTTACAAGAAAATATGATAGTTACAAACAAACTAATCTGGATCATAAAGCGGTCTATTTGAATGGGCATTGCGAGCAGTTACAGATAGCATTAAAAAACGCGAAATCACGCATATCGTTAGCGAATGCTGATATCGCAGTGTTTTATACACCGGGCAAGGTTATTAATGAATTGGGTGTATGGAACTCTTCCTCTTCGAGGAAAACAGTTAATGAGTCGATTGGCAAGCTTCGTGACGTCATGAAATTTAATCAGGATAAAAAAGTAAGCTGGGTTGCTGAAGCGGAAGGAGCAGAGATTTTTTCTAATGCCCTCGATGGTATGAATGGTGTTTTATCTGGACATAAATTCCGTTTGATTGACCCCTTGACCAATACCCCCATGCTTTTGCAGAAATTAAAAAGCAAAGAAATAAAACCTGCAATAGATGAAATTGCTCCAGTGACATATACCGGAGAAAATCGGGCAACCACTATTTTCTTGGAATCACAAAAAAATGCAGTGATTAATGCATTAAAAATGTTGCGCGCTAAAAATTATGCAGAACGTCCGCATCAAAACATGGTGAAAGAATTGGAGGCAACCGCGGATAATAAGCCAGTGGAGAAAAATAAGCAGGCTCTGACCAATACCGCAGCCCTTAATCAGCGTGTACCGGCTAAAGTAGTGGTAACAGATAATAAAGCGGCATTAAGTTTTATCACTGCATTAAAGCGAGTGTGAAATGAAGTTCAATAATAATGTTATTGGTCCGGATTTTGATAAAGCTGACATTGTCAGTTTTGATTTTGGTGTGGCGGAAGTTTCGGTTGTGTTACCCAAAGATCCAGATAGTGATTTAGGTTATATAGCGCCACAAGATCAAAGACAGCTTCCAACAGAGCCTGGTATTTATTGGGAAACACATCCGTTCGGATTTCGTGTTTTTGATCTGGTGCAAAAATCCTGGAGCTATTGTGACAAAGATTCGGAAATCCCGCTGGCATTTGAGAATTTCAATTTAAGTTTGATTGAGGTCTCTGATGAAATGCGAGCTGAGATGAACCCGCTCAATAAGCAGGAATTTATTGATTGGGTGTTTACCTTTTTCAGAAGAATAGCTGTCAGGGGTGATTCATCACTGTTAGGATCTGATTATGAGCTTGTCAGAATGAAAGCCTATCAGATGCCGCTCTCAAAAAACGAGATCGAATTGTATCCGGCCGGCCGCCTCAACTGGCCGATGCTGACCATAGATTCACCTTACGATGACGGTGATGAAGCAAATGCAGATCGAGACCCGGATTATTTTATTTATATTCCTTTGAGTGAAAATTTATTTCTTTATCTTGATAATTCAATTTCAATTTCCTCTCGCGCCACTGATTCTGGCACTTTCTCAAGGTCAGAAATTTTACAACTGAAGCGCGATATTTTAATGGAAATTCTCGCGCACATTAAAGTTACCTACTCGCCTGACATTTTGAAATTAATCGAGGAGCAAAATAGCGAAACCTAATCCTGCCACATACTTTATTCGAGCGATCACAACCTTGGCGCGCCCAATAATCTTGCAGGGTGAGGATCAACCCCTGAGAAGGTGCTTACGTCATAACGTTTTTCGGACATGGTAGACCTGATCTTATGAATGCTGGTCGATGAAGTTGGAAAAATGCGGCGGTTATAGCGGGAGAAAGTGGCTGAGTGGCAGGTTTATTCTGATGGCAATGCACTACGAAACACACCGCCTGAGGGCGGTGTGTTGTCTATCTTATTACTGCTTAGTGGTTAGCGCGGCGTCTGGAAATTAACAAGCCAGCCAAGCCTAATAAACACATCAAACCAGAGGCAGGCTCTGGTACAGATGATTTTACTAACAGGGTTCCTAGGGTAGGAAAAGAAGCATCCTCCTGCCAGCTGATATAGTCGCCAGTGAGGATAACAGTTCCGTTCTGCGAGCCATCACCGGTATCCGATGCTTCACCAAAATAAAGCTCAGTAACCTGACCATCATCGCGTCTGAAACGACTCTGGCTCCACATGACGGGCCTATCTTGTATCACCCAATTACTATCAAAATACCAGTAGTTGTCTGCGTCACTGTGACCCCAGATATCGAATACCTCGGTGAGAAAGTTACCTGCATAGTTACTGGTGCCGCCCCATCCAGAGCCGTATGCATCCGGATTCCAGCCAGGCAAGGCCGAAAATAGATCATTGGCTAAATGTTTTACTTCGCTCTCAGTGGCCAAACGCCAGCCTTGATAAGTCGTCGATAGTTCGCTTTCTACCTCCACCAGACTTTTGCCGCTGGTGATACCAAAGTCTATCCACAGGAGGCCAGTAGATGTTTCCAAGACGGCACCCTTGTCACCAGCAGTGAATGCATCTGCCTGAACAATAGGTAAGGCTTGGGTTGTTGCCGCTAAAAATAAAGAAACCACTGCAATGCTTTTAGATATTGTTTTAAGCATTCTAAAACTCCGTTTTTTTGAAAATGTTATGTTTATGTTTTGTCGATAAGCTGCCTTGGGGCAGGGTTTGCAATATATCAGAGCAATTCAATAGAGTAGCGGGTACAACAAAAAAGATATAAGCGCCAAAAAAGCATTTACCTTCAGCATTCGGGAGATTAAAACCGTGGACACCCAACAAACCCTAAGCCCCCTCACCATCGCCCTGCATTGGGTGATTGCTCTAACGATAATCGCAATGATCGGCGTCGGTTTTTATATGTCGATATTCGAGTTTTACCCGCTTTACGACTGGCATAAATCTTTTGGCGTGGTGATTTTTGTTGTCATCCTACTGCGGGTCTGGTGGCGAATCAAAAACGGTTGGCCGGTGCCAGTGCGTGCATATCCTGCGCTTGAGCAGCGCCTGGCGCGGGCGAGCCATTGGGTGTTGATTGTTGCTACGGTGTTGATGCCGGTGTCGGGCATCGTTTATTCCGCCATGGGCGGCTGGGGCATCAAGGTGTTTGGTTGGGTGATGGTGGCGGGTAATAAAAACCCGGTGACGGGAAAAACCGAGGCGATCCATGCGGGGCTTGCCGAGCTTGGGCATGCGACTCATGAGTGGTTGGGTTATCTGCTGGTGGGGGTAATAATCCTTCACCTTGCCGGTGCGCTTAAACATCATTTGCTCGATAAAGACCGCACTTTATTGCGGATGCTGGGGCGGTAAAAAAGCACGATTCAGGTGGTGTTCATTTTCAAAACACTGCCGAGTAAACCCTTCGTAAACAAGCAGTAAATAGCGCGTAAAAGCGTGATTTTTGCCATATTAATTGGTGAACTAGAAGCCTATGTTTTGAATCACAGAGATAACGAAGAGACGGCGATTGAATAAAGAACAGCGCAATCTTTTCATTTTAATGTTGATTGGGATGGGGCTTGTTTATGAAAAATTTGGACGTATTTGCAATAGCAGCACATGATCATCTGGTTCAGCCGGAAGAATTTACCGATATTCAGGCCAACACTTCTGCATTGGCGATTCTCGCCGATTTCCGCAGCCATAAGCCGCCGATGGTGGATGGCCATCTGACAGCGACCAAAGCGCTGGCAGTAATGTTGGCGGAAGATGTGCAAACCAAAATCGTGGTGGATGAGAGCAAAGAATTTATCGGCGTTATCGGCATGGATGATTTGCTTGACTACAATCTGCAACTTAAACAAATGGCGCTGCATGTTAAACGCGATGAACTCCTGGTGCGCGATGTCATGCACACCCGCGCCAGTATCCGCGCAATTGAGTACGATCAATTCAAGTCCGCCTCTGTGGCCGATGTAGTCTCTACCTTGAAAAAAATCCATCAGGAGTATTTGCTGGTGGTTGATAAAGGCGCGCACCATATTCGCGGCATAGTTTCTTCGCGCGATATCGCCAACCGTTTACATGTACCGATCAAGATCGAAAAAGAGCTGACGTTTGTGGATATCTTTACTGCCGTTAAAGTCTATTAAGCCCCGCTTGCGCTAACAACGGGTCTCCCTGCGGAGCCCCGTTTTCGTTTCTATCCCGCTTCTTTTTCTATTCAGGCCGATGTTGCACGGGTTGCTGGCGATAACCCAATCGCTGCCAGAGGATGGCAGTGCAGAGAAAATAACTGTTCATAGCCAGCGCGAAGTGCCATTCGATAATATTTTCCCAGCGATCTTTGGCTGCGCCATCTAACAGTGTGTTGCCCAAAATGCTGGCCAGCCCCAAGGCCAATATCCACCAGCACAGCCAGTTTTTGGCGGTTAGCCACCGCGCTGCCGGGGGAAATTCATTTGCCAGGGGTAGCAACTGCCGTAAAAACAGCAGCTGGGCGAGCAGGGTCAAAGAGAAATAAAAGGTGACACCATACTGGCGCAACAGCTGATAGATGTGGCCGTTGGTGCCGAGAAAATCGGCATAGAGTGCGAGGAAGAGGGCGCCACTAATGCCTACCACTTGCATCCAGCGGATCTGCCGCCGCTTGTTTAACGGGTGCAGTGATAAAAAACTGCCCGCCTGCAACCAGTAGATAACCAGCAAGGTGGCGTTGGCCAGCATAGCGGCGCGGAACAGGAAGAGCGCATCGCTGGAGCGGGCGGCTCTGCTGATGGAAACGCAGCCGCTCCAGTAGGGCAGGCACCAATCAATCGCCCCGACCAGGCTCGACCACAACCAGGATGCGTGCACCGCAAACAGCGGAATCAGGAATACCAACCAGGCGGTATGGGTGGGTTGCATCGCAAGTCTCCCGGCGCATCTAGCCCTTACTTTAGTCCTCCGCTGGTGCAATGGCGACCTGGGTTGCGGTAATTGGCGTTTAGTTGCGTGTTGATTTCCGGTAAGCTGCGCGCACTTTTTGTTGCATTGGCACCAGCTCATGAAAGACCAACTGGCTCCCGCACTGTTTAAACTGCTAGCGCTGCTGCCGCTGGGATTGTTGCGCGCGCTGGGTGCTGCCTTGGGTTCGCTGATGCGCCTGCTCAATGGCCGTGCCGCCAAGGTAACGCGCGAGAATATCGCCCTCTGTTTTCCCGAATTAGCGCCTGCTGAACAAGCCCGTCTCGTCCGCCAAAGCCTGCAGGAAACGGCCAAAACCGCGATGGAAGCGGGTGCTATCTGGCGCAATTCCTGGCCTTGGTTGCAGGGCAAGATTGTGGCTATGGAGGGCGATGAAATCCTGCGTGGCAAGCTTGCTGAAGGTAAGGGGGTGCTGGTGCTGGCGCCGCATCACGGCAACTGGGAAGTAGTGGCGCCTTATCTGGCGAGTGTCGCCAACCTCACCGCGATGTACCAGCCGCTCGAAAATCCCAAAATGGATGAGCTGGTGCTGGCCGGGCGCAGCAAACTCAATATCACTATGGCGCCCACCAATCGCAAAGGCGTGATGATGCTGCTCAAGGCGCTGCAGGGCGGCACTATTGTCGGCATCCTGCCCGACCAGGTGCCGGGGCGCGAAGGGGGAGGGGAAATCGCGCCCTTCTTTGACCAGCCCGCGCTGACCATGACCCTGGTGCACGGTTTGATCCAGCGCACCGGCTGCTCGGTCTGTTCATGCTATGCCGAGCGGGTGGCGGGTGGTTTCAAACTGGTGGTGATTGAAGCGGACGCGCAGATTTACAGTGAACAACAACTCGCGTCGGTGACCGGGTTGAATGCCAGCGTGGCCGCCTGTGTGCGCCGCGCGCCGGCGCAGTACCAATGGGAATACAAACGCTTCCGCCGCTTGCCGGAACCCTATCCCAGGCGCTACCAGTTTAAATCCTGAATGGTGCACTCCCAATTGTCATTTGAACCCGTTAAATCCAGTAGTGCAGCTGCGTTAGCCAAACCCAGCAGCTACAATTGCCCCACCGGGTTTTAAATCATTTTTCCACCTAATTGAATATGTCTGGTTGTTGCGATGAATAGTGCGATGAATACTGCAATAAATAGTGCGATAAGTAACTCACTGGGCTTGCGCCTCTGGCAGCCGGCGCGCGCGCTAATGCTGGCAACGGCCGCGCTGGCCGCGCTCAGCGGCTGCACCCAACACAAGTTGCAGCAGACCCAGGCGGAATTGGGCACGGCGCAGGCTTGTATCGCCAAACAGGAGGCGCAGGGGCAACAGCTGGGGGCGCAGCAAACTGAAATCCTGCGTCAGCTGATACAGGTGCAACAGCAGTTAAACGTACAGCAGCAGGCGCTGGTCGCCCGCCCGCAGGTGATTGAGCGGGAGGTCTCCAAAGCCGATTGCCCGGCCGTACCGGTCGCTAACAGCAACAACAAAAAAACCAAAGAACAGCCACAGACCGACAAACAAATTGTCGGTCTGCGCGAGCAGGTATTGATTGCCGGTTTGAATATGGTGATGCAAGCGCGGATTGCCACCCAAGTGGCCAATTCAGTGGTGGATGCGCGCAATATCCAGATGTTTGAGCGCAACGGGGCAGAGTGGGTGCGCTTTACGATTTATAACCCCGAGACCAAAGAGCCCCATGTACTGGAGCGTAAACGCCTGCGCTTCCAGACCGTACAGACCGCCAACCCCACGCCCGACCGCCGTCCAGTGGTGGAGATCCGTTTCACCATCGGCAAGCTCACCCAGAAGGGTGAATTTATCCTCGCCGACCGCAGCACGTCCGAATATCCCATCCTGATCGGCCGCAACCTGCTGCGCGATGTGATGTTGGTCGATGTCAGCGGCAACAACCTCGCGCCCTTGCAACGCGTGGACGAAGCCAGCGCTAGCAGTGCCAGTTCCGCCGCCGCCAAAAAATAGTCTTGATCAACATTAACGCCAGCCCTGCGCGCTGGCGTTGTATGGCCCGCCTTTAAGGAACACGTTTATGAAAAAACCTTCACGCGCCCCTTTTTACGCCGTCATCAGCCTGCTTGCGCTGGTCGGGCTGACCACCGCCTGGATGCGCCATCACCAGATGGAAATCCCGTTTACGCCCGGCGTGCAAAAACCGGTGTGGTTGATCGAAGCGCGTATCGATTTTGATGCAACCGGCGAACCCGTCACCGCCCGTTTGGGCCTGCCCGATGATCCACCCGGCTACCGCAGTTTTAGCGAGCAGGCCGCCGCACCCGGCTATGGTTATTCGGTGGTGAGTGAAAACGGTGTGCGCCGGGGCGAGTGGTCCAAGCGCGAAGCGGTGGGCGGGCAGACGATCTATTACAAAACCCAATTTATTGAGGTGGATTCTACGCCCGCTGTGCCTGCCTTTTTTGAAGTGCCCAAGGCCGCCCATGTCGATTGGGACGGCTCCTCGCAAGAGGCTGCTGCCCAGCAAGTACTGGATACCGCCTACGCCAAATCCAGCACCCCCCAGAGTCTGGCGCGCGAACTGATCAAACTGCTCAACTCCGATATCCTCGACCAAAACTCGGCGCTGCTGCTCTCGGCGCAGACCGAAAAATCGGCGCTGTTGGAAAAACTCATCAACCAGGCCGGCATAGCCGCGCGTCCGGCGCTGGGTTTATATCTGGAAGACGCCCGCCGCCATCAAAGCCTGACCCGCCTGGTGCAAGTCTACGACGGTGAAAACTGGGAGCTGTTTAACCCCTACACCGGCGAGCAGGGTGTACCGGAAAACCTGCTGCTCTGGCATACCGGCGGTGAATCAATCCTGGATGTGGCGGGCGGCAATCGCTCGCGCGTCAGTTTCTCGATGATCCACCAAACCGTACCGGCGCTGGATTTGGTCAAGGCCCAGTATAAAGACAGCGTGTTCAGCGTACTCAGCATCCAGCACTTGCCGATTGAGGAGCAGAGCATGTTCAAGCTGTTGTTGCTCCTGCCCATCGGCGCATTGGTAGTGGTGTTTATGCGCATTATTATCGGCCTCAAAACCTCCGGCACTTTTATGCCGATTTTGATCGCCATGGCCTTTTTGCAGACCTCGCTGGTATTGGGGGTGGTGAGTTTTGTAACCGTGGTGGCCATGGGGCTGGTGTTGCGCACTTATTTATCGCGGCTCAACCTACTACTGATTTCGCGCATTGCAACGCTGGTGGTGCTGGTGATTTTTATTATCTCCGCGCTCAGTCTCATCGGCTACCAAATGGGCTTTAATACCGGCATGACCATCACCTTCTTCCCGATGATCATCATCGCCTGGACCATCGAGCGGATGTCGATCCTGTGGGAAGAAGAGGGCCCCAAAGAGGTGATGGTGCAGGGCGGCGGCAGCCTGCTGGTAGCGGTACTCGCCTATACCCTGATGCAATTTGCGCTGGTCGGGCACCTGACCTTCAACTTCCCCGAACTCAATCTGGTGGCGCTGGCGCTGATCATGTTGATGGGTCAATACACCGGCTACAAACTTTCCGAATTGCGCCGTTTCCGCGCCATGGTGGATAACGACGAAGTAGGCAAGCTCAACGAGTCCAATCCGGGTGAAGCAGGCAAGGGGAGCGGGGCATGAGTCAGGCGCCGTCAACTCCTGTAGCCACTAGCGCAGCACCCGCTGGCGTCAAACGCTGGTGGAATTCCTGGGTCAGCCCCTGGCGCTTGAAGCGCATGGGCATACTGGGCATGAACTGCCGCAACCACGACTTTATCGCTGCCTATAACCCGCGCCGCCTGTTCCCCTTGGTGGACAACAAACTCAAAACCAAACTGCTGGCGGAAGAGTACGAAGTCGCCACGCCTAAATTGTTTTTTGTGGTCAATGCCCAGCACGAAATCGCGCACATCGAAGACAAACTCATGGCGCTCGACGCCTTTGCGGTGAAGCCAGCCAAAGGCTCGGGCGGCAAGGGGATTCTGGTGATCATCGGCCGCCGTGGTGACAATTTTATTAAATCCTCGGGCGTGGAAATCACCATTGAAGATATCCGCCGCCATATGAGCAACGCCCTCGCGGGTTTGTATTCATTGGGTGGTAAGCCTGATGTGGTGATCGTAGAAGACCTGATACAGTTCGATGACTACTTCAAGGATTATTCCTACGAAGGCGTGCCGGACATCCGCATCATCACCTTCAAAGGCTACCCGGTGATGGCCATGCTGCGCCTCGCGACCCATAAGTCCGACGGCAAAGCCAACCTGCACCAGGGCGCCGTCGGCGTTGGGTTGGATATCGCCACCGGCCGCGCGCTTAAAGCCGTGCAGCACTCCAAACCCGTCACCCACCACCCGGACACCAAACGCGCACTCGATGAAATCCAGATCGCCGACTGGCGCAACTGGTTGCTACTCGCCTCCAAGTGCTACGAAATGACCGGCCTCGGCTATATCGGCACCGACCTGGTACTGGATAAAATGCGCGGTGCCCAGCTGCTGGAATTAAACGCCCGCCCCGGCCTCGCCATTCAAGTCGCTAACGGCCGCGGTTTACTGCCGCGCCTGCGCCATGTTGAATCGCTCAAAGAGCGCATGCACCGCACCGCTGAACAGCGGGTGGATTATGTGATGAAAACTTTTACGGCGGATGGTTTGTAATCTGCTGCATACCCAATCAATAAACCTCAACGGAGTAAAAATAATGTCGACCTCAGCTATTGTTGGACCTGGCCTGTTAATGGGAGTGTTCGCACTTATCATTTTGACTGGCTTCACTCTCTCGCTTATTGAAAAACGCTTGGCGCCTACGCGCGAGCATTAAGGATTTTACCGTCTGTCACAATAAAAAAAGCCAGGCATTTCGCCTGGCAAAAGTCCGGGAGTGGACATAGGGATTGGGGATTAGAGAAAAATCAAAAACTGAATGTAGTGCGTAAGTAGTAATAAGCACCGTCAACCGGGTACGGCGAAAACGTGGGGTAAATAGATGCATTGGTGGCGCCGCGCGTGATTGGCACCGTTTCGTCGGGGTGTTTATCAAACACGTTATTCACACCTAGTGCGATAGCAAAGGCATCGCTCAGGTCGTAACCCAATGCAATATCGGCGAGCGTGCTCGGGGAGATGGTGTTGAGCGTAAAGGGCGCGAGGCCAGTGCCCGCATCCGATGAGAGAAATGCACTTTCACCGTAATGCGTCAGGCGCAAGGTAATACTCAAATCACCAATATAATAATTAGCGTTGAGCAAGAATTTGTGTTCCGGGGTACTCTCTTCCAGACCCGAGACAATCACCGGCGTAATCAATAAACCGCCGCCCAATTGCGCCGAGGCGTTGTTGATATGGGTTACCTCGGTGTCAATCACGGTACCGGTCAAATTCCAGCGAATTTGACCGTAGTCTGCAAAGTCGCTGATCCAATCCAGCGCCAGGTCTACGCCTTTGGTGCGCGTATCT
>Ga0247783_1000242_pt1 | contig 16162 bp, 13 predicted proteins | sample UWRJL064202C5_FD_179911 | JGI IMG/M metagenome (GOLD analysis project Ga0247783, IMG submission 179911) | Plant litter microbial communities from Arlington Agricultural Research Station in Wisconsin, United States - UWRJ-L064-202C-5 | ecosystem: Environmental > Terrestrial > Plant litter >...
GTCAGCGTGGAGCGATGATCGCGCGCCTGGTCCGCGGCCTCTGGATCGTCAGCGTCGTCGTCGCCGCGCTCGCGGCATGGTGGTCCGTCCGGACGTTCGGCGCGCACGTCGGCGTCGTCGCCGCGGCGCTGGTCGGCGTCTGCGCCGTCTACGCGCTGCATCCACTGATCGTCGTCTGGAACTTCGCGCTGTCACGCTGGAAGGGAGACCCCGTCCCGGCCGACCTGCGCATCCCGGCGCTGCGCGCCGTCGGGATGGTCGATGCCGAGATCGATGCGGCGATCCGCGGCTTCTGGTTCGCGACCCCCTTCCGCTCGGCGTATGCGACGCCGGCGCCGAACGCCGCGCTCGCGCCGCGTCGGCTCGCGCTGCTGTTCGTGCACGGCTATTTCTGCAACCGCGCGATCTGGTCGTCGTTCGTGCGCGACGCCGCATCGCGCGGCTATGCGTGCGAGGCGGTCACGTTGAACGAGGGCTTCGCGCCGATCGAGTCGCATGCCCCAGCGATCGAGACGGCGATCGCGTCGCTGATCGAGGCGACGCGGGCGCTCGGACGGCCGGTCGATCGCGTCGTCGTGATCGCGCACAGCATGGGCGGCCTCGTGATGCGGTCTGCGCTGACGACGATCGATCGGACGCGGATCGCGCACGTGATCACGCTGGGCACGCCCCACCACGGCACCTGGCCCGCGCGCTTCGGCCGCTTCGCGAACGTCGTGCAGATGCGCGTCGGCAGTCCCTGGCTCGCCGCGCTGGCGGAAGCGGAGCGCGACGGCGCAGGCCTTCCGCACGCGGACTTCACGACGCTGTACTCCGCCCACGACAACATCGTGTATCCGCAGCGGACCGCGTTGCTCGACGGCGCGCGCGCCATCCGCCTGTCGGGCATCGGCCACGTCGCGCTCGCGTTCGACCGGCGCGTGCGCGACGCGGTCTTCGAACGACTCGAGGAGCTCGCGTTGCGCGAGCCCCGGCGCTAGGCGGCCACGTAGCCGCGCGGGATCGAGCCGAGCAGTCTCTTCGTGTACGGGTTCTGCGGCGATCGATAGATCGTGTCCGCGTCGGCGACCTCGACGACCTCGCCCTTGTTCATCACCATGATCTCGTCGGCCATGTACTTGACGACCGCGAGATCGTGGCTGATGAAGACATAGGCCATGTCGAACTCTTCCTGCAGGTCGAGCAACAGGTTGAGCACCTGCGCCTGCACCGAGACGTCGAGCGCGGAGACCGACTCGTCGCAGATCAGCACCTCGGGCTTGAGCGTCAGGCAGCGCGCGATCGCGATGCGCTGACGCTGGCCGCCGGAGAACTCGTGCGGGTACTTGTGGATCGCCGACGCCGGAAGCCCGACGCGCTCGATCAGTTCGTTCGCATGCGCGAGCCGGGCCGCGTCGTTCGCGAGCAGCCCGTGAACGCGCATCGGCTCGACGAGGATCTGGCCGACGGTGAAGCGCGGGTTCAGGCTCGCATAGGGATTCTGGAAGACGATCTGGATGCGCTTGCGATAGTCCATCAACGCCTTCGCATCGAGCGCGAGGAAGTCGCGGCCGTCGAACACGATCTCGCCGGCGGTCGCCTCGGTCAGGCGCATCAGCATCATGCCGACGGTGGTCTTGCCCGAACCGGATTCGCCCACGACGCCGAGCGTGCGGCCCCGTGACAGCGAGAACGACGCGTCGGTCACGGCATCGATGAGCTTGCGGCTGAACAGCCCGGTCTTCAGGCGGTACTGTTTCTTGAGATGACTGACGACGAGGATCGGCTTCTCGTCGACCGGCCTGACCTTGCGTTCGCGCAACTGCGCTGCGCGAACCGCAGCCGCTTCGGGACTGTCGCTCATGAAATCGGCGATCACCGGCAGGCGTCGCGGACGCGTGTCGAGCGACGGCCGGCACGCGATCAGCGCGCGCGTGTACGCGTCGTGCGGGTCCCCGAAGATGCGGGCCGTCGGGCCGTCTTCGCGAATCTGGCCGTGACGCATCACGACGACGCGCTCCGCGATCGATCCGACGACGCCGAGGTCATGGCTGATGAACAGCATGCTCATGCGGTGCCTTTCCTTCAGCCCCGCGAGCAGGTCCAGGATCTGTTGCTGCACGGTTACGTCGAGCGCGGTCGTGGGCTCGTCCGCGATCAGCAGGCGGGGCTCGCAGGCGATCGCGATCGCGATCATCACGCGTTGCTGCTGGCCTCCGGAAAGTTCGTGCGGGTACGCGTTCACGCGGGCCTTCGGCTCCGGGATGCCGACCTCGGCGAGCAACTCCTCGGTGCGCGCGAAACTCTGCTTGCGCGTCATGCCGAGATGCAGCTGCAAGGATTCCGCGATCTGGCTACCGATCGTGAAGACCGGATTCAGCGAGCTCATCGGATCCTGGAACACGACGCCGATGTCCTTGCCGCGCATCTCGCGCAGCGCGTCGCGCGACAACGCGAGCACGTCGGTGCCGCCGAAGCGGATCGAACTGCCGTCGCCGATGAGCGCGTTGCCCGGCAACAGCCGCAGCACGCTCATCGCGGTCACGCTCTTGCCGGACCCGGACTCGCCGACGAGCGCGACGGTCTCGTTCTCCGCGACGGCGATGCTGATGTCGCGAACGGCCTCGACGACCTCGCTCTTGCCGACGCGAAAGCTCACGCGCAAGTGGGAAATGTCCAGCAACGGGGACGTCGTGTCGGGTTTCGGCGTGCTCATCGCAGTTTCGGATCGAGCGCGTCGCGCAGCGCGTCGGTGAGGAGGGAGAACGCGGTCACGAAGACCGCCATGAACGACGTGGCGGCGGCGAGCTGCCACCACTTGCCGAGGATCAGTTCCGACTGCGCTTCGTTGAGCATCGTGCCCCACGAGACCGAGTCGACCGGCACGCCGAGCCCGAGGAAGGACAGGATCACTTCGGACTTGATGAACAGCACGACGTACAGCGACAGTTGCACGAGGACGATGTGGCTGATGTTCGGCAGGATGTGGACGAACATGCGGGACAGGTTGCCCGCGCCGATCGCCGTCGCCGCGAGTACGTATTCGCGCGATCGATGCTTGATGTACTCCGCGCGAACCAGTCGATAGACGCCGGTCCAGCCGGTGAGTCCGAGGATCGTCACGACCGAGCCGATCCCGGGCCCGAGCACCGCGGCGAAGCAGAAGATCAGCAGGATGCCGGGGATCGCGGTGAAGACGTTGTAGACCCACTCGAGGATGTCGTTCGCGACGCCGCCGAAATAGCCCGCGAGGCCGCCGAAGACCGTGCCGATGAAGGTCGCGACGATCGCGGCGGCGAGGCCGACGAAGATCGAGATCTGCGCACCCTTGATCGCCTTCTCGATCACGTCGCGCCCGCGACGATCCGCGCCGAAGGGAAGCGTGTTCACGAGCGGCTTTTCGACCTGGTGGTTCTTGATCGTCAGCTGATCGATCTCGGCCTTCTTCGGTTCGAGCGGATCGACCGAATCGATCGACAACACGGTGCCGGCCGTCGACTCGATCTTCAGGCCGTCGCCCAGGGTCGCGGCCAGGAAGGACGGCGGCGCGTACGGCACCGCGATCTCGTCGGCCCAGTGCCGCGCGACGAGCCCCAACGCGGAACCGATCCCGGCGACGACGAAGATGCCGACGACGACGAGCGAGACCATTCCGACGCGGTCCTGCCGCAGCCGCTTCCAGGCGTTTCGCCACACGCCGCTCGAACGCGGGGCCGGATCGAGGCGCGACGCGGGGTCGATCGCGGCTTCGTTGATCGGGGGCTCGATCGCGCTCATGTCCGGACGCTCACTTCAGCACCACGCGCGGGTCGACGACCTTGTACATCACGTCGGCCAGCAGGTTGATGATCATCGTGAGGACCGCCAGGTAGATCGTCACGGCCTGGATCACCGGGAAGTCGCTGCGGTTCACCGCGAGCAGCGTCTCGCGGCCGAGGCCCGGGATCGAGAAGAACACCTCGATGAGGAAGGAGCCGACGAAGATCCCCGGCAACTGGATCGAGATGTTCGTGAGGATCGGGATCATCGCGTTGCGCAGCACATGCTTGAGCAGGATCGTCTTCTCGGGGACGCCCTTGGCGCGCGCGGTGCGGACGTAGTCGTGGCCGATCTCGTCGAGGAAGAAGCTGCGGTACAACCGCGTCTGCGGCGCGAGCCCGACCATGACCGCGAGGAAGACCGGCAGCGGCACGAAGTTCTTGAGGTTCGTCCACGTGCTGTCGGTCCAGCCCTGAACGGGGAACCACGCGAGCTCGAACGCGAACAGCCACTGGCCGACGATGATGTAGACGAGGAAGGAGATCGACAGCGCGACGGTCGTCGCGATCATGATCGAGCGATCCGTCAGCGAGCCGCGCACGTAGGCCACGAGCAGCGCGAACGGAATCGCGAGCGTCACGTCGAGGATGAAGATCGGGATCATCACCGTCAGCGTCGCCGGTAGCCGCGTCGCGAAGATGTTCGACACGGCCTCTTGCGTGGCCCAGCTCTTGCCCCAGTCGAACGTGACGATCTGCTTGACGAGGATCCACAGCCGGACCCACCACGGCTGATCGAGTCCGAGCTGCACGCGGATCGAGTCGATCTGCTGCTGGGTGGCGCCGAGGCCGCCGATGATTTCGGCCGGGTCGCCGCCGAACAGCGTGAACAGCACGAAGACCAGCAGCACGACGCCGATCAGCGTCGGGATCATCTGCAGGATCCGGCGGATGAGATAACTGCCCATGGGAGCGAGGCGAAGAGGCCCTAGAGGTGAAGCACGGTCGGCATAATGCCAACAATTTCCCGACACGCACCCGGAGCGTCGCAAATCGCCGACGCTTTTGCGTCGCAAATCGCGATGCCGCTCACGTCCGACCCGCGTCCGATGCGTCGTTCCCGCTCCGCCTCGCTGTTCGCCGCCCTGCTCTTCGCAGTCGCCCTTCCGCCGGCGATTGCGGACGAGAAGAAGGTCGTGCGCTATGCGTTCGAGGTCGCCGAGACCGGCTTCGATCCGGTACAGATCTCCGACCTCTACTCGCGCATCATCGCGTGCGAGATCTTCGAGGCGCCGCTGCACTACGCGTTTCTCGCGGTGCCCGGCACGATCGCGCCGCTCACCGCGGAGTCCTTGCCCCAGGTCTCCGCCGACTTCAAGACCTTCACGTTTCGGATCCGCAAGGGCATCTATTTCGCCGACGACGAGGCCTTCAAGGGCAGCAAGCGCGAACTCGTCGCGGCCGACTACGTGTATTCGCTCAAGCGCAACTTCGACCCGCGCTGGAAGAGCATCGGTATCGCGGAGCTTCGGACCTACGACATCGTCGGACTGAACGCGCTGCGCGACGCCGCGCTGCAGGGCGCGCCGTTCGACTACGACCGCGAGATCCCCGGGCTGCGCACGCTCGACCGCTACACGTTCCAGGTCCGCCTCGGCGTCCCGAGTCCTCGCTTCGTCTACACGATGGCCGACTCGTCGACCATGGGGGCGGTCGCGCGCGAGGTCGTCGAGGCCTACGGCGACAAGATCATGGAGCATCCGGTCGGGACCGGCCCGTATCGACTCGTCGAGTGGCGCCGTTCGTCGTTGATCGCGCTCGAGAAGAACCCGGGCTTTCGCGAGGAGTACTACGACCTCGTCGCGGATCCGCGCGACGCGAAGGCCGTCGAAGTTGCCGCGCGGCTCAAGGGCCGGCGCCTGCCCATGGTCGATCGCTTCGAGATCTCGATCATCGAGGAGAGCCAGCCGCGCTGGCTCGCGTTCCTCAACGGGGAGCAGGACATCCTCGAGACGCTGCCGGAAGACCTCGCGCCGATCGCGATCCCGAACAACGAGCCGTCGCCGACGCTCGTGAAGAAACGCATCGCAGTGTCGCGGCAGCCGCGGATCGACGTCTATCTGACCGTCTACAACATGGACCATCCGGTGATCGGCGGCTACACGCCGGAGAAGGTCGCGTTGCGGCGCGCGATCAATCTCGCGATCGACACCGACGACATCATTCGCTCGCGCTACAAGTTCCAGGCCTTCACGGCGCAGTCCTTGATCATGCCGAGCATCTTTCCCTACGACGCCGACCTGCGCACCGAGGTCGGCATGACGGACGTCGCGCGCGCGAACGCGATCCTCGACACGTTCGGCTACCGCGATCGCGACGGCGACGGCTGGCGCGAGATGCCGGACGGCTCGCCGCTCGAGCTCGAGCTGTCGACGCAACCCGATCAGCGCTCGCGCATCATCGACGAGATCTGGAAGAAGGCGATGAACGCGCTGCATGTGCGCCTGCGCTACCGGGTCGCGAAGTGGCCGGAACAATTGCGCATGACGCGCAACGGCCAGTACATGATCTGGTACCTCGGCAACTCGGCGAGCAATCCCGACGTCAGCGACGCGCTCCGTTATTTCTATGCGCCGGCGATCGGCGCCGAGAACCTCTCGCGCTTCCGCAACGTCGCGTTCGACGCGGCCTACGACCGCCAGAAGCAGATGGTCGACGGCCCCGAGCGCAAGGCCGAGGTCCTCGAGATGGTGAAGCTGTTCACCGCCTACGCGCCCGGCAACACGCTCGTCCATCGCATCGTCATCGACATGTCCTATCCATGGGTCACGGGCTATCGACGCTGGCCGTTCGTGCGTGACTGGTGGAAGTACGTCGACGTCGACATGGCCGAACGGCGGCGGGCCGTCGGGGGCTGATCGCCAGCCCGGCGCCGACGTCGTACGATCCGGCTTTCGCTTCCCTTCCGGTCCTCCCATGCGCCCGCACGTCACGCGGCTGTTCCTCGCCGCCCTCGCCTGCGTCGTCCTGTCGACGCCCCCCGCCTACGCACAGGACAAGAAGGTCCTGCGCTACGCCTTCGAAGTCGCGGAGACCGGCTTCGATCCCGTCCAGCTGTCGGACCTCTATTCGCGCAACATCACGGCGCAGATCTTCGAAGCGCCGTTGCACTACGCCTATCTCGCGCCTCCGGGCACGATCGAGCCCGTGACCTGCGACGGCATGCCCGAGGTGTCGGCCGACTTCAAGACGTTCACGTTCCGCCTCAAGAAGGGCATCTATTACGCCGACGATCCCGCGTTCAAGGGAAAGAAGCGCGAGCTCGTCGCGCAGGACTACGTCTACGTCGTCAAGCGTCACTTCGACCCGCGCTGGAAGAGCGTCAGCATCAGCGGCCTCGAGACCGAGGACTTCATCGGGCTCAACGAGCTCCGCGCGATCGCGCTCAAGACCGGCAAGTTCGACTACGACAAGGAGGTCGACGGCATTCGCGCGATCGACCGCTACACGTTCCAGGTCAAGCTCGGCAAGCCGGACCCGCGCTTCCTCGACACGTTCACCGATTCGTCGGTGCTGGGCGCGATGGCGCGCGAAGTCGTCGAGTTCTACGGCGACGCGATCATGGAGCACCCGGTCGGCACCGGGCCGTTCAAGCTCGTCGAGTGGCGGCGTTCGTCGTTCATCGCGTTCGAGCGCAATCCGAACTTCCGCGAGGAGTACTACGACCTGAAGCCGGACCCGACCGACCCGAACGCGGTCGAGGTCGCCGCGAGGCTCAAGGGCAAGCGGCTGCCGCTGATCGACCGCATGGAGGTGTCGATCATCGAGGAGAGCCAGCCGCGCTGGCTCGCGTTCCTCAACGCCGAGCAGGACATCCTCGAGACGCTGCCGGAGGATCTCGCGCCGATCGCGATCCCGAACAACAAGCCGTCGCCGACGCTCGAGAAGAAACACGTCACCGTGTGGCGCGCACCGCGCATCGACTTCGCGTTCACCGTCTACAACATGGAGAACCCGGTCATCGGCGGATACACGCCGGACAAGGTCGCGCTGCGTCGCGCGCTCAACCTCGCCTTCGATTCCGACGAGGCGATCCGCTCGCGCTACAAGTTCCAGGCGTTCACCGCGCAGTCGAACGTCATGCCGGCGACCTACGGCTACGACCCCGACATGCGCACCGAGATGGGCGTCACCGACCTCGCGCGCGCGAACGCGTTGCTCGACGCCTACGGCTACGTCGATCGCGACGGCGACGGCTGGCGCGAGGCGCCCGACGGTTCACCGCTCGAACTCGAGGCCTCGACCCAGCCGGACCAGCGCAGCCGCATCGTCGACGAGATCTGGAAGAAGGCCGCGAACAAGCTGCACGTCCGGATGCGCTTCAAGACCGCGAAGTGGCCCGAGCAGTTGCGGATGACCCGTAACGCGCAATACATGATGTGGACGCTCGGCCTGTCGGCGTCGGGACCGGACAGCAACGGATCGCTGCGGAACTGGTATGGCCCGGCCACCGGCGCAGAGAACCTCTCGCGCTTTCGCAACGCGGAGTACGACCGGCTGTTCGACAAGCAGAACGCGATGCCGAACGGCCCCGAACGCATCGCGACGATCCGCGAAATGCAGAAGGTCTTCGTCGCGTACGCGCCGAGCAACATCAGCGTGCATCGCTATGTGATCGACATGTCGTATCCCTGGGTCGTCGGCTACCGCCGCTGGCCGTTCGCGCGCGACTGGTGGAAGTACGTCGACGTCGACCTCGATACCGAGAAGAAGCTGGTGTCGCGGTAACCGGGGCTCCGCCTCGGCGGGGCTTCCGTCAGCCGACGGTCACGACGTGTGCGGGCGTCCGCCCCGCGAGCCCGTCGAGCAAGCCGTCGATCGCCATCGCCCCCATCGCGCCGCGCGTCGCGCGCGATGCGCTGCCGATATGCGGCGTCAAGGCGACGTTGCGCAACGCCAGCAACCGCGGGTTGATCGCCGGCTCGCCCTCGTAGACATCCAGGCCCGCGGCCGCGAGCCGGCCGGTCTCGAGCGCCGTCGCGAGCGCCTCCTCGTCGATGAGGCCGCCGCGGGCGATGTTGCTGATCGTCGCGGTCGGCTTCATCGCCGCGATCTCCTTCGCGCCGACCGTGTGATGGTTCTCGGCCGTGTAAGGCAGCACCAGGATCAGATGGTCCGCCTGCGCGAAGAGCTCGTCCCGCGACACGTAGCGCGCCCTGCATTCGGCCTCGATCGCCGGCGCGAGGCGCGTCCGGTTGTGATAGATGACCGGCATCGAGAAGCCCGCCCCGCGGCGCGCGAGCGCCTGGCCGATGCGTCCCATGCCGAGGATGGCCAGCGTCGCGTGATGCACGTCGGCGCCGAGTAGCTGGTCGAGCGCCCACCGCTTCCAGTGGCCCGCGCGCAGCCAGTGTTCGGATTCGGTGACACGCCGCGCCGCGGCCATCATCACGGCCCAGCCGAGATCCGCCGTCGTCTCGGTCAACACGTCCGGCGTATTCGTCACGACGATGCCGCGCGCCGCACAGGCAGCGAGGTCGATGTGATTCGTGCCGACCGAGATCGTCGAGACGACCCGCAGTCGGGGCGCGGCGGCGATCAAGTCGGCATCGATGCGATCGCCCGAGGCGCACAGGAGGCCGTCGGCATCGCCGACCTTCTTCGCGAGGACGGCGGGCGACAGGGTGATGTCGTCCTGGTTCGCGTCGAGCTCGCAGGAGGCGAGCGCCGCGAGGTGCTCGGGGAAGATGGCGCGCGTGACGACGACGCGGGGACGCTGGTCGGATGAGCTCATCGAAAGAAGAGGAAGGTCAGCAGGATGAAGAGAGGCAGAAGAATGCCGCAAGACCAGGCCATGTAGCCGAAGAACGACGGCATGCGGATGCCGCGGTCGACGGCGATCGCGCGGACCATGAAGTTCGGCGCGTTGCCGATGTAGCTCAGCGCACCCATGAACACGGCGCCGCCCGAGATCGCCGCGAGCGTCTGCCGATGCGCCATCAGTTCGCGCGCGTCGCCCCCGGCCAGGTTGAAGAACACGAGATAGGTCGGCGCGTTGTCCAGGAAGGCGGACAGGAGGCCGGTCAGCCAGAAGTACATCGCGTTGTCCGGCTCGCCCGCGGCCGTCGTGACGAGTCGCGTCAGGGTGCCGAGTGCCCCGGCGTCGCCGGCCTTGAGGATCGCGAGCGCCGGGATCATCGTGACGAAGATCGCCGCGAACAACTTGGAGATCTCCTTCATCGGTTCCCAATTGAACTCGTTGTGCGCATGGACCGACGCCGGCGTGATCCGCAGCGAGATGAGTGCGATGACGACCAGCAACGCGTCGCGCGCGAGGTTCTGGAGCTCGAGCCCGGTCCCGAGCACGGTGAAGACCACGCCCGGCCTCCAGAAGCCGCTGACCAGCACCGCGACGACGATCGCCACGAGCAGTCCGAGGTTCGCGAGACCTCCGAGTCGCAGCCGTTCATCCGACGGCGTGTCGACGACCGCAACCCGCGCTTCTCCGGCGCGGCGCGCGACGCCGCGATCGACGACGTAGAAGATCGCGAGCAAGGCGGCCCAGAGCGTCAGCGCCGGCGCGAGCAGTGCGGTCGTGGTCCAGAAGAACGAGACGCCGCTGAGGAAACCGAGGAAGAGCGGCGGATCACCGAGCGGCGTGAGCGAGCCGCCGGCGTTCGCGACGAGGAAGATGAAGAACACGAGCACGTGGACGTTGTGCGCGCGGCCGGCGTTGGCGCGAATCAGCGGTCGAACCAGCACCATCGCGGCGCCGGTCGTGCCCATCACGTTGGCCAGCAGCGCGCCGCTCGCCAGCAGCGCGGTGTTGGTCGCCGGCGTTCCGTGCAGCGTCCCGAACAAGCCGATCCCGCCCGATACCGTATAGAGCGCGAACAACAGCACGACGAAGGGGAGATATTCGAGCAGGACGGCGTGCGCGACCTGATGGGCCGCTTCCATCGGGCCGAAGGCGATGGCGAAGGGGACGAGCAGCGCGAGCGCCCAGCCGAGCGCGATCTTGCCGAAGTGCGCGTGCCAGACCCGCGGGACCGCGAGCGGCGCGACCGCGATCGACGCGAGCAGGCCCACGAACGGCAGGATCCACCCGAGACCGAGTCGATCGCCCACGAAGTCGGCCGCGTGCGCCGCGCCCGGTGCGGCGAGCGAGAGCAACCCCATTCCGGCGGCCGGCCATCCGCTCCTCGCGCGTCGCATCGGACTCGTCTCGTCTCGTCGCCAAGGGCCGCATGGTAGCGCGCGCTCAGTCGAGCCAGAGTCCCGGGATCGACCACGCGATCGCGACGAGATCCGCCTGCGTCGTCGCGCCGGTCTTGACGAACACGTTGCGCAGCTGCGCGCGGACGGTCGCCAGCGAGACGTCGCGTCGGGCCGCGCATTGGTGGAGTCGCTCGCCGCCGGCGATGGCCTCCATCAAGGCCGACTCGGCCGCAGTCAGGCCGAAGACCTGCGCGAGCGTGCGCGCTTCCGGCGTGCGGGAGCGTGGTCCGCCGATGCACAACAGCGCGAGCCCGCCCGCCGTGCGTTCGCGACGATGCGCGAGCCGCTCCAGCGAGACCACGCGCATCGCACGCATCCGACCGTTGCCGTGAGACGCGCTGAGCAACACGGCGCCGTCGATGAATGGCCGGTCGCAGGCCAGCATCAGCGCCTGCGAAAGCTTGCGACGCGTGTCCGGCGCGAGCGCGAACAACTGGCCGTTGCGCAGCGCGAGCCCGTAGGGCGCGGCCATCGCGTCGCGCCCGGCCTCGTTCGCGCTGATCACCCGCGCGTCGCGCGTCACGAGAATCGCCCCCATCCGCATCGCGGACAACAACTCCGTCATCAGCTCGCTCGCGGCACTCGGCAGGTTCGCCTGCGCACGTGTTGCGTCGTTCGCCTCCTTGCCGAGCACCCCCGAGTGCAGGCCCGGGTTGTCCCACAGGACCGCGGTCGTCTCCATCACCCCTCCCGTCGTCGACTCCCGCAGCGCGGGCACGATGAGACCTTAGGCCAACGACGCCTCGCTGCCGATCGTGCGGGTGTACTAGGCCGAACGGTGCTCGGGGATCTCGAAGACCTGGCGCAGATAGGCGATGTAGGCCACGTCCTCGCACATGTTCTTCGCCGGCGTGTCGGAGAGCTTCGCGACCGGCTGGCCGTTGCAACGGACCATCTTGATGACGATCTGCAGCGGCGTGTAGCCGAGATCGTTCGTGAGATTCGTGCCGACGCCGAATGCGAGCCGGGTCCGATCGGCGAAGCGCAGGTACAACTCGATGACGCGCGGGAAGTCGAGGCTGTCCGAGAAGATCAAGGTCTTCGTGCGCGGATCGACGCGCATCCGCGTGTAGTGCTCGATCATCCGCTCGCCCCATTGGAACGGGTCGCCGGAGTCGTGACGCACGCCGTCGAAGAGCTTGCAGAAGTACATGTCGAAGTCGCGCAGGAACGCGTCGAAGCCGTAGACGTCCGACAACGCGATGCCCAGGTCTCCCCGGTATTCGCGCGCCCAGCGCTCGAACGCGTAGGTCTGCGAATCGCGCAGCCGCGGTCCGAGCGACTGGCAGGCCTGGAGATATTCGTGCGCCATCGTGCCGAGCGGCGTGAGCCCCTGGCGCATCGCGAACATCGTGTTGCTGGTCCCGGCGAACTGCGTACCGAGGTCCGCCTTCAGCGTTTCGAGCACCTCTTCCTGCCAGGTCTTCGCGAAGCGACGCCGCGTGCCGTAGTCGGCGATCTTGCAGTCGACGAGCCGCGGGTCGCGCCGGATCAACGCGATCTTGTCGGCGAGGCGACGACGTCCGCGTTCGCGGTCGGGCTGCGGCTGCAACCGGCGGAAGTACACCTCGTTGATGATCGCGAGCAGCGGGATCTCGAAGAGGATCGTGTGCAGCCACGGTCCTTCGATCCTCAGGTCGAGCTCGCCCTCGACATCGCGCGACGGCGCGAGGCTCACGTACTTGCGGTTCATCTGGAACAGGTCGAGGAAGTCGACGAAGTCGCTCTTGATGAAGCGCAGCGAGCGCAGCCAGCGCAGCTCCTCCTCGCGAAAGCGAAGCGCGCACAGCCCGTCGATCTCGTCCTCGATCTCGTCGATGCACGACACGAGATCGATGCCCGGCGTCCGGCACTTGAAGCGGTACTCGACCTGCGCGCCGGGGAACTGATGCAGCACGACCTGCATCATCGTGAACTTGTAGAGGTCGGTGTCGAGCAGCGATTCGATGATCATGGATTCGAGAGTAGCGCGTGCATGAGCGCGAGGTCATCGGGGGTCGTGACCTTGAAGTTGCGCGGACTCCCCGTGACGAGACGCGGCCGGAAGCCCGCGAGTTCCACCGCACTGGCCTCGTCGGTGACCTGGTGCCCTTCGCGGTCCGCGCTGTCGAGCGCGGCCACGAGGACGCGATAGCGAAACATCTGGGGCGTCTGCGCGAGCCACAGCGGGGCGCGCTCGACGGTCGCCCCGACGCGCACCTCGGCCCGCGCGTCGGTCCGCGGCATCGCCCGCTTGACCGTGTCGGCGACCGGGATGGCGAGCAGCCCGCCGACGGCGTCGTCGGCGAGCGTATCGAGCAGCGTGTCGATCAGCGCCGGCGTGATGCCGCAACGGGCCGCGTCGTGAACGAGGACCCAGTCGTCGTTGGCCGCGTCGAGTCGGGACAAGGCCTCGCGCACGGTCGCGGCCCGGGTCGCGCCGCCGCAACGTTCGACGCGCACGGGCATCGCGTGGCCCAGGGCCTCGAAGCGCGTGTCGTCGGGCGCGAGCGCGACGAGGGTCGACGCGATGCGTCCGACCGCCGCGAAGGCCTGCAGCGTGCGCACGATCATCGGCGTGCCCGCCACGTCGAGATACTGCTTCGGGATCTGCGACGCGAGCCGCGAGCCGCTCCCGGCCGCGGGGACGATCGCGAAGTGGCGAGGACGACGCGCGGCGCTCACGTCATGGTGCCGGCGGCGTGTCGTCGACCGACTCGGCTCGGCGTCGTTTCATGCGCAAGCGACGCGGCCGTCGCGTGCGCGCGAGGATCTTCGGATAGGCGCGGCGCATGTAGTAGAACATCGACCACACGGTCAGCACCGCGGCGATCCAGATCAGGCGCGTGCCCACGTAGTGCGAGTCGAAGAAGAAGAACCAGTCGTCGTAGAGCAGCATCGGAATCGCGACCATCTGCGCGATGGTCTTGATCTTGCCGAGCGAGTTGACGGCCACGCTCTTGCTCGCGCCAAGCTGCGCCATCCATTCGCGCAGGGCCGAGATCGTGATCTCCCGGCCGACGATCACGAGCGCGATCAGCGCGTTGATGCGCGACAGCTGCAGCAGGATCATCAGCGCGGCCGTCACCATCAGCTTGTCCGCGACCGGGTCGAGGAAGGCGCCGAAGCTCGAGGTCTGCTTGAGTTTTCTCGCGAGCCAGCCGTCGAGCCAGTCCGTCAACGCCGCGACGACGAAGATCACCGTCGCCGTCACGTTCTTCTCGGCGCCGTTCAGCCAGGCGTCGGGCACGAAGAACACGCCGACGACCAGGGGGATCAGGACGATGCGCAACCACGTGAGGAGGATCGGGAGGTTGATCGGCATGGCGTCGTCGCGGGGGCCCGGGACGAGAAGTCGCTGCCCGCCCGAGCGGGGACGCGGATTATAGCGACGGGGCGTCCGGGCGACGGGTCGTCCGTCGCCCTGCGGTAGAATCGCGGGCTGTTTTTCCCGCAGCATGGAGTCATCCGCAATGACGCACGTCGTCACCGAATCCTGCATCAAATGCCGCTACACCGACTGCGTCGACGTGTGTCCCGTCGACTGCTTTCGCGAGGGCCCGAACTTCCTCGTGATCGATCCGGACGAGTGCATCGACTGCGCCGTCTGCATCCCCGAGTGTCCGGTCAACGCGATCTATGCGGAGGAGGATCTGCCCGCGGACCAGAAGCACTTCATCGCGCTCAACGTCGAACTGTCGGCCGGCTGGCCGAGCATCACGCGGATGAAGCCGCACTTCCCCGATGCCGACGAGTGGAAGGACGTGAAGGACAAGCTTCCGATGCTCGAACGTTGAAGTCCGAACGTTGAGTCGGGCTGGTTCCACCGGCAACGCGGTCGACGCCGCGATCACCTGGCGTCACGACTGGGCGCCCCATCTCTTCTCGTTCCGGGTCGATCGGCCCGCGGGGCTGCGCTTCGCGCCGGGGCAATTCGTGCGACTGGGCGTGAGCACGGAGGCCGGTGGGACCGAATGGCGTGCGTACTCGATCGCGTCGCCGCCGACCGACGACATGCTCGAGTTCTATTCGATCGTCGTACCCGACGGCGCCTTCACGCAGGCGCTCGTGCGCCTCGGCGTCGGCGACTCGATCGCGATCGACGGGACCGTGTACGGCTTCCTGCGGACCGACCGCTTCGCACCCGCGTCGCAGCTGTGGCTGCTGGCGACCGGAACCGGTATCGCGCCCTTCGCTTCGATCCTCGGCGACGACGCGGTGTGGTCGGCATACGACGACCTCGTCGTCGTCCACAGCGTGCGAACCGCAGCCGAGCTCGCGTACCGCGACGCGATCGAGGCGCGCGGACGCCGCAGCCCCCACGCGCGCCTCCACTACGTGCCGACGATCACGGGGACGGACGCCGGAAGCGGTTGGCATGCGCGCATTCCGGCGCTGCTCGCGGATCGCCGCCTCGAGGACGCGCTCGGCCTCGCGATCACCCCGGACAGTTCGCGCCTCATGGTCTGCGGCAATCCGGCGATGATCAAGGAGGCGAGAGCCGTGCTGGTCGAGCGGGGGCTGGCGCCGGTCCGACGAGACCGACCGGGGCAGTTCATCGTCGAGAACTTCTGGTAGGTCCGGCTTGCGGCCGGGGGGCCACGCCCCGATAATCGCGATCCGCCGAAAAAACGAACGATCGTTCGAGAATAATTCCATGCTCTATCAGATCCACGAGATGCAGCGCGCCGTCCTGAACCCGATGAGCGCGTTCGCCGCCGCGGGCGCGAAGATGTTCTCGAGTCCGTACAGCCCGCTGTCCTACCTGCCGTTCGCCAATCGCATGGCGGCCGGCTACGAACTGTTCTTCCGCCTCGGCAAGGACTACGAAAAGCCGGAGTTCGGCCTGCACGCCACCGTCGTGGACGGCGTGGAGGTCCCGGTCCTCCAGCGCGTCGACACGCTCAAGCCCTTCTGTCGCCTCCTGCACTTCCAGCGCTTCTTCCCGAAGGAAATGGAGGCACGTCCGAACGACCCGATCGTGCTGCTGGTCGCGCCCCTGTCGGGCCACCACTCGACGCTGTTGCGCGACACGGTGCGTCAGCTCATCACCGCGCACGACGTCTACGTGACCGACTGGACCGACGGGCGGATGGTTCCGGCATCCGAAGGTCCGTTCCACCTCGACGACTACATCGAATACATCCAGGCCTTCATCCGCCGGCTCG
>Ga0247783_1000243_pt1 | contig 16156 bp, 13 predicted proteins | sample UWRJL064202C5_FD_179911 | JGI IMG/M metagenome (GOLD analysis project Ga0247783, IMG submission 179911) | Plant litter microbial communities from Arlington Agricultural Research Station in Wisconsin, United States - UWRJ-L064-202C-5 | ecosystem: Environmental > Terrestrial > Plant litter >...
CCGGCATCTGCCAGACGCACCGAGAAGCTCTTGGCGTCGACGATCGCGACTTTTCCCGTGTCCGGATTGGCCGTCCACACCCAGCGACCACTGACGACCGGCGCGCGGTAGCTCTGCGCCTCCTCTTTTTCCGGGGGAACCACCGCGGGCGTCTCATTCGCCGCAGCGCCGGCGGAGCTGTTTCCGGCGCCGAATTGGCCGCCGGAGGCGTCACTGGAACCCCGCAGCCCGCCGGACGGCGCGCTATCGCCGGACTCCGAACAAGCCGCCAGCCCAACCGCGCCGAAGAGCAACCACATCCCACTCGCCCGCATAGTTCAGCCCTACTGCAAGGCGTGCGCCAAGCCGTGCAGTCCGACCTCACCCCTCGGAATTGGACGCGAGTGCCGCGCGTTTCAATCAATCAGGCAGCGAACGCTGAGCGCTCGTCGGCACGCAGCCTGACATTTCTGTCCTGGCTGGCGCAGCTCGCGCCTAGTTCGGGGAAGTGACGCCCTTCGCGCCATGCTCAGCGAAGTAGGCGCGGAGCACTTCGCGCGCCAGCATCGCGCCCTTGATCTGCCAACTCGGATTGTTCACTACCAGCGCCGCGATCGCGACTTCGGGCTTGTCTGCGGGCGCGAAACCGACGAACCAGGTGTAAAAGCGGTTGTCCTTGTAGCGCGTCAGGGTGCCCGTCTTTCCGGCCACCTGAATTCCAGGCAAATACGGCGTGCCGTGCTCGTCGTGGAAGCTCTTGAAGGCCGAGCCGTTCTCCACCGTCTGGCGCATCATCCGCGTCAGCTCGGCCGCGGTTTCCGGCTTGACCGCGCGCCGCAAGACGCGCGGCGGGCGCTCGTCCTTCCACAGCTGTTCTTGGCCTTTGTAGACCGAGTCGACGATCCGTGGCTCGAGCGCGGCACCGCCATTCGCGACCGTCTGAGCCAACTCCGCCGCGGCCAGCGGTGACAGCGTGGTGTTCCAAAACCCCGCGGAAGTGCGGGCAAACTCCAAGGGATCCTCGGGCATGCTGATCTGCGGAGCCTCGTTGGCGACGGCAAACGGCAGCGACGCTCCGAAACCAAACGCGCCCGCCATGCCCGTCACGTCCTCCGGGGTCAGGTGCTTCTGCGCCAGACGAGCAAAGACCACGTTCAAGCTACGGCCGAGGGCCATGCCGATGGTCGCGCACCACTTGTCTCGAATTGGATCATCGATCAGCTCGTCGGGCGAAATTCGGCTCTTTCCCCCGTGGTAACACTGCTCGGTCTCCGCGTTCAGACCGGCGCGCTCGATCAGCGCTGCGCCCGTGATGACTTTGAACACACTCGCCGCCGGTGCCTCGGCGCGCGCGTTCACGTCGAACTTCTCGCTCGCGTTGACGTAGCTGGCGTAGGCCAAGACGCGCCCGGTCTTGACCTCGATCATCACCACGCCGCTCTCCGGAATACGGAACTTCTGCATCTGCGCGCGCGCCGCGCGTTGCACGACCGGATCGAGGGTGAGCTGCGCGGTGCGACCTTCACTGAGCGGTGCCATCACCCGCTGTGGCCGCAGATCTAGCCGCAGCAAGTCCAGCCCATCGAGCTTGGGCATCTCCGCCGCATTCTGCTCGAGCCGCCGAAGCGGACTCTCCCAGCTCACCTTGCCGCGCATCACGGGCACGAGCGCCGCAATGATGCCTGCCGCAGCCGCAAGCCCAAGGTATTTCCCAAACCGTCGCATCGACCCTGAGCGAGTTACCGGGGTTACGCAGATCAGGCCAAGATACCCGCATCCGGCCCGCCATCCGGATGCTCAGTTCACCCCGTAACGTACCCGTGCCCGTGCCCGTGCCCGTGCCCGCTCTCCCTCCCTTTTCTCCTGGGGGGGGCTGCCTCAGCGCAGCTCACTTGCACAAGTGCGACACGGCACACGGTCTCGCACTGCGATTTTCGGGCACGGGCACGGGCACGGGCACGTTTACGTACGGAGATTCGGCGTATGCTCGCCCTACACATTTCCGGAGGTTCGAAGCACGAGCGCGATGAGCGATACGCCCATTTCAGACCGTTTCGAAGTCGACAACACCTCGGTGTTGATGCTGCTCGCCGGCCCGCAGTCGAGCCTGCTCGCCGAGGTGGCGCGCCAGAGCGGAGCGGAGGTGAGCCTGCGCGGCAACGTGATTCACTTCCTGGGCTCCGAGCACGACGTGCGGCTGGCCCACCGCTTCGTCACGGACGCGGCGGAGCTCGTGGGCAAGGGCTTCGAGCTCACCACGAACGACGTCGTGAGCTCGATCCGCAGTCTGCGCGCGGACCCGGAGCGAACGCTCACGGAGCTGCTCGACGAGACGATCATCGTCAACACCAAGCGCAAGCCAATCCGGCCCAAGAGCGCCGCGCAGCAGCAATACGTCGAGGCCATTCGCAAGAACGACCTGACGTTTGGCATCGGGCCTGCGGGCACCGGCAAGACTTACTTGGCGATGGCGATGGCCGCCGCCGCGTTGATGCAAAAGCGGGTCAAGCGCATCATTCTGGCTCGTCCCGCGGTCGAAGCCGGAGAAAAGCTCGGTTTTTTGCCGGGCGATATGGCCGAAAAGGTCAACCCTTACCTGCGCCCCTTGTACGACGCACTGAACGACATGCTCGAGTTCGAGCGCGTCGAACAACTGCGCGAGCGTGGGCAAATCGAGGTCGCGCCGTTGGCGTTCATGCGTGGCCGCACGCTCAACGACTCCTTCGTGATCTTGGATGAAGCGCAGAACGCGACCAGCGAACAGATGCGCATGTTCCTGACTCGGCTCGGCTTCGGCTCCAAGGCAGTGGTCACCGGTGACATCACGCAGACCGATCTGCCGCACGGTGCTCGCAGCGGCCTGCGCGAAGCTCGTGAGCTGCTGAGCGGCGTGAGCGGCATTTCGTTTTGCGCCTTCACCGACGTGGACGTCGTACGCCACCCCTTGGTGCAAAAGATCGTGGTCGCCTACGAGCTGCGCGACGAAAAGCTGCGTCACGAACGCGAGCGCGAACAGCTCGCGCGCGAAGACCGGCTCCGGCGCGAGCGAATGCGCGAAAGTGAGCGAGAAACAGAGCCATGAGTGAGATCCGCGCGCTCAGCCCGCAGGCCCAGGCCACCGTGGAACGGCTGGGCGCGCTGGCAGAGTGGCTCACGCTGCACCCGGACCAAAGCACCGATACGCTCACCCACCCGCACCCACTCCTGCTGCTCGTGCGTCGCGCCGGTTTCTTGGTCTTGATCGCGCCAGCGTCGGTCTGGGACAAGGGCCGTGACCTGCTGAAGCCGTACCTGGACAAGTTCGCGACGGTCGAAGCGCGTCTAGTGCTGCTCGGTCGTCCGCGTGACCCGGATTTGAGTCAAGCCCTGAACCTCGGGCTGTGCGCGCTGCTGGCCGAGACCCCAGCGCCCGAGGAAGTGTTCGTCGCGCTGCACCAAGCCTTCGAGCTGATGGACGTCAAAGCGCAGAGTCAGAGCCGCGGCAAATGGCTGACCCGCTACCGCTACGAGCTCGGTGAGCTAATCGAGATCGCGCGCGCGCTGACGACCGAGCGCGAAATCGACAAATTGCTCAATCTGATCTTGGAAAAGGCGCGCTTCATCTGCGCCGCAGACGCGGGCAGCATGTACGTAGTCGACGGCGACGACCCGCTGCTCGCGCGCCGCAAACTGCACTTCAAGCTCAGCCAAAACGACTCGGTCTCGTTCGATTCCAGCGAATTTTCGATGCCGATCAGCACGCGCAGCATGGCCGGCTACGTCGCCCTTTCGCAAACTACGCTGCGTATCGACGACGTGTACGACATGCCCGCGGGTTCCCCGTTCGGCTTCGATCGCTCGTTCGATGAAAAGGTCGGCTACCGCACGCGTAGCATGTTGGTCACGCCGCTCATCACCAGCAAAGGGGAGGTGATTGGCGTCCTGCAACTGATCAACAAGAAGCTCGATCCCAAGCAGAAGCTGCTCTCACCCGATGACTTCGAACACGGCGTCGTGCCGTTCGACGAGCGCAGCGAGCAGCTCGTGGCCACGCTGGCCGCGCAAGCCGGAATTGCCCTCGAAAACGCCATCCTGTACCAAGAGATCCGCAAGATCTTCGAGGGCTTCGTGAAGGCCTCGGTCGATGCCATCGAAGCTCGTGACCCGACCACCAGCGGGCACTCTCGGCGCGTCGCCGACCTGACCGTCAACTTGGCCGCGGCCGTCGAGCGCACCGACAGCGGGCCTTATCGCGACGTCCGCTGGCAACGCGAAGATCTACGCGAGATCGAGTACGCCTCGGTGCTGCACGACTTTGGCAAGATCGGCGTGCGCGAGCACGTACTGGTCAAAGCCAAGAAGCTGTTCCCGCACGAAGCTTTGCTGATCCGCCAGCGCTTCGAGTTCGTGATTCGCACCATCGAGGTCGAGATCATCCAGCGCAAAATGCAGGCCATGAACCGCGGCGCCGGCAGCGCCGAGCTTTCGGTCCTGGACCGCGAACTTTCCGAGAGGCGCGCCGAAATCGAAGACGCCTGGCGGATCATCGAAGAGGCCAACGAACCTTCGCTGCTGGCCGCGGGAAATTTTCAACGCATCGAAGAGCTCGGGCGCCAATCTTACGCGCGCTTGAATGGCGAACAGGCGACCTTGCTCAGCGCCGATGAAGTGAAGTCCCTGAGCGTCATGCGCGGCTCACTCACCGCCGAAGAGTTCGACGAAATCCGCAGCCACGTCTCGCACACCTACCGCTTCCTCTCGCAAATACCCTGGGGCAAGACCTTCTCGCGCGTGGCGATCATCGCCGGGTCGCATCACGAGCGCTTGAACGGAACCGGTTACCCGAATCGACTGCACGCCGAAGAGATCCCGCTGCAATCCAAGATGATGAGCATCAGCGACATCTTCGACGCGCTGACCGCCAGCGATCGCCCGTACAAGCGCGCCGTGCCCGTCCAAAAGGCGCTCGACATCCTGGGCTTCGAAGTGAAAGACAACCACGTGGACGGCGAGCTCGTGCGCATCTTCACCGAAGCCAAAGTCTGGGAACCGGTGATGAATTCCCGCTGACACCGGCCCTCGTTCTCGCCTGGCCGGCGCCATGTTAAGGGCGCGCATGCCCGAAATTCTACAGGTCAATGCACGTGAAATCCTGGATTCTCGCGGAAACCCGACGGTCGAAGCCGAGGTCCAAACCGACAGCGGCCTAGGCCGCGCGGCGGTCCCGAGCGGCGCCTCGACCGGTGAGCACGAAGCCATCGAGCTCCGTGACGGCGACAAGAAGCGCTACCTCGGCAAAGGCGTGACGAAAGCCGTCGCGAACATCAACGATCAACTCGGACCGGCCTTGATTGGCCTCTCGGCGCTGGATCAGCCGGCCATCGATCAGGTGCTACTCGAGCTCGACGGCACCCCCAACAAGTCGAAGCTCGGTGCCAACGCGATCTTGGCCGTTTCGATGGCGGTCGCGCGAGCCGCTGCGGACACCGTGAGCTTGCCGCTCTGGCGCTATTTGGGCGGAGTCCAGGCGCGAGTGCTGCCGACCCCGTTGATGAACATCATCAATGGCGGCATGCACGCCGACAGCGGCCTGGAAGTGCAAGAGTTCATGGTCGTCCCCATGGGCTTCGACACCTTTGCCGAAGCCCTGCGCTGCGGCACGGAGATCTTCCACAGCCTGAAGGCCATCCTGAAGAAGGAAGGCATGACCACCTCCGTCGGTGACGAAGGCGGCTTTGCCCCGCGCTTGGCTTCCAACGAAGAAGCCATTCAGCGCATCATCGGCGCCATCGAAAGCGCCGGCTACAAGCCCGGCGAGCACGTCGGCATCGCGCTCGATGCAGCCGCCAGCGAGTTCTACAAGGACGGCAAATACACCTGGGACAAGAAGCCGCACACCCCCGCCGAGCTGTGTGAGGTGTACGTCAAACTGTGCGATAAATACCCGCTCGTCAGCATCGAAGATGGCTTCGCCGAAGACGATTGGGACGGCTGGAAGCTGATGACCGACAAGCTCGGCAGCAAAATCCAACTCGTCGGTGACGACCTGTTCGTGACCAACAAACAGCGGCTCGCCCGCGGCATCGAAAAGAAGATCGCCAACTCGATCTTGATCAAGCTAAACCAGATCGGTTCCTTGACCGAGACACTCGACACGATCCGCCTCGCCAGCACCGCGGGCTACACCTCGATCATCTCGCACCGCTCGGGCGAGACCGAAGACTCGTTCATCGCGGACCTGGCAGTCGCCACCAACGCCGGCCAAATCAAGACCGGCAGCCTCAGCCGCAGCGATCGCGTCGCGAAGTACAATCAACTGTTGCGCATTGCCGAAGAGCTCGGCGAACAGCAGGTCTACTCGGGCAAAACCCCGTTCAGCAAACGCTGACGCGCGGTCACAACACCGGGGTGAGTCGAGTGCGGATTCACCCCGGGGCAGCTCTACGGGCGTCTCAGCTCTTCTTGGCCCAGGTGCGGGGTTTGCGGCCGCGCAGGCCGAGGACGTTCAGGGGTTCGTCGGAGACGCCGAAAGAGACGACGTCACCGAGGCGCACGCTCACGGTGCGGTGCGGTCCGTCCAAGTAGAGCGCGGCGTCGTCCATCTTGCTTTGCACGGAGATCTCACTCGAAGCACCGACGACCAGCTTCAGCAGCTTGAACTTGCCGTACGGCGAGTACGGTTCGCGGACGACCAATTGCAGCTGATCGGAGCTGAGCGGCAGGATGCGACCACCGGCAGAGCGTTGCGCGGCGGTCGAGCCAGCGGCAGGTCCGATCCAGATCCCGCTCGAGCGTTGCTCTTCCTTCTTTTTGCCGACGTGCAAAATGTAGCGTGACGTCGCAGCCGGGCCTGAATGGCAATAAAGCGCTTCGTTCAAGACGCGCTTGGAGCGCATGCGACCGTTGAGCGACACGGTCATGCGCGTGAGCAACATGTTTTTCAGTTTGCCGTCGAGCGCGCGCAACAAGTGGCCCTCGAAATCGCTGCGTTGCGCTGCGCAGAAGAAACCCACGCTGTGCGAGGGCGCGCTGTTCACGCCGAGCACCGGCACACTGCCCACGTTGTGAGAAGCCGCCAAGAGCGTGCCGTCGCCGCCGACCGCGATCACCAAGGCCGCATCCGAAGTATCGAAGGCGGCGTGTGCGCGCTCCAGAAACAGCGCTTTGGCGCCCACGCGCTCGAGCACTCTCGCGACCTCTTCCATCGTGCGTGAGTGCTCTTTGTGCGAAGCGAGCCAGCTCGCGACGCTCGGGTCACGCTTTTTGATCAGGTTACGCGCCCGCGGATCGCCCTCGTCTTCGACGAAGCGACGATAGGCGGTGCGCTTACCGACGACAATCACGTGCGGGCGGTTCAATAGAGCTTCTCCAGCAGGCGCCTGAGCGCGAGCTCGGTTTTGGCGTCTTCGATCGCTCCTGTGCGGCAAAGATCGAGCGCCTCGCGCAAAGGCAGCGTGATCACCGAACCGAAATGTTCGAGCGGTGAGCCGTCCAGTGCTGGCTCGCGCCGGGCCGCGGGATCGACGCGCACTTCGAAGAAGAAATGGCGTTCGGCAACGAAGCCAGGAGCGGGGAAGGTGCTGTGTCCGAGCGCCGACAACGTTTCTACCGCGACCTCGAAGCCGAGCTCTTCGTGTAGCTCACGTTGGGCCGCCTGCACGACGCCGATGGGCGTCCGCTCACTCCGCTCCACCATGCCAGCCGGAAGCTCCCACAAGTGGCCGTCACACGCTTCATCCGGTAACGGAGAATGCGCGCGATCGCGCAAGGTGAGCGTGGGGCGAACGGCGCTGCGCAAGAACACCCACGGCGTCCCGTCCGCCGCCGCGAAGTGTGCGGCGATGACGACCGCGTCAATCGCGTTGCGATCGACCGCGTCGTACAGGAAAGGCTCGCTCTGCGTCCCGTCTGGATAGGTGGCGCGGTAGCGACGGCGCACCAAGCGCAGAAAACCCTGTTGGTCGGGCGGTGACAGATCCTCGAGCAGCGTGAGCTCGATCTTGGGAAATGAGAGTTCGGCGCTGTGGGCCATAGGCGGCGCATTCTACAGTGGTTCGCGCCGCAGTACGCGCTCCAGTGCCGAGCCAGACGATGCGCCGGACAATCTGCTTTCTGGCGCCCAAAAACGCGTGCTAAAAGCCGGACGTTCCGACACTCCAGAGGAGGACCCATGTTGCAGAAACTCGCTGTCATCGGCCTGTGCTTGGGCACTCTCGCGCCAGCCCGGGCGTTGGCCGCGCCGGCCGATAAACCCAAAGCGCATTCCACGCTCAACCTCGAGAACAGCAAGAAAGCGCTGGAGAGTGGGGACGAAGCGCGCGGGCTCGCCGCCCTCGACGAAATCGAGCTGGCCGCGGACCGCAAAGCGGCACCCTTGGTCGAGGCATTGCTCTCCCGTGGAGCGAGCAGCAAGCTGCTCCTGCGCGCGATTCACGTGGCGGGCGCGCTCGGCGCGCCCACGTCGAGCAGCGCGCTCGCTCCGTACGTGAAACACCGCTCGACAGAGGTTCGCCACGCAGCGGCCCAGAGCTTGACGCGCACCAAAGGCAGCGTCGCCATCAGCGCACTGCGTGACGCTTTGCGCGGCAGCGACGCGTCGTTGCGCGGCACCGCCGCAGACGGCCTGGGTGCTCTCGGCGCCAAGGAAGCCGTGCCGGATCTGTTCGTGGTGTTGCCTCAACAGGTGCCCGAGGCCGCAGGCGCGATCGGCGTGCTGTGCCACGCGGACGAGTGCCAACGCTTCGTCGGGCTGCTCGGCAAGTTACCGTTCGATGTGATGGAAAGCGGATTTTTACCGCTGCTTTTGCGCACCGACCCGGACGTGCCGGATGGGGCGAGGCTGCAGCTCATCGAGCAGCTGCGGCGCATGGCCACGCCCAAGGCCAGTGCGCTCTTGAGCACGGCCCTCGCGACCTACCCCGCTAACGGCAATCCCAAGATCCGCACGGCGATCGACGCCGCACTGCACGGGCACCCGGTCGCGGGTGCGGGTACGAGCACGAGCACGAGCACGAGCACGAGTGAGAGTATCGAACCATGAGCCTTCGCCGATCCAATTCCCTGCTGACAGCGGCCGCGCTGTGCCTCGTCGGTTGCGGCGCAGCCAGCGTCAACTCCAGCAGCAAGGCGCTCGACCCAGACTGGCAAAATGATTCCGGCGCCTCGATCGCCCAGCTCGAGCAGCGCCTGCGCGCGTTACCGCTGGTCGCCAATGCGCGCGTCGCGGTCGGTGTCAGCGATACCGGCCTGGTCGGGTCGACGCTCGACGGCAAGTCGCACTGGGCATATGCCGGCCACCCTTCGTCGGCGCCGATCATCGCCGGGCCATTGGTGATCTTCTCGGATGGCGACCAGATCATCGCGCTCGAGGCGAGCTCCGGCGCAAAAGCCTGGAGCATCGGAAGTCGCGGACTTGCCCTGCGCGGCGCGGGCAACGACGGCACGAGCAGCGCGCTGGTCCTGGCGGATGCGCACAAGAGCCTTTTTCTCGGCGTTTCCAAGACAGGTTCCACGCTCGGGTCGGTCGAATCCAAGGCCGACTTGGGCGTTCCGGCAGCCCGCGGCGGTCTGGCCTTCGTGCCCTGGGGCAATCAATACGTTTCCGCCCTCGACCTGAAGAGTGGGGACGAGAGCGCGCGGCTACTCGCCCGCGTGCAGCTGAGCCAAGCGCTCAACTACGGTGGCCGGCTGTATTTCGGCGAACAGGGGTTGGTCCGCTTCGACGAAAAGGTGCGCTACGCGAGCACCAATCAAGCGAACCACGTCGGCTTGCCCAAGCTCGAATTACCCGGCAAGCCGAGTTGGCTCGGCAGCGGGGTCGTGAACCCGTCGAGCCAAGCCAACGCGCGCACCAAGATCCGCATCTTCGCCGCCCCCACGAGCGCGCCCAGCGGTGAGCTGACACTCGGCGCGGGCACCTTCGCCGCCAGCTACTTTCGCGTGGTGTTCGGGCTCGACAGCAAGACCGGCGCGCTGCGTTGGGTCCGTGCACTGCCGGCCGACATCGTCGGCGGCGCAGCCGCTAGCTCGGGTTTCGTGCTGTGCGACGCAAACGGCAAGCTGTGGTCCCTGGACAGCGCCGGTTCGGACGCGGGCAGCCTCCAATTTGGCTCGAAAGTGCGTTTGTGCGCGGTCGACAGCGGCGCAGAAGGCGTACCCGCCGCGCCCGCGCGCGCCGGTCTAGCCCGGCAAATCGGCGAAGCCCTCGACAGCCTCGACCCGAACATGGCCGAAGCCGAGCGCTACCTGGTGAGCGAGCTCGGTAAGCAAGAGGATCCGATTGTCACGAAGAGCTTGATCGACCTTTCGAGCAGCCCGCGCATTCCGCCCGATCTTCGGCTCGAAACGCGGCGCCTGCTCGCGCTGCGCAAGAACGGCACGGACTACATGCTGGCGGCGCTCGCTCGCCATTACGATTTCGTATCCGGCGTGCTCTTGCCGCCGCCCGTGGGACCGCTCGCGGATGCGCTGGCGGCTAGCGGCGAAACGCGCGCCGCGCCGTTACTCGCCAAGCACTTGAACGACCCAGCCAACTCCGCGGACGACGTCGCGCACGCCGCGCGCGCGCTCGCGAAATTGGCGACCCCCGCCGAATACGACGACTTGCGCACGTTCTTCGCGCTCTACCGCGCCACCGCCGACGACGAAGCGCTGGTCGCGGCGGTCGTGTCCTCGGCCGAGGCCCTCCTCCGCATTGGCGGGGCGGAGGGGCGCGCTGTGGTCGAACGCGCCGCCCAAGATCCGCTCACGCAAGGCGATGTGCGTCGCGCATTGCCGACAGTCCTGGCAAAGCCCGCGGCTGGCCCCGCGGCTCAGGCCGCCTCGCACTAAAACGACCGCGACCCGCGATTAGCCGAAACTTGGGGAGAAGAGGCAGCGTAACTAATTGCGAACGATTCAATCGCATACGATTCAATGGGAGTTCAAATCATGAGCGCGACCGAAAAAATCCTGGAAAAACGCCTATATACCGCCGTCGCCAGCGCCACGAACGGGCGTGAGGGTCGGATCAAAAGCGACGACGGCACGCTCGATTTGCCGGTCTCCCCGCCCAAGGCCATGGGTGGCAATGGCGCGGGCACCAATCCCGAGCAGCTCTTCGCCGCGGGCTACTCCGCCTGCTTTGGCAGCGCGTTCAACCACGTCGCTCGGCTGCAGAAGATCAAGACCGGCCCAGTGACGATCACTGCGCACGTGACCATCGGCACCGTGGGTGAGGCCTTTGGGCTGGCGGTGGAGCTCGTGGCCGAGGCGCCCGAGCTGCCGCGCGATCAGGCCGAAGCACTGCTGCACGCGGCGCATCAAGTCTGCCCGTACTCGAACGCGACGCGCGGCAACATCGTGGTCGGTCTGCGTTTGGCCTGAGCCGAGGCGAGCACTTGCCGAGCCGCACCGATCAACCGACGCCTGCCAGCCTACCGAGTCTGGAGCAGCACCTGTGCTTTGCGCTGTACCGGGCCTCGCGAGCGATGATTCGCGGGTACGGGCCGCTGCTCGAGCCGCTCGGGCTCACCTACGCGCAGTACCTCGTGCTGCTCGTCTTGTGGGAAGAAGACGCCGTGTCGGTGCGGCAACTCGGTGAGCGGCTCTCGCTCGATTCGGCCACCCTCACGCCACTGCTCAAGCGGCTCGAGGCGCGTGGCGCGCTCGAGCGACGCCGCGACCCGGAGGACGAGCGCGTGGTGCGCGTGCGGCTTACGAAGCAGGGGCGCGCACTGCGCGTCGAGTGCGCCGATCTACCAATGGCGGCCGCCTGCCGCCTCGGTGATTTCGCCGATCCTGCGCTCGTCGCGCAGATCACGCGCTTGCGTGAAGAGCTGACCGAGCTCGCGGATCGGCTGGAAAGCGCCGATTGAGCCCGCTCAGCGCACGAGCCCGACGCGGCGGCCGAGGTCGGACGTGAACACGGAGCGCGGGTCGTACTTCGCTTTCGTCTCCAGCCACTGATCGAGGTTCGCGTACATCGCGCGGAAGGTGGCCGCGTCGAGAAACGAGTCCTTGCCGAGATAGACGCGTCCACCCGCGTTGAGCACCAGCGTGTCCAAGCGCTTGAGCAACTCCGCCGTATGTTTGCGAATCGGGAAATCGATGGCGAAGGTGTAGCCCTCGCGAGGGAAAGAGAGCAGCCCCTCGCCCTGTTTGCCGAAGCACTTGAGCACGTTCAAAAACGGCAGCTCGCTCGAGGAGATAATGGTCGTCAAAATCTCGCGCAAGCGACGCGGTCCATCTTCGAATGGGATCACGAATTGGTATTGGGCAAAGCCAGCCTTACCGTAGCCGCGATTCCAATGAGCCAGCATGTCCAGCGGATAGGTGAACCCCTCGTAGTGACTGAACGCCACATTGCGCGCTTGTAGCTTTTGGATCAACGCGTTGACCACGCGAATCGACAACCGATTGAGCGCCAACGTCGGTAGCTCGAAAGGGACGGTCAGCTTGGGTGGCCCAGAAACGCGCAACGGATCCGCGGCCAGGGGCGCAGGCAACTCCTCGAGACGCGCGTGGTCGCCGAGCGCGAGCACGCTACGCCCGAGGCGAGCGCCGCTGGCGAACACGTCTAGCGTCGCAACCGAATACGGGAACGAGTGATCGTACTCTTGGAAAGCCGCGAGCAGCCCCTCGAGATCGTTCACGCGAATCGAGCGCTGGCGAAAATAAGTCGTCTCGACCTTCTTCAGGCGAATGGTCGCGGTGAGGATCACGCCCAAGAGGCCCATGCCGCCGAAGCTGGCCCAGAACAAATCCGAATTCTCGCTGCGGCTCGCGGTCAAGACTTCACCGCTGGCCAAGAGCACCGTGAAGCTATCCACGCAGGTGCTGAAGGAGCCCTGCACGTGATGCGCTTTGCCGTGGATGTCATTGGCGATACAGCCACCAATGGTCACGAACTTGGTGCCCGGGCTGACCATTGGGAACCAGCCGTGCGGCGCGAAGTCGCGCAAGATGTGCTCGAGGCTGACGCCCGCTTCACAGCTCAAGGTGCCAGTCGTGTCGTCGAACCCGAGGTAGCGGTTGAAGCTCGTCATGCCGAGCACGCGTCCGCCCGAATTGAGCGCGGCATCGCCGTAGCTGCGGCCCAGGCCGCGCGGCACGGTGCCTCGCGGATCGAGCGAAGCGCGCACCTGACCTTCGAGCTCCGGGACGCGCAGGTCGCAGTCGGCGCGGGTGTTGGCGCCCCAACCGGAGAGTCGGGTCAGGTAAGGCTTGGCCGGCGGGGGCGCGAGCTCACCCCGACTGTGTGGTTCTCGCAAACCCAGGCTTTTACCCACGCCATCCATGTCCACGGTCGTAGCAGGCCGCGCGGCATTCCGCAAAAATGGCCGCTCTCTACTGGCTGACGCGCCATCACGCCCCCCTCACAGGTCGTGCCCAAGAGTGATACGCTAGGGCGCGAATGACCTTCGAGCGCATCCGGAATCGGCTCCAGAATGGGCGACCGTTGGTCGTCGACTCGGACACCGCAGCCTCGTTCCGCGCCCGTGGCGTAGAGCTCGATACTCCTGGGGCCCTCGGCCTCATGTTGCGTGAGCGTCCGAGTGAGGTGTTGGCTCACTACCGCACGGAAGTTCACTCGCGGGTAGACGTGTTGTCAGCGCTCACCGCCGATACGACGCCGCGCGCGCTGGCGGAGGTGGGTATGGAACACCGCGCTGCACAGCTCACGCGGCGCGCGGTCGAGCTCGCGCTCGAGGTCGCCGCCGAGAGCCCGAACCCCGTGGCGGTCGCCGGCGTGTTGGGCTCGGACATGGTGAGTCCCGTCGCAGCCGACCGCGTGCACGACGAGCTCACCGAGCACGCGGCGCGCCTAGCGGCCGCCGGTTGTGAGTTGCTCTTGGCCCGCGGCCAAGGTTCGCGGCTCGGCTTGATGGCCGCGGTAGTGGCGGCCGCGCGCACCGAGCTGCCCACCTGGGCGGTGCTGGAATTCGCCTCCGGCGATGAATTGACCAACGCCGGCAACGCCGAAGCCCTGGTCGCCACGTTGGCTGAAGCAGGCGCCAGCGTGATCTTGTTCGAGGTCGCCACGGTGGAGCTGGGTCTGGCCTATTTACAGCGCTTCCGGCCCGCTTTCGCGCTCCACGGCATGGCGCCGGGCGTGCTGCTCGCGGGCAGCGAGACGAGCGTGCGCGGCTTTCATGACGAAACATCGAATCCAGGACATTGGGTCGAGCACACGGTGGATTTGAGCCTCGGTGGCGCGCGCGCCATCGGTGGCGGCGCAGGCACCACTGAGGCACACACCCACGCCTTGGCCATGGCCTTAGGCTCGCTCCATCCCTCGACCTTGCCTCCGCAAACCAAGAGTGAACTCGACCGGGGTCCGCGCGACTGCTAAACGCCGGGACCGACATTTTTTGTTCGATCGTCCACGCGCCGGCTTGCACTCTGTCGAGCTAGCTGCAGGACTATGCTTCTCTCGAGACCAGACAACCGTGGATTCAACCGACGACCTACGCCCGCTCCGCACGAGCGATGACTTGCTCGAGCTCTTCCACAGTGCGGAAAAGCCGCCCTCCGCGTATCGGATCGGGACGGAGGCCGAGAAATTCGCGGTCGATGCGCAAACCGGTGCGCCGCTCGAATACGACGGTCCGCGAGGCATCACTCGCATTTTCGCGGATTTCGCCAAACGCGGCTGGCGTGAAGTGCGCGAAACTCCGGACGGCCCGGTGATCTCACTGCTGCGTGAGCAGCATTCGATCACGCTCGAACCTGGCTCTCAGTTCGAGCTCAGCGGAGCGGCCGTGAGCAGCATTCACGAAACGCGCGCTGAGTTGGACGAGCACTTCGCAGAGCTCGCCGGCATTTCGAAGGAGATGAACCTGGTTTGGTTAGGGGTGGGCTTTCATCCTCTGGCCAAGCAGTCAGACCTCGGTTGGGTGCCCAAGCTGCGCTACCCGATCATGCGTGACTACCTGCCAACGCGCGGCAGTGGCGCCTGGGACATGATGCGTCGCACCGCCACCGTGCAGGGCAACTATGACTTCTCGAACGAAGCAGATGCGCTGAGAAAGCTCGTGGTCTGCCTCAAACTCGCGCCGCTGGTGAACGCACTGGGAGCCAATTCTCCGTTCAGCGAGGGCAAGCTCTCCGGCTACAAGAGCCGCCGCGGCTTCACCTGGCTGAACATGGATCCCGAACGCTCCGGTCTGATCCCCACGCTGCTGCAGAACCCCAAGCCCGGTTATCGAGACTACGCGGAGTGGGCGCTGGACGCGGGCATGTTCCTATTCAAGCGACACGGCCGCGTGGTCCACAACACGGGCCAAAAGTTTCGCGACTTCATGCAAAACGGCTTCGAAGGTGAGCGCGCCACGTTCGGTGATTGGAAGATGCACCTGAACACGCTTTTCCCCGAAGCGCGCCTCAAGAGCACCCTCGAAGTGCGCAGCAGTGATTCCCTGCCCTCACGCCTCGGCTGCGCGGTGCCCGCACTCTTCACCGGCATCTTATACGACCAGCAGGCCCTGGCCGAAGCCGACTCATTCGCCCGCGAGATTGAGCTCGAGCAGCTGCAAAAAGCCCGCCCCTCGCTGGTCAAACACGGCCTCGCCGCCAAAGTCGGCGATCGCCCAATGCAACAGCTCGCCGAGCGCATCCTCGAGATCGCGAACGGCGGCCTTTCGCGCCGCAATCTGCTCAACGCGCAGGGTAAAGACGAACGCGTGCACCTCGAGCTGCTCACCTCGCTGGTGCAAAGCGGAAAAACCCCCGCCGACGCCATCATCGAAGGCCTCGACGAAACGTCGACGCCCACAGTCGCAGACGTGATCGCCCGCACGCATCTGTGACAAGAGGGGGCGCTCGCGCTCCCGCCAGGCACCTCACAGCGCCCACTATTCCCGACGCGTCGCGCCCCCCTCGCGCGGTACAGAAAAGACCCTGCGCGGCTCCCCGAAGGCCGCCGAGATCGCCGAGTCCCCAGGGCGACCAAGCGTCACACCGTGCACCGGTCGAACACGCGGAGATTTTTGGGGCTAGCGAGTCGAGTCGGGGGTTGGAATTGTTCATTCCGCTAACGCGCCCGTTGCTGAAACAACGACTCGGTGCAGCCGTTCCAGCCTCGCTGGCAACCGAGCAGTGAGGAAGCTCTCGCGGTGAGCGAATCCGAATTCGAATTCGAACTCCAATTTCCTTCACAGCGAGCCACGCGCTGCCCAACGAAATCCGAGTTCGAATTCGAACTCCAAATTCCTTCACA
>Ga0247783_1000244_pt1 | contig 16116 bp, 14 predicted proteins | sample UWRJL064202C5_FD_179911 | JGI IMG/M metagenome (GOLD analysis project Ga0247783, IMG submission 179911) | Plant litter microbial communities from Arlington Agricultural Research Station in Wisconsin, United States - UWRJ-L064-202C-5 | ecosystem: Environmental > Terrestrial > Plant litter >...
CTTCGAAATGCACGGCGGCCGTGTCGCTCGCGCGCTGGCCAAGCTTGTCTTCGTGCTTGCCGACGCGGAGCCCTGGGGTGTCGCGATCGACGATGAAGGCGGCGATCCCGCGGTGGCGCTTGGACGCGTCCGAGGTCGCGAACACGACGTAGAAGCTGGCGAAGCTGGCGTTGGTGATCCAGCACTTTTCGCCGTTCAATACGTAATCGTCGCCGTGCGCCTTGAAGCTCGTCTTGAGGCCGGCCACGTCACTGCCGCCGCTCGGTTCGGTCGTGCAATAGCTGGCGAAGAGCGGCTCGGCCGTCAGCATGCCGAGGTACTTCTTCTTCTGCTCATCGTTGCCGCCGAGCTTGATCGGCGTGAGCGCCAAGGTGTTGGCGAGCATGCTGGTCTGAATGCCGGTGCAGCCGTAGGCGAGCTGCTCGGCGATCAGCGCATTTTCGAGCTCACCCATGCCCGGTCCGCCGTATTCGGTGGGCACCGAAGCGTTCACCAGGCCGAGCTCGTGAGCCGCGACGAACACGTCCTTCGGAAAGCGGCTTTCTCGGTCGCACTCGGCGGCCACCGGGATGATGCGTTCCTTCGTGAAACGCTTGGCGACGTCGATCAAGGCGCGCTGGTCGTCCGAAAGTCCGAAATTCAACATGCTCTTACTCCTTGGTGCGGCGACGCATGCGAGACATCTCGGCGCGCACCGCCCGCGCGCCGAATGAATAACCGAGGGCGATGCCGACTAGCAGCACGCCCGGAATGAAAATGAAGTGTGCAGCGGTCATCGAGAAACGGGCTTATTGTCGCGCGCTGCCGTCGCCACCGCCAGCCGCGATCGCTTTTTCCAACTCGGCGATGCGCGTTTCGACGCGGGCTTGACGCCGCCAGCTCAGGAACACGAACACGAACAAAAGCCCCCACATCAGCAGGTAGGCGGCGATCAGCAACGATGCGGCACTGGTAGTCTCTCCTCCTCCTTGCACCGCAACGAACTCCGTAGAGCGCGAGCTGGGGTCGCCGACCGTGGCGGAGGTGGCAGACGTGGCAGATTCTGGTTGTGCTTGAGTCATGGGGCGGGTCTCAATAATCGATTTGGCCGGTGGCGATGGCTTCTTCTTCGAGCCGAGCCACGCGCGATAAGGAGAGTGTGAGTCGCGTGCGGCACCACAAAAGCAGGGTCGCGAGCAGCGTCATGGCCACGAAGCCGACCAACAGAGCGTGCGTCATTGCTGGATCACGTAGGCCGCCACCGGTCTTGGTAATGACCGTCGGATGATTACCGCCCCACATCACCACTGCGTAGTGAATGATTGGCAGTGTGACGGTGCCGAGCACGCCCAGGGCCGAGGCGAACTTGCGCTCGGCTTCGCCGTTGCCGGCGAATGCGCGCAGCATCACCACTGACACGAACACCAGCACGCTCAGAAGCGTGGTCGTGAGTCGCGGATCCCAGGTCCAATATACGCCCCAAGCTTTCTTCGCCCAGAGCGGCCCGCTGCCGAGGACCATCGCGCCGAAGACCACTGCGCAGTCCGCGCCGGCTCGGGCTGCCGCGTCGCGTGCATCGCTCGGGTTGTACAGGTACAGCGCGCTCGAGAGGCAGCACACCCCGCCGCACAGGTACATGGCGTAGGCGGCAGGCACGTGGAAATAAAAGATCTTCTGCGCCAGGCCGCCCGCTTGCAGCTGCGCCTGCGGAGTGACCAGAAAAATGTACCCAATCAGGTATGCGAAGATCGCCGCGGTCGCAGCGAGCAGGGCATAGAACCACTTGTCTTTCGTGCCGGTCACGAGCGAGAACCTAGTGCTCGGACAGTACGGTTGCAAATCGGCATGATTTCCGGCCTCCCAGCCCCGCGACAAGCACGCGGGCTCCCTGAACGGCTAACAAACCCGCGAATCCGCCGCGCATTCCCGCTCGAGAGCGCTTTGAGCTTATTTTTGGCTTTGGGGTGTTGCCGCCCGGGGCGCGAGGCCCGTCCGGGTGGGCACGAGAAGGACGCGCGGCGCCTGCGGCGCGCGGTGGGAGACTCTCGTTTGGCGGAGGGTCGGGCGGGGGCGCTGGGCCGCTTGCGCTGGGCCGCTTGCGCTGAAGCCCGCTGTGCTGCCGCGCGCCCGGCGCCCTCAAGGCAGGCTGCAGGTGGACAGCGCGAGCAGGGCCGCGATCTTGGCCTGCAGCACGGAGAACTCACTCACCGCTAAATCGGCGTCCGAGACGCGCAATTGCCGTTCGGTCAGCACTAGGTCGAAGCTGGTTCCACTGCCGTTGAGGAAGCTGATCTTGGTCAGGCGCACGGTCTCGGCGTTGATTTCCCTCGTTTTGGCGCTGACTGCGTAGTCAGCCTCGGCCACGTGAACGTTGCGCAGGGCCTGCGTCAGCTCCAGCGAGGCGCTGCGGCGAGTCTCGGCCAGCTCGGCCTTGGAGCCTTGCACCTCAGCCGCGGCGGACAACCGCTGCCCGCCACGCAAACCGCCATCATAGATATTCCAGGTCAATAGCGCGCCGATCGTCCAATTCACGTGGCGATTGTTGAGCGCGTAGTTCGGGTCCTGGACGCCGAGTGCGGACACGCCGTCGAGCGTGGGCAGATACGTGTAGTCGATCGCTTTCAAACGGCGCTCGTTCACGCCCAAGTTCGCGTTGGCCGCGAGCACGTCCGACCGTGAGGAGATGTCCTGCTCGGGACGGCAGACCTTTTGCGCGTCGGTGACCAGCGAATCGAGCCGGATGTCCGGCATGACGCCCCATGATTCGGATGAACCAAGCGCCGTGCCCAGCGCTTCGCGGGATCGCATCAGCGCCTCGGTCGCGGTCACGACCTGTGCGCGAGCCAACGAAGCTTCGCCCTCGAGACGCAGCACGTCGAGCGTGTTGGACGCGCCCAATGCGGCACGACGCTTCGTCAAATCCAGCGTCGACAAGGCTGCTCGCAGCGAAGTTCGACTGACCTCGGCCAAACGCTCGGCGGTGACCACCGTGACGATCACGCTAGCGAAGCCAGCCACGACTTGACGCTCGGTCTCCTTGGCGGAGAGCTTGGTTGCCTCGACCGCGTCTTTTGCGCTGCCGTAGTTGGACCAAGCGAAGGGTCGGAAGAGGGGGACGGTGAGCGCGAGCTGCGCGTTCCAATAGGCCGAAGGGTCGGGAATGGTCTGTGGGCCGTTCGCGGTCTGTACTTCGCCCTTGAGCAGGTATTTGGTCACGCCCGCAGTGCCGAGCAACTGCGGCAACGCCGGCGCCAAGGCAGAGCGGGCCTGGGCTTCGGCGCGCTGCACGTTGACGCGGGCCAAGCGCATGCTGACCGACTGATCACGGACCAGCGCCAGCGCTTGCTGCCAATTCTGCAAAACATTCGCCGGCGGAGGGGGAGTCTCCAGCAGCGGATCGCTCACTTCCGGCATCGGCGGCTCGGCCTGAGCGGCGGGTACTGCGGGCGCTGCTGGAGGCGCTGCTGGAACGGCTGCAGCCGGCCTGGTTTGAGCGTGGGCTGCAGGGGCCGCGAGCAGCGTGACCAGAGCAAGGGCCGTAACAGCGGGGAAAGCAGCGAGCGAGCGGCGATGAGGCATGGCGCGAATCCAGATAGTTCCGGAGACCGCCCACGCAAAGGGCTCAAACGGCAGAAATGCAGTTTTCAGGCCGATCGGCGAGAAAAACTAGACCCCGCGACTAACGCCCTGCCGTGTTTCCGTTTGCGAACTGCCAGGCCTTGAAGATTTGATCGGCCTCTTGCGGGTTCTTCACCGCTAGCAGGAGCAGCTTCCGCGCTTTGACCAGCTGGCCGCTACGGAGCAGGGCATGCGCGTAGGAGCTGGTGATCTCGCTCTCTTCGGGCAGCGCGCGGTGCGCGCGCTCCAAGTGCGACAGCGCGTCTTGGGGGCGATTGAGCGCGACGTCCAGGACGTGCCCAAGGTTGTGCTCGTACACGCCGCAGTCCGGCGCGAGGGCGAGTGCGCGCCGGTACGAGCGGGCAGCAACGCGGTAGTTCCCGAGCAGGGTATGCGCGAGGCCGAGCACGGCCCACGCGCGGTCGCTCTCGCCACGGACGAGCACATCGCGAGCCAAGCGCGCCGCGCGAAATGGCGCTTCCCCCACGATTAGCTCGGAAAGTCGAAGCTTGGCGAAGTGAGCGGGTTCCGAAGCGGCCGGCGCGGCGCGCACCAGATTTTCGAGCATCGGCACCAGATCACGCGCGGCGAACTGCTTGGACATCGCCCACTCCACGTCGGTGAGCATTCGCTCAAGGTCGGGGGAGGGGCGTTCGGGCATTCTCTAGATGCTGCCAAATCCCCTCGCGCACGCAAGCTCAATCGCGCGCAAGCTCGAGCTCATTCAACGCTAGTCGCGCTGCCGGGCTGGCTCGGCAAATGCAGGCTTGCCTGCGATGGCCGCGCCGTTCAGCGCGGCGACCGCCTTTTCCAAATACTCAGTCTTGACTCCGACAAAAGTATTGCGCTGGCGAACGCGGATATAGTCCGTTTGCTCTGCGAGTAAGCCGCTCTGCTCCAAGATGGTTTGGATGTCGCTCGGGCGTGCGCCGTCGCGGCGACCGATACTGACGTAGATTTCGGCGATGCCGTCTCGGGCCGCCGCAAAATCGCCCTCGTCCGCGCGCTCGCGAGGCGTTTCCTCTGGCCTCGGTTCGCTCACGAACGGTTTCGATGCGGTTTCTGTGGGCGCCGCATGGGTCGCCGACGGCGCCGCATGGATCGCTGACGGGGCCGCATGGGTCGCTGACGGGGCCGCATGGGTCGCTGACGGCGCGGACGGGGCCGCATGGGTTGCCGACGGCGGCGCTGCAGCCGCGGGTGAGCTACTGGCCTCGCTCACCGTGTAGCGAGGCAGATCATCGAATTCGCCTCCGCCGTGGCTGCGCCCGTTGCTACGTGGGGCCGGATCGCGGCGTGGACGGTCGCGCTCTCGGCTTCGCTCACGTTCGCGCTCCGGTGCGGCTTCAGTCGCCTTGGCCGCGACTACTGGTGTTGGGGCGGGTGCGGGCACGGGGACCGGGGCGGGGCGCGGTGCCGGGGCGGGGCGCGCTACGGGCGCGGCGGCGCGCGGGGCGCGGGTTGCGGGCGGCGGGATCGGAGCGGGCGCGTCCGCGGCGCGTGGCGGCTTCGCGCGGCGTGCCGCGGTGGCTTCCTCAGCAGCCTCGGGCCGAGCGCCCAGGTGGTCACGCAGCAAGCCGGCGATCACCTGATCGGCCTGGGTGTGGCTCAGCAGGCGACGCGCCAGCGCGAGATCGTCGGGGTGCGTTTTGCGCTTTTCGAAGGCCGATACGAAGAGGTTCAGCAGATCGGCCTCGGCGCGCGTCTTCATTTCGCGCGCAGAAGGCAGTTGCCGCTCGACCGGCTTCAGCTTGTAGGTGAGCCGCAGCAAATACAAATTGCCGATGTCGCCCGGCTCGATCAGCGCAATCGCCTTGCCCGTACGGCCGGCGCGACCGGTGCGGCCAGTGCGGTGCACGTAGTTCTCGGCCGATTCCGGGAAGTCGTAATTGATGACGTGGGTGAGGTGCGAGATGTCGATGCCGCGCGCAGCGACGTCCGTGCAAACCAAGAAGCGCAATTCACTGTTGCGCGTGGCTGCCATCACCTTTTCGCGGTCGTTCTGAGCCAAGTCGGCGTTCAACCAACCCGCGGCGAAGCCCTGCTGCTGGAGCGCTTCGGCGACCCGCTTGGTCTCGTCCCGCGTATTGCAGAACACGATCGCGCTCTCGGGGTTCTCGACCTCGATCACTTGCATCAGTTCGCCGAGCTTGTCGCCGCGGCTCAAGTAGATGGTGTGCTCGATCGAGAGCGCGCCGATGTGATCGCCGCTCAACGTGATGAACTGGGGTGCTTTGAGGTGTCGCTCCGCGTAGCGCCGAATGTCCGGAGGCAGCGTGGCGCTGAACAGCAACGTCTGCAGGGTTTTTGGCAAAAAACCGAGGATCTCGGTGATTTGCGGCAAAAAGCCCATGGATAGCATCTCGTCGCTTTCGTCCAAGATGAACGTGCGGATGCCGGTGGCATCGAGCGTGCCGCGTCGCAAATGGTCGAGCACGCGACCCGGCGTGCCGACGACGACCTGCGCGCCGTCTTTGATGGCTTCTACCTGGCGTGGCATCGGCGCGCCGCCGTACACGGCGGTACAGCGGATGTTACGATGCTTGCCCAGCGCTTCGACCTCGCGGTTGACCTGCAGCGCAAGTTCACGCGTCGGACACAAGATCAGCGCCTGAACGGCGTTGACGCTGCGCTTGACCAGCGAATCGACCAGCGGCATCGCGAATGACGCGGTCTTGCCGGTACCGGTCTGTGCTTGCACCACCAAGTCACCGCCGCGCACTGCGGGTTCGAACACGGCGCGCTGCACCGGTGTTGGGTGCGTGTAACCGAGCTCGTCAACTGCGCGTCGCAACTCAGCGGACAGCGGCAGACTGTCGAATGTCGGGGCCGGGGCTTCAGCTTCTGTGGTCGTTTCAGTGCTCATCGAGCAAACCTCAAGGGGTCGCGGGGCGCTTTTGCGCGTCGCTTTCGAACTGGTAAAGGGCTTGAACTCGCCGTCTTTGTGGAGCGAGCCCCACTGCCTCATAGCGCACGGCATGCTCCTCCGCATAGCGGAGCGCGTCGATCTCCGCCAAAGCGGCTCGAGCCTGGCGGTCTGCTGCGCAAACCGAGTCTAAACTGGCGCGGCTACTCCACTCAGGCTCGAGCGCCGCGCGGAAGCGACCGAGGGCGGCGCGCTCGTCACCGCTCTCGGCGGCGGCCGCCAGGCTCGCCCGACGCACCGCAGTCAGTAGATCTCGGGTTCCACCGCGGCACTCCTTGGCCACTGCGAAGACCGGTGGAGCGAACACCGCATACAGGATCTGAATCGTCCAAGTAGCGGTAGCCCCGCCGACAATCAGCCCAAAAACCGCAATGCCGAGCCGGCGTCCGAGGCGCTGGCCAGGGCTTAGGCTGGGTTTGGCAGTGACCATGGGCGCGGGAGCATGTGCATGCGCTTCAGTGCCCCGTCAATTCCGCTTCCCCGACAATCGGCGAGCAGCGCAATTTCGGCCGGACGGCCGCCTCCTGAGCCGTTGACCGCTGCCAATGCCTGCCCCATAGTGGTTTCACAAAGATTTGAAAACTCAGAAACTCGAAGAGGTTGCCGAGATGCCCGCTGTCGCTGCTGCGGAAATCCTCGGTCGTGCAGCCGAAGCGCAGGTCACCGACGCGCGGGTGACCGATCGGATAGCCAACGTCCAGGACCTGCTGGCGGACGACCTGCGCTGGATCGAATCGGCGTTGTCGAGCGTGGTCGATGAAGGCGAGGCGCCCGCGACCCTCGCAGCGCGTCATCTCGTGACCCGCGGCGGCAAGCGCGTGCGTCCGATGGCGCTGATGCTCAGCGCGGCCTGCTTTGGACGCGTGACCCCCGCGGTGCGAGAGCTCGCGCTGGTCTCTGAGTTGGTCCATTCGGCGACGTTGCTGCACGACGACGTCGTAGATGAGGGCATGGAACGGCGCGGAGTGCCGACCTCGCGCCTGTCTTGGGGCAATGCGATCAGCGTGCTTGGCGGTGACCTGCTCTTGGTGCACGCGCTCCAGCGCACCCAGCAGCACGCCCCCGAGATCATGCCGGATTTGATCGGCACGCTGCGCCGGCTGGTCGACGGTGAGATCGTGCAGCTGCGCGGCCGCAGCGAGCTGGACGTGTCGGAGACGACCTACGAGCGCATTTTACGGGACAAGACCGCCTCCCTGTTTGCATGGTCCACGCGTACCGGTGCGCGTCTGGCCGGCGCGAGCGTCGAAGATCAGGAGCGCCTCGCCGGCTTCGGTGAGCGGCTCGGCATCGCCTTCCAGTTGGTCGACGATGTGCTCGACTACTCCGGCGAGAGCACCGGTAAGACGCTGCTCACCGATCTCCGTGAGGGCAAGCTCACGCTACCGCTGGTGCTGGCGGTGGCGCGCATGCCAGAGCTGGTCCAGCCGCTCCGGCGCATCTACGCCGGCGACGACGAATCGGTGACTCTCGTCAGTCGGATGGTGGTGGAGAGCGGCGCCTGTGAGGAAGTTCGGCGCCGAGCGAGCGACCACACGCGCTCGGCGGTGGAAGCCTTACACAGCGTGAAGCCCGGCCCGGCGCGCGTGCTGCTCGAATCCGTAGCTCGGCAACTAGCTGCGCGCGCCGCCTAAAACAGCGCTCAGTTCAGCGTTTTTTGCGAGACAGCGAGCGGGCCGTCCGGCTCCAGGAAGGTCGCGCTGATCTCGCGCTCGAGGGCCGCGCGGATTTCGGCGGCCACGTGTTCGATCGAGCCGGCGAGGCGCTCCACGTTGCGCTGGTAGACGAACACGCGCGCTGTCATGGTGGCGATGGTGGCCCCGGCGTTGACGCCGTCGAGCAGCAGCAGTGCTCGCGGATCGACGCCGTCGACGACGACTTCCACGCCTGGGACGTCCGCGGCGTACACTTCGTCTTCGCGTACGAAGCGACGCAGCTCTTCGGGTAACGAGGCCAGCGCGCCGCGCGCCGTCATCTCGAAGGTTTCGCGCGACAGGGACCAAGGCGGGGTGCCGAGCTCCAAATCCAAATCACGGGAGGCCAAGAACGCGGCCGTGGCACCGTGCGAATCGCCTCGTTCGTCGCGCAAGAGCCCGAGGTAGTACCAAGCTTCCGCGTTCTTGACGTTGCGCTTCACCGCGTCGTCAATCAGCGGGAAGGCGCGATCGAGATCGCCGATTTCATACAGGGCGCGACCGACCAAGAACGTGTGATTCGGGTTCTCGAATGGGCCTTCGGGAAACCTGCGGCACAGTTCACTCGCGGCGTCGGCTTCACCTTTACCGAGCAGGGCGTCGAACTTGAGCAGCAAAGCATCGACGACTTCGTCGTCCGTTTCCGCCAAATCCAGCGCTTGATCGCAGAGCGAGAGCGCCTCTTCGAAATCACCGAGCGGATGCACGTAAACCTCGGCCGCGTTCAGCATGGCTTCGAGGTAGGTGTCGTCGAGCGCGATCGCTTGCCGGTAGTGCTCGGTGGCCTCGTCGAACTCACCCTTGAGCGCTGCGACGTAGCCGAGCAGGTTGTAAGCCTCTGGCGATTGGCTGTCGATCTCGAGGGCGCGGCGAGCGGACAGTTCCGCGCCACGAGGGTCCCCGCGTTGCACGAGGTCCCATCCGCGATCGAGGTGAGCCGAAAACTGATCCATAGCCGCGTGGTGATGGTCCTGTCACAGGGACGCGTCAATTCCATCCGACCGGTTTCGGGGAAAGTTTAGGGGCGTTCGTCACTCTCGGCGTTTGTGCGCGAAAAGCGGGCCGGACATTTCATAAATGAACGACGACGCGACTACCCGGGTTGGCGTCGGAGGCATGCACACCGTGCCACCCTTTGGGTAGGGGAGGGTCGGCGAAGAAGAACAGGTATTTGGCGTCCAAGGGCGACAGGTTCACGCAACCGTGGCTCATTTGCGAGCCGAAGTTGGAGTGCCAAAAGGCGCCGTGGGTCGCGTAGGAGCGGAAGAAGTACATCACGTACGGCACGTCTTCGATGCTGTAGGGTAGGTCACCGGCCGCACTGCCGTCGCCGTCCATGGTGGTCGTGATGTGTTTCTCGCGGATCCGCCACTCGCCGGTGGGGGTGCGGTGGTCCTTGTCCTTGATTTTCGATTCACGCCCGCTCGAAATCAGCGTCGCGTAGATCGCCCGCTCGCCCTCGAACGCAACCACCGTCTGCGTGCTCAAGTTGACGTCGATCCAGCGCTCATTGGGCTTCAGATCGAGAGGCAGCGGCCCGGGGCTGGTGGAGCGGATCTGAGTCCGCTTCACCCAGCTGCCGTCGCTCGTCTCTGCGTACTTGGTGCCGTGGAACTCTTGCTCCTTGCCTGTCAACTGGACGGGCGCAAAATGTTCGTAAGTCTTGGCTGGTTTGATCTGGTCGCCGTCGATGCTGAAACTCGAGATGCTTTTGTTCCCGCCGAAGACGAAGCCCATCGGCAGCTTCCATTCGCTGGTCAGCTCGACACCTTTGAACTTCGAGCCCGCAGTTTGCCAAAAGCGATCGCTGGGCGTCACGAGGCCGCGTGTGGTCTTGTACCAAGAACGGTTGTTCCAGCGGAATGTCTTGTCGACCGCGACGTAGAAGCCACTCACCATGCGCTTGGCCAAGATCGCGTCGGCATCTTCCGACAGCTGATCGAGCTTCAGCTCATGCATCCGATCTTTCATGTCATCGCGCTGCCACCAGGGCTTTTCCGGCTCTGGATCCGCGGTTTCCTGGGCGGTCGGTAGAGCCACGCCCGCGTCGGCCAGGGCCGAGTCGAGCCGCGCGGGGAGCGCGCTGACTGCGGTGGCCGCGCCCGCGTCGGCGCCGCTGTCGCGGCTCTTTTTCTTCGCGCTCGGCTCGCCGTCACTCGCGTCTTCTTCCTTCGCCTTCAAGTACGGTTCGTACTTTTCCATCTGTTCGCGCGAAGGCACGGACTTGTACAGCGGCGTGCCGTTCTTGGCATTCCGCGCGTACGGGTAGGGCAGTACCTCGTCGAGGTTCGGCCCTTGCGTGGCGAACTTCACGTCGGGGTGATTGAGATCGGTGGTGCCTAGGTTGCCGCACACGAAGCCGCCGCCGAGCAACTTGTACCAACCGCTCGTGCAATTCTTTTTGGAGACGGGGCTGGCTTCGACCGCCACGCGGCCACCATTTCTGATGTAGCCAAGCTTCTTGGCTTCGAAGCTCGACTCGCCGTACACGCCGGCGGCGTTGGCCGTGATCGCCAGCCACGGCCCTTTGTAGTCAGGGGGTGGAACCAGCGGGCCGACGCCGGGCGCGCCTTCACTGCCGCCGGGAGGAACCGAGCCGGTCGGAGCGGCGGCCAGACCCTTGGGCGTTGCCACCAGCTCTTTGGGGAGCGTGGGCGAGCCCGCCTGGGGTTGGGTGGGCAGGCTGCTGGGAGTGCTTGGCGCGACCTCGGCGCCGGGCGGCGGGGTTCGATCGCAACCGGCCAGGGAGGCGAGCAGCAGCGCCGACACGAGGGATCGGGCGTTACGGGGGCGGGCGCTGGGTCGGGGCATCGAGTGCAAGGCTTTCCCCGCGTTCTTTCCACAGCCGGCCGGTGCGATCCACTTCTCGGTGATTTTCATGTGACTATCCGGCCTTGCCAGCCGCGTGCCAGCGTAAAAGCGTAGGTATTCGCCGGGCGACTGTGCTTTAGCTATGTTCCGCGCGTGGACTCGAAGACGCATCGGCGCGGCTCGGCCGACACGAGCGGCGGCCGCTTTGCCAAGCTCCTGGTGGTCTCGGTACTGTTGCATGTGCCGCTCACCCCGTGGGCGGCACTGGTTGGGCTGCTCAGTTTGTGGTCACCGCCCGCTGAGTCTGTGGACGCGCCGCCCATCACCGGCATCCCGATCGATCTGATCGAAGACGAGCCTCCGCCCGCGAGCGCTCCGGAACCGGCCGCGGCTGTGGCCGAGCCCGCCTCTGCGGGCGAGCCCGTCGTCATCAAGAAGCCCCGCAAAAAGCCCGATCCGGCCAAGATCGTCGACGCGGGGGCGCCGGACGCGGAGGTTGCCGACGCCGACGTCGATGCCGCCGCCGACGCGGGCCTGGCAGACGCCGGCAAGCTGTCGAACGACGCCGGCTTGGCCGACGCGGGTGCAGTGTCGGACGCGAAAGATGCAGCGCCCGCCGATGCGGGGCCTTCGACAACCGACGCCGGTGCAAAGCCGCTCTCGGATCCGTCGGTCGTGGCCGGCGTGAAGCGTGTCGCGGACCCGAACGCCAACGTCCGAATCACCCTCTATACTGAGAGAATCCGGGCCAATCCGCTGGGCAAGCAGATGGGCGCGCTGCTCGGTTCGCTTTATCAGTGGCGCGACTTCTTTGGCCCGGCCGGGATCGATCCGATCAAGGACATCGATCAGATTTACATCGTCGGTCCGCAGCTCAGGAACTCGAGCAACGTCGTAGCGATTCTTCGGCATCACTTGCCTGCCGCCAAAATGCACGCCGCGCTCGATTTGTTGGTGCGCGCTGACAAACAGGGAGAGTGGCTGGATGCCAGCGTGCCCGTGGCGAGCGCACATGCCGACGGCGCCGAGCGGCGCTTCGTAGTCGCGAACGCGCAGACGGTGGTTGTCACGCCACCGAGCGCCTATGCGGCCGCCGCTGCTGCCGGCAAGCAACTCACGCTGCGGCCCAGTAAGGGCTCCGAGGCCGCGCTGATCTACCTCGCGACACCCTCGCGGGCGTTTCTCGGTCTGCCGATCAAGGTTCCCGAATCAATCAAGTGGGCGCGGGTTCGGATCACGCCCACGCCAGAGGGCGGAGCTACCGCGGAGGTCGAGGCCGAGGACGAAAATGCCGATACTGCGCGCGAAGATGCGGCCTATCTGACGCGCACCACCAACGCCCTCTCCCAGCTCAACTTGGGCTTCCTCGGATCGCTACTCGGCCAATCTTCGCATCGCTTCATCGAGCACGTGGGCTTCACGTCCGAGGGCAAGATGATTCACGGCAGCGCAAGCGTCACCGCAGACCAGCTGCAAACTGCGCTCGACATGGCCGGCGCGTTCTTGTCGGATCGCAGCACCCGTCGTCGCGCGCGTCCCGCGGGCTCCGGAGCCCCGGGCTCCGGAAGCGCGGGCTCGGTAGGCCGCTGAGTCAGGCGTGCGCGTGTTCCGCGATGCTGTTCAGCATCGCGTCTGCGCGGATCGGATCGAGCGAACCCACGCACAGGCGTTTGCCGCTTTGCGGAACGATTACGATCCGGCATTTACCGCGCGCGCTGTCCGCGGCGGTGGAGAGCAAGAAATCCAAGCCCAAACCGACGATGATGCAAGTGACGGCCATGCCGAGCAAGGGCGGCGAGCCGCCCGGGACACGCACACCGTCGACGATTAGGCCGACGCCGAAATAGGTGCCGATCACCAGCGCGGCGAGGCCGGCGTACAAGCCGACCCGCGCGTAGCGCACCTCACGCGTCACGCGCGACAGGTTCGAGAGTGGCACCAGCGTGGCGCGATCGCGTAGCACTCGGCCCATGAGCTCGATGCGATGCGTGAGCTCTAAACCCTTTGGTCCGATGCGCAGTGTGGCAGGCCTGCGATAGGCCAGGGCCAAGCGCGCGATCAGCGAAAGGCCGCGGCCGATGAACAGCAGCAAGGACAGCGCGAGTAAGGTGGTGACGACCGGACCGAGCGGCGCGCTGCGCAGCTCACCGGAGAGCTCGGTCTGCGGCGTGCTCCCAGAAAGGATCGCGCGCAGCACCGGATCCGTCGTGTTTTGGCCCAGGTGCAAGCGAGCGCGGTGCGCCACCTCGGACGTGCTGCGACACAGCGCGGCGGCCGCGACGAGCGCCTCGGTGTGGCCGAAATCCGGCGAGCTCAGGCCAGGGTTGCGCGCCACGCGCGCGATCGCTTCCCAGATCACGCCCGCGCGATCCTTGAGCGCGTCGTCCAAGAACTCGAGCGCGCTGCAAGGTGTGTGTGCGGCGAGCCAAACCAAATTGGCAGCCATCGTCTGCAGCGGTTCCGCTTCGTCCGGCAGCGCGCGCGCCACTCCCAGCGCAAGCAAAGCGCCGAGTAAGTTTTGCTCGTCCGGGTTCTCGATGCCGCGCTCCAGCGCCGCTCGCACGTTGCCGAGCGGCGTGTTCGCGTCTTCCATCGTTACTTCGACGGTACCGCCGGTGGCGGGCGGTGCGGTGTGGAAGCGTGACGCGAAATCCGAGCGACGAGCGGCGGCCGCGTCGAACGCGACCGAGCGCACCAGCTCCGCCAGCGCGTCGAGGTGCGGGTGCTCGGAAAGCAGAGTGACCGCGTTGGGAGGGATCGGCACGTCAGGCATCGGTCAGGGCTCGAAACAGCCCCTTCTTAGTCGAATGCCTGCCCCGACGCCAAGAACGCCGCGCTGCCTGGGTGCAGTTGTCCCGCCGCTCAAAGCAGCGCTTCAGAAAACCCCAGCGAATTGAGCACTGGGCCCGGCTTTTCTTCACTCCGGTCAGACAGCTGCCGGTTCCGTGAATCCACCCGGACCACGACCGGCTTGTGCTCGCGGGCCTCTTCCGGAGTCATCTCGGCAAAGGTGGCCAGGATTACCAAATCCCCCGGTTTGTTCAGGTGTGCCGCCGCGCCATTCACGCAGATCGCCCCGGAGCCGCGCGGACCCTCGAGCGCGTAGGTCATCAGCCGGGTGCCCTGGGTCGCGTTCCAGATGTGCACGGCCTCGAACGGGAGAATGCCCGCTGCATCGAGCAGATCGGCGTCGATGGTGACGCTGCCCTCATAAGCCAAGTCCGCGTGCGTAACCGTCGCACGGTGGATCTTCGACTTGAACATGGAGAGTTTCATGGCTGGCTCCTGATGCGTCGCGTCATGGAGGCCCACGTTTTGCGGGTCCTCCTGCCGGACCCACTCAGCATAGTGCTTGAAAACGCCGTCGACAACTTGGCCGTTGCTCGAGAACGTAGCTACCGATGATCCCAGGCCGGCGAATCCATTTGGATAGACGCCCGCCGAAGGGAGTCATTTCCATATGGCGAACGCGTCGAAGACCGAAATGCTCGAAAATCTCCGCGGAATGTTGCGGGATGTCCTGCGTTTGCGCACCGAAGGTGTCGCTTACGCGAAGCTCTCACGCGCCCACGGCTACCTGGATGGTTACATGCGCGTACTGTTGGAGACGGGCCTGTTCAGCCAAAAGGAGCTTTTGGCGCTGATCTCCGAGGAGCGCAATCTGCACGATGGGCCTGCCACGGGCATCGTGACCGAGGATGCCCGTGAAGCCCGCGCCGATGCCGCGCGCGCCGACACGCCACTCACCGCCCGCTCGAGCCGCGCGCACGCCGCTTGAGGTGCGTGCGCGGCGCGCGCGCCGGTCAAGCCGAAATCAGCCGAATTGGACCAGGCTGCGCAGCTCTTCCAATCGCAGTGTGACCGCCTGCTGCGTGAGTTTCGAGGTGCGGCGGGTGCCGACGTCTTCCACGCAGAACGAGGCGACGCAGCCGGCAATCATCAGGGCGCGTCGGAAGGCGCCTGCGTCGAGCTCGCCTACGTTCGCTAGGTAGCCCAAGAGCGCTCCCGCAAAGGTGTCGCCCGCGCCGGTCGGGTCGACCTCGTTCTCCAGCGGGTAGGCGGGGGCGAAGAAGCAGCCGTGATCGTCGAACAGCATGGCGCCGCATTCACCGCGCTTCACGACCAGGCGCTTCGGTCCCATGGCCAAGACTTTTCTGGCCGCACGCTTGACGTTGTGGTCCTCGGCGAGCTGGCGCAGCTCCTCGTCGTTGATGATCAACAGATCGATCTTCGACAGGACGTCCCCGAGCGCTTTGCGCTCGCCCTCGATCCAGAAGTTCATCGTATCGGCTGCGACGAGCCGCGGCTTTTGGACCTGGGCCAGCACGTCGAGCTGCAGCGCCGGATGGATGTTGCCGAGCAGCACGAACGGCGTCGTGGTGAAGTTCGTCGGCAGCTTCGGCTGAAAATCAGCGAACACGTTGAGCTGCGTGTCGAGCGTGGTGCGGCTGGCCAGATTTGCGGCGTAGCGGCCTGCCCAGCGGAAGGTCTTGCCGGCGGCCTTCTCGACGCCGGCACAATCGACGCCGACGCGAGCCAGGTCGGCCAACGTCGCTTGCGGAAAATCGGAGCCGACCACGGCCACGATTTGCACCGGTGCGAACAGCGCAGCCGAGTACGCGGCATAGGTTGCCGACCCACCGACGACATCCTTCTCGCTGCCGCTGGGCAAGTCGAGATCATCGAAGGCCATCGATCCGACGATCAGAACCGGGGACGCTTGTTCGCGAGGCTTATTGGACATCATGCTGCTGCTTTCTAATTAGGTTTTCGAAGGCGGTTTTATGCCACCGAAGCCGCGGCCTTCGGCGAGCAGCCGCTCGGCGTGGCGTGCGGCGCGGTGGCGGCGACATTCCTCGGCGCGGAAGATCGAGACCAGTTGCTTGGTGGCTTCTTCCAGCTCTTCATTCACGAGCACGTAGTCGAACAGGCCATAGTGTTCGATCTCGCGCAGGGCTACGCCGAAGCGCTTCTGCACGGTGTCTTCGTCTTCACTCGCTCGGCCACGCAAGCGCTGCTCGAGGATGGCCATGCTGGGGGGCAAGATGAACACGGCGACGGCATCCGGCGCTGCGCTCTTGATCTGCC
>Ga0247783_1000245_pt1 | contig 16108 bp, 9 predicted proteins | sample UWRJL064202C5_FD_179911 | JGI IMG/M metagenome (GOLD analysis project Ga0247783, IMG submission 179911) | Plant litter microbial communities from Arlington Agricultural Research Station in Wisconsin, United States - UWRJ-L064-202C-5 | ecosystem: Environmental > Terrestrial > Plant litter >...
TCAAACTGGTCACGGCACTCGCAGCGGTCTTGACGGCAATCATTCTGCCCTTCCTCGCACCCAGACTGGGCAGCCTCATTGCGGAGGCTCGTACCTCCAGGCTGAACGAACAGTATCTCCTGGCTGCTTCAAACAGCAGCAGCGACTCGTTCTACATTTTGAAGAGTGTTCGGAACGATGTGAAAGAGATCGTCGACTTCCGTTTTTTCTTCGCCAATCAAAACGGCGCAAGCCTCCTCTCAAGCACACCCGCCGATCTGGCTGGCCAACTCCTGAGCGAGGTACTCCCTTTTGATCGAACGGATGGCTTTTTGAGTCGTTACGCCGAGGTCGTTCAATCTGGAACTCCTTGCACGGAAGAGTTCCGAATTGGGAGAGAAGGATCCAGCACGCGATGGCTGAGACACCAGATCGTCAAAGTCGATGACGGCATCGCCATCACTGCCACCAACATTAGCGCGAGAAAACAGGCTGAGATTGAGCTCGGAAAGACCCTTGCCTTCAGCCGATCGCTGATCGACAACTCGCCGTTCCCCATCATCGCCCTGGAACTGGACGGCACCATTCGAGAGATCAATCCCGCCGCCGAACGCATGCTGGAGTACAGCAACGAAGAATTAGCGGGGAAAGCTACGCCTCTGATTCTGCACGATCCGGACGAAGTGGCCCGAAGGGCGGCGCACCTGAGCCAGGAGTTCGGCGTGACGGTACCTCCCGACATCTCTGTCTTCACCTTGCATCCCCGCAAAGGTGTGATCGACCGGCAGGAGTGGACCTACATTCGTAAGAGCGGGTCCCGCCTCATCGTCGAGATCTCGGTCACCGCGCTTACCGATGAGCTAAACAAAGCAAACGGCTGGCTGTGTGTCGCTTACGACATCACGGAGCGGAAGCACACCGAAGAGTACATCTCTCACCTCGCCCACCACGATTCGCTCACAGGACTTCCCTCGCGCACGCTGCTGAACGATCGTATGGAACTCGCTCTGAAGAGGGCCCACCGGAACTCTTCCAAGGTCGCCCTCATGATGGTCGACATCGACAACTTCAAGCGAGTCAACGATTCTCACGGCCACTCCGTTGGAGACAATCTGCTGATCTCCGTGGCGCAGCGCCTGCAACATACCATTCGCGAGACTGACACGGTCGCACGCATGGGCGGCGACGAGTTCATCATTTTGATCGATGATGTCCGCTCCGAAGAAGAGGCCGAAAAGATCGCCGAAAAGCTGGTCGCTGTGATGGCAACACCCATCGCCATCGGCGGCGAGCAGCATCCCATCTCGGCCAGCATTGGTCTCTGCCTGTATCCCGAGGGCGGCGAAGACCTGGATGCGCTTCTGAAGAACGCCGACGAAGCGATGTACTTTGCCAAGGCCGAAGGCCGCAACATGTACCAGATCTTCTCGAAAGACATGGCCTCTGCCACGGCGAAGCGTCGCACCATCGAAAATGCCCTCGACTGCGCGCTCAGCCGGGATGAGTTCGAGGTCGTTTACCAGCCGCAGGTCTCCTTCCAGAGCGGCAAAGTCACGGGCATCGAAGCCCTGATCCGCTGGAACAGCAAGCTTCTTGGAAACGTCACGCCTGCAGAGTTCATTCCGGTAGCCGAGCAGACGGGATTGATTGTCCCCATCGGGGAGTGGGTTTTGCGTACTGCCTGTAAAGAGGCGAGACGACTGGAAGAAAAGATCGGGCACGGTCTAACGATCGCAGTGAATCTCTCTCCTCGACAGTTTCAGCAGGAGAATCTTCCGGAGATCGTCTCCGATGCCCTCGCCGAGAGTGGCCTGGAGCCGAGGCATCTTGAACTGGAAATTACCGAGAACATCCTGGTCAACGATTCGCGCAAAGCCATGCGCGTTCTCGATCGCGTCCGCTCGCTTGGGCCGAGGATTGCAATCGATGACTTTGGTACTGGCTTCTCCAGCATGTCGTACATTCTTCGCTTCAACGTCGACCGCCTGAAGATCGATCAGTCCTTCATTCGGAACATCATGACGGAGCCCAATGGGGCCATCACACGGGCGATCATCTCTCTCGCCAAAGGCCTGAAGATCAACGTGGTCGCCGAGGGTGTAGAGACTGCGGAGATGAGCGAGATTCTGTTGCGCGAAGGTTGTGACGAAGCTCAAGGTTACTTTTATTCAAAACCAGTTGCTTTTGGTGAAATTCAAGAGGTCATCGACCGCATCAATCTCGAAGCCTCCTCCAGAAAACGTTCTACCTAACTTACTCAGAACCATCTAGCTTCGCGCGCTAGCCGCAGAGAATGCGGGCAAGTCTAGCATCGATCTCCGAAGTGCACAGTGGCACTTTTGGATAAGAAGAGAGGATAGATTTGATCCGATGACATCCCTCGATATTGTCATCGTAGCCGGACCAATCCGTGGGGTAACTTGCCCCAAAGGTGTTACAGATCTCCCCTATCCACGCATGTTAGATTCGATTCCCTAAGGTCTCTGCCGTCGAGATAGATGGTGGTCTCCGCTCCGGTCTCAATCGATCCTTTCCTCAACCGGGTCAGGCATATCTCTTTACGACTCCAGTTGCAGTTTGTGCGATCGCGGCCGATAGACCATAAGGGAAAGTGGACCAAGTGCACGATAGACCATCAACTCTCGGACTTCCGACCAAGGGCTTTCGCATCCTTGTCTTCGGAGTCGCTACCTTCTTACTCTTCCAGTTCATCAGCCTCTTTCTCAGTTGGCAAAAGCAGGCGGTGCTGGGTGGCCTAAGTGTAGTTCTCGCTGTCCTGCTCAACAGGATCAGTAAGTCGCGCCTCGTGACCCTCGCAATGATGCTGCTCTCACTTGCAGCCACCCTGCGCTATGCGTGGTGGCGCGTGCATCTCGTCTTCAACTTCTTCACCGACGAGGCGAACAATCGCATCTCGATCGACTCGTTTCTCATGCTGGTTCTTCTCTCGGCCGAGGCGTACACCATCTGCATCATGGTGCTTGGCTTCATGCAGACCAGCACGCCGCTCCATCGTAAACCTGTCCCTCTCCCCTCTGACGAAAGCCTATGGCCGCACGTTGACGTTCTGATTCCGACGTATAACGAGACGCTCTCGCTCGTGCGTTACACCGCACTGGCCGCCATCAACATCGACTATCCACCTGAGAAGCTGCACGTTTATATCCTTGATGATGGCTCGCGCGAAGATTTCCGTCTCTTCTGCGAAGAGGCTGGCGTAGGTTACGTCACGCGCGTGAAACACGATCACGCCAAGGCCGGCAACATCAACCACGCGCTGACGAAGATGGATTCGCCACTGATCACCATCTTCGATTGCGACCACGTACCCACACGCAGCTTTCTCCAGTTCACCGTCGGCTGGTTTCTCGCGGAGAAGAAGCTGGCCATGCTGCAGACGCCTCACTTCTTCTATTCGCCCGATCCCTTCGAACGCAATCTTCTCCAGTACAAGAGCGTACCCAACGAGGCTGAACTCTTCTACGGCATCATCCAGGACGGCAACGACTTCTGGAACGCTACCTTTTTCTGCGGCTCGTGCGCGGTCATTCGCCGCACCGCACTCAACGAAGTAGGCGGCATCGCGACCGAGACGGTCACAGAAGATGCGCACACGTCTCTGCGTATGCAGAAGCTCGGCTGGAACACGGCCTACATCAACGTGGCACAGGCGGCCGGCCTCGCGACGGAGACACTCTCCGCTCACGTTGGCCAGCGCGTACGCTGGGCGCGCGGCATGATTCAAATCCTCCGCACGGACAATCCTCTGTTCGGTGGCGGCATGAAGATCTCACAGCGGCTCTGTTATTTCAACGCCATGATGCACTTCATGTACGCCGTGCCACGTCTGATCTTCCTGCTGGCTCCTTTGGCATACATGCTCTTTGGACGGACGGTCATTCCGGGCTACTGGATCGCCATCCTTGCCTATGCCCTGCCTCATCTCACCATATCCAACCTGACCAACTCGCGCGTCCAGGGCAGACATCGGCACTCTTTCTGGAACGAGATCTACGAGACGGTGCTTGCTCCTTACATCCTGCTGCCTACCATCCTCGCGCTCATCAATCCCAAGCTCGGCAGCTTCAACGTGACGGACAAGGGAACCACCCTGAGCGAGACGAAGTTCGACAGCAAGATCGCAGCGCCCACTACATGGCTGCTGGGGATCAACCTGCTCGGCGTCCTGGCGGCACCGTACCGTCTCTTTGTTCTCGACCCCGGTCACCCCGGCGTTATCGTGAGCAACCTGCTTTGGATCCTCTTCAACATGGTCATCCTTGGTGTGGCCGCGGCTGTAGCGCATGAGCAGCAGCAGCGTCGCTCCTCCGTACGTATCCCGGTAAAGATCGGCGTCGTCGCACGCTTCCCTGATGGCCGAAGGATCTCGGGGCTTACCAGTGACATGTCCGTGGGCGGAGCCTCCATCTCTCTAAACCAGGGGAGCGAAGAGGTGCAGAAGGGTGATCTTCTTCACGTCTGCTTTCCTGTGCAGACAGGCAGCTCCGAGATCCGGGCTACCGTGGCCGGAACCTTCCGCGGAGAGATCCGGCTGCAGTTTGCCGAGCTCGACATCGCGGAGCAGGAGACGTTGACCCGCGCTCTCTACTCGCGTGCCGACTCCTGGATTACAGGTCGCGATAACGTTGAAGAAGATCGCCCGCTGGTCAGCCTGGGCCGCGTGATTCGCCTCTCCTTCACCGGCTTCCGCCAGGTTCTGCTGGGTCTGTTGCCTAAACGTGCGCCTGCTGCCAAGCCTTCAGCACGCGCAGCGGCCAGTGTCCTCCCCTTGCTTCTTCTAGCCGCATTGGGAGCAGGATTCAGTGCCCACGCCCAGACCCACGCCCAGACCCAGGACCAGACCGCTAACCTGTCCGCTGTGCTTCCAGAAGTCTCCACCACAAAGATTACGTTGAAGGACATGGGTGTTCAGCGCTCGGCGGATATGCAGGGTCCGCACTCGTACTACACCGTGCACTTTGTTTTGCCACACACGCAGGTGCCGTCCAAGGCGACACTCAAGCTGACGTATCACTTCAGCCGCGCCCTGGCCACGCACTCAGGATCGCTCCAGGTACGCCTGAACAATAATGCTCTCCACGCCATCTACGCCTTGGAGACCCCTCAGGGAGAGAACGAGTGGGCGGTGGCAGAGATCCCCGTTCCCTCCGAGTTTTTGGTTCGCGATAATGAACTGACCTTTGAATTCAATGGCAACGCCGTTCTGCGCACAGGAGAACGCGCCAAGCAGATGGTTCTGGCCAGCGTCGGAGACTCCTCCGTTCTAGAGGTCGAAGGCCCGCTCATTCCCTTCAAGAACGACCTGAGCCTGCTTCCCCTTCCGCTCTTCGACAGTGACCTGCAGACCTCCACCACCATTCCCTTCGTCTTTCTCGAGCAGCCCGATCAGAAGACCCTTCAGGCTGCCGGCGTGGTCGCATCCTGGTTCGGCGTCCTCGCCAGCGCAAAGCCCGTTCGCTTCTCCGTCTCCGTAGGAGAGATCCCACGCGGTAACGTTGTGATCTTTGCGAACAAGCGTGGCAACTCGCTCGGTCTACCCAGTGGGGCGACGCTTGCCATTAAATCCAACCCATCCGACCCGTCGGGCAGTGCGCTGATTCTCTCGGGAGAAAGTGCCGACGAGATTCTCAACGTGGCGCGCTCGCTGGCTATGCGCAAAGGCGGCGTTCTATCGGCCACCGGTGGTGCCTTACCCCAGGGCGATACCCTCAGGTTTTCCAGCTTCTCTCTTCCCGAAGCACGCAAGGTCGATGACGCTCCACGCTGGATGCCAACCGACCGGCTCGTCTCTCTGTGGAACTACAGCTCGCAGGCTGACATGCAGGGCGACGGTTCAAAGCCCCTGCCCGCCTACTTCCGCGTTCCGCCCGATCTTTACTTTGGCGAAAGACAGAATCTGCCGCTGCATATGAGCTATCGCTATAACGCGAGCGCGGTCGCCGAAGGATCTGCCCTTCGCGTCTTCATCAACGGCGTTCTGATCAACGAGGCTCCTCTGCAGCCCGGGCGCGGCATCGTCGACAAGCGTAGAGAAGTGGTTCTTCCCATCGTCAACATGCGTCCGTTCGCCAACACCCTGCTCTTCAACTTCGACTTCACACCCTCGCCCTTCAACAGTGCAACCAAGGCTGCACTCCAGGGTGCGATCCTCCGCGACTCTTCCCTCGATATTCGCGGAGTGGATCACTGGGCGCGTCTTCCTGATCTTGAGCTCTTTTCGAACGCTGGCTTCCCCTTCACGCAACTCGCCGACCTGGGGCGCACCGTGGTGGTCCTGCCCGCGCAACCGACTAAACAGGAGATCATTCTCTTCCTGCAGATGATGGGCCACTGCGGTAGACAGACCGGCTACCCCGCGCTGCGCGTCCAGGTGGCCAGCCCTGTCGACGTAGTACAGGACTCCTACGACTACCTCGTTCTTGGCACCGTCGCCAACCAGCCTGCCTTCACCGCACTGGAAGAAAGTCTTCCAGTGCTCTTCGACAGCACAAGCATTCACCTGCGACAGCAGTCCAGTTTTGTGACGCGCTTGCAGCAGATGTGGCACAGAGTGATCAACGGCAGCAGCACGGAGCCGCAGATCGATGCGAACACCAGCATGCCCAGTGCCATCGTAGAAGGCATCGAGTCCCCCTACGCGCATGGTCGAAGCCTGGTCGTTCTTGCCCTGCGCGACGACAACGCTGTCGACGACTTCGTCACAACCTTCCTCGACCACGCACAGTCCAGCGATCTCTCCCAGAACGTGAGTCTTCTGCGCGACAGCAAGTTTCACTCGTACACCGCAGCCACGCCCATTTATCACACGGGAAACATCTCTCGTTACAAGGTGATGCGCATCTGGCTGACGGAGTACTTCTGGCTTCTGCTCGTCGCCGTCTTCTTTTTCAGCCTGATCCTCGCGCGCTGGACGCGTGATTATCTCGTACAGCGTGGCGAGCTTCGCCTGCAACACGACGAAGTAACGCACGGCCTCTAAATGCCTGCGGGGGCTACGCCAAATACAAACACTGTTGTAGAGTGAAACGTCTGCCCAGGCAGGAGTTGTGTTGACGGAAAGTTGGCGCGGTTCGGCGAATCCGGATAGTGCTGCGTCTCCAGGCAGAACCCGTCGTGCTTCGCGTACCTCGTTCCCGCATAGCCTTTCGATGTCCCACTCAAAGAGTTGCCGGAGTAGAACTGCACTCCCGGTTCCGTCGTAAGCACCGTGAGCGTTCGACCGCTTTCGGGATCAAGCGCAACCGCAGCTTTGTGCAGTTCGTACACGCCCCGGATGAGCACGAAATTGTGGTCGTAGCCACCGGCACGCTTCAGTTGCTCATCGGGTACATCGATCCGGTCTCCGATACTGGTGACCTCGCGAAAGTCAAAGGGTGTGCCCTTCACACTCTGCACGGCACCGATGGGAATCAGCGCTGCGTCCACGGGCGTAAAGCTGTCCGCATTGATCACGAGGCGCTGCTTCAGAACATCTCCACTGGCCTCTCCATGCAGATTGAAATAGGTGTGGTTGGTGAGATTGAGGACTGTCGGCTTGTTCGTATCGGCGGTGTAATCGATGCGCAGACTCTTGCCACTCAGCGTGTATAGGACGTGAACCGTGAGCTTTCCTGGAAACCCCATATCCCCATCCGGGCTCACCAGCGTGAACTCCACGCGATCGTCTCCCATCGCGCGCGCCTGCCAGACCTTGCTGTTGAATCCCTGCGGTCCTCCATGCAATGCATTGCCCTTGTTGTTCAGTGGAATGTGGTAGCTCTTGCCTTGGAGTTGAAAGGTCCCCTTGGCGATGCGGTTGCCGTAGCGGCCTACGGTTGCGCCGAAGTAGTCCTGTGGATTCGAGGTGTAGGCAGCCAGGTTGTCGTGACCCAGCACTACATCGGTTCGGACACCCTTCCGGTCCGGCGCTTCGATCGACACAATGCGCGCGCCGTAGCTGGTCAGCTGCACACGCAGATCGCTATTGCTCAAAACGAAGAGGCCTACCTTCTGGCCGTCTGATGTCGTTCCCCAACTGCTCTGCTGAACCGCCGCATGCGCGTAAAACGCTTGAACAAGAAAAACTGCAAAGAGCATCGCCTTCCGTTTCATCAGCCTCTTCTTCCTTTGCCAGCAGTGACGCGGTTGTCGTCCGTTTAGTTTCCCGGCGCGGAACTCCGCACCTGCTGTCCTCTGCCGGTGAGTTCACGCATCAGATCGATCTCACGCTGGCGATACGGCGTGTCGTCCTGACGAAAGACCTCGTGAAACCAGACCGTCGGTTCGGTGGAGACATACGGCCGCTGCCAGGAGTCCCACGGCAGATACGTCTGCGTCTTCCCCGCGACCAGTCCCCAGTTAATGGCTGCAACATGTTCCCGCTTCGCGATGGGAAGAATCGTGTCAAAGGTGCTTCCGTTCCCCCGCGCCATATACTCCGTGCAAAGGAGCGGTCGTTGCAGGCTTCGCAGCGATTGGATATGCGCTTCGAAGTCCTCGGGCCAGCCGTAGTTATGGAACGAGATCACATCCGACTCCGCGAGCTGGATCTTCGTCGTTGCACTCTCCTTGGCTGGATCGTCCCAATTTCCCGTCCACACGCCGCTCGTCAACGGCTGTTGTGGATGCGCGAAGCGCGCCCAGGCAAAGACCTGCGGCAACAGTTCGTTCACACGCTTTACCTTCGCTGCAACATCGGCAGGAAGGTCACGCCCTCCATTGTCCGGCTCGTTCCACACATCCCACCCAAGGATGCGATCGTCCTTCGCAAACGCGGAGACGACACCCTGCACGTATGCCTTCAACTCCGGCTCCACGGCGCGATTCATCAGGCGCTCTTTACCCGGACTCTGGACCCATCCCGAGTTGTGCACTCCAGGAATGGGCGGGTGCTGAGGTCCAAGATGCGGATTGGGCTCCCAGCAGGAATCGAAGAGCACCAACAAAGGACGGATGTGATGCCGCGCCGCAATCGCAAGAAAATCGTTCAACCGCTTCTTAAAGCCGGAAGGATCGCTCAACCACATCTGGTCCTGCAGGAAGACACGGACTGTGTTCATGCCAATCGATTCGGCCATGCCGAGTTCTTTGTCATTCAACGCAGGATTGAACGTCGCCGACTGGAACATCTCCATCTCGTTGATGGCGTCGGACGGCACATAGTTCGCGCCCACCAGCCACGGCTGTTTCTCATACCAGGCGTTGGCCTGTGCGGGCGACCAGCGCTCCGAGACTGCCTGCGCGGAGGCCGAGAGGCACGGTGCCGCCAGCAGAAGCATTGCGAGACAACTTTTGAAGTGCAGCTTCATCTTCAGGTCTCTTTTCTAAAAGGTGTCCCGGCAATACTACCGAATCGAAATGTCGCATCGCTTGCTGACAGAACATGCCAGAGAGAGCCAGCCGTTCTTCGCCGGCCTTTATGCCTTCTTTAGGGGCTGAGCAGGACGATAGAGCTATGGCTACCTTCGGACAACATACAACCAGATGGAACGACAGCGCACGCAGCGAGAAACCCCATCTCACCCGGTTCAGAGACGTTCGTAAAGAGCAGGCGTCGGAACGCGCCGATCGGTCGATCACGACGATCCTCTACGGCATTCTCTTTCCCGCAATCATCTGCGGCCTGCTTGCGATCACCCTTTACCACCTGCATCCCCACGCCAATTCGATGGCGCACCCGATCGAATGGATCAAGATTCTGATGGAGGGTGCCGCCTTCGCGGGATTTCTCCTCATAGTGGTCGTCCTTACCGTCATCTTTGCAGGTGGAACACAGGAACTGCTCAAGAGGTTCAAACACCGAAAGATCTCCCCGAGATAGGCAGGCCAGAGCATCGCAACCCTGAAGTTTTACTGCTTTCTTACGCGGCGAGGCATAGGCTCTTTCTTGGCTGATTGCCATGGGGTCCCGCTTGCCTTCCTCTTCCGCCCGCCTCCTCCGAACTCTCGCGCTCCTCGCGCTCACCGCCGCGTCCTATGCGCGGTCGCAGCAACTTCCGGACGCTCCATCCGCCACGCACAGCGCGGCTCCGTCGAACTTCTTTGGCCGCTGGGCGAAGTTCTATCGTGAGGATTGGAACGGCACCGCTGCCTCCGGGCCCGCTGCGCCAAGAAGAGGCCTGCCCTCTCCGCTGAGCTCTCCGCCCTTCCCTAACGCGGACTGGTCTTACGGTGGTTCTCCCACCATCGGCGAAGCCGACACCAACGTCTATCCGCTGATGACCGCGATCAATGGAGCCAGCAGCCGCACGAAGGTCTACGGTTGGATCGAACCGACCATCAACTACAGCACCTCGCGCGACCGCAACTATCCCACCACAAACGATATCTACTCCAACCGCCTTCAACTCAACCAGGCCGTCGTCTACATCGAGCGGCTGCCTGACTCCGTGCAGCGCGATCACATCGACTGGGGCTTTCACCTCACCGGCTTCTATGGAACCGACTACCGTTCCACGACCAACAAGGGTTACTTCAGTCAGCAACTCATCAAGAACGACAGGCAGTACGGCTTCGATCCCGTTCTGGAATACGTAGATGTCTACTTCCCTCACGTCGCCAAAGGAATGAACCTCCGCGCTGGCCGCTACATCTCCATACCGGGAATCGAAGCCCAGCTCACGCCGAACAACTACATGTTCAGTCACTCGCTTTTGTATGCGGTCGATCCCTTCACAGACACCGGCGTGCTCGCAACCATCCAGGTCACAGACCAGCTCGTGGTGCAGGCTGGCGTCTCTGGTAGCCATGACGTCGCTCTCTGGACCGCGGACGCCAAACCCGCCTTTACGGGATGCGTCAGCTACACGACGAAGTCCGTCAACGACAACTTCTATCTCTGCGCCAACGGCATCAACGACGGCAAATACGCCTTCAACAACCTGCAGATGTACGACGGTACCTGGTATCACAAGATGGGAAAGACATGGCACATCGCCACAGAGGCCTACATCATGTACCAGCGCGATGTCCCCAGCACGAACGGTCCCATTGCGCCGGAAAAGGGCACCAATGGCGCGAACTGCAGGGCGGGTCTGGACCGCTGCCTGGCGCCGGAGTGGGCCGTCGTCAACTACCTCAACAAGCAGCTTTCGCCGCATGATTTTCTCTCGTTCCGATCCGACTTTCTAAACGACAAGAAGGGTCAGCGAACCGGAGTCGCCACAAAATTCGCCGAAAACACCCTCATGCTTAGCCACTGGATCGGCTTCACCATCCAGATCCGGCCCGAGGCACGCTTCGATCACTCCTGGGATAGGAATGGCTACGACAAAGGCACCCGGCGCAACCAGTTCACCCTGGCCACCGATGTCATCTTTCATTTTTGACCCACCATTGCAGGGTACTGGGAATTTTTTCTCTCCAATCGTTGTCTCTCCTAGAGACAAACCTTTGGAAGAGAGATAGATGAAGACCCTGACTGCCAGTAGCCGGATCACAGGAAGCGAAATCGACCGAAAGCAAGAGGGCCTGCGTCAGACACTGCAACTGGCATCGGTCTTTGCGCTGGTCACATTTGCTCTGCATGTAGTGATCAACCTCCGTGCCCAGAAGGTAGGTTACGAGCTTTTCATCGACGAGATGTATTACATCGTCTGCGGACGCCACCTTGCGTGGGGCTATGTGGACCAACCTCCCATGGTGGCACTGGCCGCTCGTTTTACAGAACTGCTCTTTGGCTGGCACTCACTCGCCCTGTTCCGTGTGCTGCCTTCTCTTGCTGGAGCCCTGGAAGTAGCCGGAACCGGGTTGCTGGTGCGAGAGATGGGTGGCCGACGGATCGCGCAGATACTCGCAATGATGGGTGTTCTAACCTCTCCGGTCATACTTGGCATCGATGCGTTTCTCTCGATGAACTGCTTCGAACCCCTCTTCTGGATGGGAACCGCCTATGGAATACTGCGTGCCGTAAGAGGGGACGGGAAAATCTGGTGGGTCGTAGCCGGAGTCATGGCAGGCCTTGGTCTGGAGAATAAATGGAATGAGGTCTTCTTCCTTTTTGCAGTGCTGGCCGCACTTCTTTTGATTCCCTCCGCGCGCAGGAGGCTGGACCGCTGGACGGCCTTATGCGTTGCAGTGATCGTCCTGATTGCACTCCCGAACCTCCTGTGGCAGGTTCGCCGGGGCTGGCCGACTCTGGTCTGGCTACACAATGCCGGAGCGGCGGGAAAGAACATTGTGTACGGGCCAGCCATATTTTTGTGGAATCAGATCTTCATCAATGGGCCACTGTCGGCTCTCCTTTGGGTCGGAGGCTTGGTCTGGTTGCTGACCAGCCAGCGCGCACGCGGTCTGCGTTGGATCGGTGTCTCGTACGTTCTGTACCTTCTGGGCATGATCGCGATGCACGCGAACGACTATTATCTGGCACCGGTGTACCCTCTCCTCTTCGCTGCAGGTGGTGTTGCGTGGAGCCAGTGGCTTCCGGATGGCCGGACACGGCGTCTCGCAGTCCCTGCCTATTCCTTCCTCATCGCGGCATATGGAGTTTTAGGCATCCTGATCGTCGAACCAGTTTTTACTCCCCCGGAGTATGTCCGCTACATCACGCCCAGCGGCCTGCGTCCTCGCGGATTCATTGCCACAGCGCAGTCTCCTCTCCCCGAACTCATGGCTGCGGAGACCGGATGGAAGGAGATGGCGAACAAGCTGGCTGACGCTTATTTATCCCTTTCGCCTGCAGACCGGGCAAAGGCTGGAATTTTGGTCGACAATTACGGCGAAGCAAGCGCGGTTAGCCTCTACCGCCACGACGTGCCACCCGCGATCAGCGGCCACCAGAACTACTGGTACTGGGGTCCGCGAGGGCACGATGGATCGGTGATGGTTGTCTTTGGGAAAGAACGTGCACTGCTCGAGCAGAAGTTCGCGAGCGTCGTCGAAGTCGGACACACCACAAACCAGTGGGGCCAGCCAGATGAATCTCTCCCAATCTTCATCTGCCGCGGAGCCAAACAGAATCTCGTTGAAGCATGGCCAGAGTGGAAGAAGTGGCTCTGAGACGATTGCCAGATTTCAAGCAAAACAAAACCCGCCTCGTGAGGCGGGTTTTGTTTGACCTGCAAGGTCAGATTTCTGGCGGAGAGAGGGGGATTCGAACCCCCGATAGAGAGTTAAAGCCCTATAACGGTTTAGCAAACCGCCGCCTTCAGCCACTCGGCCATCTCTCCGCGCTTTGTCACAAGCCGCCACAAGGCCGCTCATCAACGTCTCCGATTATAGCGTGAACGCTTCCAAACCAGCTTCCACAAAATCAATCTGACAGACGAACTCGTCTGCTTTTCCATGCAGTGTCGCAATCTGTAGAGTCCGTGTAGGCAGAAGACAGGCTTTGGCTCGGGCGAGGTAGGCCTCTCGACTCGCCAGCCCATTCAACCCACCATTGATGCACCTTGTAATGGCCAGAAGATCATCCGCGTCGGCATAGCGGTTCAGGTGATGCAGATTCCAGAACCAAGCGGCACTCTCCACCGCCAGTGCTGGGTCGGTGGCTAAGCGTGTGGGATGACCCTCCTGCGTGAGGTCCGTTCCGCAGGCCATACTGAAGGCAGCGTACTCGGCCCGTCCTGTCAGTTGAAGCAGGCCTCGTCCTTTGAACCGTTCTCCATCTCCAGCTTCCACATTCCCAAGATCTTTTCTTCCCTCGTAATGCGCTCCACTGGCGCACTCTTCCGTGTAATGTAGCTCCTCACTTTCATGAGCCACCTGTGCCAGAAAGTGTGCTTCTCTCAGTGCCGTGTCGATCTGGTGAGCCGCCATCGACTGTTCGAGGTACGGGAAATACTTTGAAATCGTCGAAGCACTCGCGCGCGGCATGATCTGCCGCAGATGCTCCTGGGTAAGGCTAAGCAATGTCATAGAACCTCTTAACGCAAAATGACCCTTGCGTTCGGCAATCGCCGCCACAAAGGTCTCTAGCTAATAGTTTAGCAAGTTTGGACACCCTTCGCGCCAAGCCTAAAGCATTCAATTTATTACACTTATGTTATTTCACTACTTGACAAGCGTTTCAGTTACGATCTCTGGTCTGACGGTGAAACGTGATTTTTCCTGGCAAAACTTCGGATTCCTTGAAAATCGATCTTCACTTTCTTAGTTACTGCATTCCAGTCTCGGTAAACACGGATACTCCGTTTCGGTGGCGTTTGTACGTTGGCGGTGCGATCCAGCAAGTGCTGCAACCGCCATGTGGCATCTTTGACGCGACTCGTATCAAAGTCGGAGGGAAGGTATTTTACGTCCGCGAATCCTCTTTCTAGAGTTTTGGGAAGGATGTTTATGTTGTCGGGTTCGTACTTTCCCTTCAGAGGACGGCCGGTGGTGACAGCACTTTGCCAAGCATGAACGTCTTCACTGACTTTTCCAAAAAGAGATAGTGAAACGATGAACAGATCTAAATCCGACTTAACACCAAAATCTCTACCAAACTTATCCGTTGGAGACATCGAAAAGCCTACTCTTGCGCTTCCGCAAAGATTGATCTCAGTGGGTAAAACATCCAACCGTTTGGCAAGCCAGGTTCGCATTCTTTCGAAAGAAAGCGGCTCTTCACGAAAAGCCCATGGAATGCCTTGAATAACCCACATCCTCCAAATCTCGAGCATTTCGTGCTCCTCTAAACCCGGCAAAGCCTTGAAGAAAACCTCTTTATCGAGGTATTGTCCCAGCAATCCAGAAACAGGCGCGCCCACATTGAAATTATTCTGCGAATGATTCATCGTCTTCCTTCACCGTTGAGGTTTAGCTGTTCGCGATAAATTCTTTCTACATCAGCCCAACTTGCAGGCTCCCCATTCAACAAAGCAGCAATCGCAGGTCGATTCACCAGATTTTGTATTCGCTGCTGGGAAAAGCGATTGGGATTCGCGATTCTTTCCGCCAGGAAAAAGCTCTGACAGAGAGTGAGATCTTTTGCGGACACCCCAAAATATCCCATCGACGCACGTTCGAGACCGTAGTAATTCCTGCCCCAATAGATGGAACCCAGGTATTCGATCAGAAGGGCTACCTTCGTCCGGCTCAGCGTGTATCGGATACCACGTGCAGCCTGCAGGCCTTTATAGCGCAAGTTTCTGCGAAGAATAGTCCCAGAGCCTGATACTCGCCGCACATTGGCAAGCTGTTGAGGAATCGTGCTTCCACCTTGTCGCATCCGCCCTCGAAGATTGCCGGCAAGTGCCCGCACCACCCCAATCGGATCGATACCGATATGAGTGGGAAAGCGTTTGTCCTCGATAAGAAGAACAAACGCGATCAGGTGTGGAGGAAGTCCCAACGAAGGTGCCGCAGTAAAGGCCCAGCGGACAGCGCCTCCTCCAAAAAACTTATCCGAAAGGATTGAGGACGGTGAAGCCATTTGCCCATTTTTATCAATCCAGCAGGTCATTTTGAAAGCCTTCACATTGATCTACATTTTCAGACGCTTTATTCCGATTCAACCTTAGTACATCGCAAGTCTTTTGTGCCGTTCGCGATACTCTCTTTTAATGTCCAAGCGGTCAGGAAAACTTCGCCTCCTCCCGCTGCTCGCCGCAACCTACTTCATGGTCTCCGGCGGTCCCTATGGCCTGGAAGACATCATCGGCTTCGCTGGCTACGGGCGAGCGCTGATCCTTCTCGCACTTCTGCCCTTCGTCTGGAGCCTGCCCACCGCGCTCATGATCGGCGAACTCGCCTCCGCCATCCCGGAAGAGGGAGGCTTCTACGCCTGGGTGCGCCGCGCGCTTGGCCCCTTCTGGGGGTTTCAGGAGGCGTGGCTCTCGCTCTCAGCCTCCGTCTTCGACATGGCTATCTATCCGACGCTCTTCGTGAGTTACCTCACACACCTCGCTCCTGAAATCACCAGCGGACATCGCGGCCTCGCCATCAAGCTCGCCGTCGTTCTGACCGCGACAGCCTGGAACCTCAAAGGCACGAGTGCTGTTGGCAGGGGCTCGGTCGGCCTTTGGTTCATTGCCATCGCGCCGTACTTTGCGTTGATCGGGCTGGCATTTTACAAAGGCCTGCATACGCCCCATGCGCATCTGGGAGCTCTCACCAAGCCGGATCTTGCTTCCGCGATCCTGGTCGCCATGTGGAACTACATGGGTTGGGACAACGCCACGACGATTGCAGGCGAGGTCGACCACCC
>Ga0247783_1000247_pt1 | contig 16102 bp, 13 predicted proteins | sample UWRJL064202C5_FD_179911 | JGI IMG/M metagenome (GOLD analysis project Ga0247783, IMG submission 179911) | Plant litter microbial communities from Arlington Agricultural Research Station in Wisconsin, United States - UWRJ-L064-202C-5 | ecosystem: Environmental > Terrestrial > Plant litter >...
CGCATAAAATCGCGGTGTTATTTCCCTTGGCTTTACGCAACCATCGCCTGCGCCGCGAAATTGTCGCGACCCAGATTGCCAATGATATGGTCAATACTATGGGTATTAGTTTTGCGCAGCGCTTGATGGAATCGACCGGTGCCAGTACCGGCGATGTAGCAAAAGCCTATATTATTGCGCGCGATATTTATGCGATGCCGGAGTTTTTGGCAGCGCTGGATGCTGCTGGTACAGCAGTGCCTGCCGAGCGGCAATTGCAGCTGATCAATATGATGATGCGTAAAATCCGGCGCGCAGCGCGTTGGTTTTTGCGTAACCGCCGCAGTTATTTAAACCCCGCGAGCGAAGTTGAACTTTTTGTGTCGGGCATGAAAACCATCAATACCAATTTGCCGCAATTGCTGGTGGGTGATGCATTAACCGAATGGCAGGAAGCGGTGCAAAAATTACGCGGCTTTGGCTTGTCTGATAACCTCGTCAGCAGTGTTGCGCACCCGGCAGATTTATATTCCGGTTTAAGCGTGGTGGAGGCGGCGCGTATCGCCAACCAGAATATTGACCTGCTCGCAAAAATTTATTTTGCGCTGGGTAATTATTTAAGTCTGCCCTGGTTCTCGACTCAAATTTCCAATTTACCGGTCGATAATTTTTGGCAAGCTATGGCCCGCGAGACTTATCTGGGTGATTTGGAATCGCAGCTGCGCAGTTTGAGTGTGTCGTTGATTCGCTTTATGGACGAAAGCGTGTCTGTCGATGAGTTAATCCAGCGCTGGAGTAAACAACATCAGTTATTAATCGCGCGCTGGAAATCCATGGTGAACGAATTGCAGGCAGTGAATGGGACTGATTTTGCGATGGTTGCTGTCGCCCTGCGCGACCTGCTGGATCTTGCGCAGGCCAGCCAGCATTGCGAGTCATTGGATAATTGTCCGTTGCCCTTATGATCTAGAAAAGGAATCTTAAAAACAGAATCTAAAAAAAGAATCCGGGGCAAACATACATAACCGTAAAGAGAGCTGTATTTTTGAAAAGTATTATCGTGAATTTATCCATTTCTACTGAAGAGTATCAGCGGCTGTACGAAGGCAGTGTCAAAACTGTCTTCGCACACAGTATTGATGGTCGCAGTATTCGCTTCCCGGCGGGGATTTTACGGCCCTTTGTTTTACACAATGGTGTTCGCGGTACCTTTCAGATCGATTTTGACGATGACAATCGCTTCCAATCCATACAGCGATTGACCTGACATAAGCTAAGGTTTGGGGTGCGTTGAACCCGCTAATCCAGTATCCTTGCCGCCTTCTTTATCGCCACTTTTAATGGCTATACCCATTGCCATCCCAGAGGACGCCCAAGAGCCTGCTATGTATCAAATTATCCGCGATCTTTTATTCCGTCTCGATGCTGAAACCTCGCACGAATTTAGCTTGGATGTACTGGGTGCCGCTGAGCGTTTGCGCCTGTTGGGATTGTTTACGCCTGCGGTGCCCAGCGTGCCGGTAGATGTGATGGGCCTAACCTTTGATAACCCTGTGGGTATGGCGGCTGGCTTGGATAAAAATGGCGATTATTTCAATGCGCTGGGTGTCCTGGGTTTTGGCTTTGTTGAGATAGGCACTATTACCCCGCGCCCGCAACCGGGCAATCCCCAGCCACGTCTGTTTCGTATCCCGGAAGCCCAGGCCATCATCAATCGCATGGGTTTTAACAATAAGGGTGTAGATCATCTGGTCGCGCAGGTACAAAAGCGTCGTTACCAAGGTGTGCTGGGTATCAACATCGGCAAAAACGCGACTACTCCGGTGGAAAATGCAGTCGATGACTACCTGATTTGCCTGCGCAAGGTTTATGAACATGCAGATTACATTACCGTGAATATTTCATCCCCCAATACACCCGGTCTGCGCAACCTGCAATTTGGCGATTCGCTTTCGCAATTGTTGGCACCACTGAAAAAAGAGCAGGGCGTATTGCAACAGGCGACCGGTCGCTATGTGCCGATCGCGGTAAAAATTGCGCCGGATATGGATGAAAGTGAAATTAATCAGGTTGCTGGCGTCTTGCTGCAGGAAGGTATGGACGGCGTGATTGCTACCAATACCACTATCTCCCGTGTGGGCGTCGAAGCCTTTGAGAATGGCGGTGAAGCCGGTGGTTTAAGTGGCTTGCCGGTACGCGATAAAAGTACCTATGTTATCCGCACGCTCAATTCCTCCTTGGGCGGGAAATTGCCGATTATCGGTGTGGGCGGAATTTTTGATGGGGCTAGCGCTGCGGACAAAATCCGCGCGGGTGCCAGCCTGGTACAAGTCTATAGCGGTTTTATTTACGAAGGCCCAAGCCTGATTAGCCAGGCGGCAGCGGGTATCGCCAGTTACCATAAAGGCCTTTAATAGCTACTATCTGTAAGGGTCTTTGGTAACTACTAGGGGGGATAAGGATATTTGCAATCCCCTAAAAACAGTGAAGCCCGCAAGAGCGGGCTTATAGAATCAAAAATGATTGGGTTGGGAAATTCTGTTGGTCTTGCGTTGAAAGCTAGCCACTCATGGCCATGGGTTGGATGTTGTTTACTTTTTGAACCTGTGCCAAACGACTATAGCCGTCCCATTGATCGATGCGCGATTCGCGCCAGCCGTTAAGCCATTGCTGGCGAGCCTGGCCGGTCTCATGGGGACAAAGGCTTTTGGAACGCCCATCAATACCTGCTTGATACCCTTTAACAAATGCGCGTTCTGTTTGGTCACGTTTTTGACGTTTCATCAGTTATTGCACCTCTATATTGTGGTTTATCGATAGAGTGATATTTATCGACGGAAGCGGTCTTGCGGATGTCTATCTGGTTTTTAGATTCTCCTAAGCGGTGACAGGTTGGGTGAGTACACCAGATTTACCCGGTGCCGTGAACGATTAAATTTTTATACATAAGCCGTTCTATATGGCATATCGGCCTAGCAAATGTATTTGACAACTTCATGACAGGCACCTTTCTTTAGTCAGGTGCCGTTCAGAAAAGTTCATCTTGGAAGCCCCGTTTTTTGGAAAGTTTATGACACATCAATATTTCGCCACTTGCCCTAAAGGCTTGGAAGGCCTGCTCTACACCGAATTGCAAACCCTTGGCGCAGAAGAGTTGCGCGAGACGGTTGCCGGAATTTATTTTTCGGGCGAGATTGAAATGGCCTATCGCGCCTGCCTTTGGTCGCGCCTGGCTAATAAGATCCTGCTGCCACTGGCGAGCTTTGAGGCGGATAGCCAGGAAGAGCTTTACGACGGTGTACGTGAACTGCGCTGGGAAGAGCACCTGAGCCCTAGCGGCAGCTTGCTGGTGGATTTTATTGGCACCAACGATGCCATCCGCAATACCCAGTTCGGCGCGGTAAAAGTGAAAGATGCGATTGTGGACTGCCTGCGTGATTTCAGCGGTGAGCGCCCCTCGGTTGCCAAGCGCGATCCGGATCTGCGCGTGAATGTGCGCCTGTCCAAAAGCAAAGTGATTGTGAGTATCGATCTCTCGGGCGATAGCCTGCATCGCCGCGGTTACCGCGTGAAGCAGGGCAGTGCGCCTATGAAAGAAAACCTGGCTGCCGGGATTTTGATCCGCGCTGGCTGGCCTGAGATAGCCGCGCAAGGCGGCGCCTTGCTCGACCCTATGTGTGGTTCGGGCACTATCCTGATTGAAGCGGCCTTGATCGCCGCCGATATCGCCCCCGGTTTATTGCGCGGCAGTTTTGGGTTTGAGCGCTGGTTAAATCATCGCAACGATATTTGGTTGGATTTACGCGAAGAAGCGTTTGCGCGCAAAAAAGCCGGGCTCGCACGCGAGAACCTACCGGAAATTCGCGGTTACGATGCTGATGTCAATGTGATTCGTGCAGCGGAAGACAATATTGTCAGCGCCGAGTTGGATAATTGGCTGCGCGTGAGCCGTAAAGAATTAAAAGATTTTGTAAAACCTACGCACAAAGCGATGGATTTTGGCATCGTCATCAGCAACCCACCTTATGGCGAACGCTTGGGTGAAATTGAATCGCTGAAATTATTGTATGCACATTTGGGCGAGCGTTTACGCAATGAATTCCAGGGCTGGCGCGCGGGTGTGTTTACCGGCAACCCGGAGCTTGGCAAACAAATGGGTTTGCGTGCAGATAAAAAATACAAATTCTTTAACGGCACTATCGCCAGTGAATTATTGATGTTCAGTATTAGCAGTGAAGCATTTGTACAAAGCCGCGTCGATCAGGATGCGCGCTTCAGTAAAGATGATGCAGAGCGAAAAGAAGCTGAGCAACGCGTAAAAGTAGAAAACAAAAAAGAACAGGCTGCGGCTTTATCCAACGGTGCACAGATGTTGGTCAATCGCCTGCAGAAAAATCTCAAGCAATTGGAAAAGTGGGCGAAGAAAAACGACATCAGTTGCTATCGTTTGTACGATGCGGATATGCCGGAATATTCTGCGGCGATTGATATTTATCGCGGCCAAACCCAGCCCAATCGCGCCCCGCAACTTTACGCCCATGTGCAGGAATACGCTGCGCCAAAATCGGTCGATGAAGGTCGTGCTGCACAACGTTTTGCGGAAATCGAAATGGCGGTGCCGTTTGCGTTGGATCTTCTCGCTTCCAACATTAGCTACAAACAGCGCCGTCGTAATAAAGGTACCAGCCAGTACGAAAAAATCAGCGAGCGTCCAACGGGTGATGTATTTAGCGTGCAGGAAGGTCAGGCCAAACTGCACATTAATATGTGGCAGTATTTGGATACGGGTTTATTCCTCGATCATCGTCTCGTGCGCTTGATGATTGCTGAGCTCGCCAAAGACAAACGCTTTTTAAATCTGTTTTGCTACACAGCAACCGCGAGTGTACACGCCGCTATGGCCGGTGCGCGTTATACGGTGAGTGTGGATATGTCCAACACTTACTTGAATTGGGCGCGTAAGAATTATGCATTAAATGGTTTGAGTGAATCGCGCAACCGTTTGGAGCAGGCGGATTGTTTGAAATGGTTGGAGGATAATGATCAATTATTCGATCTGATTCTGCTTGATCCACCAAGCTTTTCCAACTCCAAACGCATGGAAGATGTATTGGATATTCAGCGCGACCATGTTGGTATCATTAACAATGCCATGCGCTCTTTGGCAGAAGGCGGCACGCTCATTTTCTCCAACAACCTACGCAGTTTTAAATTGGATACTGATGCATTAAGTGCATACACAATTAAGGATATTAGTGCGCAAACGATCGATGAAGATTTTAAACGCAACCCTAAAATTCATCAGTGTTGGTTGATAACCCACTAAGCAAACGCACAGTATTGCCATCGCAACCGAAACGGCCTATATTCATAAATGTTAAATATGAATATAGGGGGGCTGTTATGGCTACCACAAGCCTTAGTTTAGGTGATCACTGGGAGGCATTCATCAAGAATGAAATTTCCAGTGGTCGCTATGGATCTGCCAGTGAAATTGTTCGCGATGCATTGCGCACGTTGGAAGAGAGAAAGCAAAAGTTGGAAGTGCTAAAGGCCCATCTTTCCCAAGGGGCAACGCAAGCAGATCAGGGTCAGTTTGTTGAAAATTTTTCTATGGATAGTCTGATCGAGGAATTAGATAAGGACGCCTAATGACGAATTATCGGGTAACTCCCCGTGCCAGGGATGACTTAAAAGTATTGGCCGTTATACCCAACAAAAATGGGGTAGGTTGCAGCGCAACAAATATCTCAAACAGCTTGAACAGCGGTTTGAGTGGCTTGCGGAAAATCCTTTGTTGGGCAGAAATAGATCTGATGTCTGCGAAGGTTTTTATTCATTTCCTCAAGCAGAGCATGTTGTGTTTTATCGATTCAGGTCGGAAATGATTGAAATCATCGGTGTACTGCATCAAGAAATGGATACCCTGAATTATTTTTCTGAATATTAATAACAACAATTTTAGGGTGGGGTGCGATGAAAATATTGCGCTATGTTTTCGCTGTTGCATTTTGCACTGCTCATCCCGTCTATGCTGACCAATTCTGCTTTGCCCTCGCCGAAACCTATTACGAACAAGTCTATTGCCAGTTGCAAGCCAAAGCGCAAACTAAAGGCTTGCCACCGTTTAATCAATTCAAAAAAAATAATGAAGCTGTGCAGGCGTCTTTGCTTAAGCGACCGGCAGAACGCAACGGAATTAAATTACCGGTAGTCACTAACAAAGTTCAAGCGCCGGTCGTAACAGCTGCGCCAACAACAATAGCGAATATACCTGCAGTGAACTTGCCGAAAACTGTTGCCAAAGAAACAGCTGTTGCCCCAGCGCGTACAGTATCTGCCAGGGCGAATGGTTCTGCTGAATGTGAGTTGGCTGCTAATCAAATCCGCTGCGCCAATCAATCGTTTAAGTTGATAGGCAATAAAGCCAATAACCGCCTGGCCAATGGGGCATTGTCAAACGACAACAAGATGGATTTGCCAAAGTATCAAGGTGGCGGAATGGGGTCGTATCTCGCGCAGACTTACGGGCAATATATCGACAAAATGTGTGATATTGGCCTCTGCGGTGTCACTATGACCTATCGAAAATTTGCGTATCTTTATCAGGATTTGCAAAGCAAGGGTTTGGATTTTTCCCAACGTTTTGAAATCATGTATAGCTTTCTTAAAAAAGACAAAGCAAGTATGGGCGTAAGCGAGTCATCCAGTATTCCCAAAGATGCGTCTGTACAAGATTGCACCCAGCTCACCGCAGTTCGCTATGTCTGTGATTATCAAGGCAGAAATTATATTTTTGAATTGCAGTAACAAATCCACCTGACACAAGTCTATAAATCACTTATTCCGTTTATTCGAGGTCAGTATGCTGATCAAAAAGCCCAGTGACATTCCATCTTCAGAGATTACCCCGGAAGCGATTTACAATGCTCGCCGCGAATTTATGCGTGGTGCTATGAGTGTTGCTGCGTTAGGGGTGGGTAGCCTTGCTGCGCCTGGTTTAATGGCAGCGCCAACAAACATCGGTGATGTTGAGGTAAAGGGGCCGGATTGGCTTAAGCAGCAAATCGCCTCCGCCAATGCCAATAAAGAAAAAGTGACTGAAGCGCTCACGCCCTACGAACATATTACCGGTTACAACAATTTTTACGAATACGGTTACGACAAAACTGATCCCGCCGCTAAAGCCCATGTGTTGAAACCTCACCCCTGGACGGTGGAGATCGCAGGGGAAGTTGCCAAGCCGGGCACTTTTGCATTGGAGGATTTATTAAAAGGCATCACGTTGGAAGAGCGGGTTTATCGCTTGCGCTGTGTTGAGGCTTGGTCGATGGTGGTGCCCTGGGTTGGTTTTTCACTGGCAGATTTGATCAAGTGGGCAGAGCCAACCAGCAAAGCCAAATATGTTGCCTTTACTACGTTGGAGCGCCCCTCAGAAATGCCGGGGCAGAAAAGTTCGTTCAGCACTATTGATTGGCCCTACCGCGAAGGCCTGCGTATGGATGAAGCTATGCATCCGTTAACAATTTTGGCGGTTGGTTTGTATGGCAAAGTGTTGCCCAATCAAAATGGTGCACCGCTGCGTTTGGTGGTGCCCTGGAAATACGGCTTCAAATGCATTAAATCCATTGTAAAAATTGAATTCACTGAGAAGCAGCCCAAAACCACCTGGAGCATGATCGCTCCCGATGAATATGGTTTTTACGCAAACGTAAATCCGCAAGTCAGCCATCCGCGTTGGAGCCAAGCGGAAGAGCGACGTTTACCGAGCGGGTTGTTGCGCCCGAATATTATTCCAACACAATTGTTTAATGGTTATGCAGAGCAAGTGGCCCATCTGTATAAGGATCTCGATCTGCGTAAATTTTATTAAGAGTGATTGTGATGCCGGTACTGTGGCGAAGGATTTACATTTTTGTGGTTTCCCTGATTCCGTTTGCACTTCTGGTCTATAAAACGGTGACCAATCAGTTGGGGGCGGACCCGGCAAAAACCATTGTGTTGTTTACGGGTGAATGGGCAATCTATTTTTTGTTTATCACTTTGGCTGTAACACCGCTGCGCCGTTTGATCAGTTCCAAAAAAATTCATTTCCGCTGGCTGCAAACCCATAGGCGCATGCTGGGGTTATTTACCCTTTTTTATGCAATCCTGCATGTGCTTGCGTTTCTGGTATTTATTCTCGGATTGGATTTTTCGCTCTTTGGTAAGGAGTTGGTAGAGCGGCCTTATATTCTTATCACTATTCCCGCTGTAATTTTGTTGATTGCATTGGGCGTTACATCAACACAGGCGACGATGCGGCGCCTGGGAAAAAATTGGATTCGATTGCATAAATGCATTTACTTGATTGCAATCCTCGCTTGGCTTCATGTGTTTATGCAGGTGCGTTCCAGTTATTTTGATGCGGTGTTGTTTGGTGTTATTTTGCTGGTTTTATTTTTGTCCAGAGTATATTTGAGCGTGCGTAAATAAATATTCAGTACAACACGGTGAGAGGCCGTGAGGCCTCCTCCTACTCGGTTGGGCGCGTCAAATATAAGGTCAGGCTAATCAACACTCCCTACGAAAAACTGTTCAGCAACATCCACTGCCTTTACGCCTATCACTTCACCCATTAAACGCCCGGGCATATCGTCCATGGGCGGGTGAATGCCACCCCAAATCCGCGACAGGCTGCACTGGTCGGCGGCATCGCGATAGGTGGCCCACCTCGAATACCAGGTACTCGTTGCGGCGCACCGGGAATTCACCCAAACCCAGAACATTTGCGTTAGACCATTTCTGAGTTTTTTACAACAATGATGTAATGGGCGACATTTTGTAATATGATCCCGCTGCAATTTTTTGCACTTTTTTACCAATGGCAGTCAAGGATCATAATAATCATGTGGATAAGTTCTTTATTTCAAACCGGTGTTCGTAAGCTTTTTATTCTAAGTCTGGTCAGCTTATTAGCTGCCTGTGGCGGAGGTGGAGGTGGGGGCAAAAAAGCTAGCCCGGCACCAGCTAGCGCCAGCCCGATAAGCAGTTCCAGTCGTAGTGCGCTGAGTAGTTCTGTCGATAACTCGGTGAGCAGCCTAAGTGCGATAACTAGCTCCAGCATTAGCTCGCTGAACAACTCTGCCAGTAACCCTATGAGTAGCGTGAGCGCGATAACCAACTCCAGTATCAGTTCGCTGAGCAGCTCTTTCAGTAGTTCGGCGGATGGCATAATCTCCATAAACAGCTCCAGCATTAGTTCGCTGGGTAGTTCTTTCAGTAGCTCAATGAGCAGCCTGGCAATAGACACTACACCAGATGCGTTTAGTTTCACCGCTGTTGTTACTGGTGCACTCAATACGCCAATAATCTCTAACTTCATCACCGTTTCAGGGATCAATACGGCGAGCCCCATTAGCGTTAGCAATGGTGAATACTCTATAAACGGGGGCGCTTTTACGAGTGCGTCGGGTACGGTTAGCAATGGTCAAACGATTGTAATTAAGCTAATGAGTGCCGCGACTGTTGAGATAGAGACGCAGGCTGTGATAACCATCGGTGGTATTGCTAATTCATTTTCAGTAACCACAACAAATTTGATAGGTGGAGCCATACAGAATGCTCCACTCAATATTGCGGGTGTAGTGACAACTTTTGCGGGAGGTAAACCGGGTGTTGATGGCACCGGCGTTGCAGCAAAGTTCCAAGCTCCCACCGGCATCACCACCAATGGTACTTACCTTTATGTTGCTGATACTTGGAATTATAAAATCCGCAAAATCGAGATGGCGACCGGTGTTGTCACTACTCTTGCTGGCAGTGGTTCAGAAGGTCGTGCTGATGGCACAGGCGCTGCGGCGAGTTTCAATAGCCCGGCTGGAATCACTACCGATGGTACTTACCTTTATGTTGCCGATACTGGCAATCATAAAATCCGCACAGTTGAAATAGCGACGGGCGTTGTCACTACGCTTGCAGGCAGTGGTTTCGCTGGTAGTGCTAATGGTACCGGCGCTGCGGCGAGTTTCGATCACCCGGTCGGCATCACCATCGAAGGCGCTCACCTCTATGTTTCCGATGCCCAAAATCATAAAATCCGCCAAATCGAGATAGCGACAGGTGTCGTTACTACGCTGGCTGGAAGTGGTTCAGAAGGTAGTGCTGATGGTACAGGCGCTGCGGCGAGTTTCGATCACCCGGTCGGTATCACCACCGATGGCACTCACCTTTATGTTACTGATTCTTGGAATTATAAAATCCGCAAAATTGAAATAGCGACGGGTGTTGTCAGTACGATGGCTGGCAGTGGTTCAGATGGCAGTGCTGACGGCACCAGCACTGCGGCGACGTTCAGCGGTCCTCGCGGAATCACTAGCGATGGTACTGACCTTTATGTTACCGATGGCACGAATAAAATCCGCAAAATTAGGATCAATACGGGTGTTGTCACTACGCTTGCGGGTGGTTCAATTGGTAATACTGACGGTACAGGCGCTGTGGCGAGTTTCAATTACCCCACCAGCATCACCTCCAATGGTACTGTCCTTTATGTTACAGATGCTTACAATCATAATATCCGTCAGATCGTGAAAGCGACGGGGGTCGTCACTACGCTGGCTGGCAGTGGTTCAGAAGGTGATGCTGATGGCGCAGGCGTGGTGGTAGGTTTTAATTATCCTGAAGGCATTGCTACCGATGGTACTTATCTTTATGTCGCTGACACTGACAATTATAAAATCCGCAAAGTTGAAATAGCGACGAGCATTGTCACTACGCTTGCTGGTAGTGGTGCCACTGGTAGCGCAGATGGTACAGGTGCTGCGGCGAGTTTCAGCCAGCCGCAGGGCATCACTACTGATGGCACTTACCTTTATGTCGCCGATTCGGCAGAAATTCGCAAAATTGAAATAAACACGGGTGTCGTCACTACGCTTGCAGGTAGTGGTTTCGTCGGAAGTGATGATGGTACAGGCCCTACCGCGAGTTTCTATTACCCGTACGGCATCACTACCGATGGCACTTACCTTTATGTCGCTGATACTGGCAATCATAAAATCCGCAAAGTTGAAATAGCGACGGGTGTTGTCACTACGCTTGCTGGTCACGGCCCATGGGGGGGGGACAATGATGGCACAGGCACTACGGCGAGTTTCAATCATCCGGAGGGTATTACCACCGATGGCACGCACCTTTATGTTGCCGATACTGATAATGGTAAGATCCGCAAAATCGAGATAGCCACGGGTGTCGTCACTACGCTTGCTGGCAGCAATTCATTTGGTAGCATTGATGGTACAGGCGCAACGGCGAGTTTTTATTACCCGTACGGCATCACCACCGATGGCACTCACCTCTATGTTGCAGATTCTAGCAATAATAAAATCCGCAAAATCGAAATAGCAACGGGTGTTGTCACTACATTAGCGGGAGGAGATGAATATGGTAGTGATGACGGCGTAGGCACGGCAGCGAAGTTCAGAAGGCCATCTGGCATTACCACCGATGGTTTTGTGTTGTTTGTAACTGATACTGATAACAACACCATCCGCAAAATTGAGTAAGTTGATATTTATTGAGTGATTGTTTTGACTCTTCAATCGCCCACTTTTTGTGGGCGGTTTTATTTCTGCGGCTGACAATCAAATTATTTAAACAACCAATAAAAAGCCCGCACAATTAAATTGTGCGGGCTTTTTTGCATCAAACAAAACTACTTAAATGTAGTAATTCGCATCAATAATTTCACCAAGTTCTACCGTGCCAACCTGTGGTTGGGCTTTGAGCCAGGCGAGTAATTTTGCTTTGTCGGCTTCAGTGGCTGAGCCGTAGCGTTTGTTGGAGCCGATAAAGCCGGAGAGGCGTTTGCTGGATAAGCCGCCGCCAAATACCAGGCTCTCAGCGTTGATTGCATCGATAAAAAAGCTATCGATAAATTGGCTGATGGTTTCGTCGGTCAAATCACTTTTAAATTCACATTCCAGTTCAAAACCAAACGTGGCGAACTCGTCCTGAAATAATTTTTTACGCAAACGTTTGCTGCGCTGTGGGGCTTTTTTTGTGTTTGCATTGTCGTTTGCATGGTTTGCTGTGGTCATGGGTTTTACCTTTCTTTTAAATCACACTTGAATAAAAATTTTAAATTCTACGGTAGTTGTTCTGGATGGGTTCAAGTCAAATCGGCGTTGGTGACGCCATTTAAATCCATCAGGGTGGCGACTTGTTTTTCCAATAGTTCGATACGGCTTTCTAACACTTGGATTTTTTGTTCCAGCTGCGCTACTTGCTCATCGTTGCCGCCGCTGCTTCTGCTTGAAGAGGCGCTTGAGCTAACTGGGGAGTTTTGCATAGCAGCGATCGCTGCCAAATCCGGTTTGCCACACAGCAAATGCGTGTAGCGATCTTCGCGCTGGCCGATTTGACGGGGGATATGGACCACCAGCGGTTTGGTTTTAGCGCAGAGTTGCTGCAGTTTTTCTTCCAGTGCTTGTGGGCTGGCGAATTCGGCCATGCGCTGGGTGCGGGTTAAAATTTCAGCGACCGTTTGCGGGCCGCGCAATAACATCACCGTGAGGATTGCCTGGGTTGGTTTATCCACGCTCAATACGCGGGTCAGGCGCTGGTCGTAACGTGCGGCGCGGTTGCCGTAATCCACTGCAATAAAGTTGCGGTCTTGCAGTTCACCCACGGCGCGCTGCACGGCGCCACTTTCATAATTGCTAATTGGCTCGCGGCTGGTTTTCTGGTTGCAGGCCAGCAGCAGGCTGTTCAGGGTCAGGGGATATTGGTCGGGCGTGGTGAGTTGTTTTTCCATCAGTGAACCCAGTACGCGGGCTTCAATGACATTGAGCAGGGCTGGTTCCTCGGGAAGGCTATCGGTTGCTGGTGATTCCATTGCACTGTCTCGGTGGTCTCGAAGGGGCTGCCACTCTACGCCAATAGGCTGCAAATTTCACGCTTTACAGGTTCTAAGCCTCGTATTGGATAAACGCATCGGCCTCTGCATAGATGACTTCATCCAATAGTTGCTCCTGGGTTTTGCCATTGCACTCAATCACTATATCCGCGTACTGCAAATACAATGGGCGGCGCTCGGCGTAAACCTCGGCAAAACTTTGGTTGGTCGGGCGGGCTATGCCGCGGCTATTCATATTGTTAATTCGTTTCTCTAATGTCTCGATGCCGGCATCCAGAAAAATAATCGGGCCGAATTGTTTTAAGTGCTGCATCCCGGTTGCGCTGTAAACCGCGCTGCCGCCAGTGGCGATAATGTGGTTGGGATACTGCGCCGTGAGCAGTACTCGCTCTTCTGCTTCACGCAGCGCCAGATAACCTTTTTCATGCAAAATATCCTGTAGGGTTTTGCGGTACTCCAGCTGGATCAGCAAATCCGTATCGACAAAATCTCTTGCCAGATTCTTAGCTAGCAGTAAACCCAGTGTGCTTTTGCCCGCGCCGGGCATCCCAATCAAAATCAAACTTTGGTGATAGGGGTTCATAGGTTTGCTCCTGCAGACAGTGGTGTAGCGAGGGGGAAAAGCCATTCAACTATAGCTGATTTTAGTATCTAAATAGGCTTTCTTTCAGCCGGTGTAACACGTCTAAGGCTTGCCCAATGGTAGTGCGTTAAAGCGATTAACACAGGCTTGGCAGATACAACTTTTATTGCGCTCTGCAGGCGCAACCTGCGCCAGCAATTCGGGTGGGAATGTTTGTGATTTACACCAGCAGGGGCTGGCGAAACTGCCCGTATCCGCCGGGGCGCAGCGGTTGGGCTGACCGCACAGTGGACATTGGTGATTCGCCAGCGGTGTTGCATCAGGCATTGCACAGATCTTCAAAGGCATCGACTACGGCTTCTTCATCGGCCTCGGATAATTCAGCCAAATCCATAATGCAGGGTTCGTTGATGCCGAGTAGCTCTTCGATTTCCTCAAACGGCAGGTAGGCATCGAGCGCATGTTTGACATAGATTTTCACCGCCTCATGGATGGCAGTTTCAGTGCCGCGCGCAGCTTGCAATTGGGCAACTGTCTGCTCGGTTAACCACTGGATAAAGGCGGCGCGGTCAGCATCGGAGGTGTTGGTGCGGGCATCGTAGTTCAAGGGAAATACCTTTAGTAGCAGAAGGAAAGATGACCAGTATAAAGGTTTTTGGTACGGCCAGACCAACGCCGCAGTCGCTAAGGTAAATAGGGCAGTGGTGGTGAGGCGGAGTAAGGGAATTATTGCCATTGTTTTGGCGACTTGATCGGACTAGAGTGAATTCAAGCTCCTGATGAAAGGACTGCAGCTATGTCGATGAGTAACACTTCCCCGACAAAAAAGGGTCGCAGTGGCACGCACACGGCACCGGTTTCATTTTCACAAGGCGTAGCACTGGTTGCAGTGTTGCTCCTGTTCATCGCTACCACTTGGGTTGCTTTTACCCAAGTGCCCCGCTTTAACGCGCTCCAGCCGCCAACGCTCGCCGAACGTTTATTTTATCCCTGGGAAACTAATGCGCTTAAACGTTTGCCCATTGTTATTGGCAATTTGAATGACCTGTTTGTATTGCCGGATTCGCAGTTAGTCTGGACCGTGGGTGACGGCGGGCTGATCCTGCATAGCAAAGATGGTGGCGTCACCTGGGTGCAGCAAAATTACCCCGGTAGTGCAGCGGCGAAACAAGCGGCCGCACTATCCCAGACGCCGGTTGCCCCTCCCGCACTATTTTCCACCGCAAGGGCGGGGATGGAGCAAGACCCCAAGGCGCAGTACTCAAGCGTGGATGAAAGCAAACAAGCGCAAATGCAAGAAGGCATTGAAAACTCAGCGTCATCTGCAACAAAAAGTTACCCAGAGCCCAATGCGCCCGATACGAGTACATCCAATACCAGTACGCAACCGCTTCCTGCAGAACCTGAACCGATTGCGCAAGACAATCGGCTTCCTGATTTGACTGCTATTGCTTTTGCCGATACGAAAACCGGATTTGTGATGGACAGGGCGGGAAATATTCTGGTCTCGGCTAATGGCGGTAAAACCTGGCAAATCCCGCTCGATATCAAAATAAGTTTGCAGGCATTTGAATTAGCTAGATATACGGCAAAAAACGATAGCTTTAAAACAGCCCAATCTGATTTGCAACAAAAGATAAAACAAAAAAAATATACCGAATCAAATTTGAATGCGCTAGAAATCATCGGCGGCAACAATTGGTTGCTGGTGGGTAATGATGGATTAATTGCTAAATCAAACGATGGCGGTGAAACCTGGTATCCGATGAGCCGCGGCACATTTTCCTGGCTGGGTGCAGCACCGCTATCGGTAGAAGAATTATTGGCGGAAGCTGAATTGTTGGCGGAGGATAAAAACGCCGACGCTGCCGGTTATCGGAAATTTCCCGCGCCCTGGTATTGGTTGGTTTGTTGTTTGATGATTATTTATGGCATCTCATTTTTTTTACGCAAAGGGCCCAATCCGGAATTACCGCAGGAAGAATCTATCGCCGATTTGCTCGCCTCGGATCGGCCGCTGCGCCCCGGTGATCCGGATCCGCTCGGCTATAACGCCATTGCCTGCGGCCTCTCGCGCTTTATGCGCAACCCCAGTACTGAGCCACCCTTGACCCTGGCCATAACGGGCGTGTGGGGGAGTGGTAAAAGTTCGCTGATGAATTTGCTGTATTATGATTTAAAAAAATTCGGTTTTACGCCCGTGTGGTTTAACGCCTGGCATCATCAAAAAGGCGAGCAGTTGCTTGCATCCCTCTACGCCAATATTCGCAACCAGGCGGTTCCCGGTTTATTTAGTTTTTCGCAATTGATTCCGGTGGGTTTGATGTTCCGCATCAACTTGTTGTTTCGGCGCGGCGTCAAGCACTGGTTGGTGACTGTGGTATTGATCGGGGTATTTGCGGCCAGTGCAACCTATCTTTTAACGCATCATGACTCGTCTAGCTTAAGTGTTAATAAAATTACTGAGGCATTGGCAACGCCGGGTTTTAATTGGGATACCTTGTTGATTGCACTCTTCGGCAATGTGGCGCCGCTGATGGCGTTGCTACAGGCCCTGCGCGCATTTGGTATGAATCCGCTGAGCCTGATGACGGCGCAAGGCGACCGGCAAGCGCAGGCGCGCGTAGACCCGAGTGCGCGCCAGC
>Ga0247783_1000248_pt1 | contig 16087 bp, 12 predicted proteins | sample UWRJL064202C5_FD_179911 | JGI IMG/M metagenome (GOLD analysis project Ga0247783, IMG submission 179911) | Plant litter microbial communities from Arlington Agricultural Research Station in Wisconsin, United States - UWRJ-L064-202C-5 | ecosystem: Environmental > Terrestrial > Plant litter >...
CGCTCATGGAGAGTTTGCACCGCTCCAGTTTCGCGTCGATCCGATCGGCGTGTGCCGCCTCGTCCCGCTCACGACGCGCCACTATGTTTCCGATGCGGTGGCCCCTCCGCGCGCGGTGCTCGGGTTCTTGTCGCCGGAGCGCCTGATCGCGGAGAAGGTGGGCGTGCGAGCCGACGTCTTCAGCGCCGGAGTCTTGCTTTGGGAGGCGCTCGCCGGTCGCCGGCTGAGTGAAGCGCAAAGCAGCGAAACGATCATCGAACGCTTGCTGAGCCAACGGCTGACCGTCCCGTCGTTGCCGCCGCAGCTGGCCTGGGCCACACCGCTCAAGGTCGAGGTGGAGCGGGCGCTTTCGGTCAATCAGCAGCGGCGCTTCGCCGACTGTGCCGAGTTTTCCGCCGCCATTCTGGGCATTGCTGCAGATCACGTGGCCAAGCACGCTGAGATTGCCGAGCTCTTCGCCACGAATCTCGAACCGTCGCCGAGCCCGCCAGCGAGCACGGTTCCTGCTTCGCGAGAGCGGCTGAGCGTGGTTCGAGGGGCAACGCTCAGGATGCTGCCCGAGCAGCTGCCCACGAGCTCCTGCGCCGAAGCGAACGGTTCGCGACGCGGCACGTTGAAGATGAACGTGACCCTGCGAATGCCTCGTTCGGTGTCGCCGCCGCCTCGTTCGGTGTCGCCGCCGCCTCGTTCGGTGTCACCGCCGCCGCTACCGCCGCCGCCTCCACGATCAGCGCGAGCCGCGGCCTCGGTCAGCGAGTTCCCGTCAACACCGCTGTTCCGCTTAATCGCTCCACGGGCGAAGCCGCGGCCGGCGTCGTCCACTCTATCAACACTGTCGCCACTACGTCGGTCAACGCCCCCGCCACTGCCTATGTTGACGCCGCCTGCATCGATGCGGCACTTGACTCCGATGACACTGCCCTCGCTGCAGCCAGCGACGCTGCCGCCCCAGTCGACGCGGCCCACGCCTCCGCCACTACCGGTGACGGCCGCGCCTTCGCCTCCGCCATCGGAAACGGAAACCATTGCCATCGCCTCGCCCGTGCTGGCCTTCGTTTCGCCGGGGTCGATCGCTCCAACTGCGGGCCCGATCGAACCGCCGATCACGCTCGACGCGCCGCTGCGCGCGTCGGCGCTCGGCGCGCGTCGGCGCTGGTTGGCTGCGGCTTTGCTGACCGGCGCGATCTTGGCTGGGGGGATCGTCGCCAGCCGACTCGCACGCAGCGCGACCGCGCTCGGTCACCTGTCTCCGTTGCGGAGTATCTCTGCGCCGTTTGCCCCGCCGGCTCGGTCGAGCTCATTTCCCGGGGACGCGCCCAAGGTCGGGGATGCGGCCGAGAACGAAGCACCATCGCCGGGCGATGCTGCAATGACTCCAACCCCCGAGCGTCCCGCCGGGCCGCCCGCCTCGGCTGCGCCTTCCGCTCGAGGCCGGGCGCCGATGGCAGCGCCGGCGCGTGCCAGGGACTACGGGATCTAGGGGTTGATGGTCACGCGCGGCGGCGTGTGCGTCGGAGCCTTCGGCGTCGCGTGACGAAACCCGAGCGCTGCGCGTCGCGCCGCTGCCGAGTCACGGCGGGTCGAAACGCTCGCTGCACGCTATCAGGCAGTGCATGAATACTCCCGAATCGTTCGGAGCCTGGTTGGGGTCCGAGCCGCTGCCGCCGCGCAAAGCCTTCCACATCCCCTCGCAACTCGCGCCCTGGACACACTTGGCGTCGCACGCGTTCCAGCCGGAGCAATCATCATCGCTGATGGTCAAGGGCAGGCCCCGAAAGTCGAGCGCCCCGAACTTGGCCTCCATCTGCGCGTTGCACTGGGCGATGTCGTCCTTGGCGAAGGCGCAGGTGCTGCGATCGCCATCATTGCAGCCGCTGCTCAGGGGCAGTAGCAGGTTCGGAAATACGAGTAGCAGACCGAGGCCAGAGGCAGCCGCTTGCTTCATGGGCAACCCATCCATAGCGCGGATCGGTCGGCCAAAGCCCACTTTTCGCGGGCTTGCGCGCTCGACGCCGAAAGTCCTGCTAACGTCCGTTCATGGCGGGACAAGATCCGATGACTGCGGACGAGCGGGCGGAACAGATGCTGCGGCCGCGACCGAGGCAATTGCCGATCGCGCCGCACGCGCCGCGCGCCCGCCGGCAACTGCCACTCGCGCCCGAGACGCGTCCGGTGGACGAACAGGCGCGCCCGATCTACGCGGTTTGGGAAATCACGCTCAAGTGCGATTTGGCCTGTCGACACTGCGGCTCGCGCGCAGGGCACGAACGCAGTGACGAGCTGAGCACGGCGGAGTGTCTCGATCTGGTGCGGCAAATGGCCGAGCTCGGCGTGCGCGAGACCACGCTCATTGGCGGTGAAGCCTACCTGCGCGAGGATTGGCTTTCGATCGTACGTGAGCTCAAGCGCTTCGGCATCTCGCCCACGATGACCACGGGCGGCCGTGGCATGAACGCCGAGCGCGCGGAGCAAGCCAAAGCCGCGGGCATGGACAGCGTGAGCGTTTCGATCGACGGCACCGAGCCGACCCATGATCGTTTGCGTGGCGTGCAGGGCTCCCATCGAGCTGCGCTCGACGCGATGCGCGTCATGCGGGCTGCCGGCATGCGCGTCTCCAGCAATACGCAGATCAATCGCTTGAGCATGCCAGAGCTGCCGCAAATCTTGGAGACCATCGCGGCCTCCGGAGCGCACAGTTGGCAGATCGCGCTGACCGTGCCCATGGGTCGGGCCGCGGACGAACCCGACGTGCTCTTGCGACCCGAGGACTTGCTGGAGCTGTTTCCGCTCTTGGCGCGGCTCAAAGCGCGCTGCGACGAGCTCGGGGTGCGGCTTTGGCCGGGCAACAACGTGGGCTACTTCGGCCCGTACGAGAGCGTGTTGAAGGGCGGGATGCCGCGCGGTCACATGGCATCCTGCGGCGCAGGCCGCAGCACGCTCGGGATCGAGGCCGACGGCGCGATCAAGGGCTGCCCCTCGCTGCCCACCGAAGCGTGGACGGGCGGCAACATTCGAGACAACTCGCTGCGCGAGATTTGGGAACGCGCCGCTCCCTTGCGCTACGTGCGCGATCGAACCGTCGCCGATTTGTGGGGCTTTTGTCGCACCTGCTACTACGCCGAGGAGTGCATGGCCGGCTGCACCTGGACCAGCCACGTGTTCTTCGGTCGGCCCGGAAACAACCCCTATTGCCACCACCGCGCCCTCGAAATGCGCGCCCAGGGCAAGCGCGAACGCCTAGTGCAAACTCGCATGGCGTCTGGCACGCCGTTCGATTACTCTCATTTCGAAATCGTGGTCGAGGACGACCCGAAGGCGGGGGTGACCGGAGTCGCTTCCACGGAGGCAAGCGAATGAATCACCTGGTGCCGTGTCCCGAGTGCAGTCGTCACGTCCGCGTTTCCGAGGCGGAGTGCCCGTTCTGCGCGCAGCCGCTCGATCTTTCGGGCACGCCCGCGCCGCGCTTGCCCGGCGTGCGCTTGTCGCGTGCGGCTACGCTGGCCTTCGGCGCCACGCTGGCTTCGGCCACGGCGCTCGCGGCATGCAGTGGCACGGACGCTCCCGTTCCGATCTATGGCGCCCCAGCGGGTGGCAGCGAAAACGCGGGAGGCGCCGCAACCGCAGGCGCAAACAGCAACACCGGCGGCGACGTGATCAATCCGATTCCGGTGTACGGCGCACCCGCCGCGGGCGGGGTGGGGAACGGCAGCGCTGGCGGGCCAGGCCCCGTGTACGGCGCAGCCCCGTAGCCGTAGCCGCTAGCAAAGAAAAAGGCCGGCTCGAGCGTCGCTCGGACCGGCCTTTTTTTTGCGCGCTGCGCTGCGCTTACTTGACCTGAATGCAGAACTTGTCGGTCTTGAGGCCGCTCACGCCGCTCCAGACCTCGAAACCTGCAAACACGTTGGTTAGATAGAGGTTGTCGTTGATCACGGGTGTGCTCTGAGCCGTGGAGGTTCGCGTCTTCGCGTCCGTGATGAAATCATTGAGATCGAAGGCCCACTCGTTGAGCGTGGTGCTCGCGACGTAGCTGATGATCGGCCGACCTTCGAACTGCTGCGAAACGTAGGTATTGAAGGATTTGCCGTTGATCGTTGCTACGCCACCGGAATGGCCTTCGCCTTCACCTTCCGCAAAGACAGCAGCTGTCTTGTGGAACCAGACCATGAGGAAGGAGCGGCTGCCGCTGCCACCGTCGCCAGCTGTCGGCGAGAACCACACGTCGTAGGCGGCGTTGAACTGCGTTCCGGTCCCGGACCAGCGCCAGGCGGTGGGCACGTCCGTCAAGCTCTTCACTTGCTTGGCGAGATTGCTGCCCGTCGTGGCCTGACCATCACCACCGGATGAGCCGATGAAGAGCGATGGATAGCCCATCGGGGCGCCGCTGGTCGCTGCGCTACCACTGAAGTTCGTGATCGAGAACGAAGGCCCGTTGTACGCGATGTCGTATTGGCCGCCCGAACCGAAGATGTTGTTTTGAACGTTGATCACCGGCGAACCGGTGTTGGTCGCCACGCGCGACAGCTTGCTGCTGCCGGGCAGGGTTCCGGTCACGGCGCTGCCGCTCACGCTCGCGCTCAGATCGCAGCCCGCGCCGGTCGACCCGGTGGCGTCGGTTTCGGCGATCGAGTTGATGCAAAAATCGAAGTTCACATCCGTCGTCGTGCTTGGAACCTGCACAATCGTTTGCGCGAGCGGCGTCACGCCGTCGTAGGCGACGCCCTTGCCGCCCGGCCAACATTCGGTATTGAACGAAGCCCAGGGCACGAAGATCTTGTCGCCGCCAGTGCCGATCTCCGCGCACCAACGGTGTGCGGCGACCGTCGCACCGTCTGCCGCCTGGATCTGTAGGCGGAGCTGCGCCGTCGCGTTGGCTTTGATGTTCACGGTGACGCCCGCCATGCTGGGCGTGACGGTGGCCAGCGGGGCGTCTGCGACTTTTTCTTGATTGAGGTTCCAGCCGACCATGGCGCCGTTGGAGCCGTCGGCGACGCCCTTCACGGTGCCCTTCGCGCACACCGGCCAGGTCGCGACGCCCGCAAAGCTGGCCGGCGTGATGGTGTTGTCGGTGGCGCCGAAGGTCGAGGTCCAGGCGAAGCCCTTCCACGTGCCGGCGGTGAAGTACCCAGTGATGTTGTCCGACGAGCCGCCGCCGCCGGTACCGGTGACCGTACCGCCACCTTGCGCTACGGGGGTGCCGCCAGTGCCGTTCGCCACGCCACCGGTGTTTCCGAGCCCGCCACCGGTACCCGTGCTGGTGTTGCCGCCTGTGCCGGGGCCACTGCCGCCCGCGCTCGGGCGACTGCCGCCGCTGCCGCTCGGGGGCGGCGTGCTGCTCGCAGAACAAGCCGCCAGACTGAAAATTGAAACGAAGAATAGTACTGTCGGGTATGGCCTAATGGGCACGGAACTCGCCTTTGTTAAGAAAAGTCGACGGGATGGAGCGGTCTCCTAGCGTCGCACGGAGCTGCGACTCGTCAAGTGAACCGGCGCTAGCCTCGGGGATTCACGGGAGGTCCGGACAGGCAAGGTGATTGCCAATGTCGTCATGGAAATTGCTAGTCGCGCTGCTTGGGCAATTCGCCTGGCTCGAACAACGGCTTGGCCGCCGGCGGTGGAGCTCCCGCAGAGCCGGGGCCATGCCAGGCGATCGTCAAGCTCGTCGTCGCTCCCAATGCGTGAGCTCCGCGCGCAAGCCAGAGCAGATCACCACCGTGAATCGCATGCCCGTCGAGCGTGCCCGCGTCGCCGCTCGCGCGTATTTGGTAGCGGCCTGCTCGTTGCACCTCGAAGCGAGCGCTGCTCGGACCGAGGGTCTGGCCGAGGGTCCACACGTCGTCCGAAAAGCGCACGTAATTTCGACGCAGGGCGAGCCAATCGGCGCGGTCGAGGAAGCTCCAGCGGTAGACGGTGATGGCCACGGGCGGCCAGGCTCGTTCGATGATCTGGCGTACGCTCTCGCGCTGGCCCGCGTGGTAGGCGGGCATGTACAAAGAGTGGACGATCCAGTCTTTGGCCACTGGCGGGCGTGTGACGACGAGTCCGCACAAATCCAGCACTGGATCGCTCGGGCCGGTCAACGCTTCGGCGCTCGCCACCACGCGCAGCTGAGCGTCCCAGGGTTTGCGGTAGTACGGGTCTTGTTCGCAGTTCCAGAAGCAGAGCAGCGCGAGCACTGCCGCGCATAGCGCGAACGGCGCGCAGAGTGCTCGGCCGTGTCGCGCACGCGCGAGCAGCCGGCAGCTTTGCCCCAGGCCAAACGCGGCCATCATCAGCCACGCTGGCGTGAGCCAAGTGAGGTTGTACGGAAACGGCGTGGGGTTCAACAGGATGGATAGCGCCGAGAGCACGCAGGTGCCGAGTGGGATCCAAGCTTCGTCGATCGGTTTTCGCGTCGCCACGCGGAGCGCCACGCTCAGCACGCCGATCAGCACGAAGGCGGCGTGCACGGGCGCGCGCTGGACGGCGAACGTGAGCAGCGGCAGCGCGGACAAGCGATACGGCGGCGCAGACGAGAAGCTCGTGAACTGGCACTGTTGCTGCCAATATTCGCCCAGCATGCCCGCGCTACCGAGCACACAAGCGACCAGCGCCGAGCCCAAGAGGATGCCGGGCAGGAAGCGCGCGCCTGCCACCGAAACGCGCTTCAGCCACGGCTTTTCGCCGCGTGCGGCGAGCAGCGCACAGAGCGCAAGACCCGGTAGCCAGATCGTGAACGCCTTCGACGAGTTGGCTTGGGCCACGATCATCCCCAAGCCGGTCGCGCTCGCCGCCCACAGGTCGAGTCGGCCGAGCCGCGCGCGCTCCGCCGCCCAGGCGAGGAGCACGATCAGGTACGCCACGAACATGTCGTGGCGCACCTCGAAGCCGTGTCGCCACAGCGGCCCGAACGCGACCGCGCCCAAGAACACACTGGCCTGGCCGAGGGCGCTCGGTAAGCTGCGCTGCACGCGGGCGATGCTCCAGCACAGCGCGAACAAGAGCGTGAGCTCGAAAACGCGGAAGCCGACGAACAATCGCTGGCTCGAGCCGAGCCACGAGGCGAGCGGACGGAACAGCACGCTGCCGAGCTCGATCGACGCGTACTCGGCGTGACCGAAGGCTGCCCCGAGCTGAATCGAGTACAGGGCGGTCAGCTCATCGACATGCAAATGGCGTCGGCACGAAAACCAAGCGCAGCTGACGAACAGCGCAGCGCCCACGCCGAAAAGGAGCGGGGCACTGATCTGGGCGGCGCGGTCTCGAAGGTGGAGCATGGGCGCCCGGGCGGACTAGGGGGAGCCTATCTCAGTAGGCTCAAAACCGCTGTCAGCGGAAATGGGGGCTCCCACGCGCGCGGCAGGGCACGCCGTTAATTCGTGCGATTTTTCGCCCCTGCGCGAGTGCGTTGGCAGGCTGAGCGGCTCGTGGTACACGCGGCCCGGGTTCCCGACCCAGCAACAGGCGCGCAGTAGCGCACCGATTCCCCTCCGACGAGAGCAGGACTTAAGCGATCATGACGACGACAGCGAGCACGGCCGGCACCAAAGGCAAGATCACCCAGGTCATCGGACCAGTGGTGGACGTGGAGTTTCCGGCGGGCAAGTTGCCGCGCATCCTCAACGCGCTGACGCTGACCAATCCGTCGATCGACGGGGAAAAGAACAACCTCGTGCTCGAGGTCGCGCAACACTTGGGTGAAGGCGTCGTCCGCGCGATCGCCATGGACGCGACCGAGGGCCTCGTGCGCGGCGCCGAAGTGACCGACACCGGCGAGGCGATTCAAATGCCGGTCGGCAAAGAAGTGCTGGGCCGCATCCTCAACGTCATCGGCAAGCCGGTGGATGGTGGGGGTCCCGTGAACGCCAAGCAGCATCGCAGCATTCACCGTGAACCGCCGCCCTTCGTCGACCAGAGCACGAACGTGGAAATCTTCGAGACCGGCATCAAGGTCATCGATCTGCTCGCTCCCTATCGTAAGGGCGGAAAAATCGGTCTGTTCGGCGGCGCAGGCGTCGGCAAGACCGTGCTGATCATGGAGCTCATCAATAACGTCGCCAAGGCGCACGGCGGCGTGAGCTGCTTCGCAGGCGTCGGTGAGCGCACCCGTGAAGGCAACGATCTGTACCTGGAAATGAGCGAGTCCAAGCTAGAGAGCGGTGAGACCGTGCTCAGCAAGACCGCGCTGGTTTACGGTCAGATGAACGAGCCGCCGGGCGCTCGCGCGCGCGTCGCGCTGTCCGCGCTGACCGCCGCCGAGTACTTCCGCGACGAAGAGGGCCAGGACGTGCTGTTGTTCGTCGACAACATCTTCCGCTTCACGCAGGCCGGTAGCGAGGTGTCCGCGCTGCTCGGCCGCATGCCGAGCGCCGTCGGTTACCAGCCCACGCTGTCGACCGAAATGGGCTCGTTGCAAGAGCGCATCACGTCCACGAAGAAGGGCTCGATCACCAGCGTGCAGGCCATTTACGTGCCCGCCGACGATCTCACCGACCCCGCGCCGGCGACCGCGTTCGCGCATTTGGACGCCACGACCGTGCTCTCGCGCGCCATCTCCGAGCTCGGCATTTACCCCGCGGTCGATCCGCTCGACTCGACCAGCACCATGCTCTCGCCGCAGATCGTCGGCGACATTCACTACGGCATCGCCCGCCAGGTGCAGAAGACGCTCCAGCGTTACAAGGATTTGCAGGACATCATCGCCATCTTGGGCATGGACGAGCTCAGCGAAGACGACAAGTTGGTCGTCGCGCGCGCCCGCAAGATCCAGCGCTTCCTGTCACAGCCGTTCTTCGTCGCCGCGCAATTCACCGGTCTGACCGGCAAGTTCGTGACGCTCAAAGAGACCATCGCGGGCTTCCAGGAAATCCTCTCCGGCTCGCTCGACGAGCTGCCGGAGCAAGCGTTCTACATGGTTGGCAGCGTGGAAGAGGCCAAGGCCAAGGCCGTGCAGCTGAAGCAGGCGGCTGCGTGATGGCTGACACGATCCATCTAGAGATCGTGACGCCGGACGGTTTGAAGCTCGCCGCCGACGTGAACGAGTTCACCGCGCAAAGCATCGATGGCGAGTTCGGTGTCCTGCCCGGTCACGTGCCGCTTTTGGCGGCGTTGGCCATCGGCACCGTCACCTACCAACTCGGTGGCGAGAAGCACAGCGTGGCCGTCGGGCGCGGCTTCGCCGAAGTCTCGGCGGACAAGGCGATCTTGCTCACCGACCGCTTCATCAAGAAAGAGGACATCGACCCGGTGGTCGTGCGCCTCGAGTTGAAAGCCGCGGACGAAGCGCTGGACAAGTTCGACGGGGACTTGCAGGGCTTCGAGTACACCGAGCTGCTCATGCGCGAACTGTGGGCCGCTGCCGAGCTCGAGGTGTACGGTGATCCGCCGCCACCACGCGTCAAGATCCTGAACGAGCTATCGTTCGGCCACCGCGAAGACTACGCGGCGCTCGGCAAGCGCGATGCAAACGAGACCGAAGCAGCGGCCAGCGAGGAAAAGCCGGCCCATTGAGTCAGTGGAGCCCGAAGGCCCAGCTGCAAAGCCGCGGGCTCCGTCCCAAAAAGCACTTCGGTCAGAATTTCCTCGCCGACGAGCAGCTCGCGCAGAAAATTGCCGATCTAGTGCCCCAGGGCGCGAGCGTGGTCGAGTTGGGCGCCGGTCTGGGCGCCCTGACCCGGCCGCTCTTGACTCGCGCCGGGCGGCTCGTCGCGGTCGAGCGCGACCGTGATCTGGTGCCCGCGCTCGCCGAGTTGTTTGCGGCCGAAATCGCCAGCGGGCAATTGCGCGTCGAGGAAGCGGACGCCAAAGCAGTCAGCGTCAGCGAGCTCTTGAAAGACGCGCCGCGCCCGTTCGTGCTCGCGGGCAACCTGCCGTACCAGATTTCGGGTCCGCTGCTGGAGGCCGCGGTGCACATGGCCGGCGAGGTCGAACGCGTGATCTTCCTGCTCCAGCTGGAGGTCGTCGATCGCTTGATCGCCAAAGCCAACTCCGAGCACTACGGCGCTTTGTCGGTGTTCGTGCAGGCGGCGTTCGAGGTCGAACGGGCGCTGGTGATCCGTCGGGGTGCGTTCTATCCGCAGCCGGAGGTCGACTCGGCGGTGGTGCTCTTGAAGCCGCGCGCGTCGCGCGTGGCAGAGACCACGGTTTTCCGCGCGCTCGTGCGCGGCGCGTTTCAGCAGCGGCGCAAGAAGCTGCGTAATGCCTGGGACAACGTGTGCGGCGCCGATCGCGAGCAACTCGCCGCCCGAGCCGAGCGCGCCGGGATCGATCTAGACGCGCGCGGCGAGACCCTGGCCGTCGCGGACTTCGCTCGGATGGCTGCGGAGTTCGAGCGTTGAGAGGCTTCGCCTGCTTGCTCGTGCTGAGCCTCCTCGGCTGCCAGAGCAAGCCGGAGGCCGATCCGCTGGTCGAACGCGCGGCGTTCGGTGTGTTCTTCGGAGGTCAGATCCAAGACCGCAAAGAGCTGCCGTTCGAGCTCGACCCTGCCAAACAAAGCTGCGGCATTCGCGTCGATTTTCGGGAGCCTTTGGCGCGCTCGGTGCCCCTCTCGTGGGAGATCGCGCGGCCGCTCCGTGAAAAGGCGAGCAAAACGGACGCAGGCGTGGATCGAGTCACGGAGATCGGTGAGGCCGCGGCTCGGGTCGGGGAGCGGCGGCTCGACGTGCCGGTGTTACTTCGACAAGGGCAGGTCCTCGGCAGCTGGCACGTGCGGGTGAAGGTCGACGGGCGCGCGGTCATCGATCGCGATGTGCTGGTGTTCGACCCGCGCGAGCGGCGTGAGCGTGAGGTCGACGCGGGGCGTTGAGCGCGAACGAATCACCTTGATCCCCAAGCGCGCGAGCGCACTCATTCCTCGTTCGTGCGCGGCGCTGGCTTGCGCAGCGAGCGCGGTGAGCACGGGAACGGAGGCTCCCGGTGCTGCGTTCTGCAAGTCGAAATCGAAGCGCATGGGCATCCAGCGTAGCTCGTGGCGGCGCCTGGCCTGATGAGCGAGCGCCCGCTCCAATAAACCGCGGCTGGTTGGGTCCGGCGTTGGAGACCAGACATAGATCAGGCTCGGCCGAGGCTTGCCGTGGCTGATCTCGGACAGAACCCGGATCAGCTCTTGATCGGTGCGCGGTCGGTCGGGCTCCAGGCGCGCTGGGCAACTGAGGCCAAATGCCAGCAAATAGCGGCGCAGGCTGCGTTCACGGCGCGAGCCCGAGAGCACCTCGTGCGCGTCGAACGGGGCGCGCACGCGCAGACGATCGGCGCGCCGCGCGATGCGATCGAGCTCGCTCGGCCGCACGCGCTCGGCCGCGTTCGGGTCGAGGGGCCGCATGTGTTCGAGCACGCGCGCCGCGACGTCGGCTTCGTCCAGACCGCTGCGGTCGGCATCGACGAAGGTCGCGGCTTGGCTGAGCAGATGCAAAATACGCGTCGTGTGCGTCGTTCCGCGATCTGGTTTGAGCAGGTGCAGTGTGCGCGCGGCGACCACGCACAGGCCAATGCGATCACCCCGCGAAGCGTGGCGAGTGGCATAGCCCGAGACCTCGTCAATCGCTCGATCGAGCGGCGTGTAGCCGGGATTGCCCGCGCCGAGCTCGATCGAAGCGTCGAGCACGAACCAGACGACGTCCCGCTCTTCACGTTCGTACTCACGCACCATCAGCTGGCCGCGTTTGGCGCTCGCCTTCCAAGCCACGCGCCGGAGCGCGTCCCCCGCGCGGTGCTCGCGCAGCTCGCGGAGTTGTTCGCCATCGCCCGCAGCGGGGCCCGGCCGGCCGCGATCGGCCGCGCGGTGGCTGCGGCCGCCGCGCGCTTGATGCGCGAACGCGTGATAGGCGCGCGGCATGACCTCGATCCCGAACGGGTTGGCGAAGGTGAGCGGCACCTCATACAGCCCAGGGTTACCTTGCACCTCGAGCGACAAGCCATGGATCCCGAAGCGGCCGACGCGTCGACCCGAGATCCGCAGCACCACCCGCAGCCGCCCACCCGCCGGTACCTCACCCTGTGCGGGTACGATCTCGACGCCGAGCTCGGGCGCGAACACGGCGCGCAGCCCGACGAAGCGGGCCGCGCGTGAGTCTCGATTGCGGACCTCGGCCTCGATTTCGAGTAGCTCGCCGCGCGTGGTGCGCGCGCTGCGCGCCTCGCCGCGCCACAGCATCTCGAAGCCGGCGTTGCGAATCCGGTTCACGCTGAACTCAGTGACCGCTCGCGCCAGCGCAAGCCCCACGAGCAAAGAGCCCGCCCAAGCGACGACGGGGCCGCTCTGCATCAAAAGCCCAGCGGCGACCGCGACCAGGGCTGCCCCTGCGAGATCGATGCTGGTGCGAGTCGGGTGGACCTGCACGGAGGGGAGAGACTATCCTAGCTTCAGGTAGACTTGAACCGCTGGCTCGGGCTTTCTTTTGCGTGCTGCTTCGGGGCCCTGACGAGCCGGAGTGTGACCGCCGAGGCGGCTGAGCCCGCAGCGCCCGCAGCGCCCGCAGCGCCCGCAGCGCCCGCAGCGCCCGCAGCGGAGCACGAAGCGTACTCCGCGCTCGAGAAGAGCGTCATCCAGCAACAGCTGTCCCAACGCGGGCTCAGCCTGGAGGACGCGCCCGAGGGCAAACCGATTGAGGAGGTGCAGATCGTCTCGCTCGACGTGTTCGACGAGCGCGATCCGATGCCGGATTTCGTGAACGTGCTGCACGCGACCACGAACGAGCTGGTGATCCGGCGCGAGCTCCTGTTCCGGGAAGGGGAGCCGTACCGCGAAAGCTTCGCGCACGAGACCGCGCGCAACATGCGCGGGCTTCAGCAGCTCTCGATTGTACTGATTGTGCCGGTCAAGGGCAGCCGGCCCGACCGGGTGCGCATTTTGGTGATCACCAAAGACGTCTGGAGCCTGCGCCTCAACTGGTCCGTCGACCTATCCAACTCGCACATCAACTCGCTGGTGCTCAATCCGAGCGAAGAGAATCTGTTCGGTACGCACGCCGTCGTCGGTGGGCTGTTCATCATGGACCTGGCCACGTATTCCTATGGCTTTTCCCTGGGGCACCGGCGGCTGTTCGGCTCACATCAACAAATTTCGCTGTCCGCGAGCTTGATCAACAATCGTTACAGCGGAGAATACGAAGGTTCCTTCGGCTCGTTTCGCTATGGCCAGCCGCTCTACTCGCTCGACACCAAATGGTCGTGGGGCACCTCGATTTTGTGGCGCACCGACATCGCGCGGCGCTTCAAAGGTTACGACGTGGCGGTCAGCAAGTCGGGCATTCCCGTCGAGTACAATCGCGATCGGCTGTACGGCGGTTACGAGCTCGTCCGCTCCTTCGGCCGGCGCTTCAAGTACGACCTGTCCGTCGGCGTCGAGGCAGATCGCGGCTTGTACAGCCCGCTCGATGTGTCCGGGTACTCGCCGCGTCAGGTGCAGCGATTCATCGCCGACGAGCTGCCGGTTTCCGATCAGCGGATCGGCCCCTTCGTGCAACTGCACGCTCACCGCACGGACTACCGCGCGCTCTTGGAAATCGAGACTCTCGGCTTACAAGAGGACTTCCGACGCGGGCATGATCTGTTGCTGCGCCTGTACAGCGGCATCGGCGCGCTCGGTTCCACCCGGGAGCTGGTGGGCTCACAGGCATCCCTTGCGTACACCCTGCCCATTGGCGACGGCTTCGTTCGACCCGTGGTCAGCTCCACCATCGAAGTGGCTTCGCTCAATCGCGACAACGCCCTCATTCAAACCGCGTTGCGCTTCGTCTCGCCGCGCTTGGGCTTTGGTCGGCTGATGATCGACGGAGAGTTCTTCGACCGCTACCACAACTATTCGAATCGCCACTATGCGCTGGGCGGCGACAATAGGCTGCGCGGTTACGAGCCAGGCGCATTCGTCGGCGACAAGCTGATTGCGCTGAACAGCGAGCTACGCAGCAGCTCGCTCGACATTCTCTCGGCTCAGGTCGGCGTTGCCGCCTTCTACGACGTCGGCGACGCCAAGAACGAGATCGACCAGTTTCGACTCAAGCAGAGCGTCGGGTTGGGTTTACGCGTGCTGTTCCCGGAGTTCGACCGAATCGTGATGCGGGTTGATTGGGGCTTCCCGCTGAGCCCGGGCTACTCCACCTTTCCCGGCGGTTTTTACCTGTCTTTTGGCCAGGCATTCAGCATGCCCACGGTGCCCGTGCCGAGCGTCCTGACCGAGACCCTGTAGGACTGAGCTCCCTGGCGAGAACCGGAAATTCAAGGCCACGTAGTGTCCATCCAACCGATCGAGACAGAGATCGGTATCGGCGATTCGCCTCCCCGTAGCCGCACGACGTCCAACCGCGATGAGCCTCTATCGGGCACGGGCAACGCGAAAATAGGACAGGTTCTAGCCTCGTGCTATGCTTTGGGGTTGCCATGAGCGACCTGTCGCACGTCCCGCACGACCTTCGGCGCTTCGTCGTCGAGCAAGACTACGCGCAGTACAACGAGGTCGATCAAGCGGTCTGGCGCTTCGTGCTCTTACAGACCTATCAGCGGCTACAGCACACCGCGCACCCGGCCTATCGAGAGGGACTCGCTCAAACCGGCATTTCGGTCGCGCGCATCCCGCGCATTTCAGAGATGAGCGCGTGCCTGTCGCGCTTTGGCTGGAGTGCGGTGTGCGTGGACGGCTTCATCCCGCCGCGTGCGTTCCAGGACTTTCAAGCGGCCAGCATCTTGCCGATCGCGGCCGACATGCGCTCGATCGATCACCTGACGTACACGCCCGCGCCGGACATCATCCACGAAGCGGCGGGTCATGCGCCGATTTTGCCGGACGCGCGCTACGCGGCGTACCTGCGAGCGATCGGCGAGGCGAGCAAGAAGGCCTTTTCGTCGCCGGAAGATGCCCGCGTGTACGCCGCAATTTTCGAGCTGTCCGAAGTCAAAGAGACGCGCGGAGCTCCGCCCGCCCTCTTGAAGCGGGCGGAAGAGCGGCTTTCGGCGGCGTTGTCGCAAATCAGCGTCGTGAGCGAAGCCAGCCGCATGTCCCGCCTGTATTGGTGGACGGCCGAGTATGGCCTGGTCGGGACGCCACGCGACTACCGCCTGTATGGCGCCGGCTTGTTGTCGTCGCTCTGGGAGAGCCACGCTTGCCACGACCCTGCGGTTCACAAGCTTCCGCTCAGCGCTGAGTGCGTGGAGCAGGGGTACGACATCACGCGCACGCAGCCACAGTTGTTCGTCGCGCGCGACTTCGATCAGTTATTTTCGGTGTTGAGCGACGTGGAAGCAACGCTCGTCCATCGTCGGGGCGGGGATGCCTCACTGGCGGCGGCGCTGAGCAGTGAGGACTTGGCGACGCTGCATTTCCGAGACGAACGCTTCGTTACGGGTACGCTCCGCGCGCTATCCGGAGCCTCCGCTGGCGGGCTCTTGACCTTCCAGGGACGCGTCGGCCTCGGCAGTCAGGGCAAGCTCGAGCAAGTCTTCGAGGCTGGCGCAGGCGGCTACCACTTGCCGTTCGGTCCGCTCGCGGATAGCGCCGAGCTCGACTGCCGTTCGCTGGGCGCGATCGGCACGCGCGTGCGTGTGCGTTTCGCCTCGGGTGCGCTGCTCGAAGGTGAGCTCGCGAGCAGCTCGCAAGACGACCGCGGACGACTCCTGAGCGCGCGATTCTTGGACTACCGACTCGAGTCCGAGCGCGCCGCGATCTGCGAGCGCGGCGCGGAGTACCTCTTGTTCGGCGCAGCTGAGTTACTCAGCGCGCACGCGGGCGCGCTCGATCCGACGTTCCACGCGGCGACCGAGCCGGCAGGGGGCACCGTTCCGAAGCCGAGGGAGCTCGCGGCGCGTGAGCGCGCGCTGCTGTCGCTATACGAGCAAGCCATCGAGGCCTTCAGGAATCAGGCCGGAAGCAGCGCGGTGCCGGTCTTCCGCGCCATTCACGGCCAGCTCGCGGCAAGCTTTCCGGATGAGTGGCTGCTGCGTTGGAACTTGCTCGAGTGCTTGTGCAAGTGGGGCGACAGCGGCTCGTTCGGGCGTGAGCTCGAGCAAGAACTGCTGGCATTGGAGCTCAAGTTCGAAAAGAGGCAGCCGATCGCGTCAGGCCTACGCTACTTGGCAAGCTTGGTCGCCTAGGGCCGCCCCTGACTGAGGCAGCTCAACG
>Ga0247783_1000249_pt1 | contig 16081 bp, 15 predicted proteins | sample UWRJL064202C5_FD_179911 | JGI IMG/M metagenome (GOLD analysis project Ga0247783, IMG submission 179911) | Plant litter microbial communities from Arlington Agricultural Research Station in Wisconsin, United States - UWRJ-L064-202C-5 | ecosystem: Environmental > Terrestrial > Plant litter >...
TGTGGTAAGGTGCAATTTCCAACACCACTTCCGAACACGGAGAATATCGTGAGCAACAAAGGGCAGCTGCTACAAGACCCGTTCCTGAACACCCTGCGGCGCGAGCATGTGCCGGTGTCGATTTACCTCGTCAACGGCATCAAGCTGCAGGGCCAGATCGAGTCATTCGATCAATACGTCGTGCTTCTGCGCAACACGGTCACGCAGATGGTCTACAAGCACGCCATCTCCACGGTGGTGCCGGCCCGCGCCGTGAACTTCACGGTGGAACAGCCGGCCGAGTGAGGACGCCTCCCGCCCCGTTGGAACAACGCGCGGTCGCGGACGCGGCACGCGACGACGGCCCCGGCTTGGCCGCGGGGCATCTCGAGACCGATCGCCCCGCATCGCGATTCAGGCAGACGTCGAGCACCGCGACCGCGGCGCCGCGTGCGCTCCTCGTTTCGCTCGATCTCGGTCGCATCGACGCCGAAGCGAGCCTCGAGGAGTTGATTTTGCTGGTCGATTCCGCCGGCGCTGTCCCGGTGTCCGTCATCAAGGGCAAGCGGACCAGCCCCGACGCGACGACGTTCGCCGGCTCGGGCAAGGTCGACGAGATCGCGTTGCGGATCGCGGCCGAGGCGATCGACGTCGTCGTGTTCGATCACGCGTTGTCGCCCGCGCAGCAACGCAATCTCGAGAAGCGCCTGCAGGTCAACGTGGTCGATCGCACCGCGCTGATCCTCGACATCTTCGCGCAGCGGGCGAAGAGTCACGAGGGCAAGGTGCAGGTCGAGCTCGCGCAACTGAGTCATCTCGCGACGCGCCTCGTGCGCGGCTGGACCCACCTCGAACGCCAGAAGGGGGGCATCGGGCTGCGCGGCCCCGGCGAGACGCAGCTCGAGACCGACCGTCGCCTGATCGGCGACCGCGTGCGCGCGCTCAAGGCCCGCCTCGAGAAACTGGAACGCCAGCGCACCACGCAGCGCAGGGCGCGAGCGCGCGGCAGCGTGATCTCGGTGTCGCTCGTCGGCTACACGAACGCCGGCAAGTCGACGCTCTTCAATGCGCTGACGCACGCCGAAGCGTACGCCGCGGATCAGTTGTTCGCGACGCTCGACACCACGTCGCGACGCCTCTATCTCGAAGGCGCGGGCCAGATCGTCTTGTCCGACACGGTGGGCTTCATCCGCGACCTGCCCCACTCGTTGATCGAAGCCTTCAAGGCGACGCTCGAGGAGACGATCCACGCCGATCTGCTGCTGCACGTCGTCGACGTCGCGAGTCCCCAGCGCGACGATCAGATCGCGCAGGTCAATGCGGTTCTCGCCGAGATCGGCGCCGCCGATATCCCGCAGATCATCGTCTACAACAAGATCGATTCGGTCGGTCTTCCTGCGGCGATCGAGCGGAACGCGCGTGGTACCATCCGCCGCGTTTCAGTGAGCGCCAAGCTCGCGACCGGACTTCCCGAATTGCGCAACGTCCTCGTCGAGTCGGCCCTCGCGCTTCGCGCTCAGGGGCGTCTCGCAGCGCCGCTCGATGACGCGGTTCCACTGGAGCGTTCGGAGACTTCGGAATTCGGATCCAGCCCGATCGTCGCGTGAGCGTGCGGGCCTTGATTGCCGCTCGAAGTCGTTTCCATCCCCCGTGTGAGTCGAAAACCCCGTTGAATCCCGTGCGCTTGTCACCCGATGCACGCGGCCTCGTCGCGATGGCCGAAGGCGGTCCCGAGGATCGCCGGCCCGGTCGTCGCGACGGCCCGCCCGACCTCGAAGAGCTCTGGCGCGACCTGAACCGCCGTCTGTCCGGGCTGTTCCGTGGACGCCGCATGCCGCCGTCCCGTCCGCCGAGCGGACCGTCGGGCCCGACGCCGGACGCGCACGGCCGCGGCACGATCGCGCTGTTCGGCATCGTCCTCGCGATCGTCTTCGTGATCTGGCTCGCGAGCGGGACCTACACGGTCCAGGAAGGCCAGAGCGGCGTCGTCCTGCAGTTCGGTCGCTTCAAGGAATTGACGGGCGCCGGCTTGCGGTGGCGTTATCCGTATCCGTTCCAGAGCAACGAGACGGTGAAGCTGTCGGATGTGCGCAGCGTCGAAGTCGGCTACAGCGGCAGCCTGCGTTCGAAGGTGCCGCGCGAATCGCTGATGCTCACCGACGACGAGAACATCATCGACCTGCAGCTCGCGGTGCAGTTCCGCGTCAAGGACGCGGCCGAGTACCTGTTCAACAACGACAAGCCCGACGAGGCCGTCAAGCAGGCGGCGGAGACCTCGATCCGCGAGGTCGTCGGACGCAGCAAGATGGACACCGTGCTCTACGAAGGTCGCGACCAGATCGCGATCCAGGTCCATCAGTTGATGCAGGGCATCCTCGATCGCTATCAGACCGGCGTGCTCGTGACGAGCGTCACCGTGCAGAACGCGCAGCCGCCCGAGCAGGTGCAGAGCGCGTTCGACGACGCGGTCAAGGCCGGACAGGATCGTGAGCGGGCGAAGAACGAGGGCCAGGCGTATGCGAACGACGTGATCCCGCGCGCGCGCGGCGATGCGTCGCGCCTGATCCAGGAAGCGGCCGGCTACAAGCAACGCGTGGTCTCGCGCGCCGAAGGCGATGCGAGTCGCTTCGGGCAGGTCGTCGCCGAATATGCGAAGGCGCCGGAAGTCACGCGTCAACGCATGTATCTCGACACGATGCAGGAGATCTTCGCGGGAACGGCGAAGGTGATGGTCGACGCGCGTGCGGGCGGCAATCTCTTGATGCTGCCGCTCGACAAGCTCTTGCAACAGGCGGCGTCGCCTGACGCCGCTCGGCCCGCGGCCGCCACAGCCTCGCCCGGCGCCGTCGTGACGGCGACGCCGCAGACTGCGGCCGACGCGGATGCGCGCTCGCGCGAGGGCATGCGCAATCGCGACCGGGACCAGCGATGATCAATCGACTCATCGTCGTCGTCCTCGGCGTCCTCATCCTGTTGATCATCGTCGCGTCGACGTTCTACGTCGTCGACCAGCGCAAGTACGCGCTGCTGTTCCGCCTCGGGGAGATCCGGGAAGTCATTCGCGAACCGGGCCTGCACTTCAAGCTGCCGATGGTCGACAACCCGGTGTACCTCGACAAGCGCATCCGCACGATCGACACGCCGGAGGCCGACCGCTTCATCACGTCGGAGAAGCGCAACATCCTCGTCGACACGTACGTGAAGTGGCGCATCTCCGACCCGCGGCAGTACTACATCAGCATCGGCGCCGACGAGAGCCGCGCGGTGACGCGGATGGGCCAGATCATCAAGGCGGCGCTGAACGAAGAGATCACGCGGCGCACGACGCACGAGGTCGTCTCCGGCGAACGCGAGAAGGTCATGGCCGGCATTCGCCAGAAGGTCGCCGAGGACGCCAAGCAGATCGGCGTCGAGATCGTCGACGTGCGACTCAAGCGCGTCGACCTGCTACCCGAGATCAGCGACTCGATCTATCGGCGCATGGAAGCCGAGCGTCATCGCGTCGCCAACGAGTTGCGCTCGACGGGCTACGCGGAAGCGGAGCAGATCAAGGCCGATGCCGACCGTCAGCGCGAAGTGATCCTCGCCGACGCCTACCGCGATGCCGAGAAGGCGCGGGGCGAAGGCGATGCGCGCGCGTCGCAGATCTACGCGCAGGCCTTCGGCTCGAATCCCGAGTTCTTCGCGTTCTACAAGAGCCTCGATGCGTATCGGAAGAGTTTCCGCGGCAAGGGCGATCTGTTCGTGGTCGATCCGTCGTCCGACTTCTTCAAGTACATGCGGACTCCCGACGCGACCGGCGCTGCACCCGGTCGTCGTCGCTGAGCACCGCATCCGTCGGGTGCGCTCGTGGGCGAGTCGTTCATCATCGCGCTCGGACTCGTCCTGATCCTGGAAGGCATCGTCCCGCTCGCCTTCCCGACGGTCTGGAAGGAAACCTTCCGGCGCATCACGTCGCTCGAGGACGGGCAGCTTCGCTTCGTGGGACTGATGGCCGTGGTCGCTGGCATCATGGTCCTGCTCGCGATGCACGTGTTCTGAACCGCGCCCCCCACTCGCCCTCCGTCATGCCCGCCTGGTCGCTGCCCGAAGCGATAGCCGACATCCTGCCCGCCGAAGCGGCGCGCATCGAGTCGCTGCGTCGAAGCCTGCTCGATCGCTTCGCGGCCTACGGCTACGAACTCGTGATGCCGCCGATGCTCGAGTACGTCGAGTCGTTGTTGTCCGGCACCGGTCGCGATCTCGACCTGCAGATGTTCAAGCTCGTCGACCAGATGTCCGGGCGCACGATGGGCCTGCGCGCCGACATCACGCCGCAGGTCGCGCGCATCGACGCACACCTGCTCAATCGCAGCGGCGTGACCCGGCTCTGTTATGCGGGCAGCGTGGTCTACACGCGCCCGCGCTCACCGGCCGGCACGCGCGAGCCCTTCGTCGTCGGCGCCGAGCTGTACGGTCACGCGGACATCGAGGCCGACCTCGAGATCCAGTCCCTGTTGTTCGATGCGCTCGCGACCGCCGGCGTCGCCGGTCCGCGCATCGACCTCGGTCACGTCGAGATCCTGCGCGCGATCCTGGCGGCGGATCCGCGCGGTTTCATGATGGCCGAGACGGTCTACCCGTTGCTGCAGGCGAAGGCCCAGGACGGCATCGCCGCATTGAGCGATCGGCTCGCGCCGTCGACCTGCGACGCGCTGATCGCGCTGAGCCGCCTGTACGGCGGCGTCGACGTCATCGAGCGGGCGCGCCGCGAACTGCCCCCGCTGCCGCGCATCCGCGATGCGCTCTCGACGCTCGAGCGCCTCTCGCGGTCGCTGTCCGGCGATCAGGTGTCGATCGACCTCGGGGACATGCGCGGCTATCACTATCACAGCGGCACGATGTTCGCGGTCTACGTCGACGGCTTCTCCGGCGCGATCGCGCGCGGCGGTCGCTACGACGAAGTGGGACTCGCGTTCGGTCGCGCGCGCCCCGCGACCGGCTTCAGCCTCGACCTGCGCGATCTCGCCCGGATCGCCGCGAGCGATCGCCGCGTCGAGGCGATCGACGCGCCCTGGGGCGAAGACCCGGCGCTCGTGCAGGCGGTCGCCGCGTTGCGCGCCGCCGGAGAGGTCGTCGTGCAGCGGCTCGACGACGCATCGCAGCCGTCGTTCACGCGGCGACTGGTCCGGCGAGACGGCGGCTGGGCGGTCGAGGCCACGGGATCCGTCATACACGAAAGCAAGGCTGCCTGAGACGTCCATGCAATCCCACACCATCCATCGATCATGAGCAAGAACGTCGTCGTCATCGGCTCCCAATGGGGAGACGAAGGCAAAGGCAAGGTCGTCGACTGGCTGACCGATCACGCGCACGCCGTCGTCCGCTTCCAGGGCGGACACAACGCGGGCCACACGCTGATCGTCGGCGGCAAGAAGACCGTGCTGCGCCTGATCCCGTCCGGGATCATGCGGGCTGACACGCCGTGCTTCATCGGCAACGGCGTCGTCATCTCGCCGGAAGCGTTGTTCAAGGAGGTCGACGAGCTCGAAGCGGCCGGCGTCGATGTCGCCTCCCGCCTGTCGATCAGCGAGGCGTGCCCGTTGATCCTCGAGTACCACGTCGCGATCGACCAGGCGCGCGAGACGCACAAGGGCGAGGCGAAGATCGGCACCACCGGTCGCGGCATCGGACCGGCCTACGAAGACAAGGTCGCGCGTCGCGCGCTGCGGCTGCAGGACTTGTTCACACCCGACCGCTTCCGCGAGCGGCTCGAGGAGGTGCTCGACTATCACAACTTCGTCCTCAAGCATTACCTGAAGGCGAGCGAGGTCTCGGCGAACGCAGTGTTCGATTCCGCGATGGCGCTCGCGCCGCGCATGAAGCCGTTGATCGTCGACGTGCCGCGCGAACTCGCGCGGCTGCAGGCCGACGGCAAGAACCTGCTGTTCGAAGGCGCGCAAGGCACCCTGCTCGACGTCGATCACGGCACGTATCCGTTCGTCACCTCGAGCAATTGCGTCGCGGGCGCGGCATCGGCCGGCGCCGGGGTCGGGCCGCAGAGCCTCCATTACGTGCTCGGCATCACGAAGGCCTACACGACGCGGGTCGGATCCGGGCCGTTCCCGACCGAGCTGTTCGACGAGGTGGGCCGCCATCTCGCGGAGAAGGGCAAGGAGTTCGGCTCGGTCACCGGTCGTGCGCGCCGCTGCGGATGGTTCGACGCCGCGGCACTCAAGCGCTCGATCCAGATCAACGGCATCTCGGGCTTGTGCATCACGAAGCTCGACGTGCTGGACGGCGTCGAGTCGATCAAGCTCGGCGTCGGCTACAAGCTCGGTGGCGAGACGCTCGACCTCTTGCCGTTCGGGGCGTCCAACATCGAGGGGCTCGAACCGGTCTATGAAGAGCTGCCGGGCTGGGGCGACACGACGTTCGGCATCCGCGACTACGACCGCCTGCCGGTCAACGCGCGGCGTTACCTCGAGCGTCTCGCCGACGTCACCGGCGCGCCGATCGACATGATCTCCACCGGTCCCGATCGCGACGAGACGATCGTGTGTCGCCACCCCTTCGCGTGAGTTGCCGATGAAAGTGCCACCGTCCACCGACGCCGACCTCTGGCTCGACTACGACGACTACTACCGGCTGATCGAGCGCCTGTGCCTCGTGATCCACGAGTCGGGATGGAAGTTCGACCAGATCCTCTGTCTCGCGCGCGGTGGCCTGCGGGTCGGCGACGTGATCTCCCGGATCTTCGACCTGCCGCTCGCGATCCTCTCGACGAGCTCGTATCGCGCGGATGGCGGAACGAAGCGGGGCGAGCTGGACATCGCGCAATACATCACGATGACGCGCGGCAACTTCGGCGGCAAGGTCCTGCTGGCCGACGATCTCGTCGACTCCGGCGTCACGCTCGAGCGCGTCGCCGCGCACATCCAGCAACGCTTCCCGACGGTCACCGAGGTGAAGTCCGCGGTGATCTGGTGGAAGGGCTCGTCCAGCGTGAAGCCCGACTATTACGTCGACTACCTGCCGAACAACCCGTGGATCCACCAGCCGTTCGAGGAGTACGACTCGCTGCGGCCCCAGCAGCTGGAGGCGTGGATCCGGCGGGGGGTGCGGTAGGCAGAGGTTGAAAAGCGGGATGCGCCTATCATGTGTCCCTGAATCGCGGCCCGCCGGTCCGGCCCGATTGAGTGCCTTTGAAGTGAGGTTCGCGTTGCGAACCTGAATGTGTTTAGAAGAGGACTCGGTCACGCTGCGCGCGACCCCGGCTTCGCTTGCAAGCGAGCCTTTCGAGTCCTCTCGCAGAGCGCGCAGGCGCTCTGCTTTCTCGGCCCCATATGAAAAAGGGCCGCGTTTCGCGACCCTTTATGATTTGGTGCCTGAAGTGAGGTTCGCGTTGCGAACCTGAATGTGTTTAGAAGAGGACTCGGTCACGCTGCGCGCGACCCCGGCTTCGCTTGCAAGCGAAGCCTTTCGAGTCCTCCCGCAGAGCGCGCAGGCGCTCTGCTTTCTCGGCCCCAAATGAAAAAGGGCCGCGTTTCGCGACCCTTTATCATTTGGTGCCCAGAAGAGGACTCGAACCTCCACACCGTTGCCGGCGCTAGGACCTGAACCTAGTGCGTCTACCAATTCCGCCATCTGGGCTCGGCAGCGGCAACATACGATGCGCCAACTCTGACGAGCCGCGCAGTTTAAAGAGAAAGACTGATTTGTCAAACGAGAAACCCGCTCGCAAAGCCCGTTCGCGAGCCACCGCTGCGCTGTTGAGCGCCGCGAAGATTCCAGTCGACGTCCGCGTCGACGAACCCGTCGACCGCGCGCCGCCGCCGACACCGGCGTCTGCGCCGACCGCCGCCGCGACGCGCTTCGAATACCCGGTCCCCGATCGCGAGACGATCCTGGCCGAGCTGCGCGCGGCCAACGTGCCGTTGATGCCCGACGAACTCGCATCGCGACTCGGCGTCAAGCGCGAAGAGAAGCCCGGCTTCGAACGCCGCCTCGCGGCGATGGAGCGGGACGGGCAGTTGATGCCGAACCGCAAGGGCGTGCTGCTGCTCGCGAACAAGCTCGACTTCGTCGCGGGGCGCGTCGTCGGCCATCGCGACGGCTACGGCTTCCTGATCCGCGACGACCGCGCCGGCCCCGACATCTGGCTCGCGCCGAAGGAGATGCTCAAGGTCCTCCACGGGGATCGCGTGCTCGTGAAACTCTCCGGGACCGATTACCGGGGCAAGCCCGAAGGCACGATCGTCGAGGTCACCGAACGCCGCACGAAGCGACTCGTCGGCCGACTGCTGAACGAACGCGGCGTGTTCGTCGTCGTGCCGGAGGACCAACGCATCAAGCACGACGTGCTGATCCCGCCGGGCGAGACGCGCAAGGCGCAACCGGGGCAGGTCGTCACGGTCGAGATCGTCGAACAGCCGTCGCGTTACACGCAACCGATCGGCCGGATCGAGGAAGTGCTCGGCGAGATCGACGATCCCGGCATGGAGATCGAGATCGCCGTGCGGAAGTTCGACGTGCCGCACATCTTCAGCGACGCCGCGACGAAGGAAGCCGCGGCGCTGCCCGACGTCGTCGGCCCGGCCGACCGCGCGGGACGCGTCGACCTGACCGACATCCCGCTCGTGACGATCGATGGCGAGGACGCGCGCGACTTCGACGATGCGGTGTATTGCGAGCCGCTCGACGGCAAGAAGAAAGGCTGGCGCCTGCTCGTCGCGATCGCCGACGTGAGTCACTACGTGGCCCCGGGCAGTGCCCTCGACCGCGACGCGTTCGAGCGCAGCACGTCGGTGTACTTCCCGCGCCGCGTGATCCCGATGCTTCCCGAGAAGATCTCGAACGGGCTGTGCTCGCTGAACCCGCACGTCGATCGACTCGCGGTCGTGTGCGACATGATCGTCAGCGCGACCGGCGAGGTGACCGGGTATCAGTTCTACGACGCGGTCATCCACTCGGCGGCGCGGCTGACGTACGACGAAGTCTGGGGCGTGTTGTCCTCGCCCGACGCGCCGGCGAGCGCCGCGCGTCGCGATCTGAAGCCCTTGCTCGACGACCTCTACGCGGTGTATCACGCGTTCGTCGGCGCCCGCGCGGCGCGCGGCGCGATCGACTTCGAGACGACCGAGACCTACATCGTCGCGGACGCGCAAGGGAAGATCGAGGAGATCCTGCCCCGCACGCGCAACGACGCCCACAAGCTGATCGAGGAATGCATGCTCGCGGCGAACGTGTGCGCCGCGGACCTCATGACGCGCAAGAAGCACGACGGCCTCTATCGCGTGCACGACGGCCCGACGCCCGAGAAGCTCGCGAACCTGCGCGCGTTCCTGAAAACGCTCGGCCTGTCGCTGGCCGGCGGCGACGACCCGCACGCGAGCGACTACGCGGCGTTGATCGAACGGGTGAAGGCGCGGCCCGACGCGTCGCTGTTGCAGACGATGCTGCTGCGTTCGATGCAGCAGGCGATCTACTCGCCGGACAACGGCGGCCACTTCGGCCTCGCATATCCGGCGTATGCCCACTTCACGTCGCCGATCCGCCGCTATCCGGACCTGCTCGTGCATCGCGTGCTCAAGGCGTTGATGACGGGCCGGACCTACGTGCCGCGCCTGCCGGACCGCGACGACGGCGAGGTGCGCGAGACGCTCCCGTCGCGCAAGGGCAGCACGCCGATGGATGCCAGCGACCGTCAGCACGTCCACGGCATCTGGGAGCAGTTCGGTCTCCAGTGCTCGGCGAACGAACGACGTGCCGACGAGGCGAGTCGCGACGTGCTCGCGTGGCTGAAGTGCTACTTCATGCGCGAGAAGGTCGGCGAACAGTTTCGCGGGACCGTCACCGGCGTCGCGCCCTTCGGCATCTTCGTCACGCTCGACGGTCTGTTCGTCGAGGGCCTCGTCCACGTGTCGGAACTCGGCACCGACTATTTCCAGTTCAACGAGGCGATGCACGAATTGCGCGGCGAGCGCACCGGGCAGCGCTTCCGCCTGACCGACTCCGTGACGGTCCAGGTCTCGCGCGTCGACCTCGAGGCACGCAAGATCGAATTCCGGCTCGTGCGCGGCACCTCGTACCAGGAGTTGATGCGCGGCGTGCTGCCCGATTCGCCCGACGGCGCGCGCAAGGGTCCGCCGCGGACCGCCGGCAAGCGCGCGGCGAAACCGCGACCGGGCGATCTGCCGGTCGAGACCGACCGGCACAAGGACGCCGGCCCGGGCCGGGCGACACGCAAGGCGTCGATCAAGTCCGCGATGAACAAGAGCGGTCGACAGAAGAAGCGCTGAGATGGCGGGTCGTCGCGCGCTGCACGGCTTCCATGCGGTCTCCGCACGCCTGCGCTTCGCGCCGGCGACCGTGCGCGAGTTGTACGTCGACGCGAGCCGGCGCGACGCGCGCATGCGGACGCTGCTGGAGCGCGCCGAGGCGCTCGGGGTGACCGTCCTGCGCGTCGATGCCCACCGCCTCGACGGCCTCTCCGGACACGCGCCGCATCAGGGCGTCGTCGCGTTGGCTGACGAGATGACGATGCCGACGAGCCTCGACGACGTCCTCGACGCGATCCCGGCGGGCGTGGCGCCGTTGCTGCTCGTCCTCGACGGCGTCACCGATCCCCACAACCTCGGCGCCTGCCTGCGCGTCGCCGACGGCGCCGGCGTCCACGCGGTGATCGCGCCGAAGGATCGCGCGGTCGGCATCGGAGCGACCGTCGCCAAGGTCGCGAGCGGGGCGGCGGAGAGCGTTCCCTACATCACCGTCACGAATCTCGCGCGCAGCCTGCGCGAGTTGAAGGAACGCGACATCGAGGTCGTCGGGACCAGCGACGACGCGCCGTCGACCATCCATGCGCTCGACCTTCGCGGCCCGGTCGCCTGGGTCCTCGGGGCGGAGGGCGAAGGGATGCGACGCCTCACGCGCGAGACCTGCGACACGCTCGCGCGCATCCCGATGCAAGGGGCCGTCGAGAGCCTCAACGTCTCGGTGGCGAGCGGCGTGTGTCTGTACGAGACGGTGCGGCAACGCGGGTTGCGCTGAGGCAATACGCCGGTCGGCCTCCGCCGATCGGTTGATCGCACTTCGTCCGCAGCTACGAGACGCTTCGACGTCATTCGATTCAAGTCATTCGCTTGGGGTTTGGCGCGGCGAATGCTGGTTGATACGTTGTCTCTCGAGGACTTCATCGAATTCGGTGAGCCTCTTCAACGTTCTTGACCAGGAGAGTGAAATGCAACTGATCGATTTGGATACGTGCGAACACGTGGGCGGCGGGCTCACGCCGATGGGCGTCTTGAACATTTGGAGCTGGGGGATCGGCATCGGGAACGGCCTGGTCAATGCGGTCGGCTACTTGGGCGGCACGCTGCGCAACTACTACGGCGAAGACACCGCGCTCGAAGCGTTCCGCGGCGGGAACCTCGGAGCTTGATGTGGACGGGGGCCCGTCCGATGCGACGTGCCCTAAACGGGGTCGACCGTCGCCGCGCGGTTGGCCCTTCAACCGTTTTCTTTTCGTTTTCTTCTGGGCGTTCGTCGCGTTGTTGTCGGCCGTGCCCATCCTGGCGATCCCCGGGTTCGTCGACGCATCGAAAGAATTCAAACGGGACATCGGCGCCGAAGATTGGCGTCTCTGGTACTTCGCGTTCAGTGCGGTCTTCGTCGCTCCGCTGATCGAGACCGCACTCATCGCGCTGCCCATCATCTGGCTCCGACATCACCGCGTTCGGGAGTGGCTCCTGATCGCTCTGGCCGCGAGTGGCATGGCCGTCCTGCACCAGTCTTTTGCCGTCAATGCGGTCATCGTCCTTCCGCCATTCGTCGTCTTTGCCTGGGTCTTCGTGCGACGGACTCGACCCCCATTCAACGACGGCTTCATCCTGGCCGCCTCCATTCACTCCATCTATAACCTCGTGCCGACCGGAGCGATGCTGTTGTACCGTTACCTGCCCGAGTCCTGACGCGGACGCCTCGCCGTGTCGTCGTACGCCATGTCCTCCGACCCGATGGTCGCCGCGCGCGCGGCGCTTCGTGATGCCGGCCACGTCGTCGTATTCACCGGGGCGGGGGTGTCGGCCGAGAGCGGCATCCCGACGTTTCGCGATGCGCTGGCCGGGCTCTGGGCGAACGACGATCCGCAACGCCTCGCGACCGCCGAAGGCTTCGCGGCGGATCCGGGCTACGTCTGGGGCTGGTATGCGTGGCGGCGTGCGCGCGTACGCGACGCCACGCCGAACGCCGCGCATGTCGCGATCGCGCGGCTCGAGCGTCTGCGCGCGACCACCGTGGTCACGCAGAACGTCGACGGACTCCACGCACGCGCGGGAAGCACGAACGTCATCGCGTTGCACGGCGATATCACGCGCGCGATCTGCTTCGATGGTGTGGCTGGCGCGGCGAGGCCGACACGCTCGAGCGAGACGACCCGCGCGTGCCGCCGCGCTGCCCTGCATGCGGGGCGCCGGCACGACCCGGTGTCGTGTGGTTCGGCGAGCCCTTGCCGGCCGGCGCCTGGGCGGCCGCCGAAGCGGCGTGCGCGACGTGCGACGTGTGCTTCGTCATCGGGACGTCGGGGCTCGTGCATCCGGCCGCGGGCCTGCCGCTGCGCGCGAAGCGCGCGGGCGCGCGCGTCATCGTCGTGGGTCCGGAGGCGAGCGCGATCGACTCGCTGGCGGACGTCGTGTTGCGCGGGCGCGCGGGCGACGTCGTGCCGGCGCTCGTCGACGGGTCCGGCTGAGCGTCGTTCCGGGTGCTATCGTCCGGCGCTTTCGCATGCCGTCCGGCGTCCACGTGTCCGAATACGTCCTCACCCTGTCGTGTCCCGACGCGCGCGGCATCGTCCACGCGGTCTCGCAGTTCCTGCACGAACGGGACTGCAACATCCTCGACTCGCAGCAGTACGGCGATGTCGCGAGTCACGGCGGAAGCGATCGCTTCTTCATGCGCGTCCACTTCGAGTCGCCCGACGCGCTCGACCCGGTGCGGCTCGAGGCTGCGTTCACGGACGTGAGCCGTCGCTTCGAGATGGCGGCCGCTTTCCATCGCTGGGGCGTGCCGGCGCGCGTGCTGCTACTCGTCAGCAAGCACGGTCACTGCCTGAACGACCTGCTCTATCGCGTGCACGCGGGGAGCCTCGCCACCGAGGTCGTCGGGATCGTGTCGAACCATCCGGACCTCGAACCGCTCGCGCGTCACTACGACGTCCCGTTCCATCACCTGCCGCTGGCCGCCGGCGCGTCGGCGGAAGCGAAGCGCGACCAGGAGCGCGCGATCGAGGCCTTGATCGCCCGCGAAGGCATCGAGCTCGTCGTGCTCGCGCGCTACATGCAGATCCTGAGCGCCGCGTTCTGCGAGGTGCTCGCGGGGCGCGCGATCAACATCCATCACAGCTTCCTGCCGAGTTTTCCGGGGGCGCGGCCGTACGAGCAGGCCCATCGCCACGGCGTGAAGCTGATCGGCGCGACCGCCCACTACGTGACGAGGGATCTCGACGAAGGTCCGATCATCGAGCAGGACGTCGCGCGCATCGACCATGCGTCGACGGTCGACGACATGACCGCGGCCGGTCGCGATGTCGAAGCCGCGGTACTCGCGCGAGCGGTGCGCTGGCACGTCGAACACCGCGTCCTGATCAACGGCATCAGGACCGTGGTGTTCCGCTGAAGCGCCGGATCAGAAGATGTGCCTGAAGATCCAGTAGAGCGAGCCCGACAACAGGATCGCGACCGGTAACGTCAGCACCCACGCGAGCGCGAGGTTGCGGATCGTCGACATCTGCAGTCCCGACTTGTTCGCGGCCATCGTGCCCGCGACGCCCGACGACAGCACGTGGGTCGTCGACACCGGCAGGCCGTACATGTCGGCGGCCGCGATGGTCGTCATCGCGACGAGCTCCGCCGACGCGCCCTGTGCGTACGTGAGGTGGGTCTTGCCGATCTTCTCGCCGACCGTGACCACGATGCGCTTCCAGCCGATCATCGTGCCGAGTCCGAGCGCGATCGCGACGGCGACCTTGACCCAGAGCGGGATGAAGCGTGTCGCGTCGTCGAGGCGACTCTTGAGCGCCTTGACGTCGCCGGCGGTGTCCTCGTCGAGATGGCCCGCCTTGGTCTTCTGCATCAGCCGGATCGATTCGGACATCAGATACATGTCGTTGCGGACGTTCGACACGGCTTCGGCCGGGACCTGGGCCAGGGTGCCGTGACGCTTGACTTCGGCGGCCACGCCGCCGATCAGCGCCGCGAGCGCGCCGTTGACCGGTTCTGAATAGGTCTTCGTGCGGACGTAGTCGGAGATCGTGGTGCGGGCCTGGGGCAGGGTGACCTGCCCCGGGTTCGGCCCGGCGACTTCGCGCTGCGTCTTCTCGGCGAGCGCGACGAAGGCGGCGACCTCGCTGGCCGGCATTGCGCGGTTGAGCGCGTAGGCCATCGGCACCGTGCCGACGAGGATCAGCATGATGAGACCCATGCCCTTCTGGCCGTCGTTCGAGCCGTGCGCGAACGAGACGCCGGTGCACGTGAGGATCAACAGCCCGCGGATCCACCACGGCGGCGGCGCCTTCCCCTTGGGTTCCTGGTAGAGCTCCTTCTGCTTGACGAAGGCCTTCAGGACCAGGAGCAGCAGCGCGGCACAGATGAAGCCGACGAGCGGCGACAGGAGCAGCGAATAGCCGACCTTCGTGGCCTGTTCCCAGTCGACGCCGCTCGTGCCGTCGCGCCCCTTCATCAACGCGTTCGCGACGCCGACGCCGATGATCGAGCCGATCAGCGTGTGGGACGACGAGGCGGGCAGGCCGAGCCACCAGGTCCCGAGGTTCCAGATGATCGCGGCGATCAGCAGCGCGAAGACCATCGCGAAGCCCGCGTCGGACCCGACCTGGAGGATCAGTTCGACGGGAAGCAGCGAGATGATCCCGAAGGCGACCGCGCCGCTCGAGACGAGCACGCCCAGGAAATTGAACAGGCCCGACCACACGACGGCGAAGTTCGGCGGCAGCGAGTGGGTGTAGATCACGGTCGCGACCGCGTTCGCCGTGTCGTGGAAGCCGTTGACGAACTCGAAGGCGAGCGCGATCACGAGCGCGACGCCGAGCAGGATGTAGGGCAGCAGCGTGACGGTGCGCGCGCCGCTCGCGTCGACGTCGCTGATCAGGCTCCACGCGGCATAGCCGAGGCCGACGCCCAGGAGCACCACGAAGGTGATGATCGTCGCGGGACTCTGCCGGCCGTCCAGTTGCGGCCGGTGGTCGGCGGTGGCGGCGGGCGTGAACGTGGTGGACAGGTCGGTCATTGCCGCGCCTCGGTCGAAGGAAAGCGGCGAGGGTGGGGCCGGGGCATTGCAACCGCGTGACAAGACGCGAGCGCCCCGCGCCGGTGTCGGCCGGCAACGTCGCCCTATCGCGGGTGGCGCGTCTTCCGGTACAATCCCGCGCTTTCGCAAATCACGGCGTGGCCCATCCAGCTACGACCGCCAGTCAAGGAGTCCGGATATGGCATTCGCCAACATCAGCAAGACCGACATCGTCGCGGCCCACGCCCGCGCCCAGAACGACACGGGATCTCCCGAAGTGCAGGTCGCGCTGCTCACCGCGCGCATCAACGAGCTCACGCCGCACTTCAAGGAGCATGTCAAGGATCACCACTCGCGCCGCGGCCTGCTGCGCATGGTGAGCCGCCGTCGCAAACTGCTCGACTACCTGAAAGGCAAGGACGCCGATCGGTATCGCGCTCTCATCGAGAAGCTCGGACTGCGCAAGTAAGCGGCGCGTCCGCTCATCGAGCCGCGGAAGTCATTCATCGAGCCTGCGCCAGTCCCGCTGTCGCAGGCTTTTGTCGTTCCGATTCCTGGTTTTCATCCGCTGCGCATTCGGGGCCGAGCGCAGTGGAGCCGCAACATCGTGGGGCCCAAGACTTCGGTTTGAACCGGTCGCGTAGCGATCAACCGACAAGTCGAGGTGCGCCGATCCACCGTGAACGATCGGGCCGCGCGAAGCGCGCGGTAGGCCATAAGGACTGAACATGTTCAACAAGATCACGAAGAGCTTCCAGTACGGCGACCACACGGTCACGCTCGAAACCGGCGAGATCGCGCGCCAGGCGGGCGGCGCCGTCGTCGT
>Ga0247783_1000251_pt1 | contig 16063 bp, 12 predicted proteins | sample UWRJL064202C5_FD_179911 | JGI IMG/M metagenome (GOLD analysis project Ga0247783, IMG submission 179911) | Plant litter microbial communities from Arlington Agricultural Research Station in Wisconsin, United States - UWRJ-L064-202C-5 | ecosystem: Environmental > Terrestrial > Plant litter >...
TCGCCGGATAGCGGTGTCCGGAGAGCTTGCCGAAGACGGCATCGATGCGATAACTGCCCCATGAAGGTACGAGAGGGAAGGGATGCGGTCGTGTGGCGACGAGTCGCAGGTTATAGGTGGGTTCCGCATTGCTCGAAAACGACAGCGGTCCCATGGTGGTCGGACCCCAGAAGAGCTCCTGTTTGCCGAAGGAAAGAGAGTATCCAGCGAAGGCGACGCCAGCATAGAGTTCGAGCGGGCGCTGTCGCACGTAGGAAGGGCTTGCGGTGGTAATTGGATACGGTGGCGCTTTCTCCCGAGTGCCGAAGTCATCAAGACTGAAATACAGAGCAGAGAGCGCGGCAGTGGTGGCCGGAATCGTAGGAGTCTGTTGCAGCTCCTGGCGATTATAGAAAAAGAAGCGGCCATGCACGGCACGGATCGAGTATCCGGCGATCGTACTGGTTCCACGGCCAAGGGGGCGACCGAAGTCGTTGGTCCAGGTTTGTCCGATGTGAAATCCATCGTATAGGGCCGGACCCGCGATCGTACCGACACGCATGTAGCCAGACTCCAGCACTGCCTGGGAGGATTCGTTCGGCTCCGCCAGTTCCTGTTCGAGTTGCGGAATAAGCCGTTCAGCCTCGTTCATGATGCCGTCGTCGACGGCATAGTAGCTGCCCCGGATGCCAGAAAGAATATCCTTGGCCTGCTGCACCTGGCGGCGGCACTCCTGCCGTGTCCAGGGACGGATGGCAACACTTTGAAAGGGAACAAGGCCCATGGAGCTGAGGCGTTCCAACGCCGGATAGATCCAGCTATCCATGGGAACATTCGTGGAACCGATCTTGTCACTGCCATTATTGGAACCATTCTCCCAGGCGGCAGAAGTTGCGACGGCCTGTGGAGCGGTCTGTTGAGATGCAAAAAACGGCTTGGGAGCCCACGAAGAGTGGACAAAATAAGCTTTGCCGGGATTCTCTACCGGAGAAGTGAGAGCGGACGAAGGGAGAGTAAAGATTCCATCGCCAGCGTTGCCTTTGGTGACGGAACGCTCTTGCGTGTGGCCGATACCGACAGCGGCCACCAGGGTGGCCGCTGTCATCGAACGGTGAAGCTTGCTGCGAAGATTCATGATGCCTCTAAGCGTGAGAGCGAGGTGTCAATGACACCCTCGATAGTCGGCGCTGACCAGCGTCCGCGCGTTTAATGTGAACTACTGCTTGATTACAGTAAGCGCCGCGGCTCCGAGTGCGAACGAGGAAAACAGCTGCGAATAGTCGACGAACTGCCGGATAAAGGCAGGCTTGATGGGCTTCTCGGGAATCACGATGGAGTCGCCCGGATTGATCTGTGCCGCGTCGAAGCCGTTCGTCCATACGCCCTTTGCGCGCTGGCGGCTGTAGACCGAACCATCCGCGCGAATGATGAAGGCATGTCTCCGGTCAGCGATGGGATTCTCCTTACCTGCGAGCAGAATATAATCTTCAACTCTCCGTCGGGGATCGAAGAGAAAGACGTTCTGTCCATAAACAGCGCCGATTACATTGACCGTGAGCGGGCGTGAGGGCACGCGGAAGACGTCGCCATCTTCGAGTGGAATGCGTGGGATGCTCGCAGATCCGGAACTCTCTGGACGAAACTCCAGCACGATCCTTCCCGTGGCGCGCAGTTTGCGCAGTTGAGCAATGATGTCTCTCTGTTCGACCAGAGCGTTGGGGTCGACGACAGTATTATTTGACGAAGCGGAACGGATCGCGGCAGCGCGCTGCATGCTGATCGAAACAGAGGTGACGTACTCATCCAGGCGCTGCTGCTGGGCGATCCTGGCTGACTCGCGTGTAAAGCTTGCGCCGTAGAGGTAGGCCTTGGTCGAAAGGCCACCGGCACGTTGCACCAGGTCGGCCAGAGTCTCGTCCGGTCCTACGCTGTAGACGCCCGATCCATTGAACTCGCCTTCCAGGCGAACGAACTTGGTCTGCTCGTCCTGAGGCACATGGACATCCGCCTGCGACAGAATCGTCACGATGTCTCCCGGTTGAAGCTCAAGATTTTGGGAAGGATCGTGGTTTTGCAGGAGCTTCTCCGGATTGAAGGGAACAAGCGAGTTCTTCAACGTAACCGGATCAAGGCGCTGGATTACGGCATAGGACCAATCAATCTCCGGAGCGGGAATCTTGATGGTGTTACGCGGTCCGATGTTTGCAATATTGCGGCTGGTGGCTGCCTGCTGTTCTTCAGCGAGCGAACCGCTGCTCAACGAGGTCTCGGGAGGCCGCATCAGGCCTTCGCGATCGCCTTGTTCCTGCGAATCCTGGCTCTGGTTCCGCTGGTCTGAGTTGGAGTATTGATTATTTCCATTGGAATTATTGCCGTTGTAGCTCTGGTCGAAGCTCGAATCCTGAGACGGATCGAGCGTATCTGGATCGGGGCCAAGGGTGGGAATCCCACCCCGGTTGGAGATAATTCCGGTCGTGGGGTCAGTCGTGTTGTTTGTCTGCCCATTTTGCGTTTGGCCATTTTGGTTCTGACCATTCTGCATTCTGGAGATCTGCTGTCTTGGCCGTATGGGGCGTAACGGTTCAAAAAGAGGGACGGGCACACCCAAACGGTTGCGCTGTTCCCAGTAGTTTCGCGTCAGCAGGGACATGCGGTCGGGGATGATATCGCTCAGGTGCATGCCTGCATGCCAGGGAAAACGACCGGGGTTCGCGAGATTTCCGCGAATCGTCACGGACTGCTGATAGGCCGCGCTGATATGGTTGGCAAACAGAACATCGCCGTCGTGCAAGAGGGTCGCTTTACCCGTTGCGTCCAGATTCACTGTCATGGCGGCGCGCGCGCGGTTCTCTTCGATGCGTTCCAAAGAGATCTGTGTCGTGGAGCCGGTGGGAGTGAAGCCTCCGGCAAGATCCAGCAAACTGCCTACCGTGGTGTCTCCCCGCAGTTCATACACGGCCGGATGGCGGACGCTACCAGCCAATGCGACCTGAGGTCCCGCTGCGGGGATGAAGATCGTGTCATTCGCCTGTAGACGGATGTCCTGTGATTTGTCGCCCCGCAGAATGAGGTCGTAAAGATCAAGCTCGGAGACGACCTTGCCGTCCCGGCGCACCTGGATGCGTCGCAGAGATCCCTGAACATTGGGTCCACCCGAGACAAAGAGCACATTCAGTACCGTGCTGAGAGAGCTGACCGTATAAGCACCTGGGCGTCGCGCCTCTCCCACGACATAAACCTGTATGGAACGAAGGTGTCCAAGATTGACGGAGAGATTGAAGTTTCTGAAAGTGTGGCGAATATCGGCGCTGATATGTTCCTGAAGCTGGTCCACGCGAAGACCCGCGACATGGATGGCGCCAACCTGGGGTACATAGATTGATCCCGTGCTGTCGACGGTGAGCTGGCCGTTAAAGGATTCAGGTCCCCAAAGGCGCAGGAGAACTTCGTCGCCGGGACCAAGAAGGTAATCAGAGAGCGTCGGGATCTGGTCCGCCGGGGCAAACGTGGAGGGAGCTCTCTGAAAGAGATCCCGACCGAACACCGGAACCGTCTCGCCCGTAGACGCCTTCGCCAGTCTCTGCATATCGACGAGAGGATCGGGTGGGAAAAAGACGTTCGTCTGGTTCACATCTGTCTGTCTGCGATTGCTGTTGGTGGAGGCCGAATCGACATACAGCTGTGTACCCTGATCCGGTCTCTGATCTCTTGTTGCAGAGCTCTGCCCGCTCGGGTCGCCGGAGCTTTGAATAGGAAGGGAGGAACCTCCGCTTTGGCCAGCGCTTGCGCTATCGCGGCAGTCAGACACAGTAGGGTCACAGCTCGACGTGTTTTGGGCGGAGATCAGAGGGCTTACCCCAAGCAGTAAAAACGGGGTGAGAAGAGCGAGTCGTCGGACGAAAGCGCAGGGCGGTACTTCGGCCTGCGTTGTCCGCGAAGGTGCCGGCATGATGTCTCCCAACTTCTGAGAAGGCCTCCAAGGTTTCAACCGCGCTTGTTCCAGAATCAAAATAGAGGACCTTCTGTCGTCGTTTTCATAAGATTTGTAGCGGTCTGAAGATCTGCGAGCGACGGAATCGCCAAGCGAGCAGAACCCTTATTGATGATAATAGAGCACCCATCGACAGGCCACCGGCAGGAGTGAAGACGAAGGAAAAATCCCAACTCAACCGAGAGAGGTTCTTCTGAAACTCTTGCCAGAACGTATAAGGATAGGGTCTAATCGCATGCGTCAAGGCTTGGCGTAGGGTGAAAAGAAGGCGCTGCGGCCAGGTCGCTCCACTGATTCAGCTTCCATGGACTTTAGTGAGGAAAGTTGAGGATGCTCGATATATTTGCGCTTATCTAAAATCTTTCGGTGGCAATGTCGTATTCCGCGACAATGAGGCGTCCGTTTCTCGCTTTGAGTGCCCTGGACGGTTATACTTTTGGAGTTACAGAGAGTAAGGCAAATGACGGAGTCGCATGCAAGCCAGAACGCTTGATACCCAGATCTTTCGTGCTCAGGCGTTCCCAGGCAATATAGGTTTCGTCATCCCCACGTACAACGCCGGGCCTTATTGGAATCACTTCCACGCTGCGCTGGAGCGGCAGGGGATCCCCAGGGAACAGGTTTTAGTCGTCGACTCTTCCTCGACGGACGAGACGGGAAAAAGCGTGCGGGATGCTGGTTACACGCTGATGGAGATTCCCCAGAAGAGCTTTCGTCATGGCGGTACGCGCCAGTTAGCTGCAGACTCTCTTCCGTGGGCTGACATCCTGGTGTTTCTTACGCAGGATGCCATTCCTTGCGGGACCGACTCCATTGAGGAACTTGTTCGGGCCTTCGAGGATCCCCAGGTAGGCGCGGCCTACGGCCGTCAACTCCCCCGGGAAGAGGCTGGCCCCGTCGAGCGCCATGCGCGTTTATTCAATTACTCAGAGAAATCAGAAGTTCGAAGCTTCGAGAGCCGAGAACGGCTGGGGTTCAAAGCAGCCTTCATGTCGAATAGTTTTTCGGCTTATCGAAGGGCCGCCCTGGAAGCCGTCGGCGGCTTTCCGCGAGACGCAATCATCTGCGAAGACACCACTGTGGCAGGACGGCTTCTTATCGACGGATGGAAGATCGCCTATCAGGCGGATGCCACGGTCATTCACTCGCACGCACTCTCTATGCGGGACGAGTCGTCACGTTACTTCGACATCGGAGTCCATCACGGCCGCGAAAAGTGGCTTCTGGAGGCTTTCGGTGGAGCAGGAGGGGAGGGGCGCGCGTTTGTGCTCTCCGAACTGCGCTACCTTTTGAAGACCCAACCATTCCAGATCCCCAGCGCCTTTTTTCGCAACTTCAGTAAGTGGGCCGCGTATCAGCTCGGCCTGCGGGAAAAGCGTCTTCCGCGAGTGCTGAAAGAGCGTTTTTCGACCCAGCCGAGTTTCTGGCAGCAAGATGGAGAGCCCTCGTTCCCTCCAGACCCGCATGTAGCTGCACGACGTGTTCATTGAGCGACTTCGCCTGAAACTGCACCGAACTCAATGTTTGATCATCGCGTAACTTTCTCCGGGAGGGGCATGCCACTGCAGAACCAGCCATCCGATCTCCAAGTCGCTGCAACTTATCCAGCAGCCGACCTTGGATACATTCATCCGGCACAGGATCTTGAGACTGTCCCCTTCGGTATTGGTGCGGCGTCCCCGTCCCATACGTTTGAATATGTTGTGATCAAGCGCACCTTCGATATCTCTGTCGTCCTTCTCTTCGCTCCCATCATCCTGCTCTTCGTTGCAGCGCTATGCCTGCTGGTAGCCCTTAGCTCTCCAGGCCCCATCTTCTTTTCGCATCGACGCATTCGTCGCGGCGGGGCCTTCTTCTCCATGTGGAAGTTTCGTACGATGTGCGTGAACTCCGCTGAGGTTCTGGAGCGGCATCTGACCCTCCATCCGGAAGACCGCGAAGAGTGGGACCTTAACCACAAACTCAAGAACGACCCCCGCGTGAACTCCATCGGGCGCGTGCTCCGCCGTTTTTCGCTCGACGAACTGCCCCAGATATGGAATGTGCTGACGGGCCGCATGAGCCTGGTGGGACCCCGTCCCATCGTGGCCGCCGAGGTCGAAAAGTACGCTGAAAACTTTGCGTACTACACTGCGGTCACCCCCGGGATTACGGGTCTCTGGCAGGCCTCAGGTCGCTCGACTCTCAGCTATGATGAGCGAGTCGACCTCGACCGCTATTACGTCGAAAACTGGAGCCTCTGGCTCGACCTCAAGATTCTCTTCCGCACCATACGCTGCGTGGTCAACTCGGACGGAGCGTACTAAAGGCTTCTGGCCAAGAAGGCTCCGTTCCATTGCTCACTTGAGTGACGTTACGTATCGCCTTCTCCATGAACCGCAGGTCTGGCAAAAATCATCCAATTCCCGGGATCTCTCTGCGGGAGTAACATCAACAGTATGGCCATTATCACCAAGCCAGTCGTGAGGCAGGCCTCCAAGCCGGACAGCTTCGAGAGTACACTCCGATCTGCCAATACGACCATGCTCTTCTCGGAGACGGTGCGTCTTGCCGTCGACAGCTTCCGCGCCAGCAAGGTCCGCTTCCTCCTCACGATGGTAGGCATGATCATCGGCTCGGCCTCGATCATTCTGGTCGTGACCATCGGTCTTACCGGCAAGCAATATGCTCTCGATCTTCTCTCCTCCATCGGCCCCAACATGGTCGAGATGCAGTATGTCGGTGGTGCCCTCTCCGGGCCGAATAACACGACTTCGCCGGATTTCATGACGAAAGACGACGAAGCCGCGGTCAACGCGCAGATTGCCGGTATCAAGGCCTCTTCCCCGATGCTGGAGTATCACCAGCCCGTCAGCATCGGAAATGGCGTTAGCAAAGAAGCGATGATGCTCGGCGTATCGCCGCAGTACAAGGATGTGCGCAACCTGGCGGTTATGGCTGGGCGATTTTTTGACGACCAAGATGACAGAAGCCATTCTAAGGTCGGGGTCCTCGTAGAGCCATTTGCCAAGACTTTGTTCGGCTCCATCAACGAAGCGGTCGGCAAAAAAGTCACAATCCAGGGCATACCCATTACCGTGATCGGCGTCTTCAAGCCACGTGTCGATACCTTCGGGCAATCTGAGATCGGCGACGAGACCATGCTCGTTCCCTATCCTGTGCTCCGCTACTTTACGGGCACGGATCAGGTAAAAGAGATCTTTTTCACAATGAAAGATGCTGGCGACGTTCCGCGCGCCGCGAATCAGATCCTTGCGCTCATCAAGTCGCGCCACCGTCCTGCCACTGTCTACAAATACATGACCATGACGCCCATTCTTAGAACAATGGCGCAGATCGCGAATATGCTCACGGTCGTGCTCTCGCTCGCGGCGTTCATTACCTTGATTGTCAGCGGCACAGGCATCATGAACAGCATGCTGGCGAATGTGCAGGCGCGAATTCGCGAGATCGGCATTCGCAAGGCCCTGGGCGCGACCAAGCGAGAGATTCGCCTGCAGTTTCTTACGGAAGCCGTTTCCCTTTCGCTGAGCGGGGGCATCATTGGAACAGTGCTTGGCCTGGCGATCCCCATCAGTGTCAATCTGCTGACGCCGTTCAAGATTCCGATCAGCTACTGGGCAGCAGTCATCGCACTGTCCACGAGTGTGCTCGTCGGCGTGGTCTTTGGAACTCTGCCAGCCAACCGTGCTGCAGCGCTGGATCCTGTAGAGACACTGAAATACGAATAAAGCAGGTTACATCGGCAGAGCGAGGTGTTCCATCTCAGCCTGCATGCACTCCAGGGAGCAGTTGCGAAACTCCATGCGCGCCACTGCGGTCCGCGCATCACCAGACGAGACGCCATAACCGCGTCCGGCGATGAAGGTCGAAACCAACTCTGCTGCCTGCCACGAATCCAGGCCAGCCTGGAGGAGTTCATTGCGAAGGCCCGTCAGGTCATTGAGAGCGAATTTATTGATCGATTCCTGTTCCATGATGACCTCCTTCGGATAAGTCCTGTCTTCGGTTAGACGTGAACCATCCCTCCGGGTTGCAGCGCCCTTCCGTTACCATTGGGTTATAGGAGTGACACGAATGGTTCTGGATGGAGTCGCGATCGCTGCCGAGATCAAGGCAGAAGTGAAGAAGGAAGTAGAAGCACTCGCAGCGAAAGGAATCAAGCCAGGCCTGGCTGTAATCCTCGTTGGCGAAGATCCCGCGTCGCAGATTTACGTGCGCAGCAAAGTAAAAACCTGCGGAGAACTGGGCATTGCAAGCACCATGATCACGCCGGACGCCTCGATTTCTACGGAAGAGTTGCTGAAAATTGTTGACGACCTCAACTCCAACGACGAAGTAGACGGCATCCTCATTCAGCTTCCCCTGCCCAAGCAGGTCGACACCAAGCGTCTTCTCGAAGCGGTGCGTCCCGAAAAAGATGTGGACGGATTCCACCCCATTAACGTCGGTCGCCTGCAGACGGGCAAAGGTGGCCTCGCTCCGTGCACGCCAGCAGGCATTATTGAAATTCTCAAACGCACCAAGCTACCCATCGCCGGGCAGCACGCCGTCGTCGTGGGTCGTAGCGACATTGTGGGCAAGCCCGCCGCGATGATGCTGCTCAACGAAAGCGCCACCGTCACGGTATGCCACTCCAGAACGAAGGACCTCGCGGCAGAAACGCTTCGCGCGGACATTCTGGTCGCCGCGATCGGTCGTCCGGGATTCATTACGGAAGAGATGGTCAAACCCGGCGCTGTCCTGATCGACGTGGGCATCAACCGCATGGAAGATGCCGCGGACGTCGAGCTTTACTTCCCGGGAAACACCGCGCGCGCCGAAGGCTTCGCCAAGCGCGGCTACACCGTGATCGGAGACATCGATCCCCGCGCCTTCGCCAAGGCCTCGGCCTATACGCCCGTTCCCGGCGGCGTCGGTGCGCTCACCATCGCCATGCTGATGCACAACACCCTCACCGCCGCGCGCCTGCGCCGCGCCCTCGCCTAAGCATGCTTCTGATCGGTCTTACAGGAGGGCCCGGCAGCGGGAAGTCTACCGCTGCCGGGTTCTTTCGTGAACTCGGCGCATATGTCATCTCCTCGGACGAAACAGCGCGTGCCCTCATGCAGCCGGGCAAGACCGTCTACGCGGAGATTGTCCGCGCTTTTGGGGACTCCGTCGTCTCCCCGAACGGCGGTCTGGATCGCGCAGCGCTTGGCAGGCTCGCCTTCTCGGAAGGCCGTCTTCCGGAGCTGGAGCAACTCGTACATCCTGCTGTCCTTGCAGCCGAAAGGGCATGGGCAGAGCAGCTTCCGCCGGACTCCATCGGCATGGTCGAGGCGGCTATCTTCTTCGAGCGCCTCCTTCCGCCAGAGACCGATCGCTCCTCGCCTCCCCCTGAACTCCTGCGGTCCATCGCAAGGCAAGTGCATGAACGCTTCCACCGTGTCGTTCTGGTCAGTGCGCCGGAGGAGCAGAAGATTGCGCGCTTCATTCGGCGCGTGCTGGCTTCGCACCAGGCTCCCTCGGAATCCGCCGCACGCGCGGACGCGGTGCGTCGACTCGCCCTGCAGATCCCTGACGCCATCAAAGCGCCCTATTGCGACGAAATTCTGCCAAATGATGCCACGCCCGAAGTTTTACGCTCTCGCGTTGGCACTCTCTGGCAGAAACTCAGATCCTGAACTCATTCGCCGCAACCAAGATCCGGGGCAAGATCGATCGATCTTGCTGCATGGAGCGCGGGCCGTGCAGTATCGTTGAAGTGACGCCGTTTTACGGCACAAGTCTGGGGTAAGGTGCAGCGCATGAAGTCTCGACGGGTTCTCCTCGTCCTCCTCTTTGTCTACGGGTTCTACTACCTCACCACGCATATGTGGCCCACAGGCACGGTCTCGGCCCTCGTGGACCGTATCGCGCCCAGCATGGCTGGCACTAGCACCTCAAACGTTCCGCTCGGACCCTTCGAGCTCACAGAGGCGCACGCGCAGCCTGCCTACGACACCGAAGAGCAGAACAACATCGCCGTCTACAAGCGTGTCCTGCCCAGCGTGGTGAACATCACTTCGACAGCGGTCGCCTTCGACTTCTTTTATGGCGCGGTTCCTCAGCAGGGCCAGGGATCGGGCTTCGTCCTCGACAAACAGGGCCTCATCCTCACGAACAACCACGTGATCGACAACGCACAGCGCGTCGAAGTCCAGCTCTCGGACAAGCATAAGTACAAGGCCCAGGTCATCAACGTGGACAAGGCCCACGACCTCGCTCTCCTCAAGATCAACGCGCCAAATCTCGTCCCGGTAGAACTTGCCAGCTCCAGCGGCTTGCAGGTCGGCCAGAAGGTCTTCGCCATCGGCAATCCCTTCGGCCTCTCCGGCACCATGACGCGCGGCATCATCTCTGCGATCCGTTCCGTGCGCGGGCCGAATGGCGGAGGCATTGAAGACGCCATCCAGACCGACGCCGCCATCAACCCCGGAAACTCCGGAGGTCCGCTGATGAACTCGCGCGGACAGGTCATCGGCATCAACACCATGATCGCCTCCAACAACGGAGTCGATCAGAGCGCCGGCATCGGCTTCGCCATCCCGATCAATACCGCTCGTGCCGTGCTCGAAGACATTGCGAAGTACGGCCATGTCCGCCGCCCGACGCTCGCTTTTTTGCCGCTTGAGATCGGTCCAGACCTCGCCGACCAGGTCGGCCTCCCTAGTGATTACGGCGTTCTCGTCCAGCGCGTCTTTCCGGGCGGCGCGGCGGAGATCGCAGGCCTCAAGGGCGGGACGCAAAAGGCTTATCTGGGCAACACCCCGGTCATGCTGGGTGGAGACCTCATCGTTGCCATCAATGGCGCAGAGGTGACCAGCATGCAGGACATCTCCAGCGCGATGAACTCCCATAGGGCGGGGGACACCGTGACGGTCACCATCTTCCGCGCGAAGAAGCGCCTGGACCTCAAGGTCACGCTCACCGACGCGAAGGACCAGCAGACAACTGTTTAGAAGACGCGCTTAGGAGCGGGCTACGTACCGTCGACCTTCGACGGTATAGGTGCCGCTCAGCACGCGCCGTAACGCTTCGGGATAGGCAGCGTGCTCTTCGTGCAGGATCCGCTCCGCCAGTGTCTCGGCTGTGTCGGTATCTTCTACGGTCACTGAGCGCTGTAATACGATCACGCCGTGATCCACTTCCTCATCCACGAAGTGAACGGTGCAACCGGCGATCTTCGCGCCGTACTCGAACGCCTGCTGCTGCGCATGCGTCCCGGGAAAGCTCGGTAACAGCGACGGATGAATGTTCAAAATGCGATTCGGAAACGCGCGAATGAACACCGGCGTAAGGATGCGCATATACCCTGCGAGACAGACGAGATCGACCTCGTGCTCCATCAGGGCAGCGATCATCTTCGCCTCATGCTCCTCGCGCGGAAGCCCCTTACCTGAGATCGCAAACGCTTCGATGCCGCGCTCGCGGGCAATCGTAAGTCCACCCGCATCCGCAAGATTCGAAAGAACCACGGCGATCGAACATCCTGGAAGCGAACCGTCCGCAATCGCATCCGCGATCGCGACGAAGTTCGAACCGCGTCCCGACAACAAAATGCCCAGCTTCATACGTAGTTGACTCGACGGACGCCCTTGGCCACGCGACCGATCACGTGGAAGCGCTCGTTGGCGCGGTTCAGAATCGCCTTCGCCTTCTTCACCTGCTCCGCCGGAACCACGACGATCATGCCGATGCCCATGTTGAACGTCCGCATCATCTCGTCCTGCGCCACGCCTCCAAGCTCCTGCAGATGCTGAAAGAGCGGTGGAATCTCCCACGAGTTCATCTCCACCTGGGCGCAAAGGCCCTTGGGAAGAATGCGTGGGAAGTTCTCCGTGATGCCACCGCCGGTGATGTGGGCCATGCCGCTCACAACGCCGCCCGCTGTGAGTTTGCGAAGAACACTCAGGTAGCTGCGATGTGTCTGCATCAGAGCGTTGCCCACTTTGTCCTTGATCGCCGTCACGTAAAGATCCGGGTTATAGCCTGCAACCTCAAAGAGCAGCTTGCGCGCCAGCGAATATCCGTTTGTATGAAGGCCCGTCGAGGGCAGGCCGAAGAGCATATCGCCCGCCTGGATCGCGCTTCCGGTGATGATGCGATCACGGTTCACAACACCGACGATCGTTCCTGCAAGATCGTACTCGCCATCCGCATAGAAGCCGGGCATCTGCGCCGTCTCGCCACCGATGAGAGCGCATCCATTGGCGCGGCAGGCCTCGGCGATGCCGGTCACGATCTTCTCGATCACAAGCGGATCGATCTTTCCCGTCGCCAGGTAGTCGAGGAAGAAGAGCGGCTCCGCGCCCTGTACAGCAATGTCATTCACGCAGTGGTTCACCAGGTCGGCGCCCACCGTGTGATGCACGCCCAGTGTGAAGGCCACCTTGAGCTTCGTTCCCACGCCGTCGGCGGAAGAGACCAGAACGGGATCGGGATACTTCGCGAGATCCAGTTTGAACAGGCCGCCGAAGCCGCCAATCTCGCTGAGGACGTTTTTATTAAAAGTTTTGCGTGCAAGGTGCTTGATGCGCTGCTTGGTCGCATCGCCCGAATCGATATCGACACCGGCGTCTGCATAGCTCACGCCAGCGCGTGCGTTCTTCTCGGCAATTTTGCCTGCTTTAGATGGTGGCGTTGCGGCGGAGAGGGATGTGGGCTTCTGGCTCAAGTGCAGTTCCTAAATTTGGATTCGGCCGGTGGCAGAGCTTTGAGTCTACCAGCGTAGGCGCGGTGAATCGTCACACACTCCTATACTTGTGCCATGGCACTCTCGTTCACACACTCGCGCGCGCTCCAGAAACGCGCAGAATCCCTGATCCCCGGCGGCGTCGATTCGCCCGTCCGCGCCTTTCGCTCCGTCGGCGGCGATCCTCCCTTCGTCGCGCGCGCGCAGGGCGCTTATCTCTACGACGCGGACGGTAATCGCTTCCTCGACTACTTCGGCTCGTGGGGGCCGATGATCCTCGGCCACGCGCATCCCGCTGTGATCGACGCGGTGCAGAAGGCCGCCGCCAACGGCACCAGCTTCGGTGCCTCCACGGCAGCAGAGGCGGAGCTCGCCAGCCTTGTCGTGCAGGCGGTTCCCAGCATCGAGATGCTGCGCTTCGTCTCATCGGGAACCGAAGCGGTCATGTCCGCGATCCGCCTTGCCCGCGCCTTCACTGGCCGAAAGTTCATCCTCAAGTTCGAGGGCTGCTATCACGGCCACTCCGACGCTCTGCTGGTCAAGGCAGGTTCCGGAGTCGCTACGCTGGGCATTCCCGGCTCCGCAGGCGTTCCCGAGGAGACCGTTCAGTTCACGCTTGCACTCCCCTTCAACGATCTCTCCGCCGTGGAAGAAGCCTTCCGCCTGCATGCGGGCCAGATCGCCTGCATCATCATCGAACCGGTCGTCGGCAACGCCGGAACCATCCTTCCCGCTCCGGAGTATCTGGAAGCCCTGCGTGCGATCACCGAACGCGAAGGCGCTCTGCTCATCTTCGACGAGGTGATGACCGGCTTCCGCCTCTCCCTCGGAGGAGCGCAGGAGATCTTCCACATCAAGCCCGATCTCACCACGCTCGGCAAGATCATCGGCGGCGGCCTGCCCGTGGGGGCCTTCGGTGGACGTCGCGAGATCATGCAGATGCTCGCGCCTCTCGGCCCCGTCTACCAGGCGGGAACGCTCAGCGGAAACCCCCTCGCCATGGCCGCTGGCATCGCCACTGTCTCTCATCTCATCGCGGAACGCGAGACGATCTATCCGCACCTCGCTGAAACCACGCGTCAGATCGCGGTAGGCGTTGCACGTGAGGCCAAGACCGCGGGCGTACCGTTGTCGGTGAACTGGATGGGCTCGATGGTTACCTGGTTCTTTACTGAGACGAATGTGACAGACTTCGACACGGCTTCGACGAGCGATATGGCTCGTTTCGGCAAATTCCACCGCGCCATGCTGGAGCACGGCATCTGGCTGCCACCCAGCCAGTACGAAGCCGCCTTCGTCAGCGCAGCGCATGGGGAAGCAGAAATCGACTTCACCATCGCAGCGGCACGCGAAGTCTTCAACGAACTGCTCTAAAACGACGAAAGGCCGCGAGCAATCGCGGCCTTCGTCATTTTGTAAGAAGTAAAACTACTTCTTGGCTTTTTCAAAGCGCTTGTTGATCTCATCCCAGTTCACGGTGTTCCACCATGCTGCGAGATACTCCGGGCGCTTGTTCTGGTACTTGAGGTAGTAGGCGTGCTCCCATACATCGTTGCCGAGGATCGGATACAGGCCCTGCGAGAGGGGTGAGTCCTGGTTCGGCGTGGTCAGAATCGTCAGCTTGCCGCCCTTGAAGACCAGCCAGCCCCAGCCTGCGCCAAACTGCTTCGCCGTGGTTTCGTTGAAGGTCTTCTTGAAGGTCTCAAAGTCGCCGAAGTCGGCCTTGATCTGCTCCGCGATGTTGCCTGTCGGTGCGCCTCCACCATTGGGCTTCATGATCTCCCAGAACATGGTGTGGTTGACGTGACCGCCGCCGTTGTTGCGAACGACCGTGCGCACGTCTTCCGGCACGGCATCCAGGTTGCTGATGAGTTCTTCGGCGGTCTTCGCGCCGAGCTCGGTGTGTTTTTCTACTGCGCCGTTCAGATTGGTGACGTAGGTGGCATGGTGCTTGTCATGGTGCAGCTTCATCGTTGCTTCATCGATGTGCGGCTCAAGCGCCGTGTACTCATAGGGAAGAATCGGAAGTTCGAAGGCCACTGTCTTTCTCCTGTTCAATCAAATCTCTGCCATCAGTATGCACCTCGGCACCTACCGCAGGCGATAGGTGGTTCGATGCGGAAAGCAGAGAGCACGATGCGGCCATCTCGCGGGATAAAGGCAAAGTTTCTTCCAAAGATGGCCCGGGCAGCAAAGGTGCGTTCTAATGGAGGGAGATGAACGCGCTTACGACGGCATATCGATGGTTGAACGATGACGGCCCCGCCTTCGGTGCACCCGGGCTCGAACCACGCTGGACTTCCAGTAAGAAAGACGCTGTTTGCACAGCCTATGCTGCATCCAGTCGCGTCTGGTTTACGGTCTCGCACGGCACGCTGAACGAGATCTACTATCCGACGATCGACCGCCCGCAGACGCGGGACATGGAACTCATCTTTACCGACGGAGAAACCTTCGTCCACGAAGAGAAGCGCGACTACGAGTTCGATTTTCACTACATCGACCCGGACGCCCTTGCCGTGCGCGTCGTGGCCAGCGATCTGCAGGGCCGTTACACCATCACCAAAGAGTTCATCGCCGATCCGCATCACCCCGTCGTCCTCGTTCACGTCAAGGTCGAGGGCGAAGAAGAAGTCCTCTCTCGCCTGAAGTGTTACGCCCTTCTCGCGCCGCATCTCGACGGCGGTGGCGCAGGGAACTCGGCCCGTTCCGTGGAAGTGGCCGGGCAGCGAGCGATCCTCGCATGGAAGAACGGGACAGCGCTCGCCATGGGAGTCAGTACAGGCTTCACGCGCACCTCGTGCGGCTATGTCGGATCCTCGGATGGGTTTCAGGATCTGATCCAGAACATGCGCATGGACTGGGAGTTTGGCCAGGCGCTCGACGGCAATCTTGCATTGACTGGCGAGATCGACATTAGCCGCAACCGCGAGTTCACCCTCGCCATCGCCATGGGTGAGGGCTTTCATTCCGCCCTCGCAGGCATGATGCAATCGCTCTCCACGCCGTATGAGTTGCAGCTTAAGCGCTTCATCGAACAGTGGCACCGCGCGGCTTCGCCGGAGCGTCTCGCGGAGGCCTCGACCGACGGCGGCCGCCTGATGCGCATCAGCCATAATACGATCCTTGCGCACGAAGATAAGACCTACTCGGGTGCCTTTATCGCCTCCGCCTCCATCCCCTGGGGCAACGCCAAGGGCGACGACGATCTTGGTGGATACCACCTCGTCTGGACGCGCGACATGATCCAGTCCGCCACGGCGATGCTCGCCTGCGGCCGCGTGGATACGGCACGCAGGGCGCTCGTCTATCTCGCCTGTACGCAGCGACCGGACGGCAGTTTTGCACAGAACTTCTGGATCGACGGAACACCCTAC
>Ga0247783_1000252_pt1 | contig 16060 bp, 19 predicted proteins | sample UWRJL064202C5_FD_179911 | JGI IMG/M metagenome (GOLD analysis project Ga0247783, IMG submission 179911) | Plant litter microbial communities from Arlington Agricultural Research Station in Wisconsin, United States - UWRJ-L064-202C-5 | ecosystem: Environmental > Terrestrial > Plant litter >...
GGGTGAAAGATACCCATACGAGCCAGGGTCCTGGATAGTATTCCATGAGCTCTGGTAATGCGTCCCACTTACCACTTTCATTATCGCCGTCTAATAGCATGGGATTGCTTGCCAACTGAATTAGGCGCACAACCTTCGCTAAATGGTTATCTACTGTAACGAGTTGCTTGTTAAGAACTGCACCATTCTCATCTAAGTTTTCTAGCTCGGTAGAGAAGAAGGAAGATAGTTCCTTATATGCCTTCTCCTGCCGTTTACCCATTGGTACGTCTATTTCTGTAAACAGCCAATCTGGTATATCAAGCACTTCGCTTTGGGAACGGGCGAAGTATATATCTCTAAACCGTTCCTTGATACGTTCTTCGCTGCCGAGCTTGTTCGCTATAATCTGGTTTCCCCAAGTCGTAGGATTCACCATGCAATATTCTCTGGCGAACCGCCAGTACGAGGAGTATGCCTTTGGCTTTAGGATATGAAACTGGCTCCATATATCATCGAGCATACGATTGGCAGGTGCGCCAGTCAGTTCCCAAACATACTTGATACCCTTAGCTAATCTTGCGATTGCTTTTGTACGTTTAGAATCACGGCTTTTATATAGGATACTTTCGTCCAGTATCAATAAGCCAAAATTCTGTGATAGAAGGCTAGGAACACTTTTCGCTGCCGTCTCGGGATTGGTTATCACCCATCGTATTTGACCTATCTTCCGTGACTCCATCTTGGCGAGAGTTTGTTTACCATGAAGAATGAAGATGTAGTTGTCATCAACTGTGCCAGACCACTTCTCTATTTCAGCCTTCCACATATACAGCAAGGACAGTGGTGCAACCACTAAGACGTTGGTAACTTTGGGATATAACTCTTCTGCTGCCGTGATGCTTGTTACAGTCTTGCCGAGTCCTGGGGAAAAGCTGAGCATTGCACGTTCACGTTCCAGCAAGAAACCAACACCTTCGCGCTGAAAATCGAAGAGGGGTAAGTCCTGGATAGGTTCTATTTTTAATACAGAGCTGACATGCGTGCGCCACTTGTTAACTTCAGGGCTTAGGTTTAGCTGTCCCAAGTTATCCCGAAGCCAGTACAGAGCTTCTAGGCTAGTAGCTGCACGATAGATAACACCATGTTCAACATTTACTATCTTGAACCACATGCTATCTTCAAGGAGCTTTAAGGTTGGATTTTGTACTCGAGGTATGAAAAACAAAAAATCCTGTTTGGCATCAGGAAGAAATACTATGCGACCAATTCCACTATCAGAGCTGGAACTTGTTGCCACTTGCTTTTCTAGCATTACATCGACCTTTCTGGGTTCGATATTGATTTGGGGCTGTTATACAGCTATAAATAAGTATAGCATAGTTGCTGCCAACGCACAAACGGGCTGGCATACATTATATATAGGCTTTGGGTGGGTTATGTGTTTTATTGTGGCACACGGCTTTACAAGTGGCATATATTGTGGTAAGCTACGGTTATGTAGTCAAGCTCCGACGAACCACAGGAAGCGGCGACCATGATTCCACAAGCCGAGTACCTCGAAGAAAACATAGTAATTCTAGCAATCCGCAATCACATGGGGAATGTTGGGCTTGCCGCCAAAGAACTAGGGCTATCTCGAGGAGAACTCATCGGCTACATGGCACGTCATCCAGATACTATGGAAGCCAAGAAGCAAGTTAAGGAGTTTGTTAAAGATCAGGCTGAAGATCTGTTAGTTGAAGGAATGCAAACAGATCCCAACTTGCTGATGTTTTATTTGAAGACGCAAGCTCGCGATAGGGGCTATGGCTCCACACCCAATTCCGCATCTATCCATAACAAGGTAGAAGTTAATGTAGATGCCCGCACGCTCATCGAAGCTATGCGACGTGGGATTGAGCAACACGAAAATCAGATTGCTGGCTATCTTACTTCTCCTGTTGAAACTATAGATGCTGAGTCAACATGAAGCCATACCATAAGAATCCTCGCCGTATAAGCGATAAGCAGGAGAAAGATCTCTCAACTTGGTTATCTGAGTTGGGAGATCTTTCCGGTATAGTACATGACCTTAATAGCAATGAGATTATCGGTGGCAACCAGCGCAGTAGAATCTTTGATATAAATAATTGTGAAATTGTTATAACTTATAGAAATGATTTCCCCGATAAGCAAGGCACAGTAGCTCTTGGCTACATAGTGTGGAAGGGAAATAAGTATGCCTATCGCCAAGTGCAATGGTCAGAGCGGCAAGCCGAGCAAGCTAACATCGTAGCCAATCGTGCGGGTGGTGACTGGGACTTGGAGATCCTGACTACTAATTTTGAAGTAGCTGATCTCACAGCTTGGGGTTTCTCTGTAGGGGAACTGGGTAAGATTGGTAGAGGCAATAACCCTGAAGACGAATGGGTAGGGATGCCAGAGTTCGAGCAGAAGGATACCTTTGGGGCCGTTCTTACCGTCAAGGTGCATTTTGCCAGCGAAGAGGCTATGGAAGAATTCTCTGAATTTGTAGGACAGGAACTAACTCTTAAAAGTACCTTTATCTGGTATCCTAAACAAGAGAACGCTGACCTTAAAGTCTATCAGGTGTTAGATGAATCCTAGATATCCTGTCTTCGTACCCACTAAAGGCAGATGGGAAACCCCCTACACTATCGCAGCTTTCCAGCGGCTCAACATACCCTTCAAGGCTGTGGTGGAACCACAACAAGTTGAACACTATATTCCCGTCGTCGGGGAAGATAACATACTTGTGCCGCCGCATCAAGACAAGGGACTTGTCGTCACTCGTAATTGGATATGGGATTATGCACAGAGCTTGGGCGTAGAACGCTTCTGGACATTTGATGACAACATCCGAGAGTTCTACAGACTGGCTCATAATATAAAGTACAGAGTTACTTCTGGTACATTTCTTAATGTAATGGAAGATTTTATTGAGCGATATGAAAATGTACCTATTGCTGGAATGCGTTACGAGATGTTCGTACCCCGCAAGAAGAAGTGTGACCCCTTCATTCTGAACACTAGAGTTTACTCTAACATGCTGCTCCAGACTAATTTTAGGGATGCGGCTGGCAATCTATTTAGGAATGAAGGTTTCTACAATGATGATACTGATCTCTGCCTACGAGCTCTTAAGAATGGCTACTGTGTAATCCAGTTCAATGCTTTCCTTGCCGAGAAGATCACTACGATGGCCGTCAAGGGTGGCATGACTCCGCACTATCAGGGAGATGGTCGCTGGAAGATGGCTGAGGAGCTACGGCAGAAGCATCCAGATGTTGTGACCATAACTCAGAAGTGGGGACGATGGCAGCATCTGGTAGATTATAGTAGCTTCCGTAAGAATACGCTTATTAAAAAAGCTGGAATCTCCATTCCAGAAGGCGTCAATAATTACGGAATGATACTGGCGAAGCATGGAGAGGCGCAAGTATATGAGTAACTTTACTGATCAAGACGTTATCAAGGCTATCTCTGGTAGTGGTGGTATCATCACTACCATCGCTCGCAAGCTAGGCTGTGAGTGGAAGGAAGCTGAAGAGTACATCAATTCCAATCCGCTCATCAAGATGATGTACGATACAGAGCGTGAATCCATTGTGGATCTTTGCGAGTCTGTGGTACTGCGAAATGTGCAGTTGGCGCAAGATGCTCAACGTGCTGGAAACATTGGTGACACTACTGATGCCAAGTGGATTCTGAGCCGTCTTGGTAAAGAGCGAGGATATGCAGAACGTCAGGAAGTCACAGGTAAGAATGGGGCTTCTATCGGTATCACATCTGCTACTTTAATATCAGCTATGAGAATGGGAATCACAAAGATTGACGAAGAGAAAGAGTTCGCTCCAGCGGAAGGGCAACTTCTCGACATCTCCTGATTTCAATCTGACAAGATCGGAAGCAGAAGAGCTGGGAAAGTGTTATCAAAGCCCTGAATATTTCATCAAGAACTATTGCCATATCTACGATACTGTAGATAATGGATGGGTTCCTTTTGAACTCTGGCCCGCACAGCTCGCCGCTCTCGACGTCATTCATAGCAATCAGCTATCAGTCGTACTCAAGGCTAGGCAGATCGGTTTGACCTGGCTCGTCTTAGCTTACGCCTTATGGAGTATGATTTTTAGACCTATTGCATCTATATTGATATTTAGTAAAAGAGATATAGATGCAATTTATTTATTATCCGAAGATCGTCTTCGAGGTATGTATGATCGCTTGCCAGAGTGGATGAAGAGCGGTCACGGTATCTTTACAGACAATGCTCACGAATGGAGCATGGAAAATCAATCCACAGCACGCTCTTTTCCTACGTCTGCTGGTGACTCTTATACTGCTACTCTTGCTATTGTGGATGAAGCAGACCTTTCACCAGACTTAAATAGCCTTCTTCGTGCCGTCAAGCCTACCATCGCAAATGGCGGGAAGATGATACTACTCTCTAGAGCTGATAAGGATAAACCTGTTTCTGATTTTAAGAAAATCTATATAGATGCTAAAGCTGGGAGGACACCCTGGGCGCACATCTTCTTGCCTTGGTATGTCCATCCCCGACGGACTGCAAAATGGTATGAGATGGAGAAGCAGGATATACTGTCTCGTACAAGTGCGCTCGATGACTTGTATGAACAATATCCTGCTACAGATTCTGAAGCCCTAAAGCCTCGCTCTCTGGATAAGAGAATTCCACATGATTGGTTAGAAACCGTTTTCGTGGAGTTAGAGGGTGATGATAACGTGGGTCTGCCTGGTCTACAAGTATTCCAAAAGCCAGAAGATGGTCGTGCTTATGTAATAGGAGTAGACCCTGCAGAAGGCAATCCGAACTCTGATGAGTCTTCAGCGACAGTTTTAGATCTTATGTCGGGTGAGGAAGTAGCTGTGTTGGCCGGAAGGCTCCAGCCGAACACCTTTGGCGATTACATTCAGAAGTTGGCTGGCTACTTCAATGAGGCTTCCGTGCTGGTTGAGCGCAATAATCACGGACATGCGGTGCTACTAAAGCTCTCTGAAGACGGTTTTGAAGGTACTCTCAACGGTTTTGACGGCCGTCCTGGGTGGCACAATACAACTAAGGGTAAAGCCTTGATGTACACACATTGTACAAAGGCTATACAAGAGAAGGATGTAGTAATACATGACTTCTTAACCTATGGTCAACTGGCCTCAATCGTTGGGAGTACCTTAAAAGCTCCGGAATATGAACATGATGATCGTGCCACTAGCTTCGCTCTTGGGCAATGTGCTCGCTTAATCCTTCTTGGTGGTGATGTTGCAATGGTATCTGCTTCCGTAACGGGACGGGGGCAGATGCCAGAGCAAGAAAATTTCGAACCAGAAGCTGTTGGTGGGGCCGCAACGGTCTCGTTGAAGACCCGTTCGCCCTTTGTACGCACTACCAGAGTGATCAGAACGTCTACGAGAGCGACCAATGCAACTCAATCAGATCTGGGGTAGAATTACCGAGCTCTATTACGATATTTCGCGAGATATTACACGCCAATTTTCGGTGATGACTCGTCGTACGAGTTCTATTTTGCGCTCACCCACCTACTCTTGGGGTCGAGCAGACTACAAATTCTGGACAAGAGCTTATTATTGTAAAGTCATGGGGCTTGAAGTATCTGGCCTCTTTATACGGCCCATCGTACATAAGATTCCTGCATGGGTACTTGGCTCCCTGCCGACCTTTTTATACAAGAGCAAGACCAAGAAGAAGCGTGTGGAAGAATGGTTTGCTCTTCACCATGAGGATTTGCTGCGTGTTTACGAAGGTAGCCTCAAGCATGGCGATTCTTTTTTCGTCATCAACTCTGATCTTTCGATTACTATCTTGCCGCCTGATTGCGTAGATCCGATAGTAGATGAGAAAGACTTCAGCAAGCGCATCGGCTGGAGAGTGCGGCAGGTCTTCCCGCACCCAGATGATGGTGCTAGGAAGATGATAATTACAGATGAATACTACGTCGATCGCAGAGTACACACAGAAGAATTTTCCTATGGTACTCCTCGCCGTACTACATATGCCAATCTTATTGGAATCATCCCTATCGTTCACGTTCCTAATCATCCTGGAGAGGGAGAGGAATTTGGACATCCTGAAGCTGAGGCATTGCTAGAATTGCTGCATCGCTACGGGCAAATCTTAGAGGCATCGGTAGAAGGTAACATCTTACAGGGTCGTCCAACACCTGTCATCGCTTTCAATACGGTACAGGATCTTAATGCCTTCTGGAAAAGATACGGCAACAAGACAGCTAACAGATTACCAGACGGGTCGGTAAAAGAATCAGAAACAATTGCCATCGACATGTCTGACGTTCTGACGCTATCGGGTGCTACCTTTTCTTACGAAAGTCCTGGTTCCTTCGCTCAAGATGCAGAAAGAATTCTTGGTCTGCTGTTCTACCTGATTCTGGAGCATTTGGAGATCCCTGAGTTCGTCCTGGGCAACGCAATTGAGGGAAGCAAAGCTTCTGCCGAGACTCAGATGCCTGTCTTCGAAGTCTTCATCGGAGCTCGGCAGAAGGGCTGCACCCCCTGGATTCTGAATACTGCTAGGATTGTTGCTGCCTACCAATCCTTCGTGAACATCGGGGAAGGCAACGAAGACCCACAGCTCCAGTGGAACAAGCTCACGCAGAACGGGCGTATGGTTATGGATGCAGTAGCTTGGGCCTTTGGGGAGAGTTTACTGGACGAAGAAACAGCTTTGGTGTTGCTGCCGCTCGACATCGAGAACCCGAAGGAAGTGCTGAAGCAAGCCAAGAAAGATTCCATGAAGCGAGAAGAGCTTGCTGCCGCTAAGATGGAGAATGAACTAAAGATGCAAGCGGCTAATGCACCGAAACCTGAAGATAATACTATCGGCAAGAATCGGCAGCAGACAAATGAAATGGATCCATCATTGCAGCAGGAAATAGAAACGCTAGATATATAAGGAGAGAAGAAGATGACAATGTCAAAGGAATCCCAGCGAGTGGAGCAAGAGCTGACTAGAGTTCAGAACTCGCTGGCTACGCTGGAAGCTAAGCTCGATGGCCTCATGAAGAACAATATGAAAGAGGAGGATATTCGGAAGATTCAACTTCCCGAACCTAGAAAGATTCAGCCTATCTCTTCTGCCGCACCTTATACCATTAAGGGAGATCCTAATATGAATACAACAGAAAATTCTGGGGAAGTTGATCCTACCCAAAGCACCATCACTCCTCCAGCCGTACCGCCTCCCAGCGGACAGGAACCTGTTCAGGGATACGACAAGATGACTGAAGGGGAAGTCCTCAAGCTAGTGAAGAGTGGCTTGCCGCAAGAGCAGCTCATGGCGATTTTAGAATACGAAAAGACTCACAAGAATCGCGAGCGTGTGACGGAAGCAGCGGAAGCTGAGATTGTTGCTCTCGTGGAAAAGCAAGGGGAATCTGCGACTAATACAACGGATGATTCCACCGAGCCGTCACAGCCAACACAGCAACCATCTGCTCGAACTGCATCACCGTCGTCGGCTTCTACGCCTCCCCCTTCACCCACTAGCTCGACTGGGAAGATTTCGTAAGGAGGCCTCATGGCTGAAGAAGATCTGAAGGGCCAGTTCCACGATACCCTCATCATCTCTGAATTTCAGGGGAGCTTCCCAGAAGTTCCTATTTTCAAAGATGTTGATATCCAAGAGCTTACGAACGGTGAAGAGAAGCCAGTGTTCGTAACTCTGCCCATCGGCAAGGCGAATGTAAAGTCTGGCAATGGTAGATTTTACGACGAGCCTTTTCTCTTGGAACTTGAGCGACAGGTTAGAGATGGTAAGCCCATTGGATTGATGGGGCATCTCTCTTCTGACCAGCGTGCTTTTGCCTTTCCTGCCGAAGCTGTGCATTGGGTCGGAGCAATGCGGGTCAAGGAATATCTTCTTGGCAAAGGCTTCTTACCAGCAGGAGAATCTCGTCTTCGACTGCAACGCTATGGTGCAACGGGGAAGCGAATCGCTACCTCTATTGATGCTACAGGGGATGGAGTCTGGGACGAAATCCTGCAAGCTCATCGGATGGTTGCCGCTACCTTGCGGCTCAATCAGATAGATATCGCTCCAGCAGATCGTGCTGGTATCGCTGACCTTGCTGCCGTTCCCTTGCTGACGCGAGAAATGGCGACAGAAGGTGGCATCATAGTTGTCAGAACACAAGGAGCTAAGAAAATGACTGAAGAAGAAAAGGCGCAAGCCATCCGAGAATTGCGGACAACCGATGTTGCGGCCCTCCCTGCCGATGTCCGTGCTGCAATTATTCAGGAGTACACCAATCAGGTCAAGGAAACACTTGGGCTGGAAGGTGATGTTATCACTGAAGTAAAGAAGATTCGTGAGCGGGAAGCTGCTCGCGAGAAGGAAGCTATCAAGACGAAGATCTCTGAAATGGCTTCTACTGGTGATACCGCCATCAAGTCTGAGATGGTGCGGGAAATGGTTATTGAGATGGTAGAGTCCAAGAACCCTAAAACAGTTGAAGAAGTTGGCACTATCTTTACTGAAGTTGTCGGGCGAGCTTCTGTGAAGAAGGCTTTGGAAGGACAGCTTCAAACTACAATGGGGCCAAATCAACAAACCCAGATGCAGCCACAAGCTGATGCTGAAGGCAGCGCACCTGGGATGAAGGGTGCTTGGTTCGTACTTCCTGCAACCAAAGCTCAGTAGTTTCTAGCAGAGCAGATTTTTGCAATAGATAACACAAGTTGAGGAGTTAAGGAGATTACAATGTCTGGACTACTGAGTTATTTTGATAATGACGGTAAAGCTGTAAACGTCACACTGACTGCCGCTGTTGCGAAGGGTCAGGTTGTAGTGGCGCAAGGATGGGTAGGTATCGCAGAAAGTGATGGTAAGATCGGTGAAACAATTGCCATCGCCATCGACGATCGTGCCTATCAATTCACGGTTCCTGCTGCTCTGGCCGTACCGAAGGGTACTATCGTGTATCTGACTTTGGCTTCGGTCACTGGTCATACGCCACAAGATGCAGCTTACGTCCTGGCTCCCGGAGCAGGAATCGTTGCATTCTTCAAGGCAATGGAAGCAAAAGATGCTAACAATGTCGTCATCGGGCGTATGTTGGCGGCGAACTCACTAGCTTCCTAGTAGTAGCTCCATCATCATTTTATGTAGTGTAGAGTATAGGAGATAAAGAAAATGCCTGTAAAGTATTTTGGAGCTACGGATTTTGAAGAAAAACCATATATGCAATTTGCTCCTGGCTTTGATCTTTCCAAGAACCTTCGGGAAATCAATCAGGGTGGAGGACGCAGCGTCTACGAGTTCATTGGTTCAGATGATTTCGCAGCGGATTGGTACACTCGCGTCAAGTATGAGGTTGATGCTGGCCGTGTCCGTGTGCCAACCCTGTATGAGCCAATCTATGATATCATCGTAGATTCCTCATTGCCAGAAACTCTGACCATCAAGAATTGGGGGCCAGGTGGCTTCATCTTTGAGGAAGTCTTCGAAGGTGGTGAAGTCAAGTTCGGCCATGTGCGTTCTGCCGAAGCTTCGGTTTCCCAACGTCAGTTCGGTGTTGGTCTAGAGTATAGCAAGAAGCTGACGATGTTCAATCAGCTCTGGCAGATCTCTCGCATCGAGCGTTCGGTGGGTGAAGCTCACAATGCGCTGATGAATCATCTGCATCTTTCGCCCATTCTTACGGCGACCTATGCGGCTGCGAATCAGACAGCAGCAATCACCACTGGCGTTACCACCACAGAAGATTGGGCCTTGACTCTGGAGAGTGCGGTTGTTAGCTCTCAGACAGATACAGCAAATCCTCGAAGTGGGCCTTATATCCTGCTCTGCCATCCTGCTCAAACCTTCATGATTCAGCGCATGTTGACTCGTGTTCCGCAGGAAGGTTTTGCATTGGATTCTGCTGCCGTCAACTTTGTTTCTGGCGTCATCGGGTACTCTGGCTGGTCTGGTACTCGCGGCAAAAAGACTGTCACCTATCCTGGTGTCACACTTGGCAAGAGCTATCTGATTAACACAGGTTACAAGGATCAGGACTTCCAATCGCTAGTGAAGCAACCATTGGAATCTGCAATGGGCAATGCTGATGTTAGCCGCTTCATTATGGATCAGGTTGTGTGGGATGTGTGGTTGGGCATCTACGCCAATCCTATCCGTGCCGTCGAAGAGATCACCTGGCCTACCTAGTTTTGCAGGAGTAGCTGATGGCTACAACATTAGAACAGCAAAGATTGCGAATGGATTTGGGCTTCTTGCCCGACGATACGGCCAGTCTATCTAATGAAGTAATAGATGACATCTTCTTGGAAGCTGGCGAATACCTAACGGATGCAACCTCTGTTGCCGTCAACGCTAGAGTTATATCCATTCGCCGTCTTCTGATGCAAGCTGCAAATGAAGTAGATTATACGCAGAACAGAACATCAGAGAAAGCATCTCAGCGGCACGCTCAACTTGAAAAAGAGCTGTTGCGCTGGGAAGACTTGCTGGATAAGGCGGTCACTGCCGCTGGTGATCTGGGGGCTGTGCGAAGCGGCAAGCCGATGCAACAGCCACCTCGTATGCGAGAATATCCTTGGGGCTACACATGGTAGAGCTACAGTCTTGGACTACGGGAATCGTAGATTCTCCCCGACATCGAGTCATCAACGAGCAGAAACGTGCTGCTCAAGCATGGCATAGAATCCAAGAAAAGCCTATGTCTGTAGTCTTCAAGACTTCATCCAATCAAAAGCTACCTGGTCAAGTGGTGAGGGTGGAAAGCGACAACACAGCCACGCCTTCCATGAGTACAGCAGGAACGGCCCCGAAGCGTAAAGTGATTGTGTATGGGATTCGCAATCATGCCACCTTGCCGAACACTGATATCCAAGAAAACTATGTTTTTGTTTTCGATGGAGATCAATACCGATGTATCGATATTATTATCACGCTTGGAGAAATCCAGAGCATCTGGGAGGCATACGGATAATGAGCGAAGAACAAGATCCCTACGAAGAGGAAGCAGAAGCTCCCCCTATCGAGGAAGCACCACCTGAAGAATTCGATCTCTATCAGCTAAGTCCAGATAGCGATATTGATGTGGTATCTGCGGGTATCGAAGAGAAGTATGGCTTCACACCTTCAGATGAGTATGTCATCGATCTCATTGCTTTTGTGCGTGATATGTTAAGTGGTAGGGAAGATGCCGCCTAGTTATCGAGCGCAGTTGGTTCCAGCTGTAGCAATAGAAGAACTCTTCGTTAGCTATCTGGAAAGCGACGCTGCTCTGATGGCTTTGGTAGCGGGTGGAATCTATCCCTTCACCAGTCTCAGCAATGAAGGTATCACCAGAGATTCCACGCCAGCAGCCTATGATTCGGATGGCTACTTGCTGCCGATCATCGTTCTTAAAGCCAGAGCACCAATACCAGATACTCGAGTAGCAGATATTAAAGAGCGGACGGTGGGTGTCAATCAGGCGATAGAATGTTGGATCTATCAGGATATGGCTTACGATATCATAGATAAGATCTTAGTAAAGCTCTTCGATTTGCTACACGGTCATAAGTTTCCTAACTTCTGGCCTACGCAATGGATCTATACCACTGGTCCTCTGATGGATGATGCTGGCTTATCTGGCAGCAGGATGGTAAGAACTGACTTCATGTCTAAGCATCTACGGAGAGCGGCGTGAGATTAAACTGGATTAGCTACTATCTTCAGCACAATGGGTTCGGAAGATCTTCTTCGCGCATGGTGCAACATCTACAGGTGTTTGGTGTAGATGTTAAAGCGATGACAGCAGGTGATCTGGAGAGACCAGAGTGGATGTTAAATCAGATGGATATTCGTTCGGATGATCTTACAATATCCTATCTTGATCTGAGCTCCATTCTCAGAATTCCGGGAAAGCATTGGCTCTTCACAATGTGTGAAGGGAACAAGCTGGCGGCAGCAACAGTGAAGAAGATCAAACGAGCAAATGTAGAACGCTTGCTCGTACCTTCTCAGTTCTGTGCTAATGTGTTTGCCGATAGTGGTTTCAGCTTTCCCATCTCAGTGGTGCATCTAGGTACTGATCCAGATGAGTTCCCATTGATTACTGAAAAGGTAGATAGACCCTACACGTTCCTGACTCTGGCTGATAGAGGAGATCGCAAGGGTTGGCATGAAGTGTATAATGCCTTCTACAAAGCCTTCGGTGGTAAGACCACTGGCAATCAAAATGTGCGCCTCATCATCAAGAGCTTGCCCAACAGCAATCCTATGCTAACGAAGATATCGAAAGCTGAAGATTGGGATCCACGTATTAAAGTGGATATAAGTGAGTATCCAGATATGACGGATCTTTATCGGCAAGCAGATTGTGTAGCTCTGCCGTCACGTTCGGAAGGTTGGGGGATGCCACATCGTGAAGCAGCGATGATGGGGCTTCCAGTAATTCTGATGCAGAATACAGGACTGGATGATGGGCATACGCCAGAATGGGCTATCGTCCTGCCGCCTGGAGAGATGCGAGATATTAACGATTCATCCAAATTGGGTGGTGGTGGTACTTGGGAAGTAGCAAATGTGAACCGAGTTACGGAAGCTATGCTGGCTTGCTATGATGAACCAGATGCAGCAAGGCTCATAGGTTTGGAAGCTAGGAACTGGCTATCTTCCCACCAAACTTGGATGGATACGGCAGCAAACTTGATAGATGTAATCGCGAAGGAATCAGGTTATGGGCGTCAAATGGACAGTTCCACCAACTATGCGCTTTCCCGAAATAGCAAACACCTTCATCGATCAAGTGCTCTTGTCGGGTAAGTTTGTGGCGCATGACTATGCTCCGCAAATTGAAGAATGGATGAAGGACAATGCTCCCTGGACGGATCGTCCAGATGATCAGCGTCCAGCAGGTTTAATCCATGCTCGCGAAGGTTTGACTGCATACGTGGATGAGACTGTGGGGCCGATAGGTGTTATCAGAATGTCCTATGATCCAGATACAGAATATGGCGTCTGGCTAGAACTTGCCTATCAGGGTAGATGGGGCATCATAGGGCCAGCTCTGGACTACTGGCCTGGTAGACTTCGTGCAGGTCTTCAAGGTATGGCTAATTTGGGTCTTATTGATTGGGTTAAATAGTTTAGGAGGAAGAAATGCCTTTTGATCAGGGATCACCACAATTTGGTCTTAATGATGCTAAGATTGGTGCATGGACGGCTGGCATTGCACCTGCTTCACCGACTTATCTCCCTCCCGCTGGAAGTGACATCATGTCTATCCAGATGGGTAGCGTTACGTTGGAAATCATCAGTGCAATCCTAACTGGTGATGATACACAGACAGCCATTGCTTCTTCAGCAATTGGTGGTACGGTGCAGATGAGATGGGGTGGTTTGAATCTTGACACCCTAGCCATTCTGCTCGGCAAGGCAGTCACATCTTCGTCACCATCTTCAACTAAGCAGTTGATGATTGCTGGCGCACAGAAGATGCCTTATGTTGGGATTATCCTCAAGGCACTCTCGGCAGAATCGGGTGATACTTGGCTGTGGTTGCCGAAGTGTAAGGTGATGTCTGGCTTCACGTTGGCGCAGATGGAATATGGTACGTTCACCATTCCTGAAGTGACCATGCAAGTTGTTGATGACAATCGTTGGGGAGCAATCAATATCATCACACATCCTACCGATGTGCCGATTACTGCTCTGCCACCTACCAATATCGCAATGCTCCCATAAGGAGTTTCATGAACGACTTACCCGTAACGTCTGGTGCAACTTGGCGCAAGAATCGTGAGGAAGGGGAGCTGATTCAGCTCCCTTATAGTGGGAATTTGGTACGTATTCGTACTGTACGTCCCGATTCGTTGCTACGATTAGGTAAGATTCCCCCTGTGCTGACGACGCTTATGCTTGATCTTATCTACGATCGTGGTGAAGATGATCAGTTTGAGAAGTTCCTTACCACGCCAGAAGATCAAGAGGAAGCTATCAACATGCTAGATAGCTTGAAGATCGTCTGTACGGCAGGACTGATATCTCCCAAGATCGTGGACAATCCAGTAGCCGATGACGAGATAACCATAGAAGATATGGATCTTGGTGATCGCTCATTCATCTTCCGTCTGGTCTTTGCGCCAGCCGAAGCATTGTATAGGTTTCGTCCAGGATCGCCAGCAGATGTGGCTGTTGTGGCAAACGGCGTCGGCGACCCACAGCCGTCCCTCTGATCTTGTTTGCATAGAAGATCGACTGACTGCCTATCTGTTTGATGCTGCCGTCACAACCTTTGGTCGTGTGATTGAGAATGCTTCACAGGAAGAACATAATACTGGTTCTCCCACACAGCCAAAATGGGAAAGGAAGTATACTCTTCAGCAGTTGCTTTCCCAGAATTTTAAGTTGCCTTCTAACAAAGTTAAGAAGAAGCCAACCGAATTCGGTAATTTTGAATCACATGGTATTGCTCAAATCCTAGCGGCAGCAGATGCTGGTACTAGGGGCATCAGAAGATGGGAGTATAAACCAGACGAGCCATGAGTGATGATCTGAGTGGTGGCAGCGGCACAGGCGGTCCAAAGGTCTCTGCCGAGATTGAGTTTGTAGTCAAGGGAATAAATCAGGCGGTAGCTGTCATCAAGGCGGCTACGCAAGCTATGGAAAAAGATGTCGTCAATTTTGATAAGACGCTTGACGCCGTCAATGCCAGCTTGCGGATTATGGGTACTGAAGCTAGAATTGCTTTCCAAAAAGCTAAGGAAGAAGCCGCTAGAGCTACGACTGAAACAGTTAAAGCGAAGAATGCTTTAGCGAAGACGCAGGGTAAGAGTCAAATCTCAAGACAAGAACATCTTGAGAAAATGAAAGACAAATCTGCTGAAATAAAAGCAGATGATCAAGCTCATTCCAAATGGATGCAGCGAGCTAGAGCTCGATCCCAAACTTCTGCTCAAAACTTTAAATCTACTTATCAGACTGCTGATCTAGCTTTCAGGCAATCTGATAATTTACATAAGCAGCAGATGGGAGCTTTGAAGTCTACGGGTCAGCTGTCAAAGCAAAATCATCAAGTAACAATGCAGCAAGCTACTGCCGCTCATCAGGTAGTTATGGCTACGATGGGACAGCAGACTCTAGCTCTTAAAGCTACGATGCAGACCCGTACTCAGAATCATCAAGTTACAATGGCTCAATTGCGGCAGCAATATCAAGCCGCGAAGCAAGCCGCTGGTGGTGGCTTTGGGGGTACGCTCGCTGGCATAGGTAAAGTCGCTGGTGGCTTAATGGGGGGTGGTGGTGGCTTTGGTGCAGTTGCAGGGACTATTGCTGGTGGCTTGGCTGGCGGCGCACTCGTTCAGGGAGTTTCCTCTGTTACCAATGCCATGATTGACGGTGTTGCTGCCGCAGATGAATTGGCTCGTACCTATGCTCGTCAGGACTTGGCTGGCCGTACTCTGGCGGGAACACAAGAAGAGTTAAATGATTTACTGGAAGTGTATGACAAAGCGACAGGTGAAGCTCTTACCAAGAGCAAACAACTGGCTGGCGTCGTGCGCTTACAGGCTGTCGGCTTTGCCGATAGCGAAAAAGAACTAGAACAATTCGCAAAAGCTATTCGTGGTATTTCACTATCTATTGGTGAACCTGCTGACTACGTCACGCAGAATCTTATCTTGGAACTCTTTTCGCAGCGTGGTCAGCGTCTTGATCAACTAGGCTTGCAGTACGATGATGTAAGAGTACGGCAAGAAGCTCTAATGCAAGCAGATCAAAATATGACCAAACAGCAAGCCTATCAGCAAGCTGTGTTGGATCAAGCCCTAGAACGCTATGGTGCATTAGCAGATAGTACCGAAGGTCAAGCAACTGGCGTCGAGCAGCTCTCCGCTGCTTGGGGTGATTTTGGTTTGGCGATTTCCCAGCTTATCACAGGACCACTGGATGGTCTGGTAGAGAAGTTAGCACAGATTTTAGATTATGTTTCCCAAGTTACCAGTGGTATGTCTAAGGTAAGTCCTGACAATGTAGAATACAAAGTTCCTGTGGGTGGCTATAGTACTAGCGAGCAGTTTGGTGGTCTTACACCGA
>Ga0247783_1000254_pt1 | contig 16001 bp, 11 predicted proteins | sample UWRJL064202C5_FD_179911 | JGI IMG/M metagenome (GOLD analysis project Ga0247783, IMG submission 179911) | Plant litter microbial communities from Arlington Agricultural Research Station in Wisconsin, United States - UWRJ-L064-202C-5 | ecosystem: Environmental > Terrestrial > Plant litter >...
GCGTGGACGAGCGGTGTCTTCGGCGAGCCAGTCGAGGATCTGGTCGAGCGACGCGACTTCGCCCGAGAGCAGGTAGCGTTCCCCTCGCGCGCCTTTGTCCATGGCCAACAGGTGACCGGCCACCACGTCGCGCATGGGCACCCAATCGAAGGCGCCAGGCACGTAGGCTTTCATCTTGCCGAGCGCGAAATCGACGAACGTGCGACCCACCAGACTCGGGCGAAAATCGAACGGGCCCACGGTTGCGCAGGGGTTCACGATGCACACGTCGAGCCCGCGTTCGACTTCGCGCTGCACCTCCACTTCCGAGGCCGCCTTACTCCGTTCGTAGTCGGTGGCTGGCTCCTCGGGGTCGAGCGCGTGCTCTTCAGTGCTGGGGCCGTTTGGGTTTCGACCCATGGCGCCGAACGAGCTCGTGTGCACGACCCGCTTCACGCCAGCCTCGCGCGCAGCAGCCAGCAGCCGCGCGGTGCCGGCGACGTTCGCGTCCCACAATGCCTCGCGATCGCCGTTGCGAATGCTGATCATCGCGGCCACGTGATAAACGCGCTCGACCCCTGCCACCGCGCGCGCGAGCGAAGCCGCGTCTCGCAGGTCGCCTTCGACGCTTTCGACAGCGAGGCCGGCGAGCGGCTTCGGGCTCGAGCCCGGCCGACGGAGTGCGCGAACCTGCTCTCCACGCGCGAGCAAAGCGCGCACGAGATTGTTGCCGATGTGCCCGGTGGCCCCCGTAACTAGTGTGGTCATGGCGGCAAACCCATGTCGCGCTCACTCAGCAGCGGACGAGTCAGAGCCCGGAGGTGCGTCGACTGCTTCGAGCGCGTCGAACAGGCCGCCTTCTGCTTGTGCGGACGCGCGCGCCGCCTGATCCGACTCCGCCTGCCTTCGCCTGAGCGACCGCGAAAGCTCGCTCGTCTGATACTCGCGTGCCTTCTCCAGCGTGAGCTTCTGGAACTCGATCACGGCCGGATTGAGCTCGATCATGGGACGATCGGCGTGACGATCGAAGCCGACCTGCTCTGCCTCGAGCACCCATTTGTCCTCGGCCAGCAAGGGCTCGACGTACAACATGTTTGCGAGCTTGAGCGCCAACGGCTTCAACGGTCGAGGGATGGTCCAGCGCAGAAGCGGGATTTCGATCGGCCCGAACAAGAACAGGAAGAAACAGCGCGTGGTCTTCTCGTCGATCGGCAGCATGAACAGCCAGTGCAAATATTTGCCGAGGATGTCCGAGCCTTGGTATGGGTATTGGTACCAGAGCTTGATGCGATCGAGCCCCTTGCCTCCGTTTTCGGAAGCGAGCCGCGCGATCATGCTCTTGCCGAAGGAAGTCTGGTAAGTGACGTTGATCGTGTCGCCCACGCGCCGGCACTCGACCAGCTTCGGATCGACGAAAGGTTCCTTGTTGCGGTGCAGGTAGGCGTGATTGAAGTCGCACACGTTCTCGACGATCATCGAGAAATGCGCGCCGATGGTGATCTCGATCGGGATCACCGGCCACGGCTTTGGCCCGCTGAGCTCCGGCACTTCGGGTAGCGGCACGCTTTCGGCGAGCGCCGGATCCCCCGGGAAAACCCAGATCAAGCCGTAGCGCTCTTTGACCGGATAGGAGCGGATGCCGATCTTCGGCAGCTTGTCGCGGCCCTTGCCGAGCTCGTGACTGATTTCGACGCAGCGCCCGGCGCCGTCGTATTTCCAGCCGTGATACTGACAGACCAGGCGCGAACCTTCGACCCGCCCACACGACAGCGGGAGCTGGCGGTGCGCGCAGCGGTCCTCGAGCGCGCTCACTTTTCCGGCGTCGTCGCGGTAGATCGCAATCGAGGTTTTCCACCAGACGACCGCCACTACTTGACCGCGCGCGAGCTTGCTCGCGAGCTCGACGGCGTACCAAAAGTTGCCGCTTGGTCCGGAGCGCCGCACTTCCGCGACGCGCGATTCTCGGCGGCCGGGGCCGGCTGCGCCAGTCAGTGTCTCGGGCGGCGGGATCGCTTCCAAGGCCAAGACCATTCCGCCGTCGAGGCCAAAGGTCAAGGCTCGAGACTTGCCGCGCGGGCCTGCGCGGTCTGTCCCCGCGCGGATCGGCTAGTCGAGCGCCAGCGCCGTCGACTCCAAATTCGCACCGGTGACGCTGTCCCAGTGCGGTCCGAGCGCGGCCCGCAGATCGTCTTCCGTGAGGCCGAAACGGTCCAGATCGTAGCTATGTCGGCTCTTGAAGCGTCGGCCGTCGGCGGCCGCCTGCTCTAGCCGCTCACGGAAGCGCGGCGTCACGGTCAGCCCGAGGGCGTCGTAGATGCCGCTCACGGTGCCCACGGGATCCGCCACCAGTGCTTCGAAGCGCACCTGGATCCAGCTCTCGGGAGGCTGTTTTTGTGCCTCGTCGCACAGCAGACGGTAGTGCTTGAGGAACATCTCGGCGAGTGCCCGCGTGGGCGGCGAATCTGCTGCGATCGCCGGCGAATGGGTTTGCCACATGGCGTAGAAAAGACTGACCGCGGAAGGGATGGCTTCCCGCGGGTCGCGGATGATGTGCACGTAGCGCGCGTTCGGGAAAGCGAGCTTCGCCACCGGTAAGCGACTCGGGAGTAGCACGTTCTTGATCAGCGGCGTGCGCTCGCCGCCCGTCACGTAGAGCAATCGTCGTACCGTCTCGCGATAATCGTGGGCGAGTCGGCGTAACGTTTTCGGCGTGAAACCGCTGAGATCGATCAGCTCCGGGATGGCCAGGATGGCCGGGAACAACATGTACAGGGCCGGGCTCACCAGGCTGTAGACGAACAGATTCTCGTCCTCCTCGTCCGCGCGCAGGCCCACCCGATGAATGCCGTTCCAGGCCGTGAAAAGGCGCCGATCGATGGCGTCCAGCACGCGCCCGAGGCCGAGCCCAGCCTGTGCGTCGAGATCGCGCAGGGCGCTCAGCGCGCGATCCAAAAGTACCGAGGGCGCAAGGGTTTGGTAGAGTTTGAAACTCACGAAGCGCTCGTCATCGAGCGCGAGCAGGTGGTGCAAAAACGTGGTCCCTGAGCGCGGCGTGGCGATCACGAACAGCGGAGGAGTCACCGGCGTGAGCTCGAACTCCGGGTAGACGAAGCGATCGAGCCAACGCGCGATGGACACGCTGCCGCACATCAACGTGTACGCGAGTGCGAAGCCTCCCGTGTAAAGGCCCTTGCGCAGCGTCAGGCCGCCCGCGCCCGCGCCTTGACGCCCGAGCCAGCCCACGGTTTTGGCGTGGATGTACATGGCCCCCAGCCTAGTGCCAATTTCGCCCTGAAAACGCCTGCTACGGACGAATTCAGGCTGCGCGTCGACTCCGGCGTCGTCGATCAGGGCTGAAACATCTTGCAGCAAAACTGGACGCTGAGACGGTAGCGATCGCGTTTTCACGATGCGCGGATTCAATAGTCACCGATGGCGCTGTGCGTGATGTACGATATTGACGGTGCGGGTACTCGGTCTCAAAGGACTCACAGCGTGATCAGGAGGCGCAAGGTCATCGTGATTGGCGCCGGCCCAGCCGGCTCCGCGGCCGCTATGGGCCTGACTTCCGCTGGCATCGAGTGCTTGCTCCTCGAGCGCAAGGCGCTGCCGCGCACCAAGGCCTGCGGCAGCGGCTTATCGCCGTGGACGCTCAAGTTTCTCGATCAGCTCGGCGTGGGCGCTCAGGTTCGGCAGCGCGCGTTTCGGATCGATGGCGCGATTATCGCCGGGTCCAATGGTCGCGGCGTCGAGCTCCGTGGGGACCACGAGACCGCCGTGCTCGTGCGCAGCGAGTTCGATCAGCTCTTGGCCCGTGAAGCCCAGAGCCGCGGCGCCGAGCTCCACGAAGGGTGCACGGTCCGTCGTATCGAAAATCACCGCGGTCAGCTGAGCGTCGATACGAGTGAAGGGAAGTTCGAGGCCGACGCGGTGATCGACTGTAGCGGCGCGACCGGCGGGTTCGATCGCGAGCGCCGACAGGCGCGTTCGGCGGTCGGCCAAGCCACTTTGCACACCATCATGGCCTGGTACGAGGGCATGCAGGGCACCTCGGACGTGGTGGAGCTGTTCTTCGATCGCGAGCTCAAGCCGCACTACGGCTGGGTGTTTCCGGAATCGCCCGGTCGCGTCAACGTGGGGCTCTGCTTTGCACCCGACAAGACAAAGCCAAACGCTCGTCAACGCTTCGAGGCATTCCTCGAGCGCCGCCTGGCGGGCCGACTGCGCGGCGCCCAACAGCTGGGCGGCTGGATCGGTCACCCGGTACAAGTCAGCAGTGTTCCCAGGCAGCTCACTGCCCCTGGCATTCTGCGCGCGGGCGAGGCGGGCTGGCTTGCCGATTTCGCCACCGCCGAGGGCATTTACCACGCGCTCGTGAGCGGCCACCTCGCTGGCAGCCACCTCGCGAAGCTCGCTGACCGTGACTGGCGAGACGACCTCGACGCTCGCAGCTATCAGACCAGCGTGCAGAAGGCGCTCGCTCCACGGATGCTCGGCGGCCGCGTGCTCATGGGTGCACTCAATAGCCCCGTGCTCGATATCGCCCTCAGTTTCAGCTCGGCGCGTGCCACGCGAGAGGTACTGAAGCGCGCGTTCAGCGGGCTATATCACGGATGAACCGCCCATGTTGAACCTCGTTCACGGCCAGGCGAAGCCAACCGACGTGGCGATCATCGGTGCAGGTCCCGCGGGAGCAGCCGCGGCGATCGCGTTCGCGAAGCAAGGCGCGCGCGTGACGCTCGTCGAAGGCTATCCGCGCGCAGCGGCCCGTTTCGCCGGCGAATGGCTGCACCCGCCCGGAGTACGCACGTTGCGCTCGCTGGGTGTCGACATCCGCGAGCTGGCCGCCAATGAGGGGCACGGCTTCGCGATTTTCGGCGACGACGGCGCCGACCCGGTATGCCTTCCCTATGCTGGTGACGTAGGCGTTTCGAGGGTCCACGAAGAGCTCGTCGAGCATCTGCGCGACCGCGCTACGGGCTTCGCCAATGTCAGCTATTTGCCCAATCACGTCTTCACGCGGCTGGGCGAAAACCAAGTGGAGCTGGAAGATCGCGCTCGTTCGCGCCGCGTCACCGTGCGCGCCGAGCGCATCATCGGAGCCGACGGTCGCGCGTCGAAAGTCCGCGCGGCGCTCGGCGCCCCGGACGGCAGCCAATATCTTTCCCACATTGCCGGCCTCGAGCTGCTCGACGCTCCGCTGCCGTTCGAGGGCCTGGGACATGTGTTCTTGGGCGGGCCAGGCCCCGCGCTGCTCTACCGCATCGACCAAAGCAGAGTTCGCGCCTGCTTAGATTTGGGCGGCGCAAGCTCGAGCGCCGAGCGAAAGCCGTCAGTCCTATACCAAGCGTTCCGTGGCGTCCTGCCGCCGCAGCTCGAGCCTGCGCTGCGAGCGGCACTGCAAAAACCACTCGCCTGGGCGGCAACAGGCCTGCGATCGCGAACGTTCTACGGTCAACGGAATACGTGGCTGATTGGCGACGCGGTCGGTTACGTCCACCCCCTCAGCGGTGTGGGCCTGACGTTCGGAATCATGGACGCAGCGGCCGCCGCGCAGGCCGGAAGCCTCGCGGACTATCGTCGGGAACGCGACGTCCAGGTAGCGGAGCGACTGGCAAGCGTGCTCTACCTCGCCTTCTCTCGGAAAGACGCCAGCGCGACGCGAGTTCGACACGGACTCTTGCGCATGCTCCGGGGAAGCTCCCAAGAACGCAGCCGTACCATGCGATTATTGACCAGCGATGACCGAGCCGGCAGAAGCTTTGCGGATGCTTTCCTGCGGGCCTCGGGGCATGTCGTGCTGGGCGGCGCGGGACAAAGCGCGGCGCGCCGCCAGTCGTGGCGACAATGGGCGCAGCACCTGCGTGAAGATGCCGGGTGGCTCGAATGGCCGCTGCGCGCCTGCATGCCCGCCGCGCTCAATGGCGCTCGGGCGAATTTGACTTTGGCTGAGTTGAGGTTGGCTTCAAACGAACGGAGTACATCCTGATGGCGATGACCGAGGCAGATTGGGCTTATTGCGAGCAAGCGTTGCTCGAAGTTTCGCGCACGTTTTCCAAGCCGATCGAGCTTTTACCCAAGCCGCTGCGGGTAGCGCTCACCTGCGGTTATCTCTTGTGCCGTGTGGTCGATACCGTGGAAGACCACGAGCAATTCGACGCTCACGAGCGAGACGCGCTGTTCACGGCGTTCATCGCCGTGCTCGACGGCGAGCAGCGCCCCGAGACCTTCAGTGCCCGCTTCGCGGCCTTCGCGGACGACGACCCAGAGGTTCGCCTGGCGCAGTCGCTGCCGCGGGTAATGAACGTGTTCATGAGCCAAGACGAGGGCACGCGTGAGTCGTCGATCGCCTGGCTCTCGGAGATGGCCAACGGCATGCGTCTCTACTGCCGGCGCGATCGCCCTGGTTCGCTCACGGCCGTCAATTCCCTGTCCGATCTCGAAAGGTACTGTTATTTCGTGGCCGGCACCGTCGGGCATTTGATCACCGATCTGTTCTCGACCTACCTGGGCAGCGCTGGCAGCGCCTTGGAGCCCGAGCTACGCGCTCGTTGCGAATCGTTCGGGATCGGGCTGCAGATGGTCAACATCCTGAAGGACGTGACCGACGACCTGGCCCGCAACCGCTGCTACGTGCCGCGTCAGCTCTGTCAGATCGAGGGCTTCGCGCCGGAAAATCTGCTCGCCGTCGAGCACCGGCAGCAAGCGCATCGCGCCCTCGCGCCGGTTTTCGAGCGCGCGAGCGAGCACCTCGGCAAGGCACTCGAGTACGTGCTGTTGATCCCAGCGCCGCAGGTTCAGCTCCGCTTGTTCTGTCTCTTGCCGTTGTGGATGGCGCTCGAGACCCTGGTCGTCGCGATCGGCAACGATGCGGTCCTGATCGCAGATCGCCCGGTCAAGATCTCGCGCGACGCAGTGAAAGAGATCATCGAGGACTGTCTGCGTCACGCCAATGACGACGTGGCCCTGCGCCGCCGCTACGCGAGCTCGATGGCCAAATTCAAGGAGCGTTTCGCCAAGCTCGCCCCGCTGTCGCGCGCCAAGACGACGGCTCGAGAAGGTTATGCTCAGATCTGAAACGAGCCCGCGGGTAGACCCGGTCGAAGCAAGAACGGCTCGCCCATCACCAAACGGGAGAGTCCAGCTGGGCTTGGATCAGCTCCACCGCACGCAGCACGCCGACGGCTCCTGGCACGGCGACTACGGCGGCCCGCTGTTCTTGCTGCCGCTGTACGTGGCGACCTGTCACATCACCGGGCTGGGCATCGACGCCGTCTCCCAGCAGGAAATGCTGCGCTATCTCAAAGCGCAGCAGAACGAAGACGGCGGTTTTGGGCTGCACGTCGAGGCGAAGAGCTCGGTTTTCCCCAGCACATTGAACTACGTCGCGGCGCGGCTGCTCGGAGAACGAGCCGACGCGAGCTGGCTCGTGCGAGCGCGCGCGTGGCTGGCCGAGCACGGTGGCCCCACGCACTCCGCGGCCTGGGGTAAGTACTTCCTCGCGGTCCTGAATCTGTACGATTACCGAGGCCTCGTGCCGGTGCTGCCCGAGCTGTGGCTGTTACCGACGCGACTGCCGTTTCATCCGAGCCGCCTGTGGTGCCATTGCCGGATGGTCTACCTGCCTCTGTCGTATCTGTACGGTAAGCGGCACGCAGCCCGCTTGAGTCCCATCATCGAGGACTTGCGGCGCGAGCTCTACCCCGAGGGCTACGACCGAATCGCCTGGGATCGCGCGCGCTGTGCGGTCGCGCCGAGCGACGCGCTAGCGCCTCGTTCGCCGCTGCTCGAGCTCGCGAGCGGTTTTCTACTCAGCTACGAAGCACGCAGCCCGCGCCTACTGCGCTCGCGAGCGCTGAGCTACGTCCTCGACCAGATCCGGCGTGAGGACAAAAACACCGACTACATCTGCATTGGACCTATCAGTAAGCTCTTGCACACGCTGGTCTGGCACTTCGAAAATCCCGCTGGAAGCGAGCTGAAAGAGCACGCGCGCCGCCTGGGCGACTACCTGTATCAGGCTGCCGACGGCCTCAAAATGAACGGCTACGATAGCTCGCGGCTGTGGGACACCGCGTTTGCCGCGCAAGCCATCACGCGCGCGCCCCTGACTGAAGGCTCGCGCAGCGTGCTCGACTCGGCCTTCGCTTATCTAGAAGCCAATCAGGTCCTGGAAGACGTGCCCGAGCGGGAGCGCTGTTTTCGCCACGCGTCGAAGGGAGGCTGGCCCTTTTCGAGCCGAGCGCACGGTTGGCCGATCAGCGACTGCACCGCCGAGGGGTTGAAGGCTTGCCTGGCGATCGAGGCGGCTACAGGTCAATCGTTACCACGCTGGCGTCTCGACGCAGCGCTTTCGCTCCTGCTCTCGCTGCAGAATGTCGATGGTGGCTGGGCGACCTACGAGCTTTCGCGGGGCCCGGCCTGGCTGGAGGCGCTGAACGCCTCGGACTGTTTCCGCGAGATCATGATCGACTATTCGTACGTCGAGTGCACCTCGGCTTGCATCCAGGCGCTGCATGCTTATCGGCAGCGCTTCGCAAGTGCATACGAAGACCAGATCGAGCGCGCCATTCAGAGCGGTCGACGCTACCTGCAGGCACAGCAGCGGGTCGATGGCTCTTGGGAAGGGTCGTGGGGCGTGTGCTTCACGTACGGGACCTGGTTCGGCGTTTTGGGGCTCAAAGCAGCGGGAGCGGCCGACGGCTCTCCGGAGCTCGAGCGCGCCTGCGAGTTTTTGCGCGCGCATCAAGCCGCCGACGGCTCTTGGGGCGAGTCCGCCGAAAGTTGCGCCAAGCGCTACTATGTCCCGACCGCACAAGGGCAAGCCGTGATGACCGCCTGGGCCACGCTCGCGCTGATCGCGGCGGGCCAAGGCAAGAGCGCCGCGGTAACGCGAGCCGTCGACTTCTTGCGCCGTCGTCAGCGCGACGACGGAAGTTTCCCACCCGAGGGCATCGCCGGCGTGTTCAACAAGACGTGCGCCATTCACTACGACAACTACTTGAAGATCTTCCCGCTTTGGGCGCTGGCCGAGGCCGAGAGCGCACGCGAGGTCGCGACCAGTGATTTCCGCGAACTGCGAGGCGATGCGCTTTCATGACGCGCAAGCTGACGCTCGTGGCGCTCGTCGGGTGCGCTTTGCTCTCACTCGCGGCAGCACCTCCGCTAGGCTCCGCTCACTCGTTCGTCGTGCTTCGGGAGTATGGCGCAGGTACCGCGAGCCGCGCCCAACCCTACCTGGACGAGCTCTTGCGAGCGGTCGCCGAGCAGAATCATTGGCCCAAAGCGACCGGTCGATATTTCGCCGAGCGCGCCTCCGCGCTGGCCTTCGTTCGCGAGCAGAAGCCAGATTTCGGTATCCTCTCGCTGTCCGCTTACCTGGCGCTGAAGGACACGCTGTCACCGTCCGTGATCGGTGAAGTAACGGCCGCGCAGGCCGGGGGTAAGCAATATTTCCTGGTTTCGAAGCAAGCGCAGGCCGCCTCCGGTTGTGTCGGCAAGCGGCTCGCGACAACCTTCGCGTCCGATGCGAAATTCGTCGATCGCGTGGTCGCCGACGGCGCGTTCCGGCTCGCAGATTTCAAGCTGGTCGCGGCACAGCGGCCGCTCGAACCGCTCAAGCTCGTGCTTCGCGACGAGGCCGACTGCGCGCTGATCGACGACGCTCAGCTCGCGGCCGCGGGGCACATCGAGCAAGGCGGCGAGCTCCACCCAGTGTGGCGGAGCGCTGAATTGCCGAGCATGGCGGTCGTGGCGTTTCCGCGTACCGACGCAACTGCGGTGAAAGACCTCAAGCATTCGCTGCCCAGCTTGTGCGCGAAGGCGAAGCAGGCGTGCGCGAGTGTCGGCATCGATCTCATTCAGCCGAGTAGCGACGAACGTTATCGCGCACTGCTCGCTCGTTATTCGAAGCCCTAGTCGTGCTTCGCGCTGTCGCCCTCGCGGTCCTGGCCGCCGCCGTTGCGTTGGGATGCTCGCCCTCGACGGCCCCCGTGCGTGACCCCGTGGACGCGACGCTGCTCCGCCCGAAGCTGCCCATCCTGGCCCTGGCCGACGCGCTCGAAGCGCTCGTCGCTCGCGGAGCCGATTCTCACGCGGACCGAAAATACGCTTATCAATGCGTCCGCTCCGTGCCCGCGCTGAGCGCCGAAGACGCGCTCGGGCATGCCATCATCGCCGGGCGCTTGGCGCAGATCTCGGGGCTTGCTGCGCCCAGTTTGGTCGCTGAGGTCGAGCGCTACGCGCGGCAGAGCGCCGAGCTCGACCCCGCGCTTCGCGCCGGGGCGGCCCAGCGCCTGCTCGGCACGCTGTACGTGAACGCGCCCGCGGCGCTGCTCTCGCACGGTGACTCAGAGGTCGGTCTCGAGCTGCTCGAGGGGGTAGTGAAGCGATTTCCAGAGCACGTGCCCAATCGCTTGCGGCTGGCAGAGGGCTTCGTGGCTCTCGGCGATCCTGGCCCGGCGCACGTGCACCTGTGTTTTTGCGTGGCCCACCGCGCGGCGCTCCGGCCCGACGAACAGAAATTGCTCCGCGACTTGCTCGAGCAGTCACACCAGCAATGCCCGTGAACGGCGCGTCAAGAAGGCTCGCTCTCGTGCTAGCTAGCTGCCCGGAGCGCTCGTGATCAAGTTCCTGCTCACCGTTGGGCTGAGGTGGCCGCGTGCGGCCCTTTCGTGCATCACGCTTTTGGTCGTGGTTGCGGGGCTTTTGGTCACGTTTGGACTCCGTGTGAGCACGTCGCGCACGGGCCTGGTCACGAGTCCACACCAGGAGCGCCTCGCCAACTACCACGCAGCGTTCGGGCGCTCCGAGCTCGCCGTGTTGGTCGTTTCCGGCGAGACCGCCGAAGACCGCCGGCAGTTCGTCGATCGCTTCGAATCCGAGCTGGCGAAGTTGCCCGAGCTCGAGCGCCGCGTGCTCGGCAAGGTGACTCTCGATACCGTGGCCGAGACGCTGCTCGTCTGGCGTCCGGAGCTCGCGCAGCTCTTGCCGAAAGCCGCGGCGGCCCTGGAGCCCGGAGTCGACCCTTGGATCAGCTGGGCACAAGCCGCAGAGCGCCGGCTATCGAGCGAGCTCGACGGCGCGCATGGCAACGACGAGGCGAGCCCGAAGCCGCTACGCGAGCAGCAGTCAAAAGGGCTCGGCCGCCTCGCCGACGCGCTGAAGGCTCTGCGCCAGGCGCTGGCCGGGGGCGGCGCGCTTTCGCTCGGTGAGCTCGGCGGCCTCAATCAAGGTGGTTCGGCGTTCGACGAGCGTGGCTACCTGGTCGGCGGCCGGGGCGCATACCACCTCGTATTGATCTTTCCGGCGCTGCAAAGCGACGAAGGCCGCGAGCTCAAACCGGCGGTCGAGCGCATCCGGGGCGCGCGTGATCGCGCGCTCGGCGCGCTCGCCAAACCGGGCCTCCGCGCCGACCTTACGGGCGCACCGGCCTTGGCTGTGGATGAGCTCAAGAGCTTGCAGGATAGCTCGCGCATCACCTCTCTGATCTCGACCGTCGGCATCTTCCTATTGCTGATGTTGGTGTTTCGATCGATCAGGCACGTCGGGGTGCTGCTCTTGCCGCTGCTCGCCGGCATGGTCATCTCGCTCGGCTTCGTGGTGGTCGCGTACGGCGGGCTGAACCTCGTCACCTCGAGCTTCATGAGCGTGCTGCTCGGCCTCGGCATCGAGTTCGGCGTGCATCTCTTGCACCGCTATTCAGAGGCGCGTGTCGACGGCGAAGACGTGCGCCCCGCGCTCTCGACCGCACTCTTGAGCGACGGCCCAGCCGTGGCCCTCGGCGCGTGCACCACCGCGGCTGCCTTTTTGAGCACTACCGCGACCAAATTCGCGGCTTTCGCGCAGCTCGGCGTGATCACCGCGGTCGGCCTCGGCGTGACCTTGGTCTGCACGATCGCCGGTTTTCCGGCGCTGCTCCCGTTATTGGCGGGCAAACGCCAACCGAACATGCACGAGCTGTTCGGACTCTCGACCGTGCTCAACTTGGTCGGACGTCGGGCACGCTGGGTGGTCGGCCTCACTGCCTTTGCCACGCTGCTCGCAGTCGCCTCGTTGCTCGTGTCGCGACCCGGCTTCAACGGGCGCACGTTCGACTTCCTGCCCGCGCGCGCCGAGAGCTACCGCGGCTTGAAACGGATCGAGGAATCTGGCACGCCGCCGCTCGACACTCATTTCATCGTCTCCTCGTTCGGTCAGGCGCTCGAGCTGACGAAGAAGCTGCGACAGACCAGCGAGGTTGCGCAGGTGCAAAGCCCGAGCGACCTCTTGCCCCCGGAGACACCGGAGCGGATCGCGCGCATCAAGCAAGCGGTCGCCGACCTCGCCGGCTACACGCCGGCGATCCCCGAGGCCACGGCCGCGCAAGGGCCCGCACGGCTAGCCGCATTCCGCCGGCTGGCCGACACGCTGGACGAGCTTTCGTTCGCCATGCGCCAGGCAAACCTGGACGGCAGCGACGCGACGCGCGCCGCACGTGAATTGGGCGAGCTCGCGCGCTGGCTGTCGAACGAGCCCGAGTCGGGGGCGGCGGCGCTGAATCGCGTCGCAAAAGCGCTCGAGAACGCGCTCGGTCGCGCGCTCCGCAGCGCTCGCCAGATCGCCGAGCGTGGACACTATGCGGCGACTGATTTGCCGCCCGTGTTCGTCGCGCGTTTCGTGTCCAAGGATGGCACGCGCCTCGCCGTGCACGCGTACCCAGCGGGCAACGTCGAGGAGGAGGGTTTCGCCACGCGTTTCGCGGCCCGACTGCGCGCCCTCGATCCGAACGTGGCCGGCACTGCCCTCAACTTGTTGCCGCACGAACGTTACATCACCGAGGGATTCCGGCGTGCAGCCGGTTACTCGCTGGTGCTGATGACTTTGGCACTTTGGTTGATGTTCCGACGCGTCGGCGACACGCTCTTGGCACTATTACCAGTGATTCTCGGCTCAATTTGGATGTTGGCGCTGATGCGGCCGTTGGGCATTCAGTTCACCGCAGCCAACATGGTGGCGCTGCCGCTACTGCTCGGCATCTGCCTCGATTCCGGCGTTCACATGGTGCACCGCTCGCTCGAGGGCGCTGGCGCCGCCCGTCTGGAAACATTGGTGCAAGGAACGGGCACGGCCGTCAGCGTGGCGGCGCTCACGAATCTGATCGGGTTTGCTTCGCTAATGGCAGCTGACTATCGCGCGATGCAAGGCCTGGGGCTGCTGCTCAGCCTGGGGATTGCGCTGAGTCTGCTAGCGAGCGTACTGGTGCTGCCCGCTCTGCTGGTCGTCCTCGGACGAGCCAGGCTCCGCGATTGAACCCACGCGCCTGTCGTGCAAGGCTTTTCGTGATGTTGTTTTGGCGCGCGCTGGTCGGTCGCGTGGGGCTCGGCGTGGGGCTCGGCGTGGCTGCGTGCTCGCACCCGCCGCCGCGTTTGTCCGTGGAATTGAGCGCCCGCGCTACGGCCAAAGCCGGCGTGGTCAGCCTCGTGGTCGCCGATCCGGTTCGCGCCGAGCGCCTGCACGCGATCTACCTCGAAGTCGTCACGCTAGCTCATGAGCTCGATCGATCGCGCTTGGCCGCTCGTGCGCAGTGCCGCGCTCAGCCGGAGCGCCGAGCGAAGGGCGCGGCAGCGAATGATCCGATTGTCTCGGGCGCCCTCGAATGTCTTTTGGCACCCCCAAGCGGAGAAAGCCGCGCCTTGGTCGATCGCTACGCGCTCTTGATGCTCGAGGCGCGTGCACTACTCACGCAACGCGAGTTCGAGAAGCTCGCTCGCATGCGCTGAGGCGCGGACTGGATTGAGACACGATGTTGTGGGTTGCCCTTGCCACCGCCATCATGCTGCTGAGCGGTGAGCTCACGCGCGAAGCCGATGACGGAACGACGCTGGCGCGGCTGCTGGAAGCGCTCCGAAAGTCCACCATCCAGGATGTGACCGACGCGCAGCGTCGCGCTGCCGCGCTCCGCGCGCTCGAAGGCTTCGAGCTTGGCCTTTCCGCTTATCGGCGGCAAATTGCCACCTTCAAGGCCTGCATCGCCGCTGCGGATGGCAAATACAACGCGACCAAGGCCGACTACGACGCCTGCCAAGCGCCCGTGGAAGCCGAGCGGGCAAACCTGCGCCAAAGCCTGGTAGCGGCGCAAAGCGCGTATGAGGCCTCCGTTACCGAGGCCGAGCGCGCACACGTGGCACAGACCGTGCTGGCAATGTCAGAGGCCAAGCTGCTCGACGCGGCACAGGCCAGTGCCGCCTATCACCCGGTCGCCAGTCGAGCCCGCGGCCTCGAGGGCGTCGTGAGCGAACGCCACATGACGCTCCCGCGCAACGTGGTCGCGATCATGTACGGCCCGCTTTCTTCCTCGACCTTCGGTCAACGCTTTCCATCGCGCATCGTCGACGGCGGCACGAGCTACGCGCATCAGGACCAAGCGCGCGCGGACGCGACGGGCAGCCCGCCCGATCTCTGGAACATGCGTGGCGGTGTGCGCGTCGGGATGTTCGATGACTTCGAGGCCGGCGCCTTGTTCATGCCGCTCCAGCTCGGTCCGAAATTCAAATTCGACCCGGTGTCGATCTTCTTCACCCAGCAATTCCGCTTTCACGGCGTCGATCTGGCCGTCCGTGCCTCGTTTCAGACACCTGGTGACACGGGCTGGGGCATCGCGCCCGGCACGTTCCTAGCCTTTCCGGGCAAGCGACTCGCTCTACGAACCGGCGTGGTCCTGCCGATGGAGGTCGGGACCTTGAGGAAGAAAATGTCGCCCGTCGTCGGCCTCAACGTACCCGTGCGCGTGACTTGGAACGTCGTGCCGAGCTTCTTCCTTTCCGCGGACAGTGGCGTTGCCTACGACCGGCTGGCGACGAAGGGCGGGCTCGAAGTGCCGCTCGGCTTCGGTACCGGCTACAGCCTGCTCGCTGGCTCGAAGCTGATCGACATCACAGCGCTGTTCAGCTGGGATCACTGGCTTTCGCCCGCTCCCCAGCACGGCTCGGCGCAGCTCGACTGGCAAGCGTACCGCATCGCCTTCGGCGCCTCCCTGTACTTTCAAGCCCTGTGAGTCTCAGCGGCGTCCGCGCGCGACGAGCAAGACCAAGGTCGGTGCTCCGAGCGCGGCGGTCACGATCCCGACGGGCAGCTCGCGGCCGGGCACGATCAGCCGAGCGAACGTGTCACAGGTGACCAGTAGCGCGCCGCCGACGCACAGCGACATGGGCAAGAGCACGCGGTAGCCGGAGCCTAGCAGGCGACGCACCAAGTGCGGCACGATCAGGCCGACGAAGGCGATTGGCCCGCACCAGGCCACGCAGGCGGCGACTCCGAGCGAGCCGAGGCTGAGCGCAAGCAAGCGCAAGCGCGGAACATTGACGCCCTGGCTGTGCGCCAGGTCTTCGCCCAGGGCGAAGGCTTGAAGCGGGCGCGTGAGCAACAAGAGCAGCGCGCAAGACAGCGCGCACAGCGGCGCGAGCAGCAGCACGCCGCGGTAGCCCACTTGCGGGAGTTGTCCGAGCGACCACTGCGTGGCGGCGAACAGCGCGCGGCTATCGGAGACGTATTGAATACCGGAGGCGAGCGCGCTGGTCGCCAGTGTGACCGCGATCCCTGCCAGCAAAACATCGCTCGAGTGCGCGCCGCGCGTGGAGGCAAAGCTTGCCACGAGCAGACTTCCAGCGAGCGCGCCCAGGAACGCGCACACGGTGACCAGCGGCAAGCCTTGCACGGTGCGCGAGCTCTCCAGCGCGAGCGCGAACAGCGCGCCGACAGTGGCGCCCGCGGTGGTGCCCACGGTGTCCGAAGTCGCTAGTGGATTTTGAAATAGCGCCTGAAACACCGCGCCAACCAGGCCCAGCGTGGCGCCCACCAACATGCCGACCAAGACCCGAGGCACGCGCAATTGCCAGACGATGAACTGGCCCTGGGCCCCGTCGAGCCGTGGTCCGAGCAGCACGGCGGCCAAGATCAGCAGCACGCAGCCGGTGATGATCAGCAGAGCGCGGAGTTTCAAGCGCTGCTCCGCGAGCGCGCGACGATGAAGCGTTGTTCGCTGC
>Ga0247783_1000255_pt1 | contig 15956 bp, 15 predicted proteins | sample UWRJL064202C5_FD_179911 | JGI IMG/M metagenome (GOLD analysis project Ga0247783, IMG submission 179911) | Plant litter microbial communities from Arlington Agricultural Research Station in Wisconsin, United States - UWRJ-L064-202C-5 | ecosystem: Environmental > Terrestrial > Plant litter >...
CCGAATACTACAAGGGCAAGGGCAACCACATCATCACCACGACCATCGAGCACAAAGCCGTGCTCGATTCGTGCAAGCGCCTCGAAAAAGAGGGCTACACCGTCACCTACGTGAACGCCGGCGCTGACGGCCTGGTGAACCCCGCAGATATCGAAGCCGCGATCACGGACAAGACGATCTTGGTCTCGGTCATGCTCGCCAACAACGAGGTCGGCACCATTCAGCCGATCGGCGAAATCGGCGCCATCACTCGCAAGCGCGGCGTGCTGTTCCATTGCGACGCCGTGCAAGGCTTCGGCAAGACGCCCTTCGACGTCCGCAGCATGAACGTGGATTTGGCGTCGCTCACCGCGCACAAGATCTATGGGCCAAAGGGCGTGGGCGCGCTGTACGTGCGTCGTTCCAAGCCGCGCGTGCGCTTGGTCGCGCAGATGGATGGCGGCGGACACGAACGCGGCAATCGCTCGGGTACGCTGAACGTGCCGGGCATCGTCGGTTTCGCCAAGGCCGTCTCGATCTTCAAACAAGACGGCGTGGCCGAGGCCGAGCGCATTCGTGGTCTGCGTGACCGCCTGCACAACGCCATCAACAAAGAGCTCGATTCGGTGTTTCTGAACGGGCATCCGGAAAAGCGGCTGCCAGGGAACCTCAATCTGTCGTTCTCCTTCGTCGAAGGCGAAGGCCTGATGATGGCGATCAAGGACGTCGCCGTTTCGAGTGGCTCGGCCTGCACCAGCGCCAGTCTGGAACCGAGCTATGTACTGCGTTCGATGGGCCTGGATGAAGAGCTGGCCCATTCGTCAATCCGCTTCGGCCTCGGTCGCTTCAACACCGAAGAAGAGGTGGACTACGTGGCCGAGCTCGTGATCGGCAAAGTCAAACGCCTGCGCGAGCTCTCGCCCCTCTACGAGATGCACCAGCAGGGCATCGACATCAAATCGATTCAATGGGCCGCTCATTGAGGCATTAAGGAAAACATCATGGCCTACAGCGAAAAACTGCTCGAACACTACGAAAACCCGCGCAACGTCGGCACCTTGGACAAGGACGATCCGTCCGTGGGCACGGGCCTCGTCGGCGCGCCCGCTTGCGGCGACGTGATGCGTTTGCAGATCAAGGTCAGCCCCGAGGGCGTGATCGAAGACGCGCGCTTCAAGACCTTCGGCTGCGGTTCGGCCATCGCCTCCTCGTCGCTCGCGACGGAGTGGATCAAGGGCAAGAGCATCGACGAAGCTGCTTCGATCAAGAACAGCCAAATCGCCGAAGAGCTCAGCCTGCCTCCGGTGAAGATCCATTGCTCCGTCTTGGCCGAAGACGCGATCAAGAGCGCGATCGAAGACTACAAAGCCAAGCGCGCCGCGCGCCTCGCGCTAGACGCGAGCCCGGCCGAAGCCCCCGTCGCCGTGACGGCCGCTAGCCTCTGAAAGTGAAGAACCCGAGTATCGACATGAGCACCTCATCCGCAGCCGCCGAAACCCCAGCGCCCGCTGCTTCCCCTTCGGAAGCGCCCAAGTCGCGTCGCGAGATCACCATCTCCGACAAGGCCGTGGTGTTCGCGAAGAAGAAGCTGGCACAGCGGGGCACTCCGGATGCGGCGGTGCGCCTAGGCGTCAAAGGCGGCGGTTGCTCGGGGTTTTCATACGTCATCCAGTACGAGGACACGCCTCCCAAAGAGCGTGACACCGTGTACGAAGCGGGCGGTGTTCGCTTTTACGTCGACAAAAAGAGCTTCGTGTATCTGGCGGGCTCGGTCTTGGATTACGAGCAGACGTTGATGTTCCAAGGGTTCAAGTTCAAAAACCCGCAGGAAGCATCGAGCTGCGGCTGCGGTCACTCCTTCACGGTTCGCTGATCGTCGCTGCAGGATGGATGGACGCACCATGACGGTGGATCCGTTCGAGACTCTGGGTGTCGAGCCCGTGTACAGTCTCGATCTGGCGATCCTGGAGCAACGTCATCGAGACTTGAGCCGCGCGTTGCATCCCGATCGGCACGCGGCGTCCGGCGCGGCCGAGCGACGCATGGCGCTCGGCCGCGCCATCGAGGTCAATGAAGCGTTCCGGAGCTTGAAAGATCCGGTCCGTCGCGCCGAGGCACTCTTGGCGCGGCGTGGCACGCACAGCGGTGAGGGCAAAGAACCCCCCGCTTCGCCCGCACTGCTGATGGAGATCATGGAGCGCCGCGAGGCTCTGGCCGAGGTGCGGCAGACCAAGAATGAAGCGGCGCTCACGCGCCTGATTGCCGAGGTCAGCGCGGAAGCCCTGCGTACGCAGACGGCGCTGGGCAATGAATTCGCATCGCCGGCCGGAAACCCCGCAGAAATCCTGAAGCGCATCGGCGAGTTGCGCTACTACCGGCGGTTCTTGGACGAAGCCGCGTCGATCGCCGACGATTTTCTCTGATTTCCGAGTCCTCCCCACATGTTGCTCGATATTTTCGATCCCAAAGCACCCCCGCAAGCCATCGGCATCGATCTGGGTACGACCAATTCGATTGTCGCGCACGTGCGTGATGGTCGCCCGGTGCCGCTCACGACCTGTGATGGCTCGGCGTTACTCCCTTCAGTCGTCCACTACGGAGCTGAGGGGTCGGTCTTGGTGGGGCGCAATGCCGTAGCTTATGCCACGCGCGAACCCGAGCGCACGATCGCGAGCGTGAAGCGCTTCATGGGTCGCGCTGCGGGGGATGGCGAGACCGCGCGCCTCGGCGCATACAAGTTCGTGCCGGGTGCTGCCTCGGTCGTGCGCTTCGATTTGGGCAAGCTGACCCCGAGTGCGATCGAAGTCAGCGCGGAGATCTTGAAGAGCCTGCGCCAGAGCGCGGTCGATCAGTTGATGCACGTGGGCGGCGCAGTGATCACCGTGCCAGCCTACTTCGACGACGCCCAGCGTCAGGCTACCCGCGACGCGGGGCGCTTGGCAGGCTTGGATGTGCTGCGCCTGCTCAACGAGCCCACTGCGGCAGCGCTCGCTTACGGCCTAGACAAGCAAGAAAATGGCCTATTTGCCGTGTACGACCTAGGTGGAGGCACCTTCGACGTCACGATCTTGCTGCTCGACGAGGGCGTGTTTCAGGTCAAGAGCACGGGCGGCGATAGCGCGCTCGGTGGTGACGACATGGACCGCGAAATCGCCGAGCGCATGCTGACGGCCATGGGCGCCACGACCCCGCAAACGCGTACTCCGGAGGTGGTGAGCATTGCCCTCGAGGCCGCGCGCCGCGCCAAGCACGCCCTGACCGACGCGGCCGAGGTGAGCATCGAGCTGCCCAAGAAGGGCGGGGGCGAGCTGCTCTTCTCGGTCACGCGCGCGGACTTCGACGCCTGGATCCAGCCGCTCTTGGAGCGCACTGGAAAATCGTGTCGGCGCGCGCTGCGCGACGCGGGCCTGGAAGCCTCCGCGCTTTCCGGCGTGATCTTGGTCGGCGGGTCGACGCGCGTGCCCCGCGTGCGCTCGTACGTCCAAGGACTGTTTGGCAAAGAGCCGCTCTCGGACATCGATCCGGATTTGGTCGTCGCTTATGGTGCGGCGATTCAAGCGGATCTGTTGTCACGCTCGAGCGACGAGGTCTTGCTACTGGACGTGCTCCCGCTGTCGCTTGGGATCGAGACCATGGGTGGCGGGGTGGACAAAATCTTGCCGCGGAATACCGGCATCCCCGCGGGCGCGAAGGCCACCTTCACCACGTACGCCGACAACCAGACCGGTTTCGATCTGCACGTGGTTCAAGGCGAGCGCGAAATCGCCAGTGATTGCCGCTCGTTAGCGCGTTTCAAACTGGTCGGAATCCCGCCCTTGCCAGCCGGTTTTGCGCGCCTCGAAGTGAGCTTCAACGTCGACGAGAACAGCTTGCTCAGCGTGAAGGCAGTAGAGCTCACGACGGGCATCAGCCAAAGCGTGGAGGTGAAGCCGAGCTACGGCCTGACCGACGACGAAGTCGAGCAGATGTTGATCGATGCCTTGGACCACGGCGAGAGTGATTTCGAGCTGAGGCGCTTGCGCGATGCGCAGGTGGAAGCGACGCGCATCTTGCTTGCGACCGACAAGGCGCTCGATACCGACGCGGATCTGCTCGATGACGCAGAGCGCGTGCGCGTCGAGCAAGCGCTGAACGCGGCGCGCAACGCGGCATCGTCTGCGAGCCAAGCATCGGTGGTGGAAAATGCCATCAGCGCGCTCGACGACGCCACCCACGAATGGGCTGGTCGACGGATGAATCGCGCGATCCAGGCGGCCATCGCCGGCAAAAATTTGGGCGCTGTCGAGCAGAGCGTCGCGCACGCCGCGGGCGTCGAGGCCCATTTGGCCAAACATGGGGAGCGCTAGCGCATGACGAAGGTCCGTTTCTTGGAGCATGGCGTCGAGATCGAAGTGCCGGTGGGCACGACGTTGCTGAAGGCGGCCAAGCTGTCCGGTGCCCCCGAAGGCGACGCGTGCGGCGGCGTCTGCGCGTGCTCGACTTGCCACGTGTATGTCGAGACTGGCGCAGAGCTGCTGGCACCCGCCGAAGAAGACGAGGAAGACATCCTCGACAAGGCGTTCGACGTGCGTATGAGCTCGCGCCTCGGCTGCCAGGCGAAGATCCAGCGAGAAGGCTTGATCGAACTTCGGATCTCCAAGGAGAGCCTGGACGCCTATTACAACGAGCACCCGAACGTAAAACGTCCGGAGTAAGGGCCCTCAGCGGCGAAGTGTCGGCTGGTACGCGCGTTGCACCACTCGAACTGTCTGCGTCGAAGCAGGCGGGAATTCGAGGAACCAATGAGCGAATCCGACGCAGATCGTGACACGCTGCCACAACCAGACTGGCACCAGGAGTGGACTGACCTCACTCCGGTGGCGACGGACCCGCGCATCGGCTCGGACCGGAAAGCCGCGGATTTGCCTAATTTGCGCAATTTGACGGAAGATCGTGGCGATGAAAGCCAAACCCAAAGCCGCCCCGAAATCCGCCGTCAAAAAGGTCGCGAAAGTCGCCAAGAAGGTCAGCAAAAAGGTCAGCAAAAAGGCCAGCAAAGCAGTCAAGCAGGTCACGACCGCAGTGAAGGGCGCCGCACAGGCGACGAAGAAAGCGGCGGCCAAACCGACGAGTAAAAAGAAGCCGGCCAAGGCCAAGACCGGCATCGTGGCCGCGATGAAGCGAGCCGAGGCCAAGGTGACCGCCGTCGCCGAAGCGATCGTGGAAGTGGCGCAAGAAGAGTTCGAAAAGGCCAAGCGCAGCGTCGAGAAGATCTCGAAGAAGAAGAAGTGAGCTGCGCGGCCGGCCGCTGCGGCCGAATGGCCAAATGAGCCAGAATGCCGGCTACTTCGCAGCCACGAGCTCCCAGGACGGAGGAGGCTTATCTCATCCTGGGACACGCCGTATCCTGGGGCGGTCGGGCCTCACGATGCGATTACGGAATTTTCAGTCAGCTCTGTTTCTTGGCGGAGCTCTGCTCTTCGCTCCGCGGGTTCAGGCTGAACCTCTACGGCTGCATGGCGTAGCCGCCGGCGCTCACGCCATCAGTGGCTATCAAAAGGACGAATTCGGTTGGGGCGTTGCCGGACAGGTCGCGCTCGAACTGCCGTTCGGCAAACTATTCGGACTGCAGCTCGAGCTCGATAGCTTGTGGCTCAGCCAAGGCAGCGCGCCCGCGAGCCCCAAGTTCGAGCGCGGTGGGGCCGCTTCGTCTTCGGGTGTCGGCTTGGGCGTTCGCCTGCGGCCCTTTGCTGCTGGCTATCAGGGGCAGTCGCCCAGCGCGGCGGGGCTCTGGCTGGCCGCGGATGCGGGCTTGGCGCTGACCAATGGGCTGACGCGCGGGAAGCTCGACGCGCAGCTCGGGTACGACTTTTTGGATCGCAAGGGACAACGGGCGATAGGTCCGATGCTCTCGTTGGTCCACGTGTTTCAACCGGACAGTCAGCTGCGCCCGGAGGATGCGAACATTTTGTTGCTCGGAGTGCACCTGATGTACGACTTCGGCCCGGGGCTGAATCCGAACACCGATCGCGATCACGACGGCATCTTGGACGACGTCGACCAATGTCCGGACGTCCCCGAAGACAAAGACGACTTCAAAGACGAGGATGGCTGCCCAGACGACGACAACGACGCTGACGGGATTCTCGACAAGGTCGACCATTGTCCCGATATCGCCGAAGTCAAGGATGGCTTCGAAGACGCCGACGGCTGCCCTGAAGACGACAACGACAAAGACGGCATCCTGGATAAAGCCGACAAGTGCCCGGACGTGCCCGAGGACAAAGACAGCTTCGAGGACGAAGACGGCTGCCCGGAGCCGGACAACGACAAGGACGGCATCCTGGATGCCCAGGATTTGTGCCCGAACGAGCCCGAGACGGTCAACGGCTACGCCGATACGGACGGCTGCCCTGACGAAGATCAGGTGCGCGTCGTGGGCGACAAGATCGTGCTCGACGATCGCGTTCACTTCTACGTGAACAGCTTCATCATCCGCAAGATCAGCTACCCACTGCTGACGCGCTTGGGCAAATTGATCGCCGATCACCCGGAATACGTGCACGTCTCCGTCGAGGGCCACGCTGACGAGCGCGGGCCGGACAACTTCAATCAGAAGCTCAGTGAGGATCGCGCGCGCGCCGTGATGGATTTCTTGGTCAAGCAGGGCATCGTTCAGGCTCGCCTGAGCTCGATCGGCTACGGTTCGACGCGCCCCCTGGTCGACACGAAGAGCGAGTATGCGCTCTTACTCAATCGCCGCGTGGAATTCACCGTCACCCGTCAATTGAAGGCGGATGGCACTCCGGTTGTCGGCGCGCCCTCGCTCAACCCGACCAAACCGACGGCACCCCTGAACCCCCAGGACGCGCCAGCGGCGGACGAGCCTCCGCCGTCGGCAAACCCGAAGCCGGCCCCTACTGGCAACCAAAAGGGTGGCGCAAAATGAGCAAGAGTCGCGCCAAACGCCTTGGTTTTTGGGCAATCCTGTTGGGCTTGGCATTCCCTGCCGCGTGCGGGAGCAGCGGCGTGGTCGGCGGTCGGTGCTCAGCCAGTCACATCGACTGTAATGGTCAGTGTGTCGACGCACAAAACGACGCCAACAACTGCGGCGGTTGCGGTCGCAAGTGCAAAGCCGGCGTAGTCTGTGAAGATGCGCTGTGCGATGGCGTGCCCGCGGGCGGCAGCGGCGGAGCTTCGGGTAACGGTGGCGCTTCGGGCAACAGTGGCGACGGCGGCTCGAGCGCCGATTCCGGCGCGGGCGGCAGCAGCGCGGCGGGCGGGGAAGACGAGGACGCGGGCAACCTGACCGATGCGCACCCGGATGGGGACGCTGGCTGCATGGCGCCTTACAATACCGCGGCGGCGTGCGGAGATTGTCACACCCCGTGCCCGGACACCAAACCGAACTGCGCGCCATACGGAGAGGGCGAGTACGTTTGCGTGGCGAACTGCGAGGCACCGCTGGTGGCCTGCAACGGGCAGTGCGTCGACGCCTCCGCTTACACGACCCCCGACGCGTGCGGTGGCTGCGACGTGAAGTGCCCGGCAAACAAGCCACTGTGCTCGCCAGACGATGCGTCGGGCACGTATGTCTGCAAGAGCTTGTGCGATGCACCGCTCGTGCCGTGCGACGGGCAATGCGTCGAGAACGTGTTCGACACACCCGAGGCTTGCGGCGGTTGCGACATGCCCTGTCCGAAGCAGAGGCCGACCTGCTCGCCCGATAACCTCGGCGGTCACAAGTGCGTGCTCGTTTGCCCGGATCCGCTGACTGCCTGCGACGGGCAATGTGTCGACTTGAACATCGATCCCAAAAACTGCGGAAGTTGCGGGAACGTGTGCACCTCCGGCATCTGTCAGGGTGGGATGTGCGTCGGCGCATACGACGGCAACATCATGGTTGCGTGCATGAACTATCAAACGCCGGTGCCCGGGTCACCGCAGACGGTGCTGATGGGCAACGCTGTGTTCCTCTCGCTCCGTGAACCGGTGCGGATTTTGGCCTACACCGAGTTTGCATCTGCTGATTCGCGCGCCAAGGTCGATCTGGACATTGCCTATGCTGCCAGCGCGCGCCAGCGGACGTTCAAGATCACGCCGATGACCAAAGCCACCAGCGCCAGCGCGATGTTGAACATCACCAACTACGACGTGTTTTTGATCTACGATCAGATCGACGCGCCGGCCGGCACGATGGCCACGGTGGGTGCGGCATGGAAGGTCAGCTCCGTGCTGGATTCTTTCGCGGCGGCCGGCGGCATGATCATCGGCTTGAGCGGCGGCACAACCGAAATGGACCAGTTTTTCAGCGCCTCCGGCCTGCTCGACGTCAGCGCGCAGACGCCGGTGCCCACCGGTTCCACCCTATACAAGTCCGCGCTGGGCAGTGTGCTTGGAGCAAACCTGATCTCGCCCTTCGCGGCTCCCGCGGACTCGTGCAGTTTTACGACCAGCGTCGTACCGAACGCGAGCACGTATTTCGTGGTTAAAGACGCGCCCATGGGCGGCGGAGCACCAGTGGTGGTGCACCGCGTGATTGCGGCTCCTCCCTGAGAACTCTGCCGCTGCTCAGTGGCTCGCGCTGAGCGGCAGGATCTCTGCTCGCATGGCCACGATTTGCGCTCTGGCCGCTTCCTTGAGACGCGGCACGTCCTTTTGAGTCATGCCGGCAGTAGAGATCGCCTTGCCGATGGTCAAGATGCCGCGCGCGTAGCCCGGGCGCCAATCGTGCTTGGACAATGCGCCGTCCGTACCGGCGACCGCCATCGGTAGCACGTCCGCGCCGGTTTCGATGGCCAGCCGAAACGCGCCGTCCTTGAACGCTTGCATCTCACCGGTCTTGGAGCGAGTGCCTTCCGGAAAGATCATCACGGGGACGCCTTGCTGCAGCCACTTCGCGCACTTGTCGAGCGCGACCTTCGCGGCCGAGGGCGAGGCGCGGTCGATCGGGACGTCTTTGACCAGCCGCATGCTCCAGCCGATGAACGGCAGATTGAACAGCGAGCGCTTGGCCAGCCACTTCATTTCCCAGGGCACGTGCGAGATCAAAAATACGTCCGTGTGCGAGCAGTGGTTGCTGACGCACACGGTCCTGCCCGGATTTTTCGGGATCTCGCCGTGGATGCGGAAGCGCCACATGGGCGAGAACGTGGCTGCTGCCTGCGCCACCCGCCGTAGGGTGCGGCCGCTCAGGATGCGCCGCTTGTCGAACCAAAACGTGGGCAGATAAACGATCACGACTGCCACCCAGCCTAGGGAGGCCACCAGAAACAGCTCGATACAGGCGATGATCGCTACGATTGTGCGCACGTTTGGACTCGGGCGCGTCCTAACATAACCTTGGCTACCGGTTCGACCTCTGACGGAAAAATGACCGCCAACTCCGCTACTTCCGACACCCGCGCGCGCACGCTCGAGAGCCACGCGCGGCAGCCGCTCGCGCTATTGCTCGTCCTGACCCTGATTTGCGTGGTCACCCTTTGGGCGCCCCCCGCCGGGCGTACGAGCTGGTTCTTGGAGGTGACTCCGGGCCTGTTGATGGTCCTGGCTCTTGGCCTTGCCTACCCGCGCATGCCGCTCTCGCACTGGGTGTACGCCGGCGTGTTCGTGCACGTGCTGATCCTGATCTACGGCGGCTGCTACACGTACGCGCTCACCCCGCTCGGCAACTGGGCCAAAGAGGCCTTCCACCTGAGTCGCAATCATTACGATCGCATCGGTCACCTCGCGCTGGGCGTGTTTCCGGTGTTCATGACGCGCGAGATTTTGCTGCGCAAGACGCCGCTCGTTCGTGGCGGTTGGCTGTCGTTCCTGAGCGTGTCGGTGGTCTTCGCGTTCGCAGCCTTCTGGGAGCTGCTCGAGTGGTGGACGACGCTCGTGGTCGCTGGCGACACGGGCACCGCGTTCCTCGGCTCTCAGGGCGACGTTTGGGACGCGCAGTGGGACATGTTCCTCGCCCTGCTCGGCGCGATCGTCGCGCTGCTCCTCGGCGCCCGCGCGCACGATCGTTCCATCGCGCGCGTGCCGTACCCGAGCGCTTAGCGCGCTGTCATTCCGTGCAGCCGGGCGCGCCGCTGCGCGCGCGGAGCGTCGCGGTCGGTGCGCCGGTGGTGACGAGACCGTCGCGCACCGCCGTTTGCGACGTGCTGGTCCCGGCGTACGAAGCCGTGGGCAGCGCGTACAACACGAACTCGTACACGTTGCCGCACTTTCCGGAGCCTTGGTAGCCTTGGTTCGCTCCGGTCGCGTTGTAGTTACGCTGCGATGAGCCTGCGGGCACGGCGGGCATTTGCGTCGTCTCTAGGCCGGCGGGGAGCATGTGCGTTGCAGCGGGGATGTTCCACATCACCCAGTGCACGAACGGCTTTCCTGTCATGGCCACGATGTTCGTGAGGTCTTGCAAGACAATGGCGTAGCTTTGGGTGCCAGTCGGTCCCGCGGACCAATTGAGCTCGGGCGACTTGTTGGTCCCGCCGATGTTGGTGCCGATGTTTTCCTTCGGGAACACCGGGCACACGGTCTTCATGTCTGCCGCGCAGGCTGCTACGCCGGTCCACCCGGGGGTCGTCAGCGTGAAGCCGCCGGTGCTGGCACCGCCGCTGCCGCCGCTGCTCGCGCCGCCGCTGCTCGCGCCGCCGCTGCTCGTTCCGCCAGCGCTGGCTCCGCCCGCGCTGGTTCCGCCTGCGCTGGTTCCGCCTGCGCTCGTGCCCGCCGCGCCGCCGCTGCCACCTGTGGCGGCGCCCGCTTGCGCGGTCGTGCCGCCCGCACCGCCCTGAGTCGAGCCGCCGCTCGCGCCGCCCGCCGTGGTGGCCGCGCCTGCGCTCGACCCGCCGCTGCCCGTGTTCGCGCTACCGCCGCTCGGCGCACCAGCCGCGCTGGGACTCGACACAGGGTCGGAGCTGCAGGCCGTAGCAAGAGCCAAGCAAGTGAACGTGATTGGAAAGGCCCAGCGTGAAGACAGCCAATAAGCGTTCATCTTCGGGCCTTAGCACGTGTCGCCCGATGATGGACGCACTTGCACAGCTTTTCGGCTGGTCCACGGGGTGAGCGGAATTTTTCAGTTCCGAAGGCGCAGCTCGCTTGGCGCGACAGCACCTACTCGATCACCGAGTTCTTGACCGTAATCGGCGTGTCCTCGTGATTGGATATCTGCGGGTACGTGGGGTACCAGGAGCCACCGATATTGCTCTTGATGGTCGAGTCCTCGATCACGATCTTGCCCGTGTGATCGTTGGACACGAAGAAGATGGCCGAGCCGTAGGCTTTGACCTCGTTTTGCTCGATGCGTGAACCGAGCAGGGTGAGGGTCATGGTCCTGCCATCGTTGTAAATCGCTCCGCCGCTGCCGCCTCCGGGCGTGCCACCCTGGGCGGGGTTGCCACCATTGCCGATCGCGCGGTTGTAGCTGAGGACGCTATTGATGATGGTCCACGACATGCCGATGCTGCTGAGCGCGCCGCCGTTCGAGCCCACGTTGCCGAGGCCCTCGGCCCCGCCGAAAGTCGAATTGACCACATACACTGGCAGCGCATTGAATTGCTGAAGTACGCGGAGCGCGCCACCGCCGACATCGGGTCCGAGGTCCGCGCAAACATTGTTGAAGAAGCGCGAGTTGAGCAGCTTGAACCGCCCGCCGTTCACGAAAATGGCTCCGCCGGAGGGCTCTTTCGCGTCACTCTTGGCGTTGCCGTCTACGAACGTCAGGTTCTGCACGGTAAGGTGTGGTGAGTCTTGATTGTCACAGTGAGCACTGGTCCACACTTGCGCTTGGTCACAAGTATTCATGTACAAGATGCGCCGCTGCCCCATCCCGCTCAGGGTGACCAGCCCGCCGCCATCGAGCACGACGTCCGGCTTGTCGTTGAACACCTTGGCCGTCGCGTCCATCATGATCGTGATCGGATTTGGACCGCAGTCGAAGGTGATCACGCCTCCCTGAGCCACCGCGGCGATCACCTGGGCGCTGGTGCAGCTCTCTTTGGTCCCATCACCAATGACTTGGTCGGGAGCCGAAACATCCGCGAGGCCGGCCTCGGCAGGCACCGACACGCTCTGGCCGTTTCCGGCGGGCGGGCCCTCCGTCGGGTTGGTCAACGGGTTCTCTACTGGTGGCGTGGGCACGGAGCCTGGCTCGCCCGCAGCGCCCGCGCCGCTCGCTCCAGCAGCGCTTGCTCCCGCGCCGCTCGCTCCCGCGCTCTTGCCATCAGCCGAGTCGTTGCCAGAACCGCAGGCCGTACTCCCGAGCACGGTCACGACGGCCAGCACTGCACAGGTCTTTCGAGTCGCTTTCACGTGAGCCAATCTCCGTTTCCGGTAGCCGCGGGCTATACGCCGAGGCAAAACGGCCCACGTCGCGTAGGGATTAAGGTGTTCGCCAGAGGCACGGGCTCGCGGGCGAACACGCTCGCGCCTGCCGTGCCCTGCGAAATGCGGGATTCGACCGATAATTCCGCGGACAATTGCCGGTTGAAAGATCGGCGGAGCCGGGCTTACATGCCGGATCATGCGAAAAAGACTCGGGGAACTGTTGGTACTGGCTGCGACCGTCACGGCCCTTGGCTGCTCCGAGAAGGACGCGACCAAGTGTCAGGAGGCGTTGGACGGCACGCGCAAGTCGGTTGCCGCGTCCGATCTGGTCCTGACCAGTCAATGGCGTGAGCGCTCGTACAAGTACTGCGAGGACCAAGCCGCGCTCGCCACCTTGGACAAGGAAATCACGACCAAGCAAAGCGCTGACGCTGCGGTCAAAGCAGCCGAGGCGCAACGCTTGGCGCTGAACGCCGGCTTGCTCAAGACCTTCGTGACCTGGGCGGGTGACAATCGCGTTGCTCCCGATCACGCCTCGGTCTCGCCCAAGTGTGATGGTGACGACCCGGATCCAGCCGCAGCCAAAAAGCCGTCCACCGATCCGGCCGCGGCGGAGCGCTTTTGCACCGCGACGCGCACCGCTGGCGCGAGCACGCTGACCGCGCGCTATTGGGACGCCGACAAGACGATCGTCTTGTTTTCGACCAAGGCTCCCGCGCCGGCCACGTGCGACGATCTCGGTCCGCACAAGGTGCTGAAGACCTTCGACGTGCCAGCCACGAATGGCTCGACCGTCAAGCGCACGCTGTGTGAGCTCACGGGCACGCTCTCCGGCATGCACGCGGTGGTCAGTGCGGCAGCGAACGCCGCCGTGTACATCTTTTCGCCGAGTTATTTGCTGAAGGATCCGGCGCTGAAGAAGATCGCCGGCGAGTGAGCAAAGCCGAGCCGGTCCGAGCTTCCAGGACCGGCTGTTAGGCTTCTTTGGTCTTCTGAAATTTCAGGCCCGGCCAATCCTTGGCAGTCGTCTCTAGATGCCAGGAGTTGCGGGCCAGAAATACTGGCGCGCCCGTGTGATCGTCGGCCATGTAGCCTTCGTTGCCGTTCAGGAATTTCTTCATCACGGCTTGGTCTTCGCATTCGACCCAGCGCGCGGTGTACAGGCCCGAAGCCTCGAAGACGACCGGGATCTCGTATTCGGATTTGATGCGATCGGCGAGCACGTCGAACTGCAGGGAACCGACCACGCCCACGATCCAATTGCCGCCGATGCGGGGCTTGAAGATGCGCGCGGCGCCTTCTTCTGCCAGCTGCTCCAGCGCGCGGCCAAGGTGCTTGGCGCGCATCGGATCAGTCGGACGAACGCGCTGCAAGAGCTCCGGTGCGAAGCTCGGGATGCCCTTGAAATGCAGGTCCTCGCCCTCGGTCAAGGCGTCCCCGATGCCCAGCTTGCCGTGGTTCGGGATGCCGATGATGTCTCCCGCGAACGCCTCTTCGGCCAGTTCGCGGTCTTGAGCGAGGAAGAGCACCGGGTTGTGCACCGCGAGCTGAGTGTCGCTGCGCGTGTGCAAGAGCTTCATGCCGCGTCGGAAATGGCCAGAGCACAGGCGCACGAACGCCACGCGATCACGGTGCTTCGGGTCCATATTGGCCTGCACCTTGAAGACGAAGCCGGTCACTTTGTCTTCGGTGGGTGAAATCGTGCGCTCGCGCGCTGGCTGGGGGCGCGGGGAGGGAGCAAGCTCACCGATCCCGTGCAGCAGCTCTCGCACTCCGAAGTTGCTGATCGCGCTGCCGAAGAACACCGGTGTCATGTGGCCGCCGCGGTACGCTTCGAGGTCGAAATCCGGGCACAAGCCGCGCGCCATTTCTACTTCGTCGCGCAGCGTCCGCGCAGCGTCTTCGGGCAACAGTGAATCCAACTTGGGATCGTCCAGGCCCGAGCATTGTTCGCCGGGAATGCCGATCCGATCTTTCACTCGTTCCATCAGCACGAGCTGATCGTGGAGCAAATCATAGCAGCCCAAAAAGCGCCGGCCCATGCCGATCGGCCAGCTCGCTGGGGTGACGTCGAGCGCCAGCTTTTGCTCGATCTCGTCCATCAAATCGAACGGGTCGCGGCCCTCGCGATCGAGCTTGTTGACGAAGGTGATGATCGGCACGTCGCGCAGGCGGCAGACTTCGAACAGCTTCAGCGTTTGCTCTTCGATACCGCGTGCGGCGTCGATCACCATGATCGCGCTGTCGACGGCGGTGAGCGTACGGTAGGTATCTTCGCTGAAATCTTGATGGCCGGGAGTGTCGAGCAAGTTGAACGTGTTGCCCCCGTAGTCGAAGGTCATCGCTGACGCGCTCACGGAAATGCCGCGTTCCCGTTCGACCTTCATCCAATCCGAGCGCGCGCGCCGCTGCTCGCCGCGCGCCTTGACCGCGCCTGCCAACTGAATCGCTCCGCCGAACAGCAAGAGCTTCTCTGTGAGCGTGGTTTTCCCCGCGTCAGGATGCGAAATAATGGCGAACGTACGCCGGCGCTCGACCGAGTCGACCAGGGAAGTCATGACAATCTGGCGGCGTAGTAGCAGCCGCTGCCAGGGAGAACAACCTGGCCCCCGATCTGCGAAGCAATTACCGCTTCTCGGGGGTGAGTCCGACCAAAATTTGCGATTTCGAACCGTCGATCACGACCCGGCGCGTCCCGTAACCGGGTAGGGCCGCTTCGTAAGCGTGGCGTTCGCCCGGTTTGAACTCGAGCACGAAGGGGGTCACGCCGACCTGCTTGCCGAAGTGAAAGAAGCGCACCTTGGGTGGTTTGCTCTTCACGGTGATCTTGCGGATCTCCGTGTCGGCAGGCGGCGACGGTGCGGCGGCTGCCGAAGCGGCGGGTTCGGCGGCTCCCGCCGCGGGCTCGGCTGCCGATGCCGATGTTGCCGCCGCGGAGCTGCCGCTGGCTGCGACCGCAGCGGGTTCGGCGGAAGCGGCTTCGGCCGCGGACGGGATGACAGCAGGCTCGGCCGTTGCCGTGGCCGTGGCGGTTGCCGCTGGCTCGGCGAGCGTGTTGGCGATCGCGGCTTCAGCCAGCTCGGCCCTATTTCTCTTCACGACGCGATAGCCGAGCACGCTCACTACGACGAGGCCGGCGGCAAGTACCAGCAGCCAACGACCGAAGCCCGAATGATTGGCTGTTGCCGCGGCGGCAGCCGCGGGAGGGGGCGCGGACAAGATGCGCGGCGCCGGAACCGAACCACGCGGCGGTGGCGCGGACGACGCCGCAGCGGGCGGGTTGGACGGCTTGGCAACCGGCGGAGGCGGCGTGGATGGCGCGGCAAGTGGTGGTGGCGGTGCGGATGGCGCGGCGATCGGGGGCGGCGGCGCGGACGGTGGACGGACTGGCTCCGAGTACGCAGCGCTCGGCATTGCCGGTGGCGTCGATTCACGCTTTTCCGGCAGCGGCGTCGAGTCAGCCGCGAGCGCAGCGGGTGGCGTCGGCGCGGGTAGGCCGATCAACGTCGCGGAGCGTGCGCGCATGGGACGGACGCTCCCTTCACGCTCGACCTTCGGCTCGGCTGCGGGGGCGACTGACTCCGCCGGAGAAGCTGAGGCCGCGGGAGTGGAAGCTGAGGCCGCCGGCTCGGACGGCGCAGGCGATGGCTCGGGCTCGGACGGCGCAGGCGATGGCTCAGGCTCGGACG
>Ga0247783_1000257_pt1 | contig 15935 bp, 13 predicted proteins | sample UWRJL064202C5_FD_179911 | JGI IMG/M metagenome (GOLD analysis project Ga0247783, IMG submission 179911) | Plant litter microbial communities from Arlington Agricultural Research Station in Wisconsin, United States - UWRJ-L064-202C-5 | ecosystem: Environmental > Terrestrial > Plant litter >...
CTGAAGCACGCAATCAAACAGGGAACCTTTCGGGAGGATCTGTATTACCGTCTCTCCATGGTTCAACTCGAGGTCCCGCCGCTGTGGGAGCGTGCCGAGGATATTGAGCTTTTGGCCAATAGCTTCCTGAAGGGTTTTGCGGGAGAATACAAGAAAAACATCCAGGGATTTACTCCAAGAGCTCGGCTCGTTCTGCAGCGATATGGATGGCCGGGAAATGTAAGACAACTCGAGCATGTCATCGGACGATCCTGCATGCTCGCAGAGGGGTCCATGATCGATGTGGAAGATCTTCCCGAGGAGATCCTTGGAATTCCTGACCAAGATGACCTTTCAAACGCCGCTACATTGGACGGACAAGAGCGGACTCTCGTGGAAAAGGTTTACCGAGAGACAAACGGCAACCAGTCGGAAGCGGCGCGGCGTTTGGGAATAGGCCGAGATGCGCTGCGCTACAAGCTCAAGAAATTTGATCTGGGTTGCTAAGATGCGAAAGACGTAATTAGTTCCTGGACGACCTCTCGCAGGACAGCCGGACGAATCGGCTTTGCGAGATAAGAGGTGAAGCCGGCCGCACGGATCGTGGATGGCTCCGTCTCTCCGATGGCTGCAGTGAGAGCAATGATGGGAGTGCTCGCGAAGAGTGGACTCGCTCTCAAAGCCGCAACGACTGCGTAACCGTCTTTCTCGGGCATACCGATGTCCAAAACTATGAATGCGGGCCGATGTAAAAAAGCCAGTTCAATCGCTTCCTCTCCGTTCGAAGCTTCAATAGTTTGCACCTGAAGATTCTCAAGAACGAAACGAAAAAGCTCCCGCGCATTTGCGGCGTCATCTGCTATAAGACATTTCAAAGCGACGCCCCCAGGCGATTCCATCAAGTACAACAATCTTCAAGACAATCGTAGGGTCCCGCTGATCTTCCTCCTGTGACCCCTATCACGGCTCTTGGTTCGGCATCGTAAAGCTGAAGGTACTTCCCTTGCCGACCTCACTCTGCACCTCGATAGAACCCCCATGCATTGTTACGAGCTCTTTACAGATAGACAGACCAAGGCCTGTTCCTTCACGAACGCCGCCGGTCGTCACACCGACCTGGTAAAACTTTCCAAAAATGTTCGCCTGTTCACTTGCAGGTATTCCCACGCCCGAATCGGTTACCTCAAAGCGAGCCAAACCACTCTCACGCTGCACACTCACGCTGATCTCACCCTCGGAAGGAGTAAATTTGATCGCATTACTCAAGAGATTGGACAGAATCTGACGGAGACGTGTGGCGTCTGCCCGGACGGAGACGTCCTGATCGCAGCGAAGATTCACGCTCAATGACCTTTTGTCCGCATAGGTTCGGAACGACTCAACAATCTCTTCCACCAAAGGCTTCACCCGCAGAAACTCAGTGTGGAGCACGAGGCCTCCAGCCTCAATGCGGCTGAGATCGAGGACATCGTTAATTAATGCAAGGAGATGTTCCGAATCCCGCTGGATGTTCTCGACAAACCGCGCCTGCCTCTCGCTCAGCACGCCGTCACGATCCTCACGAAGAAGATCTGCGAAGCCGATAATGGTATGGAGAGGTGTTCTCAGCTCGTGGCTCACACTTGCCATAAATTCACTCTTGAGCTGGTTCAGTCGTTCCGCCTCCCGATGCCTCGAGGAGATCTCTGCCAGATAGCCTTCCTGCAGACGCCTAACCTGCACTTCGGACGCCTTCCGTTCTGTGATATCTCGGATCACCGCCACGACCAAAATTCCGCTGTCGGTGTGAATTGGGCTCAATCCGATCTCCACTGGAAATTCGGAACGGTCTTTACGCACGGCATTCAAATCTGGCATCCCGTGTCCCATAGGACGAGAAATGCCGACCTTTGCGAAAGCAGCGCGATGCGCTAAATGCGCTCCTCGACGCGATTCTGGAACAAGCATTTCAATCGGCTGTCCCAGGAGTTCGTCACGCGTATAACCAAACAACGTCTCCGATGTCCTGTTTGCAATGACGATCATGCCGCCTGCATCGACCTCCAGGATTGCATCTGGCGCGTGCTCGATCAATTCTCGATATTTGCGCTCTGCTAACAACTCTGCACGCGTCTGGGCTTCGTGTTCCTCTGCGCGTTTCCTTTCCGTTATATTGGAGGCAATCTTGGCGATGCCAACCACATTCCCGTGACCGTCTTTGATGGGATAGAGGCTGAGCGAGACGAAGACTCTGGATCCGTCCTTATGCTTTCTCGAAGTCTCGAAATGATCAATTCTTTCTCCGCGCCTCATCGCAGCAAGGAGATCGAGGATCTTTACTTCTTCGCCTGGCCAGGCAAGCGAAAACACCGGAAGTCCGATAGCTTCTCCAGCGGTGTAGCCGAACATCTTCTCCGCAGCGGCGTTCCAGCTGGTAATGACGCCGTCCAGTGACTCTCCCATAATTGCAGCGTCAGAAGACTCCACGATGGCAGCAAGCCAGCGTTCAGGTTCATTCCATTCGGAATGGGTTGTCCCGTTCGCGGTAGGAAGGTTGGAGGTCTTATCGTCGGCCATTTTGAGGTGATAAATAGTCTAGCTCGAAATTGCTGATTGGTCGCGCGGAACCACAATAAGAGGGCACCGCGATTCTGCTGAAAGCCTGGAGATGATGTCTCGCTGAAAATGCGGGTGCTTCGAGCCTCCACATTCTTCACTCACAATGATTGCGTCTGCTTCGCGGAGAGAGGACAAGTCTAATACACGGTGAACAGCTTGATCTCGTGGCACGCATTCATGGGGAAGTTCTTTCTCGATATCCACTCCTGGAAGTTTCTCGGCCAAAGCAAGGCGAAGGAACTGCCAATCTTTATGATCTACCGTGTTTTCTCTGTCGAAGATCATAAAAAGATCCAGGGACGCGCCTACCTCCCTGGCCAAGTGGAAACTATGAACGATAGCTTTCAGTCCTTCATGCGAAAGAGCTACCAGAGCCATGAGGTGCCTGGGGGACCAGGCTCCAGCGGTGGCCGGCACAGTATTCGGGCCGACCACCATGACGGGACATCCGGACCGCGCCAGCACCTCCTCAGACACGGAACCCAGGATCAAGCGTCCAAGCCCCTTCGGTGCGTGAGTTCCCACGATCATGAGATCCGAGGAGTGTCCCCGCGCAGTGGCAATCAATTCTTCTGGTATTGAACCGGAAGTCTCCACTCTGTCCGCGCGGAGCCCCGCGGCTCGCAATTCTTTGACACCCCGATCCAGTTGCAACTCAAATGCCCTCTTCTGTTCCTCCACGTCCCAAAAGACATCTCCTTCAGGCGGAACAATGGGACTTAGCGGCTCGGTCACGTGAACCAGGGTCACATAGGAACCGAAACGCTTCCCGAGAGCAGCGGCGTACCCTAAAGCCTTGCTGGACATATCGCTAAAATCATCCGCCACCAGAATACTTTTGGGAACGACGGAAAGGTTTGCCGAAACATAAGTTGACATGACGACCTCCTCAACTGAACTTAGGGCCATTCACAAAATAAAACGGCATCTGCCCCTTCGCTGTGATTGGTATCACCTATGAGGGACGGATCAGCGCCACCCACCGCCTAGCGAACCGTAAAGCTGCACTAGTGAAAGTGCTTCCTGCTCTTGAACAGTTGCCAAATTAAGCTGCGCGGCAAACAGATTTGTGTCATTCGTGAGGACTTCGAGATAGCTGCTGCGACCGTTCTGATACCGTATCCTCGCGAGCTGCACCGCCCCCTTCGCCGCGGCGGTCTCTTTTTCCTGCGCGATCCTGTCCTCTCTGGACTTCTGATAGGCAATCAGAGCATTGGAAACATCGCGAAAGGCTGCAGCGATTGTTTTTTGATAGGTGACGATCAATTCCTGTTGTTTCTCTTCCACCTGTTTCAGATTGTTGCGCAACCGGCCTCCGGTGAAGAGAGGTTGATTCAAAGCCCCGTTCGCAAGCCAGTAACTGCTGTCTCCGCTGAAGAGCTTGCTTAGCTGACTTGTCGAAGTGCCCGCTAAAGCAGTAAGGCCGATCTGGGGGAAAAACTGGGCCCTTGCAACTCCGATCCGAGCGTTCCCAGCAATTAGCTCCGCTTCCACTCGCTGAATGTCTGGCCGGCGTTCCAGCAGCTGAGATGGAATGCCCGGAGGGACCTCCTGTGGATGCGGCTGATCTTTGTTCGTCCGGCCGCGCGGGATAGTTCCCGGTTCCCTGCCTAGCAGAAAACTGAGACCGTTTTCCTGCGCACGCATTTCACGCTCGAGGCGAGGTAGGACCGCTTCCGCCGCATATAAGAGCTGTTCCGCCTGATAAACGTCGGACATTGTGGTTGCGCCGGTCTTCTCCCGCAGGCCGACTAATCGTAACGACTCTCTTCTCGAATCCAGAGTCGCACGTGTGATTTCAAGTTGAGCGTCGAGCGCGCGTAACTGAATATATCCTGACGCAACTTGCATGACGACGGAACTCAACGCAGCGCGACGACCCCACTCTGTAGCTAAAAGCTCAGCTCGGGCCGCTTCATTCTGACGCCTGTAAAGTCCCCAAAAATCAAGGTTCCATGCCGCAGTGCCCGTAACCCCTCCACCATAGAATTTTGGAGAAGATTCGCCTCCCAGCAGGCCGCTCGGAAGGCCGATCGCGCTATAGGCTGCACCGCTGCTTAGGGATGGGAGTGCCTGAGATCTCGTAATGCCAATCTGAGCCTGCTGCTCAAGCACTCTATGCGCTGCGATGCGTACGTCGTAGTTCTTGAGGAGCGCTTCCGAGATGAGCTTTTTCATTTCCTCATCCTGAAAGACCTCGGACCATTGAAGGTCCCCAACCGAGGCCTCCGAGTTGTCTGCGTTCTTCGAAATGCCTTGAGCATCGCGGAAGACAGGTGGAGGAGCCACGGCGGGTCGCTTATAGTGCGGACCAACCATGCATCCACTCAAGGCACACCCTGCTACGAACATGATTCCCAGAGTCCTTAGGCGTCTCATATTTCCTCTCCTGCCGGGTCTCGACACTCCGCCCACTGGAACCGCACTCAAGATTGCATCGATCCAATCGATCGCCGAAAGCGGAAGAGTGCGACGGTAAAAAACAGCGCCGCAATTCCAAGCATCGCCAAAAACTGCGGCCACACTACGTCAAGGCCTGCACCGCGATAAAGAATTGCCTGCGCCAAATTTACAAAATGTGTTGTAGGCGCTATCAACATAATCTTGCGCACGATATACGGCATGCTCTCCTGGGGTGTCATCGAACCCGAGAGAATTTGCAGGGGCACCATGACCAGAATCATGAGGAGACCAAATTGTGGCATTGATCGTGCAACGGTCCCCAACAGGATCCCCATCGAAGTCGTTGCCAGTAGGCTTACCAGCACACCCACCAGAAACAAGGGGACCGATCCGGAGATTGCGACACCGATCACAGCTTTGACCATCACTTCCAAGCCGAATGCAGAAGCGGCTACGACAACAAGTGCCATCGACCATACCTTGGACACCATGATTTCAAATGGTTGCAATGGCATGACCAGCAGATGTTCGATTGTGCCGTGCTCACGTTCTCGAATCAACGCGGCGCCCGTCAGAATGATTGAAAGCATCGTAACGTTGTTGATGATCTCCATCACGGAAGAGAACCAGGAATGCTCAAGGTTAGGGTTGAATTGGATGCGTGTCTCTAGATTCACAGGTAAGGATGGCGTCGTGCGGTAGCGCTGAGCGAAGTCGGTTACCTCGCCCGAGATAATGGTCTGTAGATATCCGGCGCCGATAAATGCCTGACTGACCAGGGTCGCATCCACATTCAACTGCACGGAAGGGTGCCGCGACGCGAGCACATCTTTCTGAAAGTTGAGAGGAATATCCACTGAAAAGCTATACCGCCCCTCGTTCATTCCACGATCCGCGTCCTCCAGTGTGGTCAGCGTCGGTTTGCTAAAGTTTGGTGGATACAAACTGTCGATGATGCGCATCGACAAAGCAGAACGATCTTCGTCAACAATGGCAACGGGCGCGCGTTGAAGAGCCTCTGGTTGCGCGCGAGCCGCGACGTAGATCCCAAACGAGAACGCCCATGCGATGAGAATGAGCATCGCAGTGTCCCGATAGAGGCTTCGAAACTCTTTGACACCAAGATGAAAGATATTTTTGAAGCTATTCAACATACGAACCATATGCCTCGTAACGCAAACGTCGGCATCGTCATGCCCCCTGCTTCTTCAGCAGCAGCAGACTTGCGACCGTGAGAACTGGAATGATAAGGGCCAGGGCAAAGAACGATGAAGACAGATCCGAAAAGGTGAGACCCTTTGCAAAGGTTCCGCGACAGATTGTGAGGAAATACGTGGTGGGATAGATCTTCCCAATCAACGCGCCGAAGCCGGAGAGTGACGAGATTGGATTCAAAAGTCCTGCGAATTGGATGGCGGGAAGAAGCGTTCCAATCGCAGTCCCAAAGATCGCTGCGATCTGGCTATCCATCACGGTCGAGGCAAGCAGCCCCAGGCTCGTTGCCCCGGTGACGTAAAGTAATGCACCTGCTGCCAGTGTCCAGAAACTTCCGTTCATTGGAACGCGAAAAACGAAGATTGCCATCAGCGTCGTCAGAACCAGGTTGACCATTCCTATGCCGACATACGGCAGCTGTTTTCCAAGAAGGAACTCCAGCTTGGTCACCGGGGTCGTATAAAGATTGAGGATAGAGCCCAACTCTTTTTCCCTGACCACTCCCAGAGCGGTCAACATCGAGGGGATAAAGATAAGGAGCAAAGGAATTACCGCAGGCACCATCGCTACCAGGCTCTTGACGTCCGGGTTGTAGCGATATCGAATCTCGAGATTCGATGGCCCCGCGGCTTCCACACCGAAACGACGGGCCGCGAGATCCGAGAGATACCCCATGTGCATTCCTTGTACATACCCAAGTGCGGTCTCAGCCCTCTGAGGCATTGCTCCGTCTAACCAAAGACCAACGGACGGGTTGGCCCCCCGCAAAAGATCCTGGCCATAGCTCGGCGGCAACTCAACTGCAAAGCTGAGTTCTCCGCTTCGGAGACGCTGGTCCAGTTCCTGATAGTCACGAATTGGAGGTTTTTCGACGAAGTAGCGCGAGCCAAATAAGTTGACTGCGTAATCTTCGCTGAAAGAGCTCTGGTCCCTGTCCAACACCGCATAGGAGAGGTTATCTACATCCAGGTTGATCCCGTAACCAATGATGAACATCAGCAGGAGAGTGCCAGCCAAGGCCAAGGTCAACCGAATCGGATCGCGTCTGAGTTCAAGAAATTCCCGACGAGCATAGGTGAGGAGCCTCTCGAGGCTAAAAGCAACAGGGTCCGACAATTTAACTGCTTCCCTTTCCCCTGAAGACGCGATCGGAACGGCCATAGGACGAACAGCGGCGGCGGTTCCCTGTGCTTTCTCGAGATAGGAAATGAACATCGCTTCCAACGTTTTTTCGCCGCTGGCCACGACAAGATCAGAGGGCTTTCCTGTTGTGAGAATGCGCCCCGCATGCATCAGTGAGATCCGATCGCAGCGTTCCGCTTCGTTCATGAAGTGAGTGGAGATAAAGATGGTTACACCATCGTCGCGTGCCAAATCTACCATCAATTCCCAAAAACTATCGCGTGCCACCGGATCGACGCCAGAAGTGGGCTCATCGAGAATCAACATGGTTGGTTTATGAATCACTGCGACCGCAAGAGAAAGGCGCTGGCGAATTCCAAGTGGCAGACTATCCGGAAGTTGTTCGAGCACACGTGCCAGCTCGAAACGTCGTACCATCTCTTCCACACGCTCCTGGATCTCCTCATGCGGTATATGAAAGAGCTGCGCGTGCAGCACAAGGTTTTGCCGGACCGTGAGTTCTGTATAAAGTGAAAACGCCTGCGACATATACCCCACGTTGCGACGCGTCGTTATGTCTCCGCTGACGGCTTTGCCGAAAAGGAGGGCTGTTCCTTCGCTTGGCGGCAACAACCCAGTAAGCATTTTCATAGTGGTAGATTTGCCGCAACCATTCGACCCTAAAAAGCCAAAAATCTCACCGCGTTCGACAGTGACCGTCACATGATCTACCGCCATGAAGCTACCAAATCGGCGCGTCAGTCCCACTGCCTCGATCGCAATTTCTGCATTCGGCTTTCTGGGGGGAATACTCAACGCGTGGTGGCTGCGGCGGCTTTCTTCCGGCATGAGCGAAATGAAAGCGTCTTCGAGCGTAGAATTCCCCGTCTGCCTGCGGAGTTCTTCCGCTGAACCGGTCCCGAGAACTCGTCCCCCATTCATTGCGACGAGCCAGTCAAAGCGTTCAGCCTCCTCCATGTAGGCCGTCGCGACGACGACACTGATTCCACGTCGCCGACTTCGGATGCGATCGATCAGCTCCCAGAACTGACGCCGCGAAAGTGGATCGACACCTGTCGTTGGCTCGTCAAGAATGAGCAGCTCCGGATCGTGAATTAAAGAGCAGCATAGCCCGAGCTTTTGTTTCATCCCGCCTGAAAGTTGACCTGCAGGACGGTCCTTGAAAGCTGTGAGGTCTGTACTCTCAAGCAGTTCCTCCATACGTGCATTTCTCGTGCTGTTGGTTTGTCCGAAAAGCCGGCCAAAAAAATCTAGATTTTCAACTACAGAGAGGGTTGGATAAAGGTTCTTTCCAAGACCTTGTGGCATATACGCGATGCGCGGACATGCACATCTCCGATGCCACGGATCGGCCATACTGCCGGCGAGAACTTCGACCTCGCCCGCTTGAATCTTCCGCGCACCCGCTATAAGCCCCAATAACGTGGACTTTCCGGTACCGTCAGGTCCGATGAATCCGATCGTTCTTCCGGAAGGAATCTCCAACGATACATCGGATACGGCAACGGTCTTGCCATAACGATGGGTGACATTCTGCAACCGCACAACTGAGGTCGTCTTGTCCATTATGGCGCGATCCGTGTCTTCAATTTCTCAGGCCATGTGGCGTTTGGATCGATGCGAACATAGGCTACCCCGGGCAGTCCCGATTTCACCTGCGTAATGTATTTACGGAGTAGTTCCGGAGCGATGCGAGCCTTGACGCGGAAGACCAGCTTTTGTCGCTCACTTTCTGTCTCGACCGTCTTCGGTGTGAACTGTGCCACGTTGGCAACAAAGGAAACTGCTGCAGGAATAACATATTGCGGCGCGGCATCGAGAACAATATGGACCTCCGCTCCGATTGCCAAGCGTCCGGCCACTGCTTCGGGTAAGAAGAATGTCATCGAAACGTCGCTCAGGTCGACCATGCTAAGCACCTTGCCTCCCGCGGGCACAACCTCACCAGGCTGAGCGATCCGGAACTGCACGCGCCCTGCACGGGCTGTCCGAAGTACCGCATCATTGAGTTCCGCTTTCAAGCGGTGCTCTGTGGCGATCGCGGCCTCAACGCCAGAGCGCGCCTCAAGCACTTTGGATTGAGAGGCCGCAATAGCCGCGCGCGATGCGGCTACCTGAGACTTTGCAGCGAGAACTGCGGCGATGCTTCCCTTCTGTCGGGTAACATCGTTCTCATACTCCTGCACGGAAGCGGCGTGTTGTTCCGACAGTACTTGAGTACGCTGGGCTGTCTGTTCTGCTGACGTCTGTTCTGCCTCACGCTGTGCCACTACCGCCTCGGCGCTCCTCTGTTCACTCTCTCGTTGTTCAACAACGGCGAGTGCGGTTTCTACGGCATTACGAGCTTGCATCTCTTGCGCCTTGGCCTGCTGCAACTGGGCATCGAGCACATCCGTATCCATATGGGCGACAACTTGTCCAGCCTCCACAAAATCGCCTTCATTGAGAAGAATGTCTCGGATTCGGCCAGGAGATTTCGCCGAGACTTCCAATTCTGTTGCCTCAAGACGGCCATTCCCCCGCACAAAGCCACCTTCCAAGCTTTTAGGCCTGAATCGTTCCCACGCCGTATAACCAACAAAAAGCAAGGCCAGCAGAAGAGCCGCCGTTACCGCCCACGGAAAAATCTTAGGGGAGCGGTTCGCGATGACGGACTCCGGCGATGCCGACTCCGCCATTACTGCGATCTTATTGAAGCTTGGATTCTCCTTGTTTTTTTTCACCTGCACCTTTTCTCCGATCTCCTGAGAATCGACGACACGACAATCTCATGCCAAAGACTGATGCTAGTGTTCAGCAAACAAACCCAAATAGAAGTGATCGACATCACATCCTTCGGAAGTGGGTTGCGACGGTGCTTTCCACAGCTGCAAAGAGATTTCTTTGCTACGATCTTCGTCGCCGCAACTTAGTGATTCGAGTCACAGTTCTGCTTGTTGCCCGTCACGGCGATCCTGACCGCTGGATCGCATACTTCAGAAGATGTAGGGAGGGAGATTCCAATGTATGAATGCGCAAGAGAAGGATGTTTGGCAGCGGAGCTGACACTTCGGTCCGGAACAATCCATTTAGCCGACGTCTCAATAATTGAGGGCGACTACGACGCGCGCTCGCGACGGACGCTCATCTGGCTTTGTGAGGGCTGCTCCAAGACGCACATAGTGCAATCTTGGCGGGCCGCTGGTCAACAGATCCAACATAGAGCGAAAACATCACGCGCGGAATTGGAAGCAATCCTGGTAGCCTGCAACCATTTATCCGGAACTTTCCCTGCTTCTTCTCTTTCGTATCTAAAGTAGGTAGCGGAGCTAAACAAGTTCACTAGACCACTGTGTTGACCGGGGCTTCATAAAACCCAGAGATGTCATTGCATTCTCATCAGAGATACTGCAATGTACTTCCGATGAGAATGCCGTGAGTTGAGCGCGGTCACTTACCAGCAGATTGTGAAACGGTTCTAAGAGCTCGGGCACTTAGAAAGAGCTTCTTAAAGTTGCGCTCGAATGCCCGGTGAAGCAATTACCCATACATTATGACAGTCATCACGAGGTCAAAATATCAAACCGATGCCCCATGAAGCTGCTACGGTCGAATGGCCAGGTGGTTCGCTACATGCTCGACCCCGTGCGCTTGCCAGGCTGCTGTTTCCGCTCTTTGTCGCTCAGACCAAGAATGAACATTCCCATACAAAGAAACGGTACCACCGCTGGTAGTCACGAGCATGGAGCGCGCGTCGAGATCCACCATGCACTTTAATGCCTCTTCGATCTTTTCCCGGACTTGGTGATCTGATGGGTGCCGTCTTCCTGGATGCGCCTATCCTGTGTCTTTGTATATGTATCGCTGATTACGGTCATCTGTACACCTCCTATGTTTCGAGAATAACTACACGCCATTGACTCCTCTGTGATTGCCATCACGCAATTTGATTTCTGTCTTTGATGCAAGAAGGCGGTCAGCAGCGTGAGCCAGAGAGCGGATCGATGAGATCGTATCGGGAACGTACCGCGTCTGCTAGCTTTGGTATGACGTCGACCAGTTCGCCCGTACGATAGTCATGCTCAATTCCATGGACTACGTCTGCCAAGACATAATCTCCAAACACAGTTGCGATCCAGGCCGAGAAGTCTTCACGTTGCAGATGACCGTCCATCTCGGAGGTAGAACAATTCTCGATCACAGAAAGAAACTGGCGCAAAGTCCTGGCACGATCACCGGACATATGATTTCCGTTCCAAAACACAAACTGATCTTTCTCTGGAACCGGAATATCAACGTACTTGGCTGCATGGCGAATATGTGGCGTGAGACGTGGAGCAAGACGAACCCTCTGGGGGACACTCCCAGCATTGCCCTTCCGTGGGAGGGCAATCGCCTCCCCGGTCAAAAGGTTTGCCAATAAGGGTACCCATTCCGTATCCTCGAGCCGACTATCGGTTCCCCAGCAAAGCTCGTGCAGCTTCGCCACTTCTCGAGGATCCGACTCTCGCGTCGCAATGATGACCTCCGCACTAGCCAGGAGATCCGCATGGAGCTGAGAAGCCCGATAGGTCACAAAAGTATACGATCCAAGTTCTAGATCCAACAGCTTTGGAACGTCCTGGCCGTTTAGAAAATAATGCGCTTCGTCTATAACGATGCGATGCGGAAGCCCTGTGTGCCGCCTCAGAGTGGCAAGCCCGGGCAGGAGAGTTCGGACGTAGTCCAGTTTCTCCTCGTACGGTGTATGGGATAAGTCGATCACAATACTTACGTCGGCGTGGCGGAGCGACCTCAGTAGTTCGCGTGGACGTGGTAGTGGATCTTTTCCACCGTATACGGCTACACCGGGCAAGGCCTCAAGGGAGGTGTAGTCTCCCTCCGGATCGATAATCAGAAGCGAGTACCCATAGAGAATGATCTGCTCGCAAAGCAGGCCAGCCGCCCAGGATTTGCCAGACTTTGTATCCCCGGCAATCAAGATGTTTTGTCCCCGCACCGCGAGCGTCATGGGAAGTCCCGCATCGGTATGACCTAACAACACAACCCGTCGAGGCTTGACCGGAACCGGGATCCGCTTACTCTTTCCGAGCGTACAAATGTATTCCGCGACGGCGGAAGGGTCTTGCCCGGCCAGAATATAGTCCGCACAATCTTTGAGGAACTGACTGCCCCATTCGACCGCAACACCAGCTTCGCAAGCTTGTAAAAGTTCGTGGTCGTTTTCTCCATCGCCAATGGCAAGGGTATTATGTGCGGAAAGTCTAAGGATCTTGAGTGCCTCACGTAGTCCCGTTGCCTTACTCATCGCCTGAGGTAGAACCATCAGTCGGCCCCTGTTGAACAGGAGTGTGAGCGGCAATTCCAATCGCTGAAGTATTGCAAGAATCGCTGGCGCGTTCTTGGAATCTGACTCAACGATGACCTGGCCCACTTTAAATGAGATATTTTCTCTCCGCAGTGCATCCAGGAAGGTCTCCGAAGGAGGAAGAGCGAACGCCCTGGAATATCGGCTGTCGGTGAATTCGATCACCGCTCCATTTTCAGCGACGACAGCGTCTACAAAATGAAGGTCACCTGCAACCCGCCGCAATTCATCGAGAATTCTTCCCGTCACAATCAGGACAAAAATATCTTTTGCGCGAAGTTCCGCAATCGCCCGCCTCACTTTGTCGTCCAGAACACCGTGGACTGCAATGGTGCCATCGTAATCAAGCGCAAGCGCCAGGAACTTCATCGCTCCCTCCCCAGTTCATTCATCTCTCGTCGAGGTTCAATGCTAACGCTCCTGAATTCTCAGGGAAAAACGAGGGACGCATTGTGATTCCAATCACGGCGGCTCTCCTCGGCTCGGTCAAAATACGCAAGGGAGGCCTCCAATGCAGCAGCCGATCATCGAAGAGCGAACCGATGTCACCGCGAAGATGAGAGGAACGGTTTTTCGCGGTGCTGGGAACATGAGTATAAGCATCTCGTAATCCTTCGGGAATCGAAAGCATATGCTTAGTGGACTTCAAATTAAGCCATGCACGCGAGAGAGCAACCCAGCATGGCGAGTTCCAACGCTCTGGCGGTCAACAAGACATTTTCTGCGGCGAGCAGCAATCCTCCGTTGCCTGCTGTTCCACCGAGGTTGCAGTAATGACCAACAACTCTGGCGCATGGTAGACACGGAATATCCGTGATCCGCAAGTGTTGGGCGCAGAGACAATGCAAAAGGCTCTGCCAGTGGGATACTAAACAGCCAGGTCTTCACCTGTTCCGCGAGATGCTCAATATACTCAGGATCAAGAAACCCTAGAATGCCCACGCTCCAGATTCCGAGCGCTCGGCGCAAGTACCGCGCTGTCCACAAGTTGTTGGACCTTCGACGGTTCCACCCGTTGATTGCTAAAGCTCCTTACAGCGCGCCGATTTCGAAGCACCTCAAAAAATTCCACCTGCCCTCCTAGTTTGAAGGCATCTTCCCCTTTGGCAACAACGGGCAACACTATATTGCAGGACAACATTTGCGAAGAGGTCCTGCAATCCTGCTTGCGCCAGATATATCTCTTACGTACTGGTCACGAGATTCCGCTAAGAGCAACCTACTGCAATTACAGAAGTAGATTTTGTGATCCCCGCTCACAGAGGTCCAAGACTCAGCACCTGTGATTGCGATCACTGTGGAATCGGACTTGAGCTTCTATTTTGCGATCATCCTTCTCTCAGAAGGACTAGAGGTGAAACGATGCAGGAACTATCTAGAGAGAGCATTTCGAAGCCGATTCACGAGCCATGGCAAGTGAGAATCAGAAATATCGTGGTGGGTTTTGATTTTGATGATACTGAGATGAAAGCGACTTCAGTTGCTCGTCTGCTGGCGAGAGAATACGATGCGGCACTTTCGATCGTTCACTCGGTCCCGCCTCCGCCCGATATCCGGACCATGGCGGTTCCTCCACCTCCCCCAAACATCATTAGCCGAACCCTAGCCGATTCCAAGAAACGCATCGCGTTGACCTTGAAAATGGAGAGGAAGTTTCGTGGTATCCGTTATCGACTGGACGTTGGTTTCGAGAGCCCATTGCGTTTGCTATTGGACACTGCAAAAGAGAAGAACGCCGATTTGCTTATCGTTGGATCGCATGGACGTCATGGCTTTGGCCATCTGCTCCTTGGATCGGTGTCGGAGTCGCTTCTTCGGAGAGCGGAATGCCCTGTCCTCATTCTTGGACCCGAGTTCGATCTTGAACAGAACGCATTTCGTACGGTTCTATTCGCGACAGATCTAAGTGACACTGGAATTCGAGCCGCACAGCATGCCGGTCGGGTTGCTTCCGATTGGCGCGCAGACCTAGTCATGCTGCACGTCCCCGATGAGAAGCCGAACGCGGAAGGACGCACGCGCGAATGGTTTGAAGATAATTGCAAGGATAAGCTATGGCGTTTACTGGAACCGGTAGATCGTGACACATGTGATCACGAAGCTCTTATCGCTTATGGCGACCCAGCCCAAGAAATTTTGGCTGCAGCCGATGCGAAGCATGCCGACCTCATCGTCATGGGTGCAGGAGAGCATGGTGTCTTAAGCGACCATGCTCCATGGCGAACACTCACAGAGGTGGCCCGATGCGCCCGATGCCCTATTCTTTGCGTTGGCTACAAATCAAAGTGATTTATCCAAACGGACCGGGTCGCGAAACTCTTTTGTGGAGGGAATACAAAATGGTCTTGAGAAGAGCAGACTCTGAAACGCCCAAGCCGATGGTAAGACAAAACCTTAATTCTACAAAAGAAGCTGCGATTTCGAAATCAGGCCCGACCGACGATAACACTCGAAATCTCAGCTGCCAGGCACCGTTGGAACAGTATGTTGCATGGCACGAAAGGCGAATGCGGCTTGCCCAGCCACGCTGAAGCTAGTGCCCTTCAGATCGCCTTCCTGCCTAAAACTTCAACCTGCCGCAACCACTTTTCCCTTCGTCGAACTCTCACCCTTTCGACACTTCCAAGGATCGTCGTACGCACTGGGTGAACCCCCATGAACCCGAGTATATTGTGACGCAGCATCTTCACGGCATAACCTCGATACCACCATCGATAGAGCCACGCAGGCATGCCGGTCGTCACGATCACGCGGGCCGACCTCCCTTCCAAGATCTTCACCTTCTGCCTCTTCATCTGCACGTGAGCTAGATCGGCTTGAAAGACACGCTCGATGAAACCCTTGAGTAAGGCAGGCATCGTACCGAACCAAAGAGGAAAGATGAATACCAAATGGCATGAGCTCTATTCAATGAGGAGGGACTTACATAAGGAGTATCCAAATCAACTTCGTTGCTGGGCGATGAAGTGCTCCTGGAACCTTATCTTTGTGGAAGGTGGAAGAGTACGCGTTGGAGCCATCGAAATCACGATCTAGCCTCAACCGGTCGGAGCCAGGCAATAGCCGCCGCATGACTTGCCAAAGGTCCGGCAAGAAATATCCGCAGATTGCCCGCATCTGAGGTGGCTGGATGAACGTCGCACGATTTAACTGGCCTTGTAGGTCATGACAGGAACCGTTGCGCAGCGAATTACATGAACTGCAATGCAGTCTAATGTCATCGAAACTTTCCACTGGTCCCACTGCAAGT
>Ga0247783_1000258_pt1 | contig 15918 bp, 17 predicted proteins | sample UWRJL064202C5_FD_179911 | JGI IMG/M metagenome (GOLD analysis project Ga0247783, IMG submission 179911) | Plant litter microbial communities from Arlington Agricultural Research Station in Wisconsin, United States - UWRJ-L064-202C-5 | ecosystem: Environmental > Terrestrial > Plant litter >...
AACAAGCTGCCAAGATGGAAGGTAAGCAATTGACTATGGTTATCGCCCCTAAAAAGAGAAAATAGTCGGGCTTTTAGCTGCCTTGATTATTAATATTATTTACCTAAATGTGTGGAGTTTTATCACATGGCAACTAAAGCTAAAGTACACAGTGGCGCGTCAAAGCGCTTCAAAAAGACTGGCGCAGGTTACAAGTTCAAACACGCTAACAAGAGCCACATCCTGACCAAAATGACCACCAAACGTAAGCGCCAACTGCGCGGCACCAGCATCGTTGATGCAGCCGATGTACCACGCGTAAAACGTTTGTTCCGTGCTAATTAATCAGCGCTAATTGAGAATTTTGAGAGGATAGAGATATGGCCCGTGTTAAACGTGGTGTAGAGGCGCGTCGTCGTCACAAGAAAGTATTAAAAGCGGCTAAAGGTTACTACGGTGCACGTTCGCGTACATTCCGTGTTGCCAAGCAAGCGGTTATCAAAGCTGGTCAATATGCTTATCGCGATCGTCGCGTTAAAAAGCGTAATTTCCGTGCTCTGTGGATTACTCGTATCAACGCCCAATCTCGTGCTGAAGGTTTGTCCTACAGCCAATTGATTGCTGGCTTGAAAAAGGCGAGCATCGTTCTCGACCGTCGTGTACTGGCTGATCTGGCTGTGTACGACAAAGCGGCATTTGCTGCTGTTGTTGCGAAGGCTAAATCAGCTCTGGCTGCTTAATCGTCCAACAACCTCAAGCCCGCAAGGGCTTTTGTGAACGCGATGAAAGGGGGGAGCTTTAGGGTTCTTCCCTTTTTTTATGTTCAGGATGAACGGTATACCGCGGGTGCATGGATGCACAGGAGCGGTCTCTTTCCGGCGAAGTCATGCGCTTGAAAAATCTAATCTAGTCCGACTCATAGTTGACCTATTCAAACTGGAAAAGCAGATGGAAAATCTCGCTGCGCTTACCCAAGAAGCGCTCAAACTCGTTGCCGATGCCCAAGATCTGACTGCGCTAGATGCAGTGCGGGTGAATTGTTTGGGCAAAAATGGCAGTATCACCGCGTTGATGAAAACGTTGGGTAAATTATCGGCAGAGGAGCGTCCGGCTGCCGGTGCTGAAATCAATAAAGCCAAAGATGCGGTACAAGACGCGCTCAATGCGCGCAAAGAATTACTTGAGCAAGCGGCGATTAACGCCAAGCTTGCCAGCGAGGTGGTGGATGTAACCCTGCCCGGACGCGGTCAACACACCGGTGGTTTGCACCCGGTAACCCGTACATTGCAGCGCATCGAAGAGATCTTTGCTGCGGTCGGTTATAGCGTTGAAGTGGGTCCTGAAATCGAAGACGACTACCATAACTTCGAAGCACTCAATATTCCTTCACATCACCCCGCGCGGGCGATGCACGATACATTTTATGTGGATGATACCCATGTACTGCGTACCCACACTTCTCCAGTGCAAGTGCGCACTATGGAAAATAGGCAGCCACCGATTCGGGTGATCTGCCCCGGTCGTGTTTATCGCTGCGACTCAGACGTAACGCACTCACCCATGTTTCATCAGGTGGAAGGTTTGGTGGTCGATAAAAATATCAGTTTTGCCGATCTCAAAGGCACTATGGATCAATTTCTGAAAGCCTTCTTTGAAGCCGATGTTCCGGTGCGTTTCCGTCCATCTTATTTCCCATTTACCGAACCATCGGCCGAGATGGATATCCAGTGTACACAATGCCGCGGTAAAGGCTGTCGCATGTGTAAAAACACAGGTTGGTTGGAAGTGGGCGGCTGCGGCATGGTGCATCCAGAAGTGTTCAAATCTAGCGGAGTTGATCCGGAAACCTACACTGGTTTCGCCTTCGGCATGGGTGTAGAGCGCTTAGCGATGCTGCGTTATGGCGTGAATGACCTGCGCTTGTTCTTCGAGAACGATCTGCGCTTCCTTAAACAATTCTAAATTTTGTCTAGCCGTAGCCCGTTATGAAGCGAAGCGGAATACGGGAATAACAGTTTAACCAGACTTCAGTCCCGTATTGCGTTGCACTCCATACGGGCTACAGAGATAAAGATATGAAAATCAGTGAATCCTGGCTGCGCGAGTGGGTTAATCCAGCCATAGGTACCGATGAATTAGTTGCCCAGCTCACTATGGCTGGTTTGGAAGTGGATGCCGTTGAATCTGTCGCTGGCGATTTTACCGGCGTGATTGTGGGCGAGATTGTTGGTTGCGAGCAGCATCCGGATGCCGATAAGTTGCGTGTTTGCCAGGTAGCTGGTCTGCCCGATGGCCCAAGTCAGGTTGTATGCGGTGCAGCTAATGCGCGCGTAGGTATCAAAATCCCCTTTGCGACTATAGGTGCGCATTTACCGGGTGATTTCCAGATCAAAAAAGCCAAGTTGCGCGGTGTTGAATCCTTTGGCATGCTCTGCGGCCAAACCGAACTTAAAGCGGGCGATGATGATACCGGTTTGTGGGAGTTGGCTGCTGATGCTCCTGTGGGGGGCAATCTGCGCGACTATTTAAATCTGGATGATAAGCTGATCGAAGTTGATTTGACCCCCAATCGCAGCGATTGCCTGAGTGTAAAAGGTGTTGCGCGCGAAGTGGGTGTATTGAATCGCGTTCCCGTCACTGCGCCAGCAATTCCTGCTGTTGCCGCATCTATTGTTGAAAGTTTTTCTGTGCATCTTGAAGCGGGATTCGCTTGTAGCCGCTATGTTGGTCGTGTAATCCGCAATATTGATATCACTCGCCCAAGCCCTGCATGGTTGCAGGATAAGTTAGTCCGTTCAGGTCTACGCAGTATCGATGCAGTTGTGGATGTGACTAACTATGTGCTGCTTGAGTTGGGGCAGCCGATGCATGCATTTGATTTATCCAAACTCAGTAGTGCAATCCATGTGCGTTTGGCGCAGCAGGGTGAATCAATTCAGTTGTTGGATGGGCAAGAAATCAAGCTCAACGCCGATACCATGGTTGTCGCCGATCAACAAAACGCTTTGGCTATCGCGGGGATTATGGGCGGTAAAGCGAGTGCGGTAAGCGAAACCACGCGCGATATTTTCCTCGAAAGCGCTTTCTTTAATCCGTTGGCGATTGCCGGTCGTGCACGCTCTTACGGTTTACATACCGACTCATCGCATCGCTTTGAGCGCGGTGTAGATTACAGCTTGCAGCTTGATGCAATTGAGCGTGCAACAGCCTTGCTGCTGGAGATTGTCGGTGGGGAAGCTGGCCCCGTTATACATGCTACTAATGAGCACCTGCCGCAAGAGCGTCAAGTTAGCTTGCGTAAAGCTCGTATTGTTTCCGGTTTAAGTCTGGATATGGCCGACAGCGAGGTTGTCGATATTCTCGCTCGCCTCGGTTTGGTTTTGCTGTCGCAAAATGCCGAGGGTTGGGTGTTTGCTGTTCCGAGCTACCGTTTTGATATTTCAATCGAAGCCGATTTGTTGGAAGAGTTGGCGCGTGTGTACGGCTATAACCGTTTGCCAACGCGTAGTCTCGCGGCACCGCTGGATATAGAGTCTCGTCCTGAAGCCCAAATGGGTTTGCCTGCGTTGCGCAACCAACTGATCGCGCGCGGTTATCAAGAGGCGATTACCTACAGTTTTATCGAGCCAAAGCTATCCGCCTTGTTTGATCCGGAAACGTCACCGGTTGTCTTGCGCAACCCCATTAGTGCCGATATGGCGGCAATGCGTACCAGTCTGATGCCGGGTTTGGTCAGCGTGTTGCGCAATAACCTGAATCGCCAACAAAATCGTGTGCGCTTGTTTGAATCTGGGTTACGTTTTGTTCCTTCGGCTGATGGGCTTAAACAGGAGGCGATGCTCGCCGGTTTGATCTACGGTAGCCGCGCGCCCGAATCCTGGGCAAATGCTGCGGAAACAGTGGATTTTTTCGATCTCAAAGGTGATTTGGAATCACTGTTGGCATTAACTGGTGATGAGTCTGCTTTTGTTATCAGATCGGGTGCTCATTCGGCGCTACATCCCGGCCAGACGGCAGATATTTATCGTGACAATGAGTGGTTGGGTGTAATAGGTGCCCTGCATCCGAGTTTGTTGCAGCAGTTAGATATTCCACAGTCCGTTTATTTGTTTGAAGTACGTCTCAGTTCGCTACTAAAAGCCCGAGTCCCAACCTTTATTCCCCTGTCCAAATTCCCCGAAGTGCGCCGTGATTTGGCACTCTTGGTCGATCGCGATTTGGCCGCTGACAAACTCCTGGCAGCGGTTAAAGAACAGGCAGGTGAACATCTGATCGACTTAAAGGTATTTGACGTATATATGGGCAAAGGCATTGATCCACATAGAAAAAGTGTTGCAATGGGGTTGACCTTTCAGCATCCTTCACGCACTCTTAATGAAGATGAGATCAACGCCTCCATTGACTCGATTGTTCAGTATCTGGGGGCGAACTTTTCCGCTACCCTCAGATAGGGAATAATAATTATGTCGGACGGTGCTCTGACCAAAGCAGATTTGGCCGAGAAACTTTATGAAGATCTCGGACTCAATAAACGTGAAGCCAAAGAGTTGGTGGAGCTCTTCTTTGAAGAGATCCGCCACGCTTTGGAAAATAATGAACAGGTCAAGCTATCTGGCTTCGGCAATTTTGAATTGCGCGATAAAAGTCAGCGTCCGGGCAGGAATCCCAAGACGGGCGAAGAAATCCCGATCAGCGCCCGGCGTGTGGTTACCTTCCGTCCAGGACAAAAACTTAAGGCACGAGTAGAAGCTTATGTTGGAACCGAGTCATAACGACGAACTTCCCGTAATCCCCGGTAAGCGTTATTTCACTATTGGTGAAGTCAGTGAATTGTGTGCGGTAAAGCCACATGTGCTGCGCTATTGGGAGCAGGAGTTTCCCCAGTTGAAGCCGGTCAAGCGTCGGGGGAATCGCCGGTATTATCAGCGTCAGGATGTACTGACTATCCGTCAAATCCGTAGCTTGCTTTACGATCAAGGTTTTACAATTGGTGGTGCGCGGCTGCAGATGTCGAGTGACACTAACCAATCAGAATCTGGCCAGCTTAATCAATTAGTTGTGCGCATGATTGACGACTTGGAAAACCTGTTAGATCTTCTGAAAATCAAATAAATTTGCCGAAAAAATAACCACTTTTTAATGTGGTTGCGTGCCAGTTATGCATAGGCATTAATTCTTAATTCTTTGATTGCAATAGCAATAAATTAAGGTATTATGCCCGTCCTTCGCGATGCGGGATCTATATTTTGCATCCGTTAGAAAAATGTCGGAGCGTAGCGCAGTCAGGTAGCGCACTATACTGGGGGTGTAGGGGTCGTGGGTTCAAATCCCGCCGTTCCGACCATTTTTTATATAAGATTCAATAACTTAAAAGCCCGCATTTTTAGCGGGCTTTTTTGTTCCTGTAATTTACTTCCGTAAAAAGTTCAAGTGATGGTCTTCTAGTGGCAGGCGCCTGTGAAAGTGCTACCATGCGCCCCTATTTTGTAGTTCATTCCTGGTTTTTCATCTCAAGCCGAGACAATAAATAGAGGTATCCCCGTGGCAAAACAACTCATGATGTATGACAACATTCAACCATTGTCATCTGATATCCATCGCAACTGGTCCGTTCAGGTCGCAGATTATTCATTTGTATCGCATATGATTTCAGCACCTATATTGGCGACAGAAATCCCTTTTGCAGCAGGCGAATTCCCCATTGTATTTTCAGCAACTGCCACCGAGGGTGAATATATCCCATTGGCTATTATGGGTTTGAAAGAGGGTGAAAACCTCTCGCTGGATGAAAATTTCCAATTTACCTCGCGTTATATCCCGGCATTTATCCGCCGTTATCCATTTGTGCTGGGTGGGGATAAGGGCGCGGATACTATGGCGCTGTGCATTGATGCTGATAGCAAAACGGTATTGAAGGATAGTGATAAAGGTCGCCGTTTGTTTGAAGAAAATGGTGAGCATTCTGCGCATTTGAAGGAAGTGGTTGAGTTTTTGAAGGATTATCAATATCGCGCTGAAATGACTAAAGTTTTTTGTAAGCGTTTGCACGAGTTAAATTTGCTTGAACCTATGCAAGCGAATATCACTTTCAAAGGGCGCGAAGAGGCGAACATGAATTTGATGGGTTTTTACGTGGTCAAGCGTGAAAAATTAAAAGCGCTAAGTGATGCTGATGCATTGGATTTATTCAAAAAAGATGGCTTGGAATTGATTTATAGCCACATGCAATCGCTGGCTAACCTAAACCATCTGATCAGCAAAAAGTCAGCGAAGCTAGGTGTTGCCGGTTAATTGCATTATTGAGAGCTACCTGTAAATTGGTGGCTTAGTGAGTCCAAGCCGGGGTCAGCAATGACCCCGGCTTTTTTATTTTGGAAAAACGAAATCTTTAGGCGGCGCAGGTGTTGATAAATTAGCGCGTATTGCGTTGACGAGCTACCAGCTGTTTAACTTTGCGCTCCGCGCTTGAAAATGCATCGCGGACGGCAACATGAATAGATTCATCATCCTGAGTGATCGCCAGGGGGTGGCCAACTATATCCAGCTCAATGGAGGCGCGGAATTGTTTGCCTTTGTGTTTGTGGTGATGGGGGGTATCAAGAACGACGCGGCTATGAACTATCTGGTCGGTGTAGCGGCTGAGCTTTTCAAGCTTCTTGGTGATGATGTCGTTTAATGCAGCAGAAGAATCAAAATCACGATATACAACGTCGACAGCAGGTTTCATCATATGGCTCCTTACACGTTTATGTTGGCGGGGCTAGCCGCGCCGGGTTTCGCGAGCAATCCCCTCCTTATCTATATTGGTGATCTCCCACTGAATAGCAAGTTTTTGTTGATATTTCTTAATAACATTTCGATCTCTTGTTAGTCGTTAATGGCATTAGGGGCCATAAGCGGAGTTTGGCGGGTGATTCAGGCGAGCTTATATTTTTATTGGGAGCAAGTGGGATTGGTTGGTTTCGATTTATATTCTTATTTATTCAAAGGTATGAGTTTTGTTGTACTTGTGGCTAATCGCATAAACAAATTTTTTCACTGCCTTGAAAAAAATTAGCATGTCCTTATCTCATTTGTGTGATGGCTCGATAGAGGATCACATAACTATGTAGTGGCTTGATCATATAGATAAGCCGACACTTTATATTGCTCAAATGAGGATATTGAATATGCGTAATTTTGATTTTACTCCGTTGTATCGTTCTGCAATTGGTTTTGATCGTATGGCTAATCTGTTGGATAGTCTTTCCCGTGCAGAACAGAGCCAACCCTCTTATCCGCCCTATAACATCGAGCTGACGGGCGAAGATAAATATCGAATTACTATGGCAGTTGCCGGTTTTGATCAATCTGAAATAACTATTGAAGTTAATCAAAACAATTTGACTGTATCCGCTAATAAGGCAGTTGATGAACAGCAGCGTACCTACTTGCATCAAGGTATCGCGGCGCGCAGTTTTGAACGTCGATTCCAGTTGGCTGATCATGTACAAGTAAGGTCGGCGAATTATGAGAATGGATTGTTGCATATCGATTTGCAGCGGATTATCCCCGAGTCCATGAAACCGCGCACTATTCCAATTGGAGTACAAACTGCGGAAAAGCTATCAGTTGTCCCTGCAAGTGTTGATGCTGCATAACAGTAGAGTAAATATGTGTTAACGATAATCCCGAGGCCGCAGGTATCGGGATTATTTTTTAAGTGAATTCTGTAATAAAGTCAGGTACTGAATAATTTTGCCCGCACTGTATCGCGATAGTCGCTCGGCGTGGTGGCTAATTTCTTCTTAAAGAGTGCGGTGAAGTAGCCTGTGTCTTGATAGCCAATTTTGTCGGCAATTTCGCTGATTGACAAATTACTGGTTTTTAATAAATCTTTTGCAATATTGATGCGAACTTCTTGTAAATAATCCAGGGGTGTTTGTCCGAGCGCACTTTTAAACCGGCGATTCAATGTGCGCACGCTCATGCTGAAGCGCGCAGCAACTTGCGGGAATAAAATATCGCGCTGGTAATTATCCTGTAGCCAAATTTGTATCTGGGTAATGTCTTCGTCGGGATGTGGATTTTCTGTCGCTTCAAAAAAGCCACTGGTTTCATATGCCTGTCGAATTTCGTGGGAAAAATGTCGCTCTACATGACTCGAAATGCTTTTACCAAAAAAGCGTTGGATAAAATGCACAGTTAAATCGGCGAGCGAATTCACGCTTGCGGCGCAATACAGGTTCCCTGCCTGGGTAATGAAGTATTGGCGTTTTAGTTGCACCAGCGGATAGTCTTTTTGAAATTGGTCGAAGTAGTGCCAGTGAGTTGTTGCTGCTTTGCTATCCAATAATCCCGCCTCTGCAAGAAAACAAACACCTGTCCCTACTGCGCTGATAATGGCGCCGTTTTGGTATTGCTCACGCAGCCATACCAAGGTTTCACTATGTTGTTGAACCACAGGGCGCGGGTTGCGCCAAAGGCCGGGGATATAAATCAAATCGCTGGCTGGTTTGCTGGCAATGGTAAGTTCGGGTTGCCACAAGAGTCCGGTGTGAGTTGGGATGGGTGATGTGCTTAGGCCGATAGTTTTTATGTGGAGCGGGCGCTGCTCATCCCTGGTTAGCATGCTTCGTGCGGCACTTTCGGCTGCAAGCAACATTTCCATTGGTAGGGTGCTGCTGGTGGCCAGCATGCGGTCGCACAGTAAGAAATGAATACGGATGGGTGGATTTTTACTCATATGTCGATAGCTTTATCCGGCTTAATGTGTTTTGGCTAATTTACCACTGAAAATGACCAAATCAACAGGGACATTGTTTGGTAATGCTCTTACACTTCATCCAGTTTTGTAATTTTGCCGATATATGGAGTTGTTATGTCTGTTGCTCGCTTGCCCGTTATTGTGGGATTTGGTGGATTTAATGCGGCTGGCCGCAGTTCCGGCCATCACGCCTATCGCCGCATGGTGATTGAGAGTCTGCAGCCATCGGATCGCCAAGAGACCATTGCAGGGCTGGCAGTGATGATGGGTTTGGTTGGTTTTGCAGATGATGCTTATCGTGATGCTGAAGATCATGTGCTTGGTCTTGCGGAGATAGAGGCCCGCTTTAGTGAGCAGGTATTGGATGGCACCTTGATTCGCCGTATCGATAAAACCTTTTTTGATGTTGATGCCACTCACTGGCAGAAGTCGGCAACTTTGGGGGCGGGTGATTCCCCTTTGGTTGTAGAAATGCGCAGGCGCGATCTGCCTGAGCCAATACCTTCTGATTGGCAGGTGGAGGCTATTGACGATGATCGTGTCCGCGTAACGGCGTCATCGGGTCTTGAGGTTAAGTTCGATAGTTACCGTGAGTTGCCGGTAAAGTCTGCCGGGCAGTTGCCGCGTGGGTTTAATCCGGGCGCTCTCTATAACTCTCACTACCATCCACGCGCTTTGCAGTTGGCGGTCATTGGTGCTTCCGACGCAATCCAGTCCACAGGGCTGGAGTGGCAGGTAGTAATGAATTCGGTAAAGCCGGATCAGATTGGTGTATATGCCAGCAATGTAATGAGTCAGATGGATGAAAATGGGTTTGGCGGATTGCTGCAGTCTCGTTTGAAAGGTGGTCGCGTCAGCGCCAAGCAGTGTCCGCTGGGGCTGAATACTATGCCGGCGGACTTCGTGAATGCCTATATCCTTGGTAGTGTTGGTCAGACTGGTGCTATCACTGGTGCTTGCGCGTCATTTCTTTACAACTTGCAGGCAGCGGCAGACGATATCGCCTCGGGTAAATGCCGAGTTGCTGTTGTGGGTTGTGCGGAGGCTCCGATTGTCCCGGAGATCATTGATGGTTATGCCACCATGGGCGCGCTTGCCAGCGAGGAGAAACTCAGAAAGCTCGATGGTGTCAATGAGGCTGATCCACGTCGCACCAGCCGTCCTTTTGGTGAAAATGTCGGTTTTACCATGGCGGAAGCCAGCCAGTATGTGGTGCTGATGGATGATGCTTTAGCACTCAAGCTGGGTGCAGATGTGCACGGTGCGGTGGGTGATGTGTTTATCAACGCCGACGGCTTTAAAAAATCCATATCGGCGCCTGGTCCAGGCAATTACATCACCATGGCCAAAGCAGTGGCTTCGGCGCGTGCCGTCCTGGGTGAAGAGTCAATTCAACTGCGCTCAATGGTGCAAGCGCACGGCTCCAGTACACCGCAAAACCGGGTGACTGAGTCGAAAATTTTTGACGAGATTGCGCAGGTATTTAATATCAATAACTGGCCGGTTTCGGCGGTAAAGGCCTATGTCGGGCACTCCTTGTCGGCTGCGAGTGGTGAGCAGTTGATTGCAAGCTTAGGCATTTTTAAGTATGGCCTTATTCCCGGAATTAAAACGATTGATAAGGTTGCCGATGATGTATTTGCTGATCGTTTGCAGATTTCCACGAAAGATGAGCGTTGCAAGCAACCGTTAGATGTTGCCTTCCTGAACTCAAAAGGGTTTGGTGGGAATAATGCGACAGCCAGCATTTTTGCTCCCCACATTGTCGATTCAATGTTAGTGCGCCGCTATGGTGCTGCTGCGTTTGCGTTGTATCAAGGTAAGCGTGAGGAAGTGAGGGGCAGGGCATCTGCCTATGATGTCGCGGCATTACAGGGGAATTTCGCCACCATTTACCATTTTGGTGAGGGTTTAATTGATGAGGCCCTGATTAAAGTTGACCAGGAGCATCTGAGCTTGCCGGGGTTTGCGCAGGCGATAGATCTCAACTTTACCAATCGTTTTGCGGATATGTGTGACTAGATGTAGTGGTCAAAAACGCCTCACCCCATAGGTAAAGGGGTGAGGTTGCCCTACTTAATGATTATTGGTCTATACAAAGCCTGATCTTTCCCTTAGAATGCCGCGCCTTTCGCACAGCTTATTGTGCGTCTAACGATTTTTAACCGGGAAGGCTTGCTTTCCCCCATAAGTAAACACAGGAAGAAGACCTCAATGGTAACTATTCGTCTGTCACGTGGTGGCTCTAAAAAGCGCCCGTTTTATCATCTGACCGTAACCAACAGCCGCAGCGCCCGTAACGGCCGCTTCATCGAGCGCATTGGTTTCTTCAATCCAGTTGCTCGTGGTCAAGAAGAGCGTCTGCGTGTTGATGCTGATCGTCTGCAACACTGGGTTGGACAAGGTGCACAGCTGTCTGAGCGCGTTGAACAACTGGTTAAAGAAAGTCAAAAAGCGGCTTAATTGTCTCGCTAAATAAATAGTCGAAGGCGCCTGATGTCTGCGGAATCCAATTTAGTTAATGTCGGGCGAATTACCGCTGTTTATGGTGTAAAGGGTTGGGTGAAAGTCCACTCTTACACCGAACCGCAAGAAAATTTGTTTGAGTACCATCCCTGGTTTTTGAAAACCAAACATGGCGTCAAAAAAATTGAGATAGATGAGGCTCGTCCTCATGGTGATGCATTCGTTGCTCATATTGTTGGTGTAGATGATCGCGATTTGGCCATCCAATACACCGCAGCTGATATTGCTGTTGAACGCGATCTTCTAGCTGAATTGGATGAAGGCGAATACTACTGGAGCCAGCTAGAAGGCTTGGTGGTATTTACCCAATTCGATGGTGAGCGTAAACGCCTCGGTGTGATTTCCAAAATAATGGAAACCGGTGCAAATGATGTATTGGTTGTTGCGGCAGATGCGCAGAGTATTGATCAGCGTGAGCGCTTGATACCCTATGTACCTGAGCAGTTTGTGGTGTCTGTCGATCTCGATGCTGGCGAAATGCTGGTGGATTGGGATCCTGAGTTTTAAATTTTTAAAGCTCAAATTCTTGGCGTAAACGCTGTGAGGCGAGAGGGGTAATCGTCAATTGCTTAAAATTGCGGTTGTTTCCATTTTTCCTGACATGTTTAACGCGATTGCCGGTTTTGGGATAACCAGTCGTGCAATCAAGCAAGGTTTGGTGGAGTTAAAAACATTGACTCCACGCGATTTTGCGCATGATCGTCACTCAACGGTAGATGATCGCCCCTTCGGCGGCGGTCCCGGTATGGTGATGATGGTGCAGCCGCTACGCGATGCGATCGCGGAAGCGAAAGCTTGGGCAGGTGATGATGCAAAAGTTATCTATCTGTCGCCCCAAGGCAGGACACTGGATCAATCCGGTGTTGTTGAATTGGCAAGTTATAGCAATATGGTATTGGTGGCGGGTCGTTACGAAGGTATCGACGAGCGATTGATACAAACGGTTATCGATGAAGAATGGTCCATCGGTGATTACGTGTTAAGTGGCGGTGAGCTGCCAGCAATGGTATTGATCGACGCGGTAACACGGCTGATTCCGGGTGCCCTTGGGCATGCGCTTTCAGCAGAGCAAGATTCATTTACGGATGGTTTATTGGATTGTCCCCATTACACCCGTCCGGAAGAATTTGAAGGTATGCGTGTGCCGGAGGTGTTGGTATCCGGGAATCACGAACTGATTCGGCGCTGGCGCTTGAAACAAGCGGTAGGGCGAACGTGGCTGAGAAGGCCTGATTTATTGCGTGCAATAAATTTAACCGAGGAGCAGCAAAAGCTGTTGACGGAATATCGTCGTGACCTTGATACGACAAACTCTAGCTGTGAAGCTATAGACTCTTAGGAGAATATCAATGACTAACTTAATTATTCAGGCGTTGGAAAACGAACAACTGAAAGCAAACCTTACTGAATTTTCACCAGGCGACACTGTTGTTGTAAACGTGAAAGTAAAAGAAGGCGACCGTGAGCGTGTACAGGCTTATGAAGGTGTTGTAATAGCCATTCGTAACCGTGGCCTTAACTCTGCATTCACCGTGCGCAAAATTTCTCACGGTGTAGGTGTTGAGCGTACTTTCCAAACTCACAGCCCGATGATCGACAGCGTAACCCTGAAGCGTCGTGGTGATGTGCGTCAAGCTAAACTCTACTACCTGCGTGACCTTACTGGTAAGGCTGCTCGTATTAAAGAGAAGCTGGTATAAGATTAAGTCGGTATTAGTATCGATTTTCAAAAAGCCGAAGCGGGAAACTGCTTCGGCTTTTTGCTTTTCTTTGCTTGTATTCTAATTGCCTTGCCGGGGTGGAGTCGTTACAGTCGGCTTTTGATTTCTGGTTGTCATTATGGGTGTTACCAAGCCTTTGGAGTTGGCGCCAGTCCCTGCAGATGCGCAACTTATTGTTGAGTATCTGGATGCTATCTGGATGGAAAAGGGCTTGAGTGATAATACCCAGGAATCTTACCGGCGCGATTTGGCTCAGTTTGCAATGTGGTTGAATCAGCAGGGGCATACTTTGAGTGCTGCTGATTCATCGCTGGTGCAGGATTATTTGGATGTTCGCTTGCAGCAAAAATTATCGAGTCGCACCTCGGCGCGTTTTCTGTCATGCGTGCGCGGTTTTTACCGTTATTTGTTGCGCGAGAACCGTATCAGCGAAAATCCCGTTGCTTTGGTCGATAATCCAAAATTATCTCGCCCCCTGCCGAAATCTTTGAGCGAAACTGATGTCGAAGCTCTGCTCGCTGCTCCAGATCTGTCGGATCCGGTTGGCTTGCGCGATCGCACCATGCTAGAGGTGCTGTACGCCTGTGGTCTGCGCGTCACCGAATTGGTTGAGTTGACCATGCCGCAAATAAACCTGCGTCAGAATGTGGTCAGGGTGATGGGTAAGGGCAGCAAAGAGCGGTTGATTCCTATGGGTGAGGAGGCAGCTGCATGGTTAGCACGATATTTGCGCGAAGCGCGACCTGTGTTGCTGAATAATATGCCGGATGAGGTAGTATTTCCCAGTGCACGGGCTCAACCGATGACCCGCCAGACATTTTGGTATCGCATCAAACACTGGGCGATGGTGGCTGGGATCCAAAAAGATTTGTCGCCGCATACCTTGCGTCACGCGTTTGCGACCCATTTATTGAATCACGGGGCCGATTTACGTGTGGTACAGTTGCTACTCGGGCACAGCGATTTATCGACAACGCAAATTTACACCCATGTAGCCAAATTACGGATGAAACAACAGCACGCGCAGCATCATCCACGCGGCTAGTGATCCTGACTAACATTTATAAACCTGTAAGAGATATGACTATGATAAAAACATTAAAAACGCTTGGCTTTGCAGCTTTGGCGGGCTTCTCTTTATCTACTTTTGTGGCTGTTCCTTTTGCATCGGCGCAAGGTGACTTGCTCAAGCGTAAAACGGCTGAAGAAACCATTTTGGAAAATCTGCATAAGGCGCGTCCAGACATCAATTTTGGTGAGCCGCGTCCCTCTATGATTAAGGGGTTGTATCAGGTTCAGGTTCCTGGTGGTCCAGTACTTTATGTGACCCCAGAGGGGGATAAATTTATCGCTGGGGAAATTTTTGGTATTGATAGTACTGGCTTCGCTAAAATTGAAGACCCTTATGTCATTGAAGAGCGCAAAAAAGCACATGCCTCCCTCGATAGTAAAAACAGCATTAACTTCAAGCCAAAAGGCAAAACCAAGGCTGTGGTGTATGTATTTACCGATATTGACTGCGGTTATTGCCGTAAACTGCATAGCCAAATGCATGCCTACGATGAGGGTGGTCAACAAAAGCCGGGTTATAACGATTTGGGTATTGAGATTCGCTACTTGGCCTATCCGCGCGCAGGTATCCCAAGCCCATCGGCCGATAAATTGATTTCTACCTGGTGTGCTAAAGACAAACAGGGTGCGATGACTAAGTTGAAGTCTGACCAGGAAGTACCTAGTGCTACTTGTGATAATCCGGTTGCTGCACAGTTCCAATTGGGCGGTCAGCTGGGTGTGAATGCCACGCCAGCGTTATTCCTGCCTGATGGCAAGTTGATGCTTGGTTATTTACCGCCTGAAGAGCTAGCAAGAACTCTCGGGATATAAGCTTTTCAAGCACCTCGGTTCGCTAGAATAGTCTTATCCAGCTGCGATCCACGAGCACAATTGACACTGACGGCCACCATGAGTATGGTGGCCGTCTTTTTTGGTATTGGCGTAATTTTCACTAGCATTTGACGAGGAATCCACCTTGAATCCGGTAAGAATTGGTATCTGCGGTCTGGGCACCGTGGGCAGCGGTACAGTTAATATTCTCACGCGCAATAAAGCGCTGATTGATGCCCGTGCCGGTTGCGACATTACCATCGTACAAATTGGTGCGCGCCGCGATAACCCCAATTGTGATACCTCCAAATACAATGTTACTCGCGATGTATTTGAGGTGGCCAATAACCCGAATGTTGATGTGCTGGTTGAAGTCATGGGCGGCACCACGGTTGCTAAGGATCTGATCCTCAAAGCCATCGAAAACGGTAAGCACATTATCACTGCTAACAAGGCGCTGATTGCGCACCACGGCAATGAAATCTTTGCTGCCGCAAAAGCCAAGGGCGTGACTGTAGCATTTGAAGCCGCAGTGGCTGGCGGTATCCCGATTATCAAAGCCATCCGTGAAGGTTTAGCTGCGAACAAGATTGAATGGTTGGCCGGTATCATCAACGGCACCGGTAATTTTATTCTCACTGAAATGCGTGATAAAGGTCGTTCGTTTGAAGATGTGTTGGCTGAAGCCCAGGCGCTGGGTTACGCCGAAGCTGATCCTACTTTTGATGTTGAAGGCATAGATGCCGCGCATAAGTTGGTGATCCTTGCATCCTTGGCGTTTGGTATTCCGCTCGAAATCAAAAAGGTATTTACTGAAGGTATTACCAAAATTGCCACCGAAGATGTGACCTACGCCGAGGAGCTGGGCTACCGCATTAAAAATCTTGGTATTGCCCGCCGTACTAACAAAGGTATCGAGTTGCGCGTGCATCCAACCTTGATCCCAGAGAAGCGTTTGATCGCCAATGTTGATGGTGTAATGAATGCAGTATTGGTGAAAGGTGATGCTGTTGGCGCCACTCTTTATTACGGGGCTGGTGCTGGCGCTGAACCGACTGGCTC
>Ga0247783_1000259_pt1 | contig 15912 bp, 13 predicted proteins | sample UWRJL064202C5_FD_179911 | JGI IMG/M metagenome (GOLD analysis project Ga0247783, IMG submission 179911) | Plant litter microbial communities from Arlington Agricultural Research Station in Wisconsin, United States - UWRJ-L064-202C-5 | ecosystem: Environmental > Terrestrial > Plant litter >...
CACGCCTCGGCGATGCGGCCGATCTGGAACTGCGACGTGTTCGTGGCGAGGATCACGTCGTTCGCGCACCACGCGTCGAGCTTTGCGAACAACGCCTTCTTCGGCGCGAGCGCCTCGACGATGGCCTCGATCGCGAGGTCGGCGCGCCGCGCGGCGGACTCGAGGTCGAGTCCCATCGTGATGCGCGCGAGCACGGATTCCGGTTCCTCCGTGATCTTGCCCGAGCGTTGTAGCCGCTCGAGGCTGTCGACGATGCGGGCGCGCGCACTGTCGAGCGCGGCCGGCGCGCTGTCGACAAGATCGACGTCGAAGCCGGCCGTCGCGGCGACCTGCGCGATACCCGCGCCCATCAGGCCCGAGCCGACCACGAGCACCCGGCGCATGAGACGCGCGGCCATCAGCCGAGCTCCTTGCCGAACAGGCCGATGAACGAAATGAACTCGCCTGGAAAACCACCCATGTTGTGAGCGAGGCCGATCTTCGGGTCGCGGAGCTGGCGCTTGCCGGCTTCGCCGCGGAATTGCAGCCACAGCTCGAACATCATGCGCAGGCCACTCGCGCCGACCGGATGGCCAAAGGACTTGAGGCCGCCGTCTGGATTCACCGGAAGGCGACCATCGAGATCGTAATCGCCTTCCAGGATGTCTTTCCACGCCTCGCCGCGATCGGAGAAACCGAGGTCCTCCATCAGCAGAAGTTCGGTCGGCGTGAAGCAGTCGTGCACCTCGGCCATCGAGATCTGCGTCCTGGGGTCGGTGATCCCCGCCTGACCGTAGGCCTCGGCCGCACATGCCACGACCTCGGGGAAGCTGACGTGCCGGCGCCCTGCCGTGACCACGCCGTCGCAGCGGCCCGCGTGCAGCGACATTCCCTTGAGATACATGGGCCGGTCGGTGTACCGGAGGGCGTCCTCGGCGCGAACGATGATCGCGGCCGCCGCCCCGTCGGCCACGCCCGAGCAGTCGAACACGCTGAGGTTCCCCGCGATGCGCGGGGCCGATGAAATCTTCTCCTTGCTGACCGGTGACGTGTACTGGGCGCGCTCGGGATTGAGCGCGCCGTTTGCATGGTTCTTCCACGCGACATGGTCGAGGGCGCGGCGCATGTCGTCCTTGTCGATGCCGTAGTTGTCGGTGTACACGTCGGGCAGCATCGCGTACGTTGCCGGGGCGCTGATCTCGGCCGCGGTGTTGTCGCTCGGCGGCATCGCGAGCGTGAGGCCGGAGTAGCCGCTGTCCTTGAGTTTCTCGACGCCCACGGCCATCGCCACGTCGTACGCGCCCGACGCGACCGCGAACGCCGCGTTGCGGAAGGCGTCCGAACCGCTCGCGCAGAAGTTCTCCACGCGCGTGACCGGCCGATCGATCTTGAGCGCACGGGAGAGCTGTAGGCCTGAATGGCCCGAGGACAACGTGGAGTACCAGAAAGCCTCGACGTCCTCGAGCCCGATGCCCGGCACCGAGCCAAGCGCGTCCTTCACTGCGTCGACCATCAGGTCGTCGTGCGACCGGTCCCAGCGCTCGCCGAAGCGCGTGCAGCCCATGCCGACGACGGCGATACGGTCCTTCATGCTCTTGCTCATGCGGATGCTCTCTTGGAAGGCCGGGCCTTCCAGAAATAGTTGGGGGTGGCATCAACCTCGTAGGTGCGACGGAACGTGATCTGCACGGGATCGCCGACGACGAGTTCACCGGGCTTCGCTTCGGCGAGTTCCATCATCACGCGACCACCGCCTTCGAAGTCGATCATCGCGGCGACGGCTGGCGGCGCGGGAGAGTCCGAGACGAGATCGCTGCTGAACGCCGCGATCCGAGCCGAACGGCCAGAGGCGTCGTAAGGCGCAGACGCATCGACTGCGTGGCAGTTCGAGCAGACGCGTTGCGGCGGCAGATGGATGGCTTCGCACGCCGTGCAACGCGAGCCCTGGAGCCCGAACTTCCAGCCGCGATTTCGGAAGCTCGCGGGCGCCGCCACCGATGCACGCTCGGGCCGACGTGCCGGCTCTCGCTCGAGCAGCCCCCGCCATGTCAGGTAGCTCACATAGTCCAGAGCAAGCGGCTCGAGGCCGCTCTTGGAGCCTGCGCCGTCACGCAGTACATGCAGCAACATCGCGTCGGCGCCGCCCGCGATCGCGACCAGCAGGATGGTGTCGCCGGCTCTTGCCTCGTCGAGCGCGCGTGCAAGCAGGAGCCCGGGATCGGCGGCACCGCAATAGCCGGTGTCGCCGCGATGCGCCTGCAGAAGGTCCGTTCCGCGCACCGGCTTGAACGACGCGCTCGTGGTGGTCGCGAAGCGGCCGTTCAGCGCGCTGACCAAGGTCCACGTCGGGGGAGCTTCGAGCCCGAGCCGTGTGACCGCTTCGCGCACGACCGGAGTGGACATCGTGGAAGCGAAACGCTCCTCGCACGTCGACGACCAGCGCGCGCCGGGCTGGCGCCAGATGTCCATCACCTCGGTCGGCAGCGAGACGGTCGCGACGATCTCTGCGATCGCATCGCCTTCGCTGGCGAAGAGAAACGCCGCGGCACCGTCACCACCTTCCTGCTCCTCCGCCGATCCAGGCCGACCTGTCCGCAGGTCGCTCATCACGGCGATGCCACCCGACTGCGACGCGAGGCGCAAGGCGTCGAATCCGGATCGCAGGCCGGCCACGTCGACGCAATAGGCCGCATCGCGCAGGCCGGAAGCCGCGTGGACGGTGCCGGCATTCGACTTGTCCCAGAACGGGGGCGTCGACGTCGCGAGGTAGAGCTGTGTCGCCTCGACGCGAGAGTCGGGCAAGCGCCTCACTGCGCCGACAGCCATCGTGATCGCGTCCTCGTCGTAGCTCGCGACCGCGCGCTTCGTCTTGCCACGCTGAAGACGATAGCGCGGGAGGTAGGCGCCGTACCCGACCAGCTTCGCGCCGATCATGCGGCCTCCTGGACGGTGGCGGGGCGGGCAATACGCACCGGCAAGCCTTCGATGCCCCGCAGGATCAGCACCCGCTGCCACTGCAGCGACTCTTTCGGGACCGCCAGTTCGAGACGCGGCACGATCTTGAGCAGCGTCGTGAGCGCGGCCTTCATTTCCATGCGCGCGAGTGGCGCACCGAGGCAGAAGTGCGCCCCGCCGCCGAAGCTGATGTGCGGATTCGCCTTGCGATCGATCACGAAGCGGTTCGGCTCGGAGAAGCGCTCCGGATCGCGATTGGCCGCGCCGGTGACGAGATACACCCGGCTTCCGGCGGGGATATTGTGGCCGCCGAACTGCATGTCCTTGTCGGCGCGACGGATCATGTAGTTCCCCGGTGGCGCGAGGCGCAGGCATTCCTCGACCGCCGTTTGCGCGATCGAAGGGTCGGTCGCAAAGCGTTCCCAATCGGCCGGCAAGTCCATGAGCATCAGCAGCGTATTGGCCAACGTGTACTGCACGGTCTTGTAACCGGCATCGAGGATCAACATCGCCGTAGCGATGAGCTCGTCGTAGTCGAGCTTGCTGCCTTCGTCCGCAGCAACCACCAGGCCCGACAGCACGTTGTCTGCCGGCTCCGAACGGTAGCCGTCGATCAGACCCTTCAGATATTCCTCGAACTCCCCCATTGCCCGCGCCACACGCTCGTTGCGTTCAGGGTTGCCGAGCGCACCGTTGATGAAGAGACCGAGCTCCTCGGCCCAGTGCTTGAGACGAACGCCATCCTCGACTGGCACGCCGAACATCTTTGCGATCACCTGCCCCGGCAGCGGGATGCAGAACTCGGCGAGCAGGTCGACGGTCTCGCCGGCTTCGAGTCTCGAACGGACCTGCTCGGCCAGCGAGGTCGCGACGCGTTCGGCCTCCGCCTGGAGCGCCTGGATACGCCACGGCGTGAACGACTTCTGGACCAGGCCGCGCAGGCGCGTATGCACGGGCGCGGCATGGAACAACAGCATGCTGCCGAGCAGATCGAACATGCGCTTGAAGCGATCGCGGTCTTCCGGCGCGATACGACTTTGCAGGTAAGGACCGATGCGGTCAGTGCCAAATGCGTCCGCCTTGAGCGCGGCGGCTACGTCCTCGTGACGCGAGATCAGCCACGCCTTGTGACGCACGTTGTACAGGACGGGTGCCGTGGCAAGCAGGTCGCCGAAGAATGGGTACGGGTCAGCGCGCAAATCGTCGGCCAGCAGGTCGCGAGCCGCGAAGGCTTCGACAGTGGCCGTCGGTGGCGCCTCGGCTTTCATGAACATGGATTCATGCCTCCTGACTCCTAGCAATGTGTTTACTTTATTACCGAGCGAGCACTCGGTCTGTTAGTATAAACACTGATTTGTCTCGCGCGCAAGCAGCCGGTTCAATGCGACACCGTTCAGGAGATCTCATGACGACACCATCCCCACGCAAGGGCCGACTCGATGGCCTGCATGTCTTCATCACCGGCGCGAGCCGAGGTATCGGTCGCGCGATCGCGATCGCAATGGCCGAAGAAGGCGCGCGCCTCACGCTCGCCGCGACCAATCAGGCGCTACTCGACGAAGCCGTCGTCGAGTGCCTGCCCGGGGCGGAGGGCGCGCATCGCACGCGGGTGCTGAACGTCACGGATCGCGCCGCGTGCTTCGCCGCGATCTCGGAGGCCGAGGCCGAGGCCGGAAGCATCGACGTTCTCGTGAACGGCGCGGGCATCTACAGCTCGTTCTCGTTCTTCGACTACACCGAAGACGAGTTCCGTCGGATCATGGAAGTCAACCTGTATGGATCGTTGCACCTGATGCAGGCAGCCCTGCCGCAAATGATCGACCGCGGTTGGGGAAGGGTGATCAACGTCGCGTCCGCGGCCGGCAAGTGGGCCTCGCCGAATCAGGCCGCATACAACGTCTCGAAACACGCGCTCATCGGACTCACGCGCTGCGTGGCGCAGGAAATCGGTGAGTCCGGCGTGACCGTGAATGCGATCTGTCCGGGCATGGTCGAGACGGACATGCTGACGAGCGACTATCGTCGACTGGAAGCAGTCCGCGACGCGCCACTCGAAACGGTGATCGCGCCCGTCCTCGCGCGCGTCGCGATGAAGCGTGTGCTGCGCCCCCCCGAGATCGCGACGCTGTCGGTGTTCCTCGCGTCAACGGAATCGAGCGGCATGACTGGCCAGAGCCTCGTGGTCGATGGCGGTATGCTCTTCGTCTGACAGCGTCAGGCGACGCAGGCACCCTCTCCCTCACCATGGCTCAGGCCGACCGACGTTGCACGCCCTCCTTCGCCCGTCGTCGCATCCATAGATGAAGACTCGCGCACTCCGCTTTGCCGTCGACGGTCGCCAACTGCGCGCCGCGCGCGAGAAGCAGGGCATCAGCCTGCGTCGCTTCGCGACCCAACTCGATGTCAGCGCGGCCACGATGAGCGGGATCGAGGCCGGGCGCACGCGTGTCTCGAGCGACCGGCTCGCACACATGGCGAGACTGGTTGGCAGTCCGGTCGAGCGCTTGGTGGCGCCAGCCAGTGCGGGTCTTGCAACCGGCATGCCGTTGTCCGAGCCGGCGCATTGGCGTGTCTATCCGCCGCTCGCTTTCGACGCACCCCTGCGGGGCGCCTTCGACGCTTTCGTCGAATTCGGCTATCACGGCGCGACCACGCGGGAGATCGCAAGGCGCGCGGGGATGTCGGTGCCGGGCCTGTATCACCACTATCCAACGAAGCAACACATGCTCGTCGCGATCGTTGACTTCCTCATGCAGGATCTCATCACACGCGGCGTGGCCGCCCGCGACGAGGGGAACACGCCGGCCGCGAAGTATGCGCTGCTCGTCGAGAACCTGGCGCTGTTTCATGCGGCGCGACCGAGTCTGAGCTTTCTTGGTTCCAGCGAACTGCGAAGCCTGGAGCCCGAGTCCTTCCAGCGCAACCGCCGATTGAGACGCCAATACAAGCAGATGATGGACGACGCCACCGATGCGGCCGTCACCGCTGGCGAGTTCCTTTGCGACGATCCTCGTGCGGCCACACAGGCCGCCATCAATCTCTGCGTCGCGCTGCCGACCTGGTACCGGGTCGGCGGAGTGAAGACACCGCAGGAGATCGCGCGAAAATATGTGGGCTACTCGCTGCAGCTGCTGGGTTACTCGAAGTCGCGCGACGCGCTGATCCGTCGTGCGAGGATCGGCGAAACCCACGTCTAGAACAATTCGAGTCCTCGCGGCACGTCCGATGACGCGACAGCGGGGCGTTCCGCTCCTCTTCGAACCAAGCCCACCCCAGGCAACGACGTCAGCATCGAGATGCGAAGGCCGATGTTCGCTTCGACCGCTATTGCTCGAGGAAAAGGTCGGAGATCACGGACCTTAGCCATCGATTGGCCGGATCCTGTTGATAGCGCTCATGCCAATGCTGCTTGATGGTGAAGCTTGGAAATTCGAACGGCGGGTCGAAGCTCTTGACTTGGGCGATGCGCAAAAGCGTTTTCGCAACCCGTTGGGGCACCGTGATCATCAAGTCGGTGCTACTCACGAGGGCACCGATGCCGAGAAAATTCGGTAAGCGCAGCACGACATCGCGCTTGACGCCAAGGCGTTCCAACCGGTTTTCCACGAGTTCGTGGCCTGTGCCTGCTGCATCGACCAGCACGTGCCTCTCGCGCATGAATGCTTTCTGCGTCAGTCGGGAATGCACGCGTGGATGGTGCTGCTTCACGACGCATGCGAAGCGCTGCTCGAACAACTTCTGTTGATAGAACCCCGCTTCCAGGGTCGGCATGTATCCAACTGCCAGATCCGCGCCTCCAGACTCCAGCATCCGTGGCGTCTCGTTGGATATATGCGTGATTTCAATTTGGATGGCTGGTGCGAGCTCGCTCAGGCGATTCATCAAAGCGGGCAGAAGCGCGAGGTGCGTGATGTCGGTCATGCACACACGAAATTTGCGGACGGCTTTCGCCGGATCGAACACCGCCCGCTGCCGAGTGACGCTGCGAAGCAGCTCGAGGACCTGGCGGATCTCCACCACGAGCGTCGTCGCGTGCGGAGTCGGCTGCATTCCGTCGGACGTGCGTACGAATAGAGCATCACCGAAGTGATCTCGCAGCCGCGATAACGCAATGCTCACGGATGACTGGGGCATACCGAGGTTCTCTCCGGCGCGCGAAACGCTACGCGCCTTGTAGACCTCATCGAACACCTCGAGCAATCTCACATCCATTATTTAGATATTTGATCGTGAGTATTCCTGTCATCTCATGGACGCAATAGTGCTTCGCGCCTAGCATTCTTGCAACCCAAGACCTGCTGGAGTGAACATGACGACGGGCACTGTCTACGAACCGCCGCGCCAGACGCCTGTATTCGGCGCTTTTGATGTCGTCGTGCTCGGAGGGGGGCCGGCAGGCATCGCCGCAACCGCATCGGCGGCAAAAATGGGAAGCCGCACCTTGTTGATCGAGCACTATGGTTTTCTCGGCGGCATGGGGACGGCCGCCGGCGTGACGAACTTCTGTGGACTGCACGCCAACGTGTACGGCGAGATCCGGCAGGTCGTGCACGGTATTGCGGATGAGCTGCTGGACCGGATGCGATCACTGGGTGGCCTGAACGAGCCGCACGTCATCTTCGGCGGGCGAATCGCCGCTCAGGCTTACGACAACGCAGCGTTCAAGGTCGCTGCCGACGAGCTGGTCAGCGAGAGCGGCGCCCAGCTTCTTTTCCATGCCCACGCCTGCGGTGTGCTCATGCGTTCGCCGAGCGAGATCGAGGCGATCCTGATCGAGACCAAGTCCGGTCGCCGCGCCGTCGTCGGTCAGTTGTACATCGACTGCTCTGGCGATGGCGACCTGGCAGCCCAGGCCGGTGCGGTGTTCGAGAAGGGCACGGACGGCAACGGCATGCTCTACCCCTCCACGATGTTTCGCGTCAACGGCGTTGACCCTGGGCGGGCGGGCGATGCCTGGAACCACTTCGGCCGCTGGATGGAAGATGCCGAACGCAGAGGACGCAAGTTCCCGCGCAAGACGCCGATCATTCGGCCGCAGAAGAATCCGACGGAGTGGCGCGCCAATGTCACGCAATTGGCCAACCCCGACGGATCACCGGCGGACTGCACCGACGCCTTGCAACTGAGCGCCGCGGAGTTGGAAGGACGCCGGCAGATCGTCGACTTCTTCCAGTTCCTGCGCGAGTCGGCGCCCGGCTTCGAGAATTCCTACATCCTGGAGATCGCACCTCAAGTCGGCGTGCGCGAAACACGACGCATCCTCGGGGGCTATCAACTGACCGAAGAGGACGTGCTGACCTGCGCGAGCTTCGACGACACGATCGGTGTGAACGGCTGGATGATCGAAGCGCATGTTGCCGGTGACGTCCTGTTCAAGTGGCAGGACATTCCCCGCTGCCGCGGCTTCAACCAGCTCCCCTATCGGATGATCGTGGCCCAGGGGATCGACAACCTGTTGGTCGCGGGCCGTTGCGCTTCGATGACGCACATGGGGCAGTCGGCTGCGCGTGTCTCGGGTGGATGCTTCGTGATGGGACAGGCAGCGGGAACTGCCGCCGCCCTCTCGCTCGCAGCCAGCGTACGCCCGCGCGGCCTGGACATCGCGAGCTTGCAAACGCAGCTCGCGCGCGATGGGGCGTATCTAGGGCGCACTCAGTGACGAAAAGAGAATCCACGCTCCGTCGCACGAACGACGGACGAAACCAAATGGAGACAGGACATGACCTACATGTCGCCGCATGTTCCGCTAGACGTGCCCGATCCCGCTACGGCAACTCGTCGCCTCCGGTGGCTCGTCCTGGCCGTTGCATGGGCGGCCCTCCTCATGGCCTTCGTCGATCGGCTCGCCTGGGCCAATCTGTCCCTGCAGGTCGGCAGTTCGTTGGGGCTGCCCATCGCAGGGCTCGGCGTGTTCGTCACGAGCTTCTATGTCGGCTACGTGAGCGCCAACGTCCTCGGTGGTCTTGCGACCGACTGGCTTGGGCCGAGCCGGATGCTCGTGCTCGCGATGATTCCTCTCGGCATCAGCACGTTCCTCTTCAGTTTCACGTCTTCGGTGAGCATCGGCTTGGGCTTGCAAGTGATCATGGGTCTGGCAGCCGGCGCTGACTATTCCGCCTGCGTGAAGCTGGCCGCGACGTGGTTCGAATATCGAGTGCGCGGACGAGCCATGGGCCTGCTGATCACGGCCTCGTCGGCCGCAGTGGTCTTGACCAATGCGGTCGTGCCGAGCCTCTCTGCGTGGCTTGGATGGGGCGGCGTGTACGAGGTGCTGGGCGTCGTCACGATCTTGATCGGCTGCTTGTGTTGGCTGCTGTTGCGCGACGCCCCGTCTGCTGCGCAGACAGGGTCCGCCAAACCGCAGATATCGGCGCTGTTCCGCAATCGCGACCTGATTCTGCTGTCGATGGTCGGGTTCGGCGCTCTGTGGGGCACTTGGGGGTTTGCGTTCTGGGTCAATGCGCTCATGACGAAGGGGCATGGAATCAGCCCGGTCCGAGCCGGTCTGATCACCGCCACCTTCGGTGCCGGGGCCATCATCGCCAAACCGCTGATCGGACTCCTGTCGGACTGGCTGGGTGGCAAGCGAAAAGTGCTCGTCCTCATCTGCCTGGCCGCCTTCACGGCGATGCTGCTGCTGTTCGGAACGCTGCAGACCGAGGCGGCGTTCTTCATCGCAGCACCGATTCTGGGGATCACGGCCTTCGTCTATTCCCCGCTACTCGCCGCCATGGTGGCGGAAATCGCCGGCCCGGCGCTGGTGGGCTCGGCGACCGGCATGACGAACGCCTTCTGGCAACTCGGCAACGTGATCGTGCCGCTGGTCGTCGGAGTCGTCTATCAATCCACGAATTCGTTCGGAGCCGCGTTTGTCGCGCTCGCGGCCGGCCCGCTGTTTGCGACGATGATCATGGTCGCGGTGAGGGAACGACACTCGTTTTGATCGGCTTGCCGACGAAGGCGAACAAGTCCGTTGGCGGGCTCTCCATGGACCGGGCGTCGACTCGGGCAACAGCTTCACCCAGGGAGATACTCATTCGAATTTCGAGTCACGCCGTTGCCGCGCTCATTTCGGTGTCACTGGCCGCCTGCGGCTCGACGACGCCCGGGGCGCAAGTCATCGCCGAACTCGCGGCACAGCCCGCGTGTCGCAGCCTCACGCCCGCGGCGCTCGGAGGTCCGATGCCAAGCGGCGACGTGGCCGTGCTGCGCTGGCTGGGCACGTCGAACTACGAGCTGGCGTATCACGGCCGGGTGGTATTGATGGACACGTACTTCGATCGACCCGCTCGCACGCCGTCGCTTGGCTTCCAGGTCGCGCAAGTGACGCGGGCTGACGTCATCCTCATCGGCCACGCGCATTCGGATCACATCAGCGACGTGGCGCAAGTCGCGGCGCAGACGCGCGCGCCGGTCGTCGGGTCCGCGATCTCGACGGCGACGGCGGTCACGCTCGGCGTGCCGGCCTCGCAGATCGTCACGGTCGCCGGTGGCGAGACGCTGCGCTACGGCGATATCACGATCCGGCCGGTGCACATCGCCCACAGTACCGTCCCGCCGGGCCTGATCCCGGCGCTGGATGCGCTCTACGAAGTCGATGCGTCGCCGCTCACCGACGCGGAGAAGGCGCAATCGAATGCGGTCGATGCCCGCGGCTCGGACGATCCGAAGGTGATGACCGAAGGCACGATCGGCTACACACTGACGCTGCAAAACGGATATCGCATCGTGTGGTTCGACAGCGTGGGGCTTGCCACGGACGACGAGCTGCGCCTCGCGAAGGACATCGCACCGATCGATGTAGGTATCTTCCCTTGGGGTCCGCACCCCATTGCCGAGACGCAGCTCGCCCTCACCTTTCGCCACATCGAGCTGTTCAAACCCAGGCTCTATCTGCCGGACCACCACGATGGCATTTGGGGCGTCGTGCTCGACAACGGCCTCGCGCCGCTGTTCATGAAAATTCGCGATGACGCGCCCGACACTCGATACGCGCAGCCGCTCTATCGTTCAGCGATCTGCCTGCAGACCGATGGGCCGGGCCGCGGTGCGTTCTTCCAGGGTCGCTAGCTCGAGATCGGCCCGTCTACTTGGATGCCGTATGCCCACTTGGCCCCGGACTCCACGGCGCAGGACGTCGAGAACTCGAGACGCAACCCTGCTATCCCGAAGGGCACAAAAAGCACGACGGGGGAGGCACTCGCTGATCGAACCGATGCAAGGACCTGCAAAGATGGGGTGGCTGATGGGACTCGAACCCACGACAACCGGGATCACAACCCGGGACTCTACCAACTGAGCTACAGCCACCACGGAGAACTGCCGCGTGCGGACCTTGCATCCCCACGATCTTGTTTCTGGCCTGCCCGGCGGGACTCGAACCCACAACCCCCGGCTTAGAAGGCCGGTGCTCTATCCGGTTGAGCTACGGGCAGCCTGATCGATGCCTCGGGCCCATAGCAGATGAGTTGGTCGGGGTGGAGAGATTTGAACTCCCGACATCCTGGTCCCAAACCAGGCGCGCTACCAGGCTACGCTACACCCCGAGTTCCCTGCGAAACAAGCCGCGCATCATAGCTTGGTGACCCAGACGGGTCAACGAAGGCCCCGGGTGCGGGACCGCGTGCGTGCGATGGGCCCCGCGCCTCGTCAGCCGAAGCGGCCGGTGATGTAGTCCTCGGTCTGCTTCTTCGACGGCTTGATGAAGATCTGGTCGGTCTGGCCGAACTCGATCAATTCGCCGAGGTACATGTAGGCCGTGCGATCGGAGCAGCGGGCGGCCTGCTGCATGTTGTGCGTGACGATCACGACAGTGTAGTCGGTCTTGAGCTCGTCGATCAGCTCTTCGATCTTCGCGGTCGAGATCGGGTCCAGCGCCGAACATGGCTCGTCGAGCAGCAGGATCTCGGGCTTGATCGCGATGCCGCGCGCGATGCAGAGGCGTTGCTGCTGTCCGCCCGACAAGCCGTTACCGCTCTGCGCGAGCTTGCCCTTGACTTCGTTCCACAGGGCCGCCTTCGACAACGCCCACTCGACGCGTTCGTCCATCTCGCCCTTCGACAGGTTCTCGAAGAGACGCACGCCGAACGCGACGTTGTCGTAGATCGACATCGGGAACGGCGTCGGCTTCTGGAAGACCATGCCGATCTTCGCGCGGATCAGCGCGACGTCCGTCTGCGTCTGCAGCAGGTTCTCGCCGTCGAGATTGATCTCGCCTTCGGCGCGCTGTTCGGGATACAGCTCGAACATCCGGTTCAACGTGCGCAGCAGCGTCGACTTCCCGCAGCCCGACGGGCCGATGAACGCGGTCACCTTCTTCTCGGGGATCTCGAGCGAGATGTTCTTGAGGGCGTGGAACTTGCCGTAGTAGAAGTTCAGATCCTTGATGCGGATCTTCGGATTTTCGAGGACTTCGGCGGTGGCCATTGCTATTGATTCTTCGGTGAGAAATACGTACGGGCAAAGACGTTCACGGCGAGCACGCCCACGGTGATCAGGAAGACGCCTGCCCAGGCGAGGTCCTGCCAGTTCTTGAACGGACTCATCGCGAACTTGAAGATCGTGACCGGCAGGTTCGCGGTCGGCTGCGTCAGGTCGAGACTCCAGAACTGGTTCGACAGCGCGGTGAACAACAGTGGCGCGGTCTCGCCGGCGATCCGCGCGACCGCGAGCAGCACGCCCGTGACGACGCCGGCGCGCGCGGCCTTCAACGTGATCTTCGAGATCACCTTCCATCGCGGCGTGCCGAGTGCGAACGCCGCCTCGCGCAACGAGTTCGGGATCAGGCGAAGCATGTTCTCGGTCGTGCGCACGACGACGGGCACGACGATCAACGCGAGCGCGATGATGCCGGCGATTCCCGAGAAGCTCTTCGCGTTGGAGACGTAGATCGCATACACGAACAGGCCGATCACGATCGACGGGGCGGACAACAGGATGTCGTTGATGAAGCGCGTCGCGGACGCGAGCCAGCCGTTGCCGCCGTACTCCGCGAGATAGATGCCGGCGAGGATGCCGATCGGCGTGCCGATCGCGGTCGCCAGCACGACCATGACGAGGGAGCCGACGATCGCGTTCGCGAGGCCGCCGACATCGGCGTTCGGCGACGGTGTCATCTCGGTGAACACGCTCAGGCCGAGGCCGCCGATCCCGAGCGACAACGTGGTGAAGAGGATCCAGATCAGCCAGAAGAGGCCGAACGCCATCGCCGCGAGCGACAGCGTCAACGCCACGCGATTGACGAGACGACGGCGCGCGAAGACCGGGTTGGACTTGCTCTTCGTGACGACGGGCAGGACGGCGCTCATGCCTTCTTTCCTTCGCTCGCCTGCAGCTTGATCAGCAGGATCTTCGACGCGGCCAGCACGAAGAAGGTGATGACGAACAACACGAGGCCGAGCTCGATCAGCGCGGCCGTGTGCAGGCCCGGTTGCGCCTCGGCGAACTCGTTCGCGAGCGCGGACGTGATCGAGTTGCCCGGCGAGAACAACGAGACGTCGGACAGCAGGTTCGTGTTGCCGATGACGAACGTGACGGCCATCGTCTCGCCGAGTGCGCGCCCGAGCCCGAGCATGATCCCGCCGACCACGCCGGCGCGCGTATAGGGCAACACGACCTTCCAGACGACTTCCCACGTCGTGCCGCCGAGACCGTAGACCGATTCCTTGAGCATCGCCGGCGTGACCTCGAACACGTCACGCATCACCGACGCGATGAACGGGATGATCATGATTGCGAGAATGATGCCGGCGCACAGCAGGCCGATGCCGATCGGCGCGCCCGAGAACAGCTTGCCGATCACGGGGATCTTGCCGAGCGTCGCCCCGAGCGGGGCCTCGATCCAGGTCGCGAAGATCGGCGAGAAGACGAGCAGGCCCCACATGCCGTAGACGATCGACGGGATGGCGGCGAGCAGTTCGATGGCCGTCCCGAGCGGGCGACGCAGCCACGCCGGCGACAGTTCGGTCAGGAACAGCGCGATCCCGAAGCTGACGGGAACGGCGATCACGAGCGCGATGAGCGACGTGACGATCGTGCCGTAGATCGGGATCAACGCGCCGAACTTCTCCGCCGGCGGATCCCATTCGCTCGACGTGAGAAACGAGAAGCCGTAACGGCTCAGCGAAGGCCAGGAACTGATCACGAGCGAGACGATGATGCCCGCCAGCACCAGCAGCGTCAGCAACGCCGCGAGTCGCGTCAGGTTCAGAAAGATGACATCGCCGAGCGAGCTCTGGGATCTCAAGGGAGCCTTCGGTTCCGGCTGCCGGCTCTGAATCTGCGGCACGTCCAGGGTCGTAGCTGCGTCCATGCCGTCCTGTACAAGAGAACGGCGAGCGACCGGTGGCCCGATCGACTCGCCGCGAATCCTACCGGAAATCGTCGTCTGATCGAATCAGAACGCGATCACTGTGCGATCGACTTGCCCGATGCGTCCTTCAACTCGTTCGTCCAGGTCTTCCGGATCGACGCGACGAGTGCAGAAGGCAGCGGAACGTAGTCGAGGTCCTCGGCCATCTTGCCGCCGTTCTTGTAGGACCAGTCGAAGAACTTCAGGACTTCGGTCGCCTGACCGGGCTTGTCCTGCGTCTTGTGCATGATGATGAAGGTCGACGCGGCGATCGGCCACGCGTCCTTGCCGGCCTGGTTCGTGAGGATCACGTAATACTGGCTCTTCTCCCAGTCGGCGCCCGCGGCGGCGGCCTGGAACGTCGAATCGTCGGGAAGGACGAAATTGCCTGCCGCGTTCTGCATGCTCGCGTACGGCATCTTCGACTGCTTGGCGTAGGCGTACTCGACGTAGCCGATCGCGCCCGGGATGCGCTGGACAAAGGCGGAGACGCCCTCGTTGCCCTTGCCGCCGGTGCCCACCGGCCAATTGACCGTGGTGCCTTCACCGACCTTCGACTTCCACTCCGGATTGACCTTCGACAGGTAGTTCGTGAAGTTGAACGACGTGCCCGAACCGTCGGCGCGGCGCACGACGGCGATCGCCGTATCCGGCAGCTTGAGCGAGGGATTGAGCGCGGTGATCGCGGGATCGTCCCACTTCGTGATCTTGCCGAGGTAGATGTCGCCGAGGACCTGGCCGGTCAGGCGGAGCTTGCCGGCTTCGACGCCCGGCAGGTTGAAGACCGGGACGATGCCCCCGATGACCGTCGGGAACTGGACGAGCCCCTTCGTCTGCAGTTCCTGCGGCGTGAGCGGCGCGTCGGAGGCGCCGAAGTCGACCGTCTTCGCCTCGATCTGCTTCATGCCGCCGGACGAGCCGATCGACTGATAGTTGACGTGGTTGCTCGTCGCCTTGCTGTAGGCGTCGGCCCACTTCGAATAGACGGGCGCCGGGAAGCTGGCGCCGGCGCCGGTGACGTCGGCGGCTTGCGCGACGCCAACGCTCATCAGGGCCGCGACGGCGGCCTTGTACAGAATGTGCATGGGATTCCTTGCGGGGATGCGGGTGGAAAAACCGCGCCACGATAAGGCGATCCGATGACAGTGTTATGACACGGTCGCAAGACCCCGCAAGAAAACGGACTACGCGGCCTTCGGCAGCGTGGCGACCAGGCGCTCCGCGGCGCCGGACGCCAGTGACTCCGACTCGGCCTCCACCATGACCCGCAACAGCGGCTCGGTCCCCGACGGACGGATCAGGATGCGACCGGCCGAGCCGAGGTCCGCCGCGACCGAGCGTTGGGCTTCGACGAGCGGCGGATGGCGTTCCCAGTCGAAGCCCTTCGCGATCTTCACGTTGATCAGGCGTTGCGGGTACAGCGAGACGTCGGCGGTCAGCTCGGCCAGCGTCTTGCCGCTGCGGCAGATCGCGGACAGGACCTGGAGGGCGCTGACGATGCCGTCGCCGGTCGTGTGCTTGTCGAGACACAACAGGTGACCCGAGCTCTCGCCGCCCCAGAGCCAGCCGTTCTGCTGCAAGAGTTCGAGGACGTAACGGTCGCCGACTTTCGCACGTGCGAACTCGAC
>Ga0247783_1000260_pt1 | contig 15813 bp, 15 predicted proteins | sample UWRJL064202C5_FD_179911 | JGI IMG/M metagenome (GOLD analysis project Ga0247783, IMG submission 179911) | Plant litter microbial communities from Arlington Agricultural Research Station in Wisconsin, United States - UWRJ-L064-202C-5 | ecosystem: Environmental > Terrestrial > Plant litter >...
GGCTTCAAAAAGACCCCCGAGACAACGCCCATGGATATCATTCACGCGCAACTGCAGCGTGGTGCGCGGATGGTGTTGCTCGATGCGCGCGCGCCCTCGGACTACATGAATCAACACATCGCCGGAGCGGTGAGCGTGCCGTTCTACGAGCCGGGCCCGTATCTGGCCAAGTTGCCCAAGAACTCCTGGCTGGTTTGTTATTGCGCTTGCCCACACGCCGAGTCGGGGCAGCTCGCGAACAGGCTGCTCGAGGCTGGCTTCAAGAAGGTCACCGTGCTCGATGAAGGGCTCGGCGCTTGGGCAAGGAAAAAATATCCACTGAGCAGCGGCGAAAAGCCCTGATTCATCAGCACCCGGCGCCGTCGCTTTCCGCGTTGCGGATTATTGCGGCGCGGCCCCCGGCAAACACAAGCCGGTGACCGTGTTGCAGGCTGCGCCGGCAGCGCAGTCGACCGGCCCGGCACAGGGGAACGCACACTTTTGGAATTGCACGTTGCAGCGCGCGAGGCCGCACGCTGAATCGTTCGCGCAGGGTAACGCGAAAGCCCCTGGCGTCGCCATCGTGCCAGCCGGAGCGCCGGGCGCGGTGGCGACGGGCGCAGGCGTGCCCGCGGTGACTGCTGGCTGGGGCAGCGGTTGGGCTACGGTGGGTGCGGGCGGGGCATAGGGTGCGGGCGCCGCTGGGGGCGGATCGTTCTCTTTGGCACAGGCACTGACGATCGAGACCACTCCAGCGAGGGCGATGAGGGACTTGCGTAGCATCGAGTTATTTCTTTCCGCGCCGCATCGGGCGCTCGTCAAATCGGTTCTGTGTTCGCGCACGACGTCAGCGCATCCTAGCCGCGACTCCGGCGCGTCGGTTCAGAAAAGGATAGTGCGTTCGTTGCGCAGCGGCCGCGAGTGAAGGGGACTCGGCAGCGCTTCCCCCGCCCGCGTGTCAGGAGTATGTCATATTTGCATGCAGCGCACGGAGCGGCTTTTCGCACTGACCGAATACCTCCGAGGACGGCGTACTGGCGTCACGGCCGAGGTGCTGGCCGAACGCTTCGGCGTGACGTTGCGCACGATCTATCGCGATCTCGACACGCTGCGGATGGCGGCGCTGCCCCTGTCGGCCGAGCGCGGTCGAGGTGGCGGTTATGCGCTCGACCGCAGCTACAGCTTGCCGCCGGTCAATTTCACCGCGCGAGAAGCCGCGCTGCTCGTCGCATTGGGGCGGTTCGCGATCGAGATGCGCTTACTGCCGTTTGCCGAGACGCTCGACTCCGCGCTGGATAAGGTGCGCGCGGCCTTGTCGACCTCCGCGCAGCGCGAGCTGCTCACTCGGCTGTCCGAACTGTCGTTTCATGGCGTGCCTGGCCTGCCGACCAAGAAGGCCGTGCGCAGCGCGCTCGAGCGCGCGTGGTTCGAGCAATGCCCGCTGCGCATCGTGTACGTCGACGGCAACTTCGTGCAGAGCACGCGCACGATTCGCATCCTCGGTGTGCTGATGGAGCGGCGCGAAACACGCCTCGACGCGTGCGACGTCGAGAGCGGCGAACGGCGTCATTTTCGCCTCGATCGCATCGAGCAGGCGGAGGTCGTGCGAGGCGACCCAGGCGCCCCCGCTACTTTCGCTGGTAAGCGCCGGTGAACGGGTTTTGTGTGCAGGCAAAGCTTTCGCTCGTGTGTCCGGCGCCCGCGACGCGGATTTGGCCGGTGAACGGATCGCTGTAGCAAAGCGTGCTGCGCGCAGCGTTCACCGCGGGTGCGGGCGGGCGCACGGCGGGCACAAGCTCTGGCCCCGCGGGCTTCGGCTGGGTGGCGACCGGCTTCGAGTCGACGACCACGGGGGGGCTCGCTGCCTGCGGCGCGGCGGCCGGGTTTGCCAGAGCTGGCTCGTCGTTCGGGTGAGGCGCAGGCCGCTCGCCCTGCGCTTCGCCAGCAGCGCGTGGCGCTGCGGGATTTGGCATTGGTGCCGCGGACGCGGTCGCCGCTCGGGAGCTGCGCTCGGAAGTGGCTAGCTGCTCGGCGCTGGATCCTTGGGATTTGTCCCGCAGCAGCAGCACCAGCAAACCGAGGGCGCACGCCATCGCCACGCCAAGTCCGATCAGCACGGGCACCGGCGGCGAGCGCTTGCTAGGCGGGAGCGTTCCGGGATGAGGTGGAATTCCCACGGCGCCGGTCGTCGTGCCGCGCCCGGTCACCGCTTTCGCGATCTGGTTACCCATGACTGGCAGCGTCGACGGATCCATGGGCAGCGTCGCGGCGGGCCCGCTTGCCTGGGGCGCGCTGAGTAGCGCTGGCTTGGCACGGCCCGAAACCACCTCTGAAAGGCTGGTCGCGAGCTCCGGGGCGGAGGCGAAGCGCAGCTGTGGATCGCGGTTCGCGCCCTTCGCGAACCACTCGTCGAAGCCGAGCAGGAAGAAGCCTTGGCGCGAGGGGGGCACGATCGGTCGCGCGCAAATGTTGAGCAAGAGTTCGCCGTAGGTCTCGCCGTCGAAGGGGCGTGTGCCGGTCAAGCACTCACAAGCGATCACGGCCAGGGACCACAGGTCCGAGCGGTGATCGAGTGCCTTCTTGCCCTCGACCTGCTCCGGACTCATGTAGTGCGGCGTGCCCATGGTGACACCGGTGCGCGTTTCCATGGCGGAGAAGCGCGGGCCCGTGCTCTTGGCAATGCCGAAGTCGAGCACCTTCGCCAGCTCCTGGTCGTCTTCGCGAACCAGGAAGATGTTGTCCGGCTTCAGATCACGATGCACGATCCCGCTCGCGTGCGCGCGACCGATGGCGCGCGCCACTTGCGTGATTACCGACACGGCGCGCTCGGGGGCGAGCCGTTGCTCGCGCTCCAAGCAATCGGCCAGGCTCTCTCCTTGCAAGAGCTCCATGACCAAGAAGGGCGTGTTCTCGTGCACGCCGTAGTCGAGGACTTGCACGACGTGTGCGCTGCGCAAGGAAGCAGCCGCTTGCGCCTCTCGCTTGAAGCGCTCCGCGCCTTCGACGGTCGACGCGATCGACGGATCCATCAGCTTGACCGCGACCCAGGAATTGAGCGTCAAGTGCTCGGCCAACCAGACCGAGCCCATGCCGCCCTTGCCGAGCTGCCTGCCGAGCCGATAGCGTCCCGCTAGAACTTGGGTTTCCAAGAAGCAACATTGTACGACCAATGCACCCAGCGTGACTAGGCGTGGCGCGGCTTGCCCCTTGACCTCGGCCGGGGCGGCTCCCTACGCTCCCGCATGCTTCGACTTTTTCGTCGTCTGCGGAGCGTGACTGGTTTTCGCGCCGGGTTCGGGCTTTCACGCTTCCGGAGGGCGCTGGCGGCGCTGGCGGCGCTGGCGGCGTTGGAAACGACCGCATGCAGCGGATGGCGGCTGCCGCCGCCGCACGAAGTCCCTGGGCTGGCGGATCCGAGCCAAAGCTACGCAGTCGTGCTCGACACGCTGCGGAACGAAGAATACGCCATTGTCGATCAGGATGCGGCCGCGCGCACGGTGCGCGTGCGCAGTCACGTGGACGAACATGATCCGAAGCGCGTCAGCGTGATCTTGCTGAGCGTCGACGGGAACGCGGTTCATTTGTCGGCCTCGGGCTTTCTGGTGCATCCGGATGGCACGACGCACCACGCGCTGATCTCCGAACTTGCCGCACTGGACGAGGCCCTGAAGAAGAAGCTTGCCGGAGCCGCCCAAGTCCCAGCGAGTGCTGTCCCGGATCAGCCGGCGCCTTCGGTTGCCGGCTCACTGCCCGTCGCCTGGAGTGAACCGGCGCGGGACCCAAGCGTGTGGGGACGGGGCAATTTCACCTGCCTGCCCATCAAGCTCGCGGACGAAGAGCAAACGCAACTCAGCCTGAAGTTATCGAACGGAGAGACCGCGGACGTGTTGCTCTCGCTGGCCCGCGCTCCGGAGCTGTGCCGCTCGCCCAGCGAATGCAAGTTGCCCGGAGGTTGCCCGGCGCTCGGCATCGCGGACGCCGAACGCGTGTCGCGCTTGGCCGGACGCCTGTCGAAGCACGAGATTGGGCCGCTCGCGACGCTCCTGCTGCGCGGCCAGGCGGTCGCCACCATCGATCTCGGAAAGCATGGCTCGATCGCGCAAGCCATGACCGAGAAGCGCTAGCCGCGCTGCTCTGAATCGCAGCTGATGTTAGCCTTCGGGCATGCCTTTTCTCGGTTTTGCAGACGCTAACGCCAAGTTCTTCGCGCTGCTCGCCAAGCATCAAGATCGCACCTGGTTCCAAGCGCACAAGGCGGAGTTCGAAGCGGGCTTTCAAGCCCCCATGAAAGAGTTGCTCGCTGAAGTGCGCGCTGGCATCGATCGCGCGTATCGGCATTGCGACCTCGGCGAGCCGAAGCAATTTCGCATCTTCCGCGATGTGCGCTTCGCCAAGGACAAGTCCCCCTACAAGACGCACGTCGGAGGCCTGATCCCGATCACTCGTCGCGGCAACATCACCGAAGTCCCGTTCGCGCTCTACGTACAGGTAGGCCAGCCCAACTCGTTCGCGGCCGCCGGGCAATACATGATGGACCCACGGTCGCTCGAGCGTTATCGCTCCGCCGTTGCCGACGAGCAACGAGGCAAAGAGCTGACCGAGTTGTTGGCCAGGCTGAGCAAGAAGGGTTTTGTCGTGCGCTCACACGACTCTTACAAGCGAATGCCGAAGGGCTACGACGCCGATCACCCACGCGCCGAGCACCTGTTGCGCAAGGGGCTGACCGTCGCCTTTCCGGATCTGCCCAAAGGGATCCTCGCGTCGCCCAAGTTCAGTCCTTGGCTCATCAGCCAAGCCAAGCTCGCGGTTCCGCTCGTCGAGTGGCTCACCTTCGCCACGCATTGAGGCCGTCGAGAGCGTGGCTCGAAGGCGCGCACTAGGGCGCGGCGCGCAGGCCTTCGCGTAGCCGCAAGTCGCGAGATCTTTTCAGCCGGCTCAGGCCGCGCAGCGCGAAGCCAAGGACCAGGATCAGCGCGTACACGATGGGCTGCGTGTGATCTGCTTTCACTCGCAAGTAGAAGTGCAGCACGCCCAAGATCCCGATCGAGTAAGCCAAGCGATGCAGCAGCTGCCAGCGCTTGAATCCGAGGCGTGCGATGGCCCGCTTGCTGGAGGTGAGCGCGAGCGGCACGAGCAAGACCAGCGCGGCAAAGCCGAGTGCGATGAACGGCCGCTTCAGCACGTCACGGAGCAGCGCGCTCAGAGCTAGGTTCTGATCGAGCACCAGGTAGACGAGAAAGTGCAGTAAGACGCTGAAAAACGCGCACAAGCCCAGCGTCCGGCGCACGCGAAGCGGCCAATTCCAGGCGAAAGCGATTTTGAGCGGCGTGCACGACAGGGATGCACACAGAAATATCAGTGATAAGAGGCCGATCTGGTTCAACGCCGTGGCAATCGGGTTGGCGCCCAGGCGATGCTGCGATAATCGCCAGGCGATCGACGCAAATGGTATCAGGGCCCCCGTGATCGTCGCAGGCACTAGCCAAGCGAGCTTCGACTTGGCCATTCAGAAGGACCGCGCGAGGTCCATGCCTCGATACAAGTCGGCGACTTGTTCGACATAGCCATTGAAGGGCAGCGTTTTCCGTCGCGAAAGTTCGCCGATGCGCCGCTCGCTGGCTTGGCTCCAACGCGGATGATCGACCTCTGGGTTGACGTTCGCGTAAAAACCGTACTCGGAGGGTGCGGCACGGTTCCAGGTGGTCTGGGGCTCGTGCTCCTGAAGGCGGATTTCCACCAAGGACTTCCCGCCCTTGAAGCCGTACTTCCAAGGCACCACCAGCCGCAGGGGCGCGCCGTTCTGGCCGGGTAGTGGTGCGCCGTACAAGCCGAGCGCCAGAAAGGCGAGCGGATTCATGGCTTCATCGATGCGTAGTCCTTCGACGTACGGCCAGCTAAGGACATGGCTGTCTTGATTCGGCAGTTGCTCTGGATCGAACAGGGTCGTGAAGCGCACGTACTTGGCGCGCGACGTCGGCGCGAGCTTCTTCAGCAAATCTGCCAGGGGAAAGCCGAGCCAAGGGATCACCATCGACCAGGCTTCCACGCAGCGCATGCGATACACGCGCTCTTCCAAGCCGAACCAACGGATCAGCGTGTCGATATCCAGCGTGCGCTCTTGCTCGACTTCACCCGTGACGCGTACTGTCCACGGTCGTGATTTGATGCGAAATCCGAGGCTCGCCGGATCGGATTTGGAAAAGCCGAGCTCGTAGTAGTTGTTGTAGGTGGTGATGTCTTGGTACGAGGTTTGAGGTTCGCTCGTCGCGAATCGACCGCGCTTGTCGATGCGCCAGGGGGCAGCGCCATTCGCTGGCGGCGGCATCGGTGGCGGCGTCAATGGCGGATCAGCGCTCCCCAAGCCGGAAAGCGAGATCAGGCCCGCACCGAGCGCCGCGCTGGTGCCGACGTACAGCGCGCCGGACTTGATGAATTCACGCCGGCGCGCATACAGCTCGGGCGCCGTAATTTCGCGACTGGCTGGCGGCCGCGGCGAGTTCCGCATGCGCCCGGGAGGGTATCAGACTTCGGCTTTGGAGGTCCGAGGCAGCGCTTCGCGGGTGGCTTCCGCGATGTTCGATTCATCGGTGCCGCCCGCGAACTCTTGGCCGGCGGTGGAGGGCACGAACGGGCCGCCGGACTCCTCCGGAACGACGCTCTCCCGGCGTTCGAGCTCGGCATCTTCCCCGGAGGTCGCCGCTTGGATGAACGCTTCGCCCAGCTCCTCGGACAGTTCTTCACGGGCAGCGCCGTCGATGAAGGCTCGGCCCTCATCCGCGCGACTGCGACTGGCCTGAGACGTCTCCCGCAGCTTGCGCTCGTATTCCGGGTCCAGATGGCCGGTGGCATCACGGCGGACGACGGGTTTCTTGGGGCTGCTCATGATCTAGTCCTCCAAACTGAACTACCAGATTACTCCTCCAGCCTGCTATCGCAAGCAGGGTGGCCGAGGACGCCAAGCCGCGGGCCCGTGGCGTTAGTGACTTCTTCGCATCCTGACAGGAAGCATTTAGCAACGGGCGAGCAGGCCTTGCGCCATGGTCGTTTCGTGCTGGGCCTTTCGTCGACGAGCAGAATGCTTGCGAAATTGCTGATTTGGACGACTCGGGTGCTTGCGGCCGTGTTCTTGCTAGCGGCTGGTTTCTCGCTGCACGTAGAGCTCGCTGGGCTACCCGCGCTTTCGACACGTAGTGGCCGAACGGCACGTCGAGGTCAGCCCGCCACAGGTGGAGCGCGGCAAAAAGCCTGACGGGCACTAGTCTTTTTCGGTCAGCTCGAGTGCGCAGCTCGTCTCCAGGCGAAATTGGCCGCGACATTTCGGCACCAGGCGCAGCTCCGGGCACTTCTGCTCGAGCCGTTTGCGGAGCAGGATCAAACGGCTCTCCAGGTTGTCTTTGACCGGCGGCAAACCGAGTGCGGGGTCGAGTCGGAGTTCGCGATTGCTGAATTCGGCCCGCGAAGCGTCCACGAAGCTGCGCAAGATTTTCCACAAGATCCGACCTGGGAGGTTGCGAATCAGGTACTCGTCGTCGACGAAGATGCAGTCGTCGTTGCGATAGAAGCAGAACCTGAGCACGCGTGGTGCTGGCGTCGGCTCGAGCGGAAGCGCGGAGCGCGTGATGGCCTGGGCTTCTTCTGCCTCGGCGCGCAGCATCATGTTTTCGATCGCGCTCGCCAGCTGATGGCCGATTACGTCGAGAAACGTCTCGTGCCATTCCTCGAAGCCGAGCGGACTCTTGCTCTCGACGGCGAGCACGCCCGCCAAGCGCCCTTGGGTCAAGAGCGGAATGGCCAACTGGCTTTGCGCGTCGGGCAGTCCGGGCAGGGGAATTTCGGCAGCAGGCGCGTGGCTGCCCTGAGCCTGCGCCGTGCGACCGATCGCCCGCCCATAGCTGAGCGAAGCTCCGACGTTGGTGATGCGAATCGTGCGCCGTGTCTCGGCGACCGTGCCGATCAAGCCGTCGCCGAGCTGCACCTCGGCGCCGATCCCGGTCTCACCGTAGCCGCGGCTGGCCAGCGAAACCAGCCGTTTCCCCGTCTCGTCCGGCAAGAGCAGCATGGTGTGCTGGAAGCCGAGCTCGCCCTGCAAGGCGTCGAGCAAGGTCGAAAGCAGGCCATCCAGATCGGTCGCGCGGCGCAGCCGCTCGGTGACGACGCTCAGGGCGCGTAGCTCGGTGCGCAGCGACGTGGGCGCTTCTTCTTCCGTGGCCGCGTCGTCATCCGCCGGAGGCGGCCCGAGCAAGTCTTCGAGTTCGCGGATGGCCAGAACCTCGTACACGTCAGCCGACAACAATTTGAATACACCGAGCATGCCGGTGTGGGACGCGATCGCCTGAATACGAGTCGCCATCAGTTCGAATAGCGGACCAGTCGTCTCCGAATGCTCGAAGCGCAGATCGATGTCGTAGGTTCGGAACGTGATCGGGTCTATCACCTGCACGCAGGCGAAGGGATTTTCCGCCACGTTCTGGCGGGTTTTGTTGAAGAACTGACGGGAGAGCGCAATCCGACGCGCGTCCACGCGAGAAATTTGGCTCAAGTAAGTGACGTTCGGCACGCCGCTCCGTGAGCAGGTACTGATGATCGACGGCAATACGCCGGCGAAGCAACGCTGCAAGTCGGCAAGCACTATCATGAAGCCACCGAGCGAGCGCGTCCCGCGCCTGGCCCCGGAGTTTGATCGAACATGCTCTCGATCCGAAAGCTCACCGCGTAACTCGGGTAGTAGCGAATGCGACGCAGCACCTTCTGGCGATGGCCGATGATGAGCAAGCCCTCCGAAAAAGCTGCGAAGTAGCGCTGCTGCAGACCGCGCTGTCGTTCGTTCGTTTCACTGATCGAAAGCAGGTGTCCTTTCACCTGCAACGAGCGATGATCGAACGCGCGCGCAAAGGTGAGCGCGATTTGCCCATTTTCCCGCAAGTTGCTCAAGGTCAGGGCTGCACCCGGAGCGGGCAGGAACACCGTCGCCGCGTCGCCCGCGACGTCGATCTCGACGCCAAAGCCACGCGCGCTCGTGGGCCGTAAGGCGGCATCCCGCGTGCCGACCAAGAGTGACACGCCGCTCTCCATGTATTCGACCAATTCCGCAGTCAAAACCGGGCTCGTCACGGCCCTAGAGTATCACGTCCCCCCTTCCGCTGGCCCTGCTCTGGCCACATGCTCCCCGTACCGGTGCCCGTACCCGTGCCCGCTGTATCCTCTACCTGACCCATGCCCCCGTCGCTCCCACTCTCGGTTCTGGATCTGGTCCCCCTCTCCAGCGGCAGCACTAGCGCGGCCGCCCTGCAAGGCGCAGTCGAGCTCGCCCGCAGCGTCGACCGACTCGGCTTTCGGCGCCTCTGGTATGCCGAGCACCACAACATGCCCGGCATCGCCACCACCACGCCGGAGATCATGATCGCGCACGTCGGCCAGGTGACGAGTCGTATACGTCTCGGCGCGGGCGGGGTGATGCTGCCCAATCATTCGTCGCTCAAGGTGGCGGAGTCGTATCGCCTGCTCGAGGCGCTGCACCCGGGGCGCATCGACTTGGGGATCGGGCGCGCACCGGGGACGGATCCGCTGACCGCTGTGGCGCTGCGGCGTTCCCGTAGCGCACCGCTCGCCGACGACTTCCTGGCGCAGCTGGCCGAGCTGAGTGGCTTCGGCGATGGCACGTTGCCCGCGGGTCACCCCTTCGCCAAAGTGCGCGCCATGCCGGATGACGTCTCCTTACCGCCGATCTGGCTCCTGGGTTCTAGCGATTACAGCGCCAACCTGGCCGCAGAGCTCGGCCTGGGCTTTGCGTTTGCGGGTCATTTCAGTCCAGATCCCGCGCAGCGCCCGATGCGTCTCTATCGCGAGCGCTTTCAACCGGGCGCGCTGTCCGCGCCGCACGCCATCCTGGCATTGTCCGTGTTTTGTGCGGAGGAAGAAGCTGTCGCCACACGCATGGCGTCCAGCATGCTGCTCGCCTTCGCTCAGCTGCGTGCTGGTCGGGCGGGCCGGATGCCGAGCCCAGAAGAAGCGCTTGCCTATCGCTATTCCGCAGAAGAAGAAGCGGGCATTGCGCAGTTTCGTCAGCTACAGATCTGCGGCACGCCGGAGGCCGTGCGGCGCGGTATCGAGCGCATGGCCGAGCTGACTTTGGCGGACGAAGTGATGCTTGCGACCCACGCGCACGACCCCGACGCACGGATCCGCTCGTACACGCTGATTGCACGGGCCTTCGGGCTGAGCGATAGCGAGCGTTAGCGCCGCATGCTCAGCCGCGCAGGACCACGACTCGGTCCAGGCCGAGCCGAATCAGGCGCGTGCGCTCGCGGCGCTCGATCACGCCCGATGACTCCGGCACTCCATGACTCGCGAAATGGCGTCGAATGCGAAATATCTCGCCGTCGACCTGCTGCGGTGTCATGCGCAAGCCGTCTGCGAGTTGGTCCTTATCCATCCAGCCGCATGAGGCCGGGGCGATTTGTTCGGCGGAATCCGCGAGCTTTTGGCGCGCGAGCGTGAGCAGCAAGTAGTTGTGCGCGCGTGAGCCGAGGGCAACGCTCTTGTTCGCGTATTCGACGGACAATTCGACGAAATCCTCGTCGGACGAGACGACGAATTTGAGCGTGGGAGCCCCGCGTTGCAGGGCGGTGCCGATGCTGGCGGTCAGGTCATTCGAGCTCGGGCAAGAAAACACGTAGCTCTGTCCGCCAAATTCGAAAGGCTGCCCGTTGCGCAGGCCACGCACCGTCCCCTCGCTGTCCTCCATGCGCCAGAACCCGTCCGCGTCCTTGAATAGCGTGACCTCCGGATGGTCGGTGGACGGGATGCCGATCATCCCGAAATTCTCGACCCGAACCTGGCCCGAATCGAGTTCCAGCACCATCGCCTGCGGCTCGCTCGCGTCAACCAGGACCCAGCTTTGCTCTGGGCGACCAAAGCTCACGACCGAACCCTTGGTCAGGCGGTAGCCACGGCCGGGCTCCACTGTCTCTCCGTTCAGCCTCGTTCCGTTGCGGCTCGCGCGATCGATCAGCTCCCAGCCGTTGCCGGTCCAGCGAATGACCGCGTGCTGCGTGGAAACGTATTGCGGGGTCAAGCGCAGGGCGCACTGCGGGCCGCGGCCGATCAGGTGTTCGGCCATCAAGGTGCAGCAGCGATCGCCGCCTTCTTCGCGCAGTTCGGCCATGAAAACGGCCTTGATTACAGCACAGGAAGCGAGCGACTGCGAGCCACTGCAATCGACGGGGGGCGGCTTTCTCCGCCAGTGTTCAAGTGACAGGTGCGGAAAGGCAGGGAGCCGGACCGCAGCATCCAAGGAGTTGGCGATGGATCATGTCATGAACGACTACTGGCCGGCGCTGGCGCCGGCGCCGGCGTCGACGCCGGCAGTGGCAGGGCCAGGGCTGATTGACGCGGTGAGTGGCCGGTCCTCGGACGAGATGGCCTGCCTCTCGGCCCTGTGGACGGAGCTGGTCGGCGGTCTGTGCAAAATCGAGCACACCGAGTTCACCGAGCAGACCTGCACGGTGGTCGTGACTCGCGACCACCGGCTGTCCGGTGAGGATAGTACGCGGCTTTCCAGCCGTGACACCGAAATCCTCGAACGAGCGCTGCTCGAGGGGGTGCGAAAATCCGTGGCTATCGACTTCGGGCTGTGCCCGTCGAGCATCGCCGAAATCTTGAGGCGCTGCTTCGTATTCATGGGGCTGTCGTGCTGGCCGTCGCGCATTCCGTTCTTGCTCGTGATGGCAGCCCATGCCAAGTGCGCGCCTGAGTCACAGCGCGTCGCGCAGCAGATGCTCATTGAGAATCAGCGCTTGCTCCGGCAGAGCATCAGCGTGGCCCGGCCGGACAACGAGCTGTGCGAGTGGCTTTCACCCGCGGAGTACGCCGTGACGCGCCTGCTCGTCGAGGGCAAGAGCTATCAAGAGATGGCCAAGCTGCGCGACACGTCGAAGCGCACCGTCGCCAACCAGCTGGCCTCGGCCTTTCACCGCCTTGGAATTTCGGGTCGAGCCGAGCTGCTGTGCCTGCTCGCAAAACGCAAGCTGGGGAGCCGGCGGGCGCTGGCGAGCGCCAAGTCACCGTTCGCGTTGGCGCCCGACACCGTCCTGGAGTTCGCGCGCGTTGCCGGGCAAGGCCGGTAAGCGCGCACGGCAGCGGCTGGTATTGGGCGTCAATCGATAGGCCATTCGACGCCGCTCCCGTCAGCCAGGGGGGGCAATGTCGGTCGCTCTTCGGGGGGCGCGGGAATTCCCGCGCGCGGGTCCTCGAGGGCAGTGACGGTTCGCCACCACGCTTCGACCTGCGGGGTACGCGCGGGCTCGACGGGCTCGCCGAGCATTGGCATCAGCAGCTGCGCGCCGCACCCTGGCGCGAGGCCGAGTAGCGTCTCGGCAGGTTCGTCCCAAGCGTGAATTGCCAGGTTGAAGGTGCCCCAGTGCACGGGTAGCAGCGTGCCGCCACCGAGCAAGCCGAGCGCCTCGAGCGCGTGCGCCGGACCGAGATGAATGTGTCCCCACGCCTCATGAAACGCGCCGACCTCCAACATGACGAGGTCGAACGCGCCGAAGCGCCGAGAAATCTCGCTGTATTCCGGAGTGAGACCGGTGTCGCCGCTGAAGAAGACGGAGTGCCTCGGTCCGCGCACGACCATCGACGACCAGAGCGTCGCATTGCGGGAACCCAAACCCCGACCCGAGAAGTGCTGCGATGGCGCAGCGTCGATCGTCAGGCCCGTGCCCGGCACGTCCGCGTGCTCCCACCAATCGAGCTCCGTGATGCGCTCGGCCGGCACACCCCAAGCTTGCAAGTGTGCGCCCACACCCAGCGAAGTGAAGAACGGCACGTCGCGCTTGGCGAGCTCGACGATGGTCGGGTAGTCCAAGTGATCGTAGTGGTCGTGCGAGACGATCACCGCGTCGAGCTCGGGCAGCGCGGAGATCGCGATCGGCACGGGCTGAAAGCGTTTCGGCCCCGCGAACGTGACGGGTGACGCGCGCTCGCCCCATACCGGATCGGTCAGTACGCGCGCGCCGTCCAGCTCGAGCAGCACCGTAGAATGGCCGAGCCAGGTCGCGCGCAGGCCCGTGTCGGGTGCTCGCTGCCATCGCGCGAGCGGGTTCTGTGAGGGCAAGGGCGCGCGCGGGGTACGCCGTTGCCCGCCGCACAAGAACTCGGCAATCGTGGGGGCCGCCGTGCCCTTCTTCAGGCCCTGAGGGACCGAAGTGGTGTTGGTGAACGCGCCGTCCACGTAGCGCTTGGACGCCATCATCCGCTCCAGCCGCAGGCCGCTCGGGTTCGCTCCGAAAGACTTGAGAGGCATCGCTTCGTCTCCGTGTATCCTGGCCAGGCGAGAGGCGCGTAGCCTAGCGTGCCTGCGCTCCGCGCGTCAGGCGCACGGGAAACCAGCGAAATCCAGCCGACCGTTAGATGATCCAAGCTCAGGGCGACCAGTCCCGCGCCGTATTCCCGCTTCGCGCGGGGAACGCCCTGCCAGCAGCGGAGTTTGCCGAGCTCCGTCGAACCTGCGCGCTCGAACAGTGCAAATGGGACCCGCAACTCGGCGATCAAGCTACCCTAGCCTCGTTTCCTGTCTTCATCTCCGAGACGGATTGGGCCTGCCTAGCGCGCTCGGCTGAGACCTTGGCCGCCGAAGCGGATGCCGCAGAGCGGGAGTTGCTGCTGCGAGCCCCACTGCTGAACCAGCTCGGGTTGCCACTCGCGTTGCGGCAACAGTTCCTGAGGGCTGGTGACGTCGCCGAATCGCCGTCCTTCGCGCGTGTGTTGCGCTTCGATTTCCACTTTACCCGTGAGGGTTGGAGGGTGTCGGAGGTCAACAGCGATGTCCCGGGAGGCTTCTCGGAAGCAGAAGGCTTCAGCTCGCTGATGGCCAGGTGCTTCTCCGGTCATCGAGTTGCTGGCGAGCCAGCCTCCAGTTGGGCAGACCGCGCCGCGCTGGCACTGGACTGCGAAGGCGAGATCGCACTGCTCAGCGCTCCTGGTTACATGGAAGATGCGCAAGTGGTGGCTTATCTGGCGTCGTTCTTGCGAGCTCGCGGTTTCAAGACCCATCTCGTTGGGCCGAGCGGGCTGCGCTGGAAGTCCGGGCAGGCTTTCCTCGCGGCAGCTCGGGAACCGCTGGCTGGGCTGTTCCGATTCTACCAACTCGAATGGCTGCCTGCGTGCAAGCAGGCAGGTTGGTCGCATTTCTTGTTCGGCGGTGCGACGCCCGTGAGCAATCCGGGGCGTGCGGCACTCAGCGAGAGCAAGCGCTTCCCGTTGGTGTGGCGCGATCTTCGCACACGTTTGCCAGAATTTGCTCGTCTATTGCCCGAAACGCGTGCCCCTCGTGAGGTCGCCAGGTTCCTAAATGACGGCTGGTTGCTGAAGGGCAGCTACAGCAACTGCGGCGACGCGGTCATCTCGCGTCGCTGGACGAGCGCTCGGTCTTTTCGTGCGGCGTGGGCGCGAGCCGTGTTTGCGCCGCAGGGATGGGTGGCGCAACGCGAGTTCGACGTCGTGCCACTGGACACGCCGCTCGGCGCCCTCACGCATTGCTTGGGTGTGTACGTGGTCGATGGCCGAGCCGCGGGTGCCTACCTTCGATTGTCGCCTGCACAGTTCGTCGACAGCTCGGCGATCGATGCCGCGCTCTTGATCGCCGAGGAACGATGAGGAACGATGAGGAAAGAGGAAGTTTTCGAAGCCTGGGCGCCGAACGGCGCACGCTGGTCCGATTGGGCAAAACCGGTCCTGTTCGCAACGCTGCCCGAGAGTGATGCGAACAGTTCCGAATCAGAGTCGTCGATCGACATCGAGCTTTCGTCGGCGTGCACCGCTCCGGGCGTCGCCTTGGTCGTCGATCTGCCGGGTGAGGAGAGCGTGGCTGTCGGCCTTGCGCTTGCCCGGCGTGGCATGCGCCCGGTGCCACTGTTCAACGCCTTGCCCGGGGGCACGAACGCCCTCGTCGATGTGGGCGGTATTCAGCGAGCTTTGGTCGCCTCGGCAAGTGCGCTTCTGCGAGCGGACCTTGACCCCGATGCTCCACCGGCGTTCCTGCTCGATTCGCTCCGTCGAGTCCCGCGTCGTCAGGCTTCGTCCGGCTACTCCTTCGACAATCGCTCGGTCAGTTTCAGCACCGACTTCCCGTCGGCAAGCGTGCTGCGCGCGCGGGGCATCCAGCGGATACTGCTGGTTCGTCGCCGGTATTTGCTGGTTCCCGGTGATCTGATCGGCACCCTGGCTGCCTGGCACGCGGCGGGCCTCGTGATCGAGATTCACGACGTCGCGTCGGAACGCGCGGCCCAGGCCTGGGCGCCTCCCCGCTTGCTCTGGCTGCATCGCCTATGGTCCCAAACCCTGGTCCCGCTCGTGTTGAGGCGCGATGACTCAGGAGCGTTCGGGGGGCTCATACGCGCCTCGAGCTGAACCGTTGCTCCGCGCCAAAAGAAAACACGAAAGAGAAAACACGAACGCCCCGAAGTGTTGCCACTTCGAGGCGTCGGAGCGACTCGCTGAGCTTCAGCGAATCACGTCGGATGACAGCTTACTTACGCGCGGCCGCTTCTTTGGCCAGCTTCTCGCGGTAGACTTTGATCATCTCGTCTTGCTCTTGCTTCGGCACGGGCGCATAGCGCGCGAACTCCATGGTGAAGTTGCCCTTGCCCTGGGTGGCACTGCGCAGATCCGTCGAGTAGCCGAACATGGCGTTCAACGGAACTTCGCAGGTCACGGTCACGTTTTCGTCGCTGACCGTCTCCAAGATCACGCCGCGGCGCTGGTTGACCTGACCGACGACCGAGCCCTGGAACTCGATCGGCGCCGAGATTTCCACCTTCATGATCGGCTCGAGAA
>Ga0247783_1000261_pt1 | contig 15802 bp, 13 predicted proteins | sample UWRJL064202C5_FD_179911 | JGI IMG/M metagenome (GOLD analysis project Ga0247783, IMG submission 179911) | Plant litter microbial communities from Arlington Agricultural Research Station in Wisconsin, United States - UWRJ-L064-202C-5 | ecosystem: Environmental > Terrestrial > Plant litter >...
CTTGGGCGTCGTGATGACGTATTCTCTACGGGCGTCGTCGAAGTGACCAAAGCGCATGACAGAAATGCTCCACGATGAGTCGTGATTTGAAGCCGAGTCCTCGAAGCAAGCCCGGCTAGAGAAGCTATGAAAGAAATTCCCGCCGCGGGGCGAGGCGGAGCCGCTGGCCCCGCTGGGGGGGAGCGGAGCGGCGGTGGCGAGGCGCCGCGCCCCTAGAAAGAGAAGGCGGCCGTCAGCTCGCGCGCACGGAGCAGCGCGAGCCGAACGGAAGAATCACGGACAGCCAGTGAACTGGATGTCGTCGACCCAGATGTCGAAGGGCTGACCCTTGTCGTTGACCTGAAATTGAATCGCGTACATCTGCGAGGAATCGATGCCTGCGGTGCGTGGCGAGCCCCAGTCCTTCATCTGCTTCAGGGCGCCGTACGGGAAGACGAACTGGCGCCACTCGTCGGTCAGCACGAGATCCGCGCCGAAGTCGTTGTAGCACTCCTTGCACACCTTGCCGTCGGGATCGGTGTTGATGTCCGGCACCTTGAGCCGCACCTTCTGCGTCGAGTTGCCGCTCTTCTTGGCCCAGAACGAGATGCCTTTGTAAGCCGTGCCGTCGTAAGTGCCCTTGGGATCGACGAAGTTCAAGGCCATGCCGGCGTATACGGTCTCGGCGCTGCCAACCGTACCGAACATGTGAGCGGCGAACTTGGAGCCGTCCCGGCCGCCCGCGGTCATGGCGAACGTGCCGCCTTGAGAACCGGCAGTGGGGGTGATCGTGGAGCCGTTGTTGTCGACGAACGTGTACCAGTAGCCGCCGCGGCCCTTGATGGTGGGGATCTGATTGCTGTTGTTCTCGCCGTCCGCGATCAAGCCTTCGCTCGGCGGACAGGCTTTGCCTTCGGGCGAGTTCTTGGTTTCGGCGGACGTGGGGTCGATCCGCTTCACACAGGCACTTCCAAAAAACAGCGCAGACACCGAAAGTCCGCAGATCAAAACGTTCGTGGACAGGGTTAGCTTCATCGCGGGGAGCGTAACCTGGAACCGATTTCATATCCAGCGAAACTCGACCGATCCGGCGGGTGCTGGCCGGGAACACGCGCGCATTGGCCCCTGCCTCGACGCCGCATCGTGCCGTCTTGGCCGAGGCCCGAGCGCTCGAGCTGCCTGCGTCGGCGGCGCCCGCGCGGGCTGACTCGCTGCCCCGACTCGACGTTGCGAAGCGCCCCCGACTCGCTGCCCCGACTCGACGTTGCGAAGCGCCCCCGACTCGCTACCTTTCCCGAGTACCTAGAAAATTGGCACTCTGCTGCCGTGCGCGAATTCGGCTTTTTTAGCCTGATTTCAAGCGGCTTTGTGCGGGTGATGGACTACACTCGCGCACGGATCGAGCCGTGCCGCACTTTCTGCGTGCCAGGCCGATCGCGGTTTCCGAAAGGTGCGCGCGCTGATGAGGACATGCAATTTGTCTCTGGCTACGGTCGTCTTGGGCGCCCTCGCCGTCTCCTACGCAGCGTGCAGCGCGCAGGGTCAAGACAACACCGTCCCTGGAGCGCCAATCGACTACGCGGGCAGCGCCAACAGTGCCGCGGGCAACAGCGCGGGCGGCGCGAAGCCTGCCACGACCGGCAGCAGTGGCGCCCCCGCGGGTCACCCGAGCGCGGGTGCCCCCGCAGCCGTCGGAGGCTCTCCTTTCAACACGGGCGTCGGCGGCGCCTACGTGAGCGGAGGGCGCTCCGGCACGGGCGCGGCCGGCGCGAAAACCGGCGGCGCGGGCGCTGCGGCGACCAGCGGCGACTGCAGAGCCGCGGTTGGGCTGGCCGCCGAATTGGTGATCGACGATTTGGAAGATGGCGACCACATCATTTCGCCGATCGGCTCGCGGCTTGGCTATTGGTTTACTTACAATGACGGCACTGCCACGCAGCTGCCCAGCGGCGCGATCTTCACGCCGATGGCCGGCGGGCACAGTGCCAAGTTCTCGGCGCACACCAGCGGCCCGGCGTTCACGACCTGGGGCGCAGGTTTCGGTTTCGACTTCAACAACACCGCCTCCAAGTCGTGCACCTACGACGCCAGCGCGTACCAGGGCATCAAGTTTTGGGCGAAGGGAGATGTGACCATCAGAGCCGTGGTCAAGATCCCCGCCACCACTGCCAAGAAGGCGAACGGCTCGGACGCCGGGACCTGCGTTTCGTCGACCATGTGTGACGATCACTTTGGCCTAACGCCCTCGCCGGCTCTGACCGCGACCTGGAAGGAGTTCACGATCGATTTTGCCGGTGGCGCCACGTTCAAGCAAGAGGGCTGGGGCACCGCCGTCACCACCTTCGACAAGAAGAACATCATCGCGATGCAGTTTCAGGTCGCGAAGGGGCTCCCTTTCGACTTCAGCATCGACGACCTCACCTTCTACTGAGCCGGACGCGCGCGTTCAAAAGCCGCGCGCGTAGCCGAGCGACGCGGCCAACACCGTCCCCGAAGCGCCGAACATCTGCATCGCGCGCAGCTCGGGGACGATGCCATTGTCACCCGCGAACGGCACCAGGATGCCGAAGGCGAGACCCGCGAAGCCTGTGCCGGTCTTGCGCCAAGCGTCGAGCGTGCGCTTGCTGCCAGCCGAGTCGTAGTATTCGACCTCCACACGCCCGTCCACCTCCGCGAGACCGCCCGAGAGCGACACGTAGGGACGCAGGCCCGAGCTCTCGAAGGGCGCCGAGCCGAACCAGTAGTTTGCGCGAAGCTCCAGGTGAAAGGGCAAAAACTTGTCTACGCTGGGCGGGCGACCGCCGAACGCATAACCGAGACGCAAGCCGAGGCTCAGATTCGAACCGAGCAGGCGATCGAAGCCGATCAAGATGCGTGACGTGGCGCGGCCGAGACCAGTGGAGAGCGCGTTGCCGGGCCCTGCGGCAATGTCCTGAGCGCCGCTCGGAAAACAGCTGTAGTTCGGCGCCCCGGGGCTGCCCGTGACGCTCGACGGGCAAACCTGATCCTGCGCCGAGTAGAACAGCAGATCTTGCTGGAAATGGAGGCTGAGCCAGTTCTTCGCGCCCTTGTCTGCGGCGTGCGCTTCGTCATTGGCGACGGCTTCTTCCGAGCAGCCGTCGCTGCCGGACTCGCAGGGCTCGTCCTTTGCCTTTTCTTTCTCCTCGTCCGACTTTTCATCGTCCGCTGGCTGCGCTTCATGGCCGCCCAGCTCGCGAAACACCTTGCGCACTTCTACCGTGGCGTAGTTTTCGTCCAGCTCGAGATCGGGGTTCGCTTTCAGCGCGCGCTTCAGCTCGGTCTTTCCTTTCGCGCTTTGCTTCAGGCCAGCGATGTAGACTGTAGCGAGATCGCGATGCAGATCCCCCAGCACCTGACTCGAGCAACCCGACGCACCGCACTGAGCGATGGCCTTTTTCAACTTCTGTTCCGCCTTCTTGAAGTTGGTCGCGGCGTAGTCGGTTTGCATCGCCTCCCGCTGCAGTTGGCTTGCGGCCTTGTCCTTCGCTGCAGCGAGCGCAACGCTCGGCGCGAGCAACGACAGGCCGAGCACGAGTCCATTCAAACGACCGAAGAGAGCGCGATATTCGAGCATAATTGTGGGGGAAATGCGCGCCGTTCCCCGGCGCTAGAAGGCCCGAACCATAGTCTCGGGCGCGCGAGCAGCGCAATCACCCTCGCGGCTTTTGCGCACGCGGCACTCGCCGGCATGCTGCTCCTCGGATGCCACACGCAGCAGAATTTTCCAGGCACCACGCCCAGCGCCACCGCTGCAGTCGCACAACTCCAGCTGTTCGAACCCGCAAGCTTGCTGCTCGACGATCGACACACAGTGACTGATTTGTCGTATCTGAACGCCGAGCCCGCCGGCGCACATGGCTTCGTGCGCGCTTCGCAGGGACATTTCGTCGATGATCGCGCCAGCCGGCTGCGCTTTTTCGGCGTGAATTTGAGCGGCATCGCTTGCCTACCCGAGCGCGAAACAGCGCCGCGCCTGGCGCGGCACTTCCGCAAGCTGGGCTTCAACGCCGTTCGGCTGCATGCCCTCGACGCCCCGGGCGTGCTGCTCGCGGCGGACGGGCAAATCGTGCCCGAGGCCCTCGCGCTGCTCGACCACTTCACGGCAGCGCTGAAGGCAGAGGGGATTTACTTCAGCCTCGGGCTGCACGCGAGCAGCGGCTATCCTGGCCTCGAGGGCGAGGCCAAGCAGCGCTTTCCGCAAGGCAAGGTGCTGGATCGCTTCCATCCGGCCTTTCTCGAAGCTCAGCGTGATTTCGCGCGCCGTTTGCTCGGTCATCGGAACCCCGAGACACAGCTCGAGTACCGCGCCGAACCCGCGCTGCTGTACCTCGAGCTGAGCAACGAGAACACGCTCTTGCCCTCTTCGGCAGGTAGCCCGGACGACATCCCGGACGACTACCGCGCGGAGCTCGCCAAAGGCTATGTCCCGTGGATTGCCCAGCGCACCGCCGATGGTTTGCGCGCGCCTGGCCCCGCTGACGAGGAAGCCAAGGCCGAGCTGCCGACGTTTCAGGGAACAGCTGCCGCGCGCGCGGACTACGTCCAGTACCTGCGCGAAAGGGAGCAAAACAGTGTCCGCTCGCTGGCCAAGTTCGTGCGCAGCGAGCTCGGTTTGCGCTCGATGCTGCTCGGCAGCCAGGTCAACTTCGGAGGTCTGGCTGGCGTGCTGCGCGAGGCCGAGCTCAGTGATTTCATCGACGCTCACGGCCACTGGTCGAGCGAAGCGCAGTCCCAGATCAGCGCGCCTGACCTGGGCACCTTGGGCAAGCTTGCCAGCTACCGCGTGTTCGGCAGGCCATTCATGGTCTCCGAATACGCGAGCGTTGCGCCCAGCGCCTACGCCGCAGAAATGTTCCCGCTCTTGATCGGCATCGCAGGCCTGCAAGATTGGGACGCGGTGTTCGCCTTCGCGTACGTCGATCACAAGCGCGAATACGAGCCTTCGCACATCGCGGGCGTGTTCGATCTCGCCGGGCACCCGGCCAAGCTCGCGTTCTTGAGCACCGCGGCCGCGGCCTTTCGCCGCGGTTTGGTGGCTCCCGGACTCGGTCGCGTCGAACTCAGCGTGCCCGCGGCCCCGAATACCCTGCCCTACGCGGACGATGCGCTGCCAAACCTGTGGAGCGCTCAGGGCGTGCCGCCGACGGTGGCGGCGATTCGACAGTTGGGGATCACGCTTCGCGCTGGCGGCGGAGACGTCACGGCCGGCGATCTCGCGCCCGTGAGCGGCGTCCTGGGCAGCGACACCGGCGAGCTGCTCTGGGATGCGCACGGCAGCCATGCGCGCTTCAGCATCGATGCCCCTTCACTCAAGGCGGTGTGTGGCTGGCTCAGCAACAGCGCCCTCGATTTCCGTGGCGTCCGCTTCGAGTTCGCGCATTTTTCGCCGGGCTTTGCGTGCGCCAGCTTGCTTTCGCTCGACGACGCTCCGATCGGCGCTGCACGCCGCTTGCTCTTCAGCGTGTCGGGCTTGGCACGAAATGCCGAGCCCTCCCCGGCGCGCACGCCCAACGAGCTTTCGCCCTTCGCTGCGGGTCCGGCACTCGCGCAGTACGTGCCGATCACCGTGACTTTGCCGCGCGCCGCCTGGCATGCCGACGCGCTGGACGCCGCGGGTCAACCTGCGCACGCGATCGCCGTCGTCAGCGCGACCGAGAGTAAGATCTCGACCGCGTATCAGGGCGCTGCGCTGTCCTACGCGTTCACCCGCTGAGCGGGTTCACTTCAGGACGAACGTGACGTCATCGAGCCACAGATCAACCGGTAGCGTATTGGCGAGCGTGAACTGCACGCTGTACACGCCCTTTGGATCGAAGCCGGTTTGCGCTAGCCCGAAGCCCTGCTGAATGAGCTCGGAGAATTTCACTTCATAGACATTCCAGGCCGTCTTGAGCCCAACCACCGATTTGAACAAGTGATCGCCGCAGTGCTTGGTCGTGACGGAATCGCTGCACTTGCCGCCATCGGCGTCGGAATAGACGTTCGGCAGCAGCACCTTCACCGCGGCGCTCGCGCCGCTGCCGATCTTGGCGTAAAAGCGGATCGCGCTGTACGCGGAGACGTCATAGGGCACCTTTTTGCCCAGCTGATTGTTCACCATGTCGGCCCCGACGCCTGCGCCCCAGCCGCTGAAGCCAGTGGCAGTCAGGTGCAGGGCAGCGGTACTCGAGCCGCTCGGGCGCACGTCCGCGCCGCTGAGCGGAGCAATCGTCAGCGGGCCGAGTGTGCCGGTCGTGGTGGCGTCCGAAAAGACATACCAGGGCCCGTTGCGCTGGCTCAGGTGCAGGAGGAACTTGTCTAGATCTTCGAAATCGTCGATTTCTGGACCGCTCGGCGCCCCGGCGAAGGCGAGCGCGCCCGCGGAACCGTCGCCGCCAGCCAGCCCGGAGCTGCCCCCCGTGCCGGGACTGCCCGCGTTGGCGACAGAGCCAGCTTGGCCGTCGCTCCCGGACTTACCCGCCTCGGCAGCCGGCGCTCCGGCGAGGCCGCTGCCAGCGCTGCCGCTCGTCCCGTCCTCACTATCCGCGCCGGCCTCGCCATTGCCCGTATGATTGCCACTGCCCGCATGATTGCGACTGCCCGCGGCGTTCGCTTCGCCCGCGCCACCGCTCGTGCCGCTGTCACCCGCGGCCAGCCCGGACCCGAGCGGCCCGGCGAGCAGGCTATCGTTATAGGTGTTGCACGCAACGAGGGCGGTGAGCGCAAGCAGCGCGAAGACTCGACGAGACACTAACTTTGGAGCATACCTAGCCGCCTTCGACCCGCAAGCGATATTGCCTGCCGCAGCGCCATGAGTCAGGCTCTCGCCGCGCGTCGCGTCGCGTCGGTACATGAGCACACATGCGCAAGGCTCTGCGCAGCCCGCGAGTGACCCGCGTCGCTGCGATCACGGTCAGGCCTGACTCGAGGCGCGATTCACGCGGCTAGCGGCGGCGTGGGAGCCAGCCGCAAACATTTTGCTCGCGCGAGAAGGCTCGGCGCTCGGCGGATTCGCGTATATTCGCAACATGGCAGGTGTGGTCCTCAAGGACGTCGTGAAGGTGTACGAAGGCGGGCACAAAGTCGTCGACCGCTTCAATTTGGACATCGCCGATCGTGAGTTCGTGGTCTTGGTTGGCCCGTCCGGCTGCGGCAAATCCACGACGCTGCGTATGATCGCCGGCCTCGAGGAGGTGAGCTCGGGCACGATCTCGATCGGCGATCGCGTGGTCAACGACGTTGCCCCCAAGGATCGCGACATCGCCATGGTGTTCCAGAGCTACGCGCTCTACCCGCACATGAGCGTGTACGACAACATGGCGTTCGCGCTGAAGCTCAGAAATACGCCGAAGGCGAGCATCGACGAGAAGGTGCAGCGCGCGGCCAAGGTGCTGATGATCTCGCACCTGCTCGAGCGCAAGCCCAAGGCGCTGTCCGGGGGTCAGCGGCAACGCGTGGCACTCGGCCGCGCCATCGTGCGCGACCCGAAGTGCTTTCTGTTCGACGAGCCGCTCTCGAATTTGGACGCCAAGCTACGCGTCGAGATGCGGGCCGAGATCAAGCAACTCACGATGAGCTTGAACGCCACCACCGTGTACGTCACACACGATCAAGAAGAGGCGATGACGCTCGGCGATCGCGTAGTGGTGATGAAAGACGGCATCACGCAGCAGGTCGGTTCCGCGCTCGCGATCTACAACCATCCGCTCAATCGCTTCGTCGCCAGCTTCCTCGGCAGTCCGCCGATGAATTTCTTCACGGGTCAGCTGGTCGAAGCCGCCGGCCGGCTGTGGTTCGACGAAGGTAGCGGAAGACTGCCAGTTGCTGACTCGGCCCAGGCCGCGTTACGTCCGCGCGTTGGCCAAGAGGTCGTGCTCGGTGTCCGGCCGGAAGCCATGTCCGACAAAACCCACGCCCGCTTCCAGACCGAAGACAATCAGCTGCGTATGCAGGTCACTCTGGTCCAGCCGCTCGGGCACAAGATGGACGTTTACCTGGCCACCGACCGCCATCCACGCTCCGTCGCACAAATCGACTCGCATGCCGAGGTACAGCGCGGCGAGAGCCTGCCCGTCTTCTTCGATATGTCGCGCGTGCATTTCTTCGAATCTGGCGAAAACGGCCAGAGCCTATTGCCGAACGCACCGCTCAGAAAGTAAATCTCTCGCCAAACGGTGAACGGGAACGCCCAGCTTGCGAACGCAGCACCATTTCGTCGGCGATGCCCGCTTCACGTTGACGAGTGGGTAAGGCTTGGCGACCGCCGGGACATCTCCTAGGTTCATGATCCATGACGGACAGCAAACTCGCGATCCTCGTGGGCGGGGGCCCGGCTCCAGGCATCAACAGTGTGATCGGCGCAGCGACCATTCGAGCATGTGTCGAGGGCATTCCGGTGCTGGGCATTCGGGATGGTTTTTCCGGCATCATGCGAGGCGACATCAGCAAGGTGCGGACACTCGACATCGAGGCCGTGTCGCGCATTCACTTTCGCGGCGGCTCGACACTGGGCACCGCGCGCGCCAACCCGACCAAGGAACCGGCTTTGCTCGAGGCGACGGTGAACTCGCTGAAGCGGCTGGGGGTCACCCAGCTGATCACGATCGGCGGCGATGACACGGCCTTCTCGGCCATGCGCATTTCAGAGCACTCGCAGGGCGCGCTCAAGGTCGTGCACGTGCCCAAGACCATCGACAATGACTTGGATCTGCCGGGGTGGATACCGACCTTTGGCTATCAAACCGCCCGTCACGTCGGCACCGGCATCGTCAGAGATCTATTGGTGGACGCACAAACCACTTCGCGTTGGTATTTCGTGGTGGCGATGGGTCGCAAGGCCGGCCATTTGGCGCTCGGCATCGGCAAGGCCGCCGGCGCCACGCTCACGCTGATCCCCGAAGAATTCAGCACGAAACAAGTGCCGCTGAGTGAAATGGTGGACACGCTGGTGGGCGCAATCGTCAAGCGCTTGGCTTATGGCCGACCCGACGGCGTGGCGGTCTTGGCCGAGGGCCTGGTCGAAGGCTTGGATCTGGAAGAACTCGCGCAATACGCGGACGTCGAGCGCGACGAACATGATCACATCCGAATCGCCGAAATCGATTTTGGCCGCCTGATCAAGGCGCGCGTCGTCGAACGCCTGAAAGAGTTCGGGATCAAGGTAACAATCGTCTCGAAGGACATCGGCTACGAGCTGCGCTGCACCGACCCCATCCCCTTCGACATGGAGTACACGCGCGATTTGGGCTATTGCGCCGCCAAGTACCTGCTCGAGGGCGGCTCGGGCGCCATGGTCACGATCCAGCAGGGCAAATTCAAGCCCATCAAATTCGCGGACATGCTCGACCCGGAAACGGGGCGCACGCGCGTGCGCATGGTCGACATCGACACCGAGTATTACAAGATCGCCCGGCGCTACATGCTGCGCTTGCGCAAAGACGACTTCGAGGATCCGGCAGAAATCCAGAAGTATGCCGACGTAGCCAAAACCAGCCCGGAAAACTTCAAGGCTCAGCTCGAATACCTGGTCAAAAACGAGCCGCCGCCGCTCGAATTCGAGTACTGAGAGGTCGCTCGGGCCGGCCGCGGCCGGTCTTTCCCAGACCCACGCGGAATAAACGCGCGCCCTCGGCGCTTGCTCGGTTCGCCGCGAGGCACATGCGAATCTCCGGAAAACTCACGCTGGGCATGATCGGCGGCATCGTCGCGATCCTGGCCATCTCCAGCTATCTCACGGTCAACCGAGAGATCCACCTGTTCGAGACGGACATGGCACGCGATCACGAAACATTCGCGCAAGCCGTGGCATCGTCCATGGCGCGCGTGTGGCGAGTCGACGGGCGAGCCCACGCGTTGGGCCTGCTCGAGCAGCTCGATGCCGGTCAGGGCTCCATGCACGTGCGCTTCGTACCCAAGGACGGCCCACCCTCGGACGCGCGCATCGATCCCGCGGCGCTCAAGCGCGTACGCCACGGCGGAGCCCCGCTGCACGACAAGCTCGAGGGTCCGAAGCCCGTGCTGTACAGCTACGCCGCCGTGCACCTGGGCGACGAGACCCCAGGCGTGCTCGAGATTTCCGAATCGCTCGAACCGCGGGACGCTTACGTGCGCTCCACCGTGCTGCGCGCGGCGCTCACCGCGTTGTGCCTCGGACTGGTGTGCGCAGCGCTGACCTTCGCGCTCGGCAGTAGCATCGTCGGCCGTCCGGTGCGCGCCTTGGTCGAGCAAGCTCGGCGCATCGGCGCGGGCGACCTGGGAATTCGCCTCGATTTGCGGCAACACGACGAGATCGCCGAATTGGGCCAAGAAATGAACGCGATGAGCAGCAAGTTGTCCGACGCCAATGCGCGTTTGGTGGCTGAAACGGCGGCTCGCGTGCATGCCATCCAGCAGCTTCGGCACGCCGAGCGCTTGGTCACCGTCGGCAAGTTGGCGTCGGGCATCGCCCACGAGCTCGGGACGCCGTTGAACGTGGTCTCGGGGCGGGCCAAAATGATCACGCAGAATCCGGCCGCCGACGACGCCGTGCGCAACAACGCGCGCATCGTGATGGAGCAGAGCGAGCGGATGACACAGATCATTCGCCAGCTGCTCGACTTCGCGCGCGCAGGCAAGCCCAACAAATCACTGGTGGATTTGCGGCACCTCGCGCAAAGTACGTTGTCCTTGCTCAGACCGATCGCTGACAAAAAGCGGGTCGCGCTCAGCTTCCAGGCGAGCGAGCCGGTCTCGGAGGTGGTGGCCGATGCCGCCCAGCTGCAGCAGGTGGTGACCAACCTGGTCGTGAACGCGATGCAAGCCAGCCCCGAGTCGACAGCGGTCGAGGTCGGCCTGCGCACGGTTCCGGCGCCCCCCCAATCCGACAGCGAACGCGCGACCGAGCGCGCACGCGGCTTCATGTGCATCACCGTCGCCGATCACGGCGCGGGCATGGATGAGGGCACGCTGGAACGGGTTTTCGAACCCTTTTTTACGACCAAAGATGTCGGCGAGGGCACGGGTCTCGGGCTTGCCGTAGCCTACGGCATCGTGCAAGAGCACGGCGGCTTCATCACCGTCGAAAGCAAGCTCGGCGAAGGCAGCTGTTTCGAAGTTTATCTCCCGATCCCGGATCCTCCACCCCCATGAAATCCAAAGTACTGATCGTCGATGACGACACCAGCATGTGTGAGCTGCTCGCCGAAGGGCTGCTTCAACACGGCTACGAAGCACGCTGGAACGCTTCACCCCAAGAAGCGCTGAGGCAGCTCACGGAGCACAATTTCGACGTCGTGCTGACCGACATCAACATGCGCGACATGAGCGGGCTCGAGCTGTGCCAAAAGGCAACCGAAGCTCATCCGGAGCTCCCGGTGATCGTGATCACGGCGTTCGGCAGTATGGAGACCGCCGTCCAAGCGATCCGCGCCGGCGCCTACGATTTCATCACCAAGCCCTTCGACATCGACGTCGTGGCGATTGCCATCGAACGCGCGGTCAAGCACGGCGTCTTGACGCGCGAAGTGCAGCGCCTTCAGCGCGCGGTGGATGAATCGCGTCGCTTCGACGAGCTGCTCGGCGCGAGCGCCGCGATGAAGGAGGTGTACGACCTTTTGGAGCGTGTGGGAGAATCCGAATCGACGGTCCTGGTCAGCGGCGAAAGCGGCACGGGTAAGGAGCTGGTGGCCCGGGCCCTGCATCGCCGCAGCAAGCGCAGCGCAGGTCCGTTCGTGGCCATCAACTGCGCGGCCATGCCCGAACAATTGCTGGAAAGCGAGCTATTCGGGCACACCAAGGGCGCCTTCACCGACGCACGCAACGCGCGTCCCGGGCTGTTCGTGCAGGCCAAGGGCGGCACGATCTTCCTGGACGAAATCGGCGACATGCCCGTCGGTTTGCAGCCGAAGCTGCTGCGCGCGCTGCAAGAGCGCACGGTTCGCCCGGTAGGCGGCGACACCGAAACGCCGATCGACGTGCGCGTCGTGGCCGCTAGCAATCGCGATCTGGAGACCGCGATCGAGGAGCGCAAGTTTCGCGAGGACTTGTATTATCGCATCAACGTGATCCACGTCGAATTGCCGCCGCTTCGTGCGCGCGGCGCAGACGTGCTGCTGCTCGCCACGCACTATCTGCAGCACTTCGCGGCGCAGTCTCAAAAGGACGTCCACTCACTCGATGCGGAGGCCGCGGAGAAGCTGTCTGCCTACGCCTGGCCGGGCAACGTGCGCGAGCTCGCCAATTGCATGGAGCGCGCGGTGGCGTTGACACGCAACGAGTCCATCGGCGTCGCGGATTTGCCCGAGAAGATCCGAAGCTATCGCACCTCCCACGTGCTCGTGGCCGCGACCGATCCGAGCGAGCTCGTGCCCATGGAGGAGGTCGAGAAGCGCTACATTTTGCGAGTGCTCGAGGCCGTTGGTGGCAACAAGACCTTGGCCGCACAGGTGCTCGGCCTCGACCGCAAGACGCTGTACCGCAAGCTCGACCGCTACGGCTCGGAGCGCAGCACGAGCTGAGCGCGAGCGCGCACGAGCCCCATTTCGCCCCAAGACGGGGCGAAAGTCCCCTGGCCCGCCGCTGCCACGCGAGGATCCCCGCGCAATCCGCGCTGGCATACGTCGTGCTGACTCACGCGTGAACATTTCGCGAAACGCGGCTGCCCTAGCCTCGGCGAGCGAAAGGAATGCCATGAGCAAACCCAACGCGACCGGGAGCACCGGCGCCACGATTCTGCCCTCACCCGCGCGCTTGCTGCTGGCCGAAGACGACTTCGAGCTACGAGAACTGCTGGCCTGCGTGCTGCGAGCGGATGGTCATGAAGTGGTCGAGGCCTGCGACGGCAGCCAACTGTGGGCGCTATTGAGCCACGAAAGCGGAGCCGAGGCGCCGGCGCCGTTCTCATTGGTGGTGTCGGACGTCTGCATGCCCGGCCTGACCGCGTTCGACGTGCTGAGCCGCCTACAGAGCGCACTCACGGAGACGCCCGTGATTCTGATCACGGCCTTCGGCGATCAGACGACGCATTTACGCGCCCGCCAGCTGGGCGCAACTCGCGTGATCGACAAGCCGTTCGACTGCGACGAGCTACGCCATGCGGTGCACGAAGCGCTGCACCAGCAAGCGCGCCGCGCTTCCTGAGCCCGGTCGGCGCCGCCGCGCGCGCTAGTCTCCGCTCGGTGTGCCGTCGGGCGCGGTCTCGGGCTCCTCGTCGGGCGGCCCTTCGGGGTCAGGCGTCGGAATTTCGACGTCAGTCGGCGGGATCTGAGGACCGTAGTCGGGCACGTGCACGGTCGTACCGGCCGGCTTCTTCTTCCGGTAGCGCGCATGGCAAACTCGGCTCGCCATTTCATCGACGAACGGCAACGGCAGCGCGGGCGGAGTCGCAAACGGTGGCTGCTCGAAGTCGAACATGTCGTAGGGCGCTGCCGCGTTCGCGTCCCGCGCGCTCAGCGCAGGCAGCTCGAAGCGCGCCTGGATCAAGCGCGGCACCGAGCTGTGGCTGTAGACCTGATGCGAGACATAGTGCGCCTTCGCAAAGGGGGAGACGACGATGAAGGGGGTGCGCATACCTAAACGATCGAAGCGCCCCCGCACGTGCCGCTTCTCGAGCAACGGCTCGAGCTCGTCCGGCAAGCACGCCGGCGGCGGCGGCACGTGGTCGAAAAACCCGCCTGGCTCGTCGTACATGATGAACAGCGCCGAGCGCGCCCAGGCGGGGCTCTTCATCAAGGCATCGATCACGCGCGCCACGAAACGTTGTCCAAGCTGCACGTCGGCCGGGGGGTGCTCGTCCGTGGCATCCGGCCCGCCGTAGCTCGATTCGATCCAAACGTACGCCGGTAGCGTGTTGGCTTTGGCGTCGGCGAAGAAACCGTCCAAGCTCTTGAAGTGGTCGCCCTTGATTTCGTGCAAATGCCGAAAGATCTTCTCTTCGAAGGTCACGCCCTCGCTGTACACGATCCACTCGATGCCCTTGCGCGAGAGCTGGTGAAATAGTGACTGCTCCTCGGGCAGCGCGGGCGGCGCAGTGTTGCCGATGTGCCCGAAGCTCGAGGCCGAATGGAAAAACATGCGATTGGGCCAAGTCGGACCGAGCATGGAGGCGAAATATCGGTCACCGATCGCAAACGTATTGGCGAGCACGTAATAGTAGTTGAGATCACTCGCGTCGTAGTAGGCGAGCGCGCGCTTGCCCTTCGGGTTACTGGTCGCCACGAAGCCGTCCATCTTGCCCTCGTTGAACTGCTTATGCGCGGAGTTCCAATCGTGGCGCGTATCCTTGCCGCATAGCGCCGACGCATGATACGGCGTGACGACCTGGTTTCCATGCGGGTCCAGATTTGAATAACCCTTGGGTGTTACATCGGCATCCGGTTGCCCGAACCGCGGCAATTGTTGAAAGTAGTGATCGAAGGAGCGATTTTCCTGCATCACGATCACGAAGTGATCGATCGGAATGCGCTGTCCCAGCGGCTGCTCGGCATCGAGCGTTTGTTCGGGCATGGCCCCCTTCTTGAATTCGCACGCCTCACGCCGCTCCTGCGCGCTCCGCGCGACGCCGGTCACGCGCGGCCCAAAGTTCGCTTCCGGACTCGGGGGCATGGGGGGCGGAGGCGCTGCAGGTGTCCCGTCGGAGGTCGCGGAAACGCCCGGCTTTGCCAGTTTCGCCAGCTTCGCTGCCTTCGCGGTCTTCCCGCGCCCCCGATAAGGAACCGGTGGCTTGCAGCTCACTGCCACGAGCAACCCGAGGAGTAAGCCCGACCAGCACGACCGGCGCTGCAAGAACGACCCAAGCATCCAAGCCCATCAAATCACGAAACCAGCCCGGCAAACCGCGCGCCGTCGAAGTCCCGCGCAGCCGCTGGTAATTTGCTCACTTCACGGCCGGTACTGTAAGGCTCGAAGCCAAGGAGCTCCCCATGAACCACCCTTTCGCTCGCGCCCTGGTCGCCTTGGCCTTGATGGCCCTACCCGCCTCAGCCCTGGCCTCCATCAAGGCAGACAAGACCGCGGACAAGACCGACAAGTCGAAGCACGGCCACTCCCACTCGCACACACCTGTCGCCGCGAAGGAACCCAAGGCGAAGAAGGCGAAGCATCACCACGCGCACCAGGCGAAAGACAGCCAGAGCGTCCCCGCCTCGAGCACCAAGCAGGCTCGCTGAGCTGCGCCGGAGCTCACTTCCCCGGGGCTCGCCGTCTGCGAAACCCCTTGTTTCTCTGAGCGGGACATCGGGTTCGAACCGACGACCTCAAGCTTGGGAAGCTCGTGCTCTACCAACTGAGCTAGTCCCGCGTAACGAAAGCCACTCTAGTCGCTTCCGTGAGCGATGCGAGAGAAAAATACTCGCGACGCGCCTGGATTGATCCCGAGATTGCCGGCCGAATCGCGGTTTCCGAGCGCGCTGAGCTGGTGCCGGCTGCGTGCGGCTCGGGGGCCTTGACCCTGTTTCGCGCAGCCGGTAGTGAAAGCCAGTGATGAAGGTAGCGACAGTTCATTCCCGGTGCGAGTGCCAGGTCCATTTGAGCGCAGAGCTCGACGAGCAACGGGTGGCGTTGCGCGGCTGGGCGATCGACGCGCGCAAGCAGCAACTCGCTGCGCCTGCCAACACCATCGGTGCGGAGCGTGAACGCTTCGATGTCGGTTGGGCCTGCCCGTTCTGCACACGAAATACGCTGCGCTCGTTCACGGGCTCGGCGTTGGTGTTTCGCGAGCCGGCGGCCAAGGCCAGCTGAGCTCGGTTCAGGCAGCGCGGCCGAAGCCGTGACGACGGATCAGATCGCGCAGTACGTTGGCGCGCGCGACGTCGTGCTGTCGTTGGCGAAGGTAGAGCGCTTGGCCGAA